>Ga0105048_10013750_pt1 | contig 12630 bp, 9 predicted proteins | sample MAT05_FD_78382 | JGI IMG/M metagenome (GOLD analysis project Ga0105048, IMG submission 78382) | Freshwater microbial communities from Lake Fryxell liftoff mats and glacier meltwater in Antarctica - MAT-05 | ecosystem: Environmental > Aquatic > Freshwater > Ice > Liftoff microbial mat | place... | reverse complement strand
TCGCGTCCAAGTCGGCGGCAGCACGACCTTCTGTGACCTGGTCTCTGCTGTGCGCGCGGGCTTTGTGGCCGCAGTGGAGCATCAGGACTACCCGTATGATCTTGCCATTCGTGATGCGGCCCCTCGCCGTGAGCGCGGACGCGACCCTTTCTCCACGGTCGGATTCACCAAGATGCCGGCGTTGCGCATCCGGCATGCTGCGGGCCTCGAGGTGTGGGAAGAACGGATTTTCCTCGGCCAATACGGGCACGACATCTCGGTCTACATGCAGGATGCCCCCGATAGAATCCGCTTTGAGTGGATTTATCGCGCAACCCTATTTGATGCTTCCACCATCGAGCGGTTTGCCGATCAATTTCTCCGGGTGCTCCACCGCCTGCTAGAGGAACCCGAAGCTGCTGTTTCGCAACTAAACGTCATTTCTACCGCTGAGCGCCGCCGCATTCTTGTTGAATGGAATGACAACGATATCGGGTGGTCTGGACCGCGCACCGTGCATTCTATGGTAGAAGAGCAGGTGGAGCGCACGCCGGAGCATATTGCCATTGTCGGCGAGACCCTGCAGATGACTTACCGCGAGGTTAATGCCGCTGCCAATCGCCTCGCGCAGCAACTCCAAGCACGAGGCATCGGCCCGGGAGACTTCGTTCCGCTCCTGCTGGATGTTTCACCCGCTCTGCTGGTCGCGGAGCTTGCCGTCATGAAGACGGGGGCCGCTTTCGCCCCGCTCGACCCGGGTTGGCCGCCCCAGCGGATTCTCGCGCTGGTGGACCGATTGCGGGCGCGGGTCTCGATCATTCGGTCATCCATCGCCGCGGACTTCGCCTCGCAGAACCTTGATTACCTGACTATCGATCTCGCGAGCGCCGCGACCCCCGAGGCCAACCTTGGTGTGCAGGTTGGAGCGGAGCAACCCATCTACTGCCTGTTCACTTCGGGATCCACCGGGGAACCGAAAGGTGCCGTTAACCTCCACGGGGGCATTGTGAACCGCCTGTCTACGATGTGTTGGATGTTCGATCCGGCGGCGGCCGAGGCAGTCCTCGTAACCTCGCCACCGACTTTTGACTCGTCGGTCTGGCAGTTGTTTTGGCCGCTGGTTTGTGGCGGACGCAGCGTGATCCTGCCGACGGAGCAGACGACCAATCCGCTCATTTTCCCGGGCCTGATGAAGCGGCACGGGATCACAATCATGGATTCGGTTCCTTCGCTTTTCCAGCCGCTCGTCCGACACCTGAAGAAAGATGTCGGGGCACGCGGCGGCTTCGAGAAACTACGACGCATCATGATCGGCGGCGAAGCCATGGCGGCCGATCCCGTTTACGAGTTCAAGGCCATGTTTCCGCACGTTGCCATTACGAACAGCTACGGCCCGACCGAGACATCCATCGGGGTCATCTTTCATGAAGTTCCGGATTCCTACAGCAACCCGGTTCCCATCGGACGCCCCATCCCAAACGTCCGCGCCGTGATCCTCGACCCGAACCTTCAACTCGTGCCGGTTGGAACCGCAGGCGAACTCTGTCTTGGCGGAGTTTGCGTGGGGGCCGGATATCTCCACGACGCAGAATCAACCGCCGCCGTTTTTGTTCCTAATCCCTTTCCAGAACTCCGGTGCCCGATTCTCTATCGCACTGGCGACCTGGCGAAATTCCGCGCCGACGGGGTCATCGAATATCTCGGACGCAAGGATCAGCAGGTGAAAATCCGCGGGGTCAGGATCGAACCCGGCGAAATCGAAGCCTGCCTTGAGCGGCAGCCCGGGGTGCGTCAGGCGGCGGTGGTCGCCCGGAATGGTGCACACGGCACGACGCAATTGGCGGCCTATCTCGTTCCCGCCGATCCAGGCACCGCACCCGATGCGTCCGCCCTGCGGGACAGCTTGGAGGAGCATCTGCCTGCGGCCATGATCCCGTCCGTCTTTCTCCTTGTGGACTCGCTTCCGCTGACCACCAGCGGCAAGGTTGATCGCAAGACCTTGGCCGGGGTGCCGGGCCGCGCGCTGGAATCTGCGCGAATGTTTGAGCCGCCGAGCAACGATGCGGAGCGTCATATCGCCACGATCTGGCAGGAACTTTTGGGTGTGCAACGGGTCGGCATCCACGACCATTTTTTTGAGCTGGGCGGCGACTCACTTCTCGCCCTCCGCTTTGTCACCCTCTTCGCCGAACGAGCAGGTCAGCGCGCCGAAGTCCGCTGGTTGTTTGAATCCCCAACTCCGGCCAGACTCAGCCGACGCCTGGCGCAGGCGCAAACCGCCCCGGAGGACCAGCCCCACGCGGACACCACCTCCAGCCTCTTGGCAAAACAGCGTTCGCTCGTTTCAACTTGGAACGGCCGGCAAGCCGCGCTCGACTCATTTGTGTTCACGCTCAACGAGTCTGGACGGCAACGCGGGCTTTTCTGGTGCTTCCAAGGTTACCGCGAGTTGGAACAGATGGCCTCCAGCCTGGGCCCCGACCAGCCCGTTCACGGAATGCGCTCGGGCCACTTGATCATGGAATACACGGAGGAGAATATCTCGGTGCTGGCCGACCATTACGCCGCGGAGATCAACAAACTCCAACCGGCGGGAAGCATCGTCCTTGGCGGAAACTGTCAGGGTGCCGTCATTGCCCGCGCCACGGCCTTGTCCCTCGAACGCGCCGGGCGGGAGATCGCCCTGCTTGTTCTCATGGAGGAAAGTACCTTCCGCCCTTATGCCGGACATGTGGCACTGCTTTTCAGCCGCGAAAGCTCGCTCAACCCGTATCGTCCCGGGGCCGATCCCGAGGTGATTTTTCGCCGTGTTTACGCGGGAGGATTCAGCGTCCACTGGATGACCGGCCGCCACGGGGAGTTTTTCGGGGAGGACAACATCTGTAGCCTCGGCGAAACCTTGCGACCCCTTCTGGCCTCCGCTCAGGGTAGCGAGTAATACTCCGGGCTTTGGTACACGCCGGTCTTGAGCTTCACGATTTGCATGAGCATGTCGTTGAGCAGGGTGCTGGCGCCGAAGCGGAAGAGATCGGGGGTAAGCCAGTCGTCACCGAGTGTTTCCTAGACCATGAGCGGTCGCGTTGTCCCCTTCGACAAAGGTCCAAGTAAACCAGCTTAAAGCGGCAGGATCGATGCTGCTCTGCGAAGCGGTGAAAGGTGTGGAGACATAAGTGACGCTTTTGGAAACGACCACAAAACGGGCCTCACTATTGAGTCGGCTGGCGATGGTGAGTGTGAGGCGCGTGGCGGGAGTGAAGCGGTAGGTGTCTTGCGCAGGGTTGCCGAAAAGGAAGCCGGATTTCGGGAAAAGAATGATGCCGGAAATCCATTCGCCCGCCGTGTCGGAGCCGAGGCGGATGCGGTCATCAGTCGCGCTGTTGAGCACGCCGACTGTGCCGGCGGTGAAGGCCCCGACGCTTTGTTGCGAGCCGCCCGAGGCACCGTAACGCTCAGCGATCACGCCGTCGGTGAATGAGCCCGTGCGGCTTGCCGCAGCGGTGTAGCCGGAGGCAGGCTGGCGGGAGGCACTGGCGGAAAACGCGATCCAGCGGCGTTGGTCGAGGGCGGTGCCGTCGGTGTTCCAATCTCCGTTGGCGGTGGATTGCGTGTCCTGCAGTAGCTGGCTGGCGGTGACGTAGTCGTCGTCCCAGTTCACGATGCTGGCGGCGGTGAGCGGATAGCGGATGATAAAGAAAAATGCGGCAATCATCGATACCGCGGGAATGATGGCGTTCCAAATCCGCATGGAAAAGAGGGCATCGGGAAGCTGTGCAGCTCCGAGCTTGGCGTCAAATCCGGTGATTTCTAGCAGCGGACCAGAAAGGCCGTAACCGATGGCGATACCAGCCTTGATGATCCACGAGTAAACGGCTGGGTAGCCGCCTTCGCGCCGCTGGCCTGTTTGCAGTTCGTCCTGGTCAACGACGTCGGCAGTCACCGCCGGGATGGCCAGCCACATGCCCGTCATGCCAGGGGAGTTGAGCACGGCGTTGACCGGAAGTGAACCAGTCCGCTGGCCTCGCAGGGAACTCCTCCACCCGCTCGTCACCGAGATCGTGCAGATGTTTGAGCAACAAAAGCATGTAAGTGCAGCGAAAGTGTGCGTGTTTGGAAAGAGGGGATTTGTTATTCGGCAATCCGCCACGCCAACCGGTTTCAACGCATTGACTTGGAAAGCCATCGTCATGCCGGAGGCATTCGAATAGCGATGTTTTGATTTCTTCTGATGAATCTTACCCCGCTGGATCTGCTGATTTTGGTCGCCCCTGTTTTACTGATGGTGGGGGTGACGCTTTATCTGCGGAGGTTTATGCACGGGGTGGCGGATTTTCTGGCGGCGGGTCGCGGAGCAGGTCGGTATTTGATTGCGACGGCAAGCGGCGAAACCGCCGCCGGAGTGATGGGGTTAGTTGCGGCTATGGAAGTCTTTTCAAGAGCCGGTTTTTCCATGCAGCTCTGGAGCGGGCTTACCGGGCTTCTGTATTTATTCGTGGTGATCAGCGGGTTTGTGACCTACCGCCTTAGGGAGACCCGCGTCCTTACCCTCCAGCAGTTTCTCGAACTCCGCTACAGCAAGCGACTTCGCGTCTTTGCTAGCATTCTAACATTCGTCTCCGGAGCATTTTTCTTCGGCGTGGTGCCTGGGGTTTCGGCGCGGTTTTTTGTCTATTACCTTGGTATGCCGGAAGCCGTCGTGATTGCCGGGTTCGCGGTTCCGACATTCGGTCTGCTCATGGTGATCGCGCTTTCACTTGCGCTATTTTTTACGGTGTCGAGCGGGCAGATCGGGGTGATGGTCACCGACAGCCTGGAGTTCATTATCTCGCTCGTGATGTATTTGGTCGTCGCCGTCGTTCTGTTGGGGGTGTTTTCGACACCGGTTGTAACTTTGAAGGAGGTCGAGGAGGCATTGCTGAGCGGCCCGGCGGGAGGCTCGTTCATCAATCCGCTCGATATCGGCGGGCGGCAGGATTTCAACGGATGGTATGTCCTCATCGGCTTTTTCCTCTTTGTTTACAACTACCGTGGGAGCGCTTCCGCGAGTTCTGCGTTAAGCGCGCACGAGAGCCGCATGGCTGGCATCCTGGGCACCTGGCGGGGAGTGGGAACCGCATCGATGGTGGCGCTTCTTTCCGTCGGAGCCTTCACGCTTCTGAATCACTCCGACTTCTCGGTGTTTTAGACGAAAGTAACTCAGGACCTTTCGGGAATCTCCAACCCGCATCTGCAAACTCAAATGGCGATGCCAAGTGCGCTCGGGCATTTGCTCCCGGCGGGTGTGAAGGGATGTTTTCTGTTAATCGGCGTCCTCGGAACGATCGCGGGAATCGGCGCCTACTGTATGCAAATGGGGACGGGCTTTATTCAAGATGTGGTGCTGCCGCTCCGTGGCAGGGCTTTGGAGACGGAGCGGCAGGTACGCTGGCTTCGGTGGTCAGTAACAGGGTTCGGGATACTCACGGTTTTCTTCAGCTTGTTTTTCAAGCCTGCCGATTACCTGCAGTTGCTGATGCTGCTGATAGGCTCGATCTATCTGGGCGGGGCGGGGATCGTGATTCTCGGCGGGCTCTACTGGAGCCGAGGGACGACGCGGGCGGCGTGGGCGGCCCTTATTACGGGAGCGGGCCTCGCTGCGACGGGATGGGGATTACAATCCTTTTGGGGTAGCATTGCTCCCGCGCTAGCATCGATGACGGGTGACTCAGCGTTATCGCACATGCTCCTGGAATCTGCGGGGCGGTTTCCACTCAACGGGCAGGTCATGAGTTTGATCACCGCAGCCGTCTGCATGATTATTTTCATCGTAGTGTCACTTGTCACCTGCCGGGAACCACACGACATGGACCGCCTCCTACATCGCGGCGTTCATCGGGTGCAGGAGGATTCCGACGCCGCCCCCGAACAGGCGGTTGCCCCGAGAAACTGGCTTGCTCGCTTCCTGCAAATCGACGGCCATTTCACAAGGGGCGACCGGGCGCTCGCCTATATGGTTTTTCTTTATTCGCTTCTCTGGAACGTGGTCTTCCTGCTCGTTCTCGCGTGGAGCTTCCTCATCGCCCGCTGGCCGGATCACTGGTGGTGGAATTACGTCCTCATCCAGAACATCGCGATGCCACTCGTCATCTGCGTCATAAACACATTCTGGTTCTCCAGCGGTGCCCTGCGCGACCTGTTCCGCCTCCAACGAAAATTAAAGTCAGCACGCTTGGACCCGCAGGACGACGGGCAGGTGCATTAAAACTTTTCGCTTCCTGCCTCTATTCTATGATCCAGAAGACTACCCCAACACCTCCGCCCCGCCTGCTGTTGGACATGGTCCATCACAATCCCGGTGACATCCCATTCGTCACACGGTTCAGCAATCCCGAGGAACTCGCCACGCTTGGCTATACCGGACAGGTCTGCAAGAATCTGAACATCGCGCTCGCCTTTGACACTATCCTGCCGGGCCTGTTTCCAGCCAATTCCGCTGAACGGGAATGGCTCGATCAACAGGCAAAAGCCAAGGATGCCGAAATCAATGCCGCTAAGCGGGCCGGCATCGAGTTGTTCTACCACACGGATTTGTTTGTCCTCCCCAAGCGCGTGGTGGAGCATTTGCGCGGGGAGATTTGCGATCCTGTCAGCGGCCGTATAGACGCTCTTCGCCCGCGCACCATGGAGTTGCACCGCGAACTGTTGACGGCTCTCTTTGCCCGGTTTCCTGGTATTGGCGGACTCATGATCCGCGTGGGCGAAACCTATCTTTTTGATACGCCGCATCATGCGGGAAACACCGCCGTGCCGCTACATGATCCCGCCGTGGGCCGCGAGGCGCAGATCGAACGCTTTGTTGCCCTGTTGCAATTCCTTCGAGAAGAAATCTGCGTTCGTCACAACAAGAAGCTCGTCCACCGGACATGGGATTATTTCAGCGACCGCTTCCATGCCGATCCGGAATTTTACCTTGCGGTTACAGATGCCATTGACCCGCACCCGAACCTGATTTTTTCCATCAAACACACCGGTTCAGATTTTTTCCGAGCCTCCCACGCAAATAAATGTTTGGGCATCGGACGTCATCCGCAAATCGTCGAAGTTCAGTGCCAGCGTGAGTATGAAGGCAAAGGCGCCATCCCCTGCTACATCGCACGCGGCGTGATCGAGGGATTTGCCGAGCAGCCTCAAAACATTGGACTAAGGCATTGGAGCACCACCCTGCAATATGCCGGCCTTTTTACCTGGACGAGAGGAGGAGGATGGTTCGGTCCCTATCTTCGTGATGAGTTCTGGCCGGAGCTGAACGCGCGCGTGCTGGCAGCCTGGCACGCGTCGCCGGACACGAGCGAAGCGGCGCTCTTTGAACAGGTTTGCTCCGACGCTTACGGGCTGGATTCCCAATCCCGGAACGCCTTGCGAGAGTTAAGCCTTCTGAGTGAAGAAGTGATCCTTCACGGACGTTATTGCGTGGCCGCCGCAGAGCTTGATGGGTTCTGCTACGAGGCGACCAACCTTTGGATGCGTGACGACCGGCTCGGCGGCATCGAGCAACTTGCCGATACGTTTGCCGCGTTGGAGGCGGTTGGCCGACTCGATGAAGCGGTCGAAGAAAAACGGAATGCCGCCGTGCTTGCCGCGCGGATGTCGAAAATCGCAGCCGGCATCACTTTCGCGGATCCGGCCCGCACGGCATTTGTCCGCTGGTCGGCAGAGTATGCGGCCAAGCTATTCGCCTGGGTCGCGGAGGGTTGGCGTATCATGGTCGTGCGCTGGCGCTCGGGCATAGCACCTCATCTGACAGGCCTGCCGGATCTGGCTGCCTACGAGGCGGCTGAGACACTAGCCTTGGAAATGACCTCGGCACCGAACGCTTGGGCGACGGGTTTTAGCGGGAAGTATTGGAATTGGCCGGGCATGTCGGCCACATCCGGGATGGATGACGCCGTGGCAAATCTCTGGACCCCTCCAGGCACGTCCGCCGAGCGCGAAGACTGGCAACCCCAAAAGGATAAGCATTGAGTGCCGAGATTGAAAAGGGTTCCTTCAAATGGACATTCACGGACTGGAACAAGGGTGTCCACGTCCTTCTTCCGGCGGGGGCCTACGCCGGGAACCGTTTCCGGTCACTGCGGCTTCCTTACTCGCCACGACTGCCGGAGGCTGAGTGCGGGCGGGACATTCCAACGATCATCGAGACCTGGCCATTGCGCAGGCCGAGTGATGCGCGGAGAAGCTTTCCTCGCAGGACGATTTCAAGGCGGCCCGCCCCGATTTGGCAGGGCCTGGCATAGGAACGTCCGTCCTTTTCTGAACGGAACTTTTCCGCCAGTTCCTCCTCGCGACCGGAGAGCAGGAGATCGCGGAGGACGGGATACGTGACCGCCGCGCGGAACGGGGTTCCACCCCGGTGGTCCCAGAATCCTGCGCGGGCCACCGTGATTTTCAACGTGCTACCACCACCCCAGATAAGGAGACCTTGGCGTCCGTTAGAAAGAGGAATGCCCGAATGCGGACGCTGGATTGGAAAACAGAAATCCTTTGTATTACTCACAATGGATGCCCGGGAGATTTTGTTCAGCATCTTCCCAGGAAGAGATCGCGGCCTTTCACAAGAGCCTCAATCTTCCGGTCAGCCACCGAGCGTTTGAGCATCCAGAACCCGCAATCGGGATGAACCCAGCGGATTCTGCCAGGCCCTGCCTTTCGCACGGCCTTTTCAATGCGCCCCGCGATTTGCTCTGCTGACTCGACATGGTTGACCTTGATGTCCACAACCCCGATGCCAATCGCGATTTTGGGAGAAATCTCGGCAAGCACGTCCAGATCGGATTCCGGACGATGAGCGATCTCTAGCACAAGGTGGTCTGTGTGGAGGCCGTTGAGAAATTCGAGGAGCGCCTTCCATTCCCCTTTTTGAATGGTCTGTCCACCGTAATTGCCAAAACAAAAGTGAACCGCTTTTTCGACTTTGACCTGATCCAGAATCCGGTTGATTGCCGCTTGGGCAATTGGAGCACCTTCCGGGCTTCCGGGAATATTCGCCTCATCCACCTGCACACACGCGCAGGGCAGATCCGCCACCTGTGCGGCCATCACGTCCGCAATCGCCATTGTGAGCTTTTCCAAGTCGCGGTAGTGGTTGTCTAGAAGCGTGCGGGCAAGCATGTAGGGGCTTGTGATGGTGAACTTAAAATCTCCGCCTGCCACCGAAGCCGAACGCGAGCAGTCCTCCTGCAAATCCAACACTCCCTCGCTAATGGCGTCCCTTACCACGCCCGCAGGCTTGCGCCGGAAGCCCATTTCCTGCTTCGCGCGGAAGGCCGTGGAATCGGTTAGTCCGACTGAGGAGGAAATCCCCCCCATGCGGGAGATGAAGTATTCGATCATCCCGTTGGTATCCGGGTGGTTGACGTCGAAGCGGTAAAGTTCACCGTCAGTCGGGAGATCAATGCCCGCGCGTCGCTGGGTGTTGATGACGACGGAAGTGGCGTCAAGGACGGCCTGTTCGCTAGGCAGCGCTGCCAGCCAGTCGATAGGGGAATAGGAGCCAACAGTTGTGGTGAGGATTTCTGGTTTGTTCATAGAGTGTATTAGTTTGAGTTAGGTTTCTGCAAATAATCCCGAAGGCGAAGCAGCGTTCGGGGAAGGGCGTTAAAGGATTAGCGGATCATCATACTGCTAATTTCATCAGGTTTCAATCCAGCACTGAGATACAAGAGAGTAGCAGAAGCTTCGCAGGGCGTGGGGTTTCCCCACATGTCCCGGCACTGCCAGCCTTCGGGCAGCGCGGCAAGTTTCCAAGGAGAGAATTGTGGCGCTGTCGAGAGGATGGCAACGGACCTTGTTCCGTCGGAAAACACGAAGGCAAAAACTCCCGGGGCCAAGTCGAGTGTTTTATCAAATTTGAGCCCCTCAATCTGCCAAGCGAGCACGGAGTCTGCGACGGCGCTGGGATGTGGTCCACCGCCGTTGCTTTTTACCTCAATGAATGAGGCGGACGCATCGGTGCCGTTGAAGATATCAAATCCGTGCATGGCGTAGAGGAACATCTTGTCCGCCCCGGTAGCGAGTGTGCTCACGCGATAGCGGACCTCCTCGTTCGCTGCGAGCTTCCAGTCGTCCTTGTTTTCGTAGCCCAGCGTCCGCTTCCAAAATCCATCACGCGTGGAGTCGCGGTTTGAGCCTCCCTCGGTCATCCATGCGGGCATCGGCAGCTTCCCTTCATGGAGTTCCCTGAGCGGCCCCGAGACAAGCGGGAGGCCATTTGTGAAACACGGGTCGCCGGGAAAACCAGCCGGGGCACCCACATACGAATGATAGGAAAATCCGGTCGGTGCGGGTGCCTCCATACCGCCGGCTGCGAGAATGGCCTTCACCCACTAGACGCCCTCATGGTCGCCGGTGGCGTTGAATCCGAAAACCGGCTTGTCAGGATTTGTTTCCGCCGCAATTCGGACCGCGCGGTGCGTGAGTTCGACGTATCCCTTGGCGACGACGTCCAGCGGGTCGCGAACACCGCGCGGCGAGTCCTTAAGTTTATCCGGATCCCACCGCCGCTAGAAATTTGTCAGCCAGGGTTCGTTCCAAACTTCCCACGCGGCGACGTCGGCTCCATAGTGCGTTGTCACTTCCCGGACATAGGTATCCCAAGCATCAAGGTTCTTCGGTTGGAGGTAAGCGTGGTCCCAGAATGATTTCCCGGGGCTCCCATTTGCCCAACCGGGTGAGGTCGAGAGCAGGCCGAGAACGAGCATGTTCTGGGCGCGCATTTTTTTCAGGAGAGTGTCCCGCCACGTCCATTTACCTTGTTCCGGTTCGACATACCACCAGCTTGTGATGTTGTTTCCAGTGTCATGCAATCGTGCCCAATTATGGCATGTTGCCTTCGCCATGATCAGTTCGCGGCGGATTGGGTTGACATGGATACCAAAGGGCGAATCCGGAGCATCCTTCCCCCAGTATTTTGGGCGTGGCAGACGGGTAACAAGGATTTCCGCGACCGGGCTGGCGGGTTTTTCAGATGTCAGTCCCGCAAATGCCTCGACGCGAAACATTCCGATGGGACGTTCCCGATGAGCCGGAAGATCTAGATCGAACACCTCAAGCTTTCCTGCGCCTTTTGCGGTGAGCGGCGGAAGCGACGTTTCCTTTCCGTAAAGGTCGGTGACCTTGGCAAAGATCTTTGTTCCAGGCGGGAGAGGGCCCATGACGGCAACCCTCACTTTTGCGGGTTCATCAAGAAATTGGATTCCCGCCACGGACGCCTCGGAATCCTGCAGCGCAAGCGCAAGCTCCGCAGCCGGAGCTTTCCAGGCTCCCGCAGTTTTCCCGTATTCGAGTTGAAGCGCATCTGCAGCGGCCGGCCCGCCGACGCCGCCTGGGTTGAGGGCATTCAACGGATTGCCGGTGATACCTTGGACGGTGCCTTGATCGACGGATGTTGGCTTTTCAGCGAAGCCTTGATCAACGGGGGCCTTGTTGTTTATGTTGGTGTCCGGTAACGTGGGAGAACCTAGGGAGCCTGTGCCCTGCAAGAGACTGATGGAATCCGCCAGGGCGTTGCCGCTGCCTTCATCCGCTACAGGGACGCCGGTTAAGGCTTTCACAGAACGGTCAATGGCTGGTAAGTCCGCCTTGGAACCGCCGGGATCGGTCTTGCAGAGGTTCCCACGGATGATAGCCGCTGCTTCCTGCACGGTGGCTTCGGTGGCGCTGTTATTGCCGATGTTGCTGCCCGGTGTCTGCGGCACTTCGACGATTTTCTTCACGATCAGGCCGGATGTGTTGGGAATCTTCTGGTCCTTCGCGGCGGAGATGATGGTCGGCTTCGGGAATTTGGGTGCATCCGGCACTTTGCCGATGGTGGGCTTGCTTTTCGGCACTATTGGAGCGTCGGGGATTTTCGTCAAGACGGGGTTTTTTGGCACCTTCGGAGCGTCGGGGATTTTCGCCACGGCAGGGGAATTCGGCAGCTTGGGGGCATCCTGCACTTTGACGATCTTGGGGATATTGGGCGCTTTCGGCGGTTCTTTGACCGCGGGAATCTTCACGACGACAGGCGTTTTAGGAACTTTGGGGAGCTCAATGTTTTGTGGAATGTTGGGCGCATTGGGAACCTTCGGCTGCTGCACCACCTGCGGCAGTTTGGGGATGTTGGGCGCATTGGGAACCTTCGGTTGCTGCACCACCTGCGGCACTTTGGGGATGTTGGGCGCATTGGGCACCTTCGGCTGCTGCACCACTTGCGGCACTTTTGGGATTTTGGGTGCCTCCTTAGGGACCTTCGGTTGCTCCACCACTCTTGGAGTCTTTGGTGCCTCCTTGGGAACCTTCGGTTGCTCCGCCACTTTTGGAGCCTCGGGTGCCTCCTTGGGAACCTTGGGCGGCGCAGCTACTTTTGGGACCTCTTTCGGGCCGTTGGGGATGGGTTGTCCGAAGACAAGGGCAGGGATGATGGCGAGCGCCAGCACCAAGGAACGAATAACAGGTGTGCGGTTCTGTGTTTTCATAGGTCGTGGGTTGTGGTGCGCCCGGCGCACGGTTTGTTTTTAACCCCACTTCGCGGACTCGCGGAAAAAATCGGTTATTTTCAGCTCTCCGAGGCCTGCGGACCCGCATAAATACAGGGTGGTGGTCTCCAAAAGGGTTTGTAGTGCCGACCTACCCCCTTGC
>Ga0105048_10013749_pt1 | contig 12631 bp, 6 predicted proteins | sample MAT05_FD_78382 | JGI IMG/M metagenome (GOLD analysis project Ga0105048, IMG submission 78382) | Freshwater microbial communities from Lake Fryxell liftoff mats and glacier meltwater in Antarctica - MAT-05 | ecosystem: Environmental > Aquatic > Freshwater > Ice > Liftoff microbial mat | place... | reverse complement strand
AGCCGGTCGGGGCTTCTTCGTTGGCTGGACCAGCGTCCTGCCCGCGTGGGTGTCTGGGTGCCGGCACCCAGACACCCACGCGGGCAGGACGCTGGTCCAGCCAACGAAGAAGCCCCGACCGGCTGCACCGGTCGGGGCTTCCGCTGTCCCGCGCGATTGCTCGCACGGGACAGCCTCGTCAGGACGGGGTTAGCGGTAGCCGCCGCCGCCGTACCCGCTGTTCTGCTTCGGGGTGAAGCAGTTCGAGCAGTAGACCGGCTTGTCGCCGCGCGGCTGGAACGGCACGCGGGCCTCCTGGCCACAGGTCGAGCAGGTCGCGGAGAACATCTCGCGCTCCTGACGACCGTACCCACCACCACCACCACCACCACCACCACCGGAGCTGTAGCCACCGCCGCCGGAGCTGTAGCCGCCACCGCCGCCGCCGCCACGCTCAGACTTGCGCGCAGCACGGCAGTCCAGGCAACGGGTCGGCTCGTTCGTGAAGCCCTTCTGCGCGAAGAACTCCTGCTCACCAGAGGTGAACGTGAAAGCCTGGCCGCAATCGCGGCAGGTAAGAACTTTGTCTGCGTAAGCCAACGCTGACTCCAGGTGCATGCTTGGCGGTTCCGTCAGCGCGAGTCCTACGAGGTGGAACATAGATGGTGCGTACACACCACCCATTGCTGCCTGGCCCGATGCGGCCGGCCAGCGAAACAAACCAGCACGCCCAATGTACAGCATCACGCGCACAATTGGAACGGGCACACGGCGAATTCACGCCCAACTTGACGAAAATCGCGCGAATTCGTATCCACGCGAGGCGCGAACAGCCTCGGCGATACCTGCATCGCCGAGGCCAACCGCCAGAAACGGGGCCGGAGGATTGCCGCTCACCGGCGCGCCGCGAGCGCACCATCTCGTCTGCCAGCAGCCCAACCCCCTCGCTCGGCGTCTCCGTGACGCGCTGCACCTTGATAGACACGCCCTAAGTCGGGTCGCCAGCAGCCACCCTCGGCAGCGCCATAGAGGGCCAGTTGGCGGCAAGGAATGCCGTAGTGCGGTTGCGCGAACCGTTTCGCTGCGCCGCACGTTATAGGCAACACGTGCGGCGCTTCGTGTGCCTGCTACTGTCCGACTCGATGTTCTGTCGCGATGGCGATATCGTAACAACCGTTCGTCGTGATCCAACCGTGATGATGTTCGCGTAGAATGGGTGGCAATGGGATCGGCTCGGTCTGCGGGGGCGGGGCTGTATCGTCGGAACAGTGGGGCGCCGAAGCGTGCTGCGTACAGCATGAGCCGATGTGCGACAACTAACGCACGTTTGTCGTCAGCAGCACGGACCACCGGGATGACGCCAACGTGAGCACCGCGAGACCGGGGAGGCCCGTCACGATGCCAGAGATTGCGGGATGATGCGAGTACATCAAGCATTGCGCTCGGTGCGCGCCACCTGCCGACAAGCCCTGCGCTTCGGCCCGGTCGCCGGGCGGGTCGGCGTCTTCATGCTGCTCGTGTGGGTCTCCGGCCTGTCGAGCCTGTGGTCGCCAACGGCCGATGCCGACGAGCTTGCTGCCGCTGCGCTCCTAGTCCAGGCGCGGCCCGCCGACGAACTGCCGCTCCAGCAACTCCCCACGCCAACCTTCGACCGGGGCAGCGACCCCATCGCCCCGACCGACGCCCCCACGCCGACACCCCCACCGATCCCGACCCCGATACCACCGCCGCCGACCCTCCCGGTACCGGTGGCAGCACCGCCCTCGCCGTTCGCCTCACCAGAGATCCCGCCCACGGCTACCCCGATTGGTGATCCGTGCTGGGGAGACGAGCAGATTACCTACGTGCCAGAGACCCCGCGCGTGAACAACGAACTCATCATTGCCGTCACGTCGGGCCGCCCGCACCCCTACGGCCGGGTGGCCGGCACCGAGCGCACGACGTTCGTTCGTGAGCGGCCGGGGCAGCTTGGGACCGTCTGGGAATGGTCGGTGGCAGTAACCTGGCCCGGCCGCCACAAGTACACGTTCTATGTGGACTCGACAGTCCCCTGCAAAGAGATTGAGATTGTGGTGCGGCAGTCCGTCGCCACAAAGACGCCGACGCCGTACGGCGACAACAACAGCAGCGACGGCGGCGACAATCAGGACGGCGACAACAACTAGCCCGGGCCGGCACGTCGTTGTCGCCAGTCAACCCTCAACCACTGCCCCTCTCCCGCATGCGGGAGAGGGGCATCTGATCTGCTGTCGCCGCCGGGCAATCAAGTCCGCGAGGCGGGCACTGTACCTGACGGCACTGTCGCAGGTCGCTATACTGCCCCCATGAGCGACGAGATCAGGGTTATCCCAGTCCGCGGCGTTGGCGAGGTTCGGGTTGGCGACGACGTGGCGGGCCTGCTGGCTGATGTCTTTGAGGCCCAGGGCTACCAGTTCGAGACCGGCGATGTTCTGGTCGTGACGCAGAAGATCGTGTCCAAGGCTGAAGACCGCATCGTCGAGCTTTCGACGGTCACGCCGTCTGAAACAGCCCTGGAGCTTGCGCGCATCAATGGCCGCGACGCCCGCCAGATCGAGGTGGCGCTCCGTGAGACAGCCAAGATCGTCCGGATGGAGCGCGGCATTCTGATCTCTGAGACGCGACACGGCTTCATCTGCGCGAACGCCGGCGTGGACGGCTCGAACCTGGCACTCGCCACCGAAGTGTCGATGCTGCCCATCGACTCGGATGTGTCGGCAGACGGCATCCGCGCGGCCATCCGCGAGCGTACCGGTGCGGAGGTGGCGGTCATCATCTCGGACACGTTCGGGCGGCCCTGGCGGCAGGGCCAGACGAACGTGGCGATTGGCGTGTCCGGCATGGAGGTCGTCCGCGACTATCGCGGGGAGACCGACTCGGCCGGGCTGGTGCTGGTGGTGACGGAGATCGCCGTGGTGGACGAATTGGCCTCGACAGCGGAACTGGTTACGGGCAAACTGGATCGCGTGCCGGCGGCCGTCATTCGCGGCTACCCGTTTCGGGCTGGCGAAGGACGCGCCACCCAGCTGGTGCGCCCGGCCGAATTCGACATGTTCCGCTAACGGCGGTCGGTGGGGGGCCAGTGCCAGCAGGCCAGCCGCCAGCCGCTCCCCTCGACGGCGACGGCTCCCAGGTAGTCGCCGGGCGGGCACAGGTCGAGCAGCGACAGGCGGCGCAGGACGCCCGCGCCGTCTACCACGCGGACCGCTGCGGCCTCGTCGCCCCGGACCGCCGAGACATCGACGGCATCCAGCGGCAGCCCGAGGCCGTCGCCGGTCGCTTTCAGTAGCGCCTCCTTTCGGGTCCAGTAGGTCAGGAACAACGCCTGCTTCGCTGGCCCGCTGCACTGGCGCAGGATGCTCCGCTCGGCCGGGCAGAAGTACCCCTCCGCGATGGCGTCGGCGTCGGTGACGGGGCGCAGATGTTCCACGTCAACACCTACCGCCCGGCCCCGCGTGACAGCGATCAGGGCAAGGTCAGCGGAGTGCGAGAGGTTGAAGGTAAGCGGCGGCGCGCCAACTGCGGCAGCAGCACCGGCCAGCGGTTCACTCTCAACAGGAACATCGGTAGACGATGGCGCACTGGACGCGCTGCCCAGCGATCCACGCCGGCGGGCCGTTGGCGCTGCTAGCGCCGGCTTGCCGAACGGTCCATACTGAAACGCGACGCTCGACGGGGAAGTTCCGAGGTACCCTGCTAGCACCTGCCGCAACGCCGCGCGCGCCACCACGAAGCGCCGCCGCACCTGCGGGAACCGAAACGCCGCCGCCCGCGTCCGCTCCTCGGGAGACAATGCCGCCCGGAGTCGGTCGATGTGAGCGGGCAACGCATCGAGCGGAATCGCCCAGATGTGCACGGTATCTTCGGCGAGAAGCGGCCACCCGTGCGATACTTGCCATGTCGGGCGTGGGTTTTTACACATTGGTTGGCCTCTGGTGAGGTTTGGTCGCGATTGCGGCATCATGAAGTTGGGTGAAGAGGTCCACAAATTGGCTATCATCTCGGGTCGCCATCTGCGCGAACGGTTACTGTCGCGCCGACCATCCACCCTGATTCGCCAGACGTAGCTTCTGTGGGGACGGGTTCGGGCCGTGATCGAACCTTGACCAGCCCAATTGGAAGGCGTGGAGCATGCCGTCGTGAGTGTTGCCCACTGTCCGATCGCCATTATCGGACTCTCGTGCTTGTTGCCCGGTGCACGGACGGTGCACGAGTTCTGGGACAATATCGTTCGTGGTGTCGACAGTATCACTGATGTCCCGCCGTCGCGGTGGAACGTCGATGACTACTACGACCCCGATCCGACCGTGGCTGACCGCACCTACTCGCGGCGTGGCGGCTTCATCCCGGATGTCGAGTTTGACCCGACGGAGTTCGGGCTGCCTCCGAACATCCTTGAAGTTACCGACGTGTCGCAGTTGCTTGGGCTCAACATTGCGCGGCAGGCGTTCCGCGACGCCGGCTACGGTGAAGGCCGCGACTTTGACCGCTCCCGCACGGGCGTCGTGCTCGGCGTCGGCGGCGGCCAGAAATTGGTGGTCCCCCTCACCGCGCGGCTCCAGTACCCCATCTGGGAGCGCGTGCTGCGCGCCTCCGGCCTGCCCGAGGATCAGATTTCGGCCATCACCGAGCGGATGAAGCTTGCCTACGTGCCCTGGGAAGAGAACTCGTTCCCGGGCCTGCTCGGCAACGTCATCGCCGGGCGCATCGCCAATCGGCTCGACCTTGGCGGCATGAACTGCGTTGTGGACGCGGCTTGCGCCAGTTCGTTGGCGGCCGTACGCATGGCCATCAACGACCTGACAGACCGCCGGGCGGACATGATGTTGACCGGCGGCGTGGATACCGACAACTCGGCGTTCATGTATCTCTGCTTCAGCAAGACGCCGGCCTTCTCACGCAAGCAGCAAACCCGCCCGTTCGACGCCGAGTCTGACGGCATCATGATCGGCGAGGGACTCGGCATGCTGCTGCTCAAGCGGCTGGACGACGCCGAGCGCGACGGCGACCGGATCTACGCCGTCATTCGCGGCATGGGCGCGTCCAGCGACGGGCGCTACCGCAGTATCTACGCGCCGCGGACGGAAGGCCAGGAACTTGCCCTCCACCGCGCCTACGACGACGCCGAAGTGTCGCCGGGGACAGTCGGGCTGATCGAGGCGCACGGCACCGGCACGCTTGCCGGCGACCTCTGCGAGTTCGCCACCTTGAAGCGCGTGTACAGCGACGCCGGTGTCGGGCAGCAGCAAGTGGCCCTCGGCACCGTGAAGTCGCAGATCGGGCACACCAAGGCGGCGGCCGGCGCAGCCAGTCTCATCAAGGCGACGCTGGCGCTGCACCACCGCATCTTGCCCCCGACCATCAATATCGATGCCCCGAACCCGCGCATGGAGATCGAAGACTCGGCGTTCTACCTGAACACCGAGACGACGCCGTGGATCGGGCGCGACGCGGCCCCCCGGCGCGCTGGTGTCAGTTCGTTCGGCTTCGGCGGCACGAACTACCACGTCGTGCTGGAAGAGCACGGCCCCGACGAGGATTCGGCGTACCGGCTCCACGAGACGGCGCGCGTCTGCCTGCTGGCTGCCGCCGAGCCGGCCGCGCTGATCGACCAGTGCCGCGCGGCGCTCGACAGCCTGAGTGCCGGCGGCGATCCGGGCCGGATCGCCCTGGACGGCCTGACCGAGAGCAGCCGGCAGGCGCCGGCCCCGACTGACGCGCGCATCGGGTTCGTCGCGGCGAACGCCCAGGAAGCGGCCGATCTCCTGGCGCTGGCGCTGGACCGCCTCAGTGCGGACCCTGACGCCACAAACTGGGAGCATCCGCGCGGCCTCTACTACCGTCGTCAGGCGCTGCACACGGAAGGGACGGGCGGCAAGATCGTCGCGCTGTTCCCAGGTCAGGGTTCGCAGTACCTCGGCATGGGCCGCGAACTGCTGCTGAACTTCCCGCAGGCGCGCGCCGCCGTGGCGATCATGGACGACCTGTTCCGCGCGGACGGGTTGCCAGCGCTGTCCGAAGTCTGGCTGGCCGGCACCGGCCCGCTGCGGGACAACCCCGACGAGCGTGCTCGGCTGCTCCAGCGGACGGACTACGCCCAGGCTGCCATCGGCGTCCTGAGCATGGCGAGCTTCCAGATCCTCCAGCAGGCCGGCTTCCGGCCAGACATCACCGCCGGGCACAGCTTTGGCGAACTGACCGCGCTGTGGGCGGCCGGTGCCCTGACCGACACCGATTATCTGACCCTGGTACGCGCCCGTGGCCGTGCCCTGGCGACCCAGCCAACCCCGGGCGCTGATCCCGGCACGATGCTGGCCGTCGAAGGCGCTGCCGCCGACGTCACGGCAGCCATCGCCGTGCTGGACGGTGTCCACGTCGCAAACAGCAACGCGCCACGCCAGACGGTGCTTGGCGGGGGCCGCGCAGCCATCGAGCGCGCCGAGCAGGAACTGACCGCCCGAGGCTTCTCGGCCACCCGGCTGCCGGTCTCGGCCGCGTTCCACACGCCGCTCGTTGCCCACGCGCAGTGCCCGTTTGCCGAGGCGATCCAGTCGGTTGGCTTCCAGTCACCGGCGCTGCCGGTCTACGCCAACGCCACTGGCCTGCCGTACCCCGGCGAACCGGCGGCCGTGCAGGCGCAGCTTGCCGACCACCTGATGCAGCCGGTCGCCTTCTCGCAGCAGCTCGCACAGATCGCCGATGACGGCGGCACCATCTTCGTCGAGGTCGGGCCGCGCGCCATCCTGACCGGGCTGGTACGGGCCAATCTCGGCGACCGCGCCGCGTTGACGCTCGCGCTCAACCCGAGCCGCAACGGCGACAGTGACCGCCAGCTTCGGAGCGCCGTCGTCCAACTTCGCGTCGCCGGCCTCGCGCTCGGCGGTTTCGATCCGTATCATCGCATCCCCGTCGTCGGACCACGATCAGAGCGCGGCGTCAAGATCATGCTGAATGGCAGTAACTACGTCAGTCCCGGACGCCGGCAAGCATTTGAACAAGCATTGCAGGAGGCCAATCCCGTGCAATCGACGAGCTATCCCATGTCGAACAATCAGTTGCCGGGGCCGTCTGCGAGTACGCCCGCTCCCGCCGCCGCACCGCCGACCAGGCCCGCGCCGCCGGCCATGCCGCCCGCCGAGACGCCCCACCGCAACGGTGCGCAGGTGACGGTGGCGTCCAGCAGCCCCGCGCCCGTCCAGGCGGCCGCGCCAATGCCAGCGCCGCAATCTCCGGCCTTCCCGATTGACACGCTCCTCGAAAGCGTCGGTCGCACGCTCGGCCAGTTCGCAGCGCAGCAGCAAGAAGGCCTACGGGTCCACGAACAGTACCTCCAGAACCAGTCCGAGTACATGCGCGGCTTCTTCGCCGTGGTGCAACGGCAGCAGGAGTTGTTGCTTGGCCCGCGCGCAGCCGAGCTACCGGCCGGGGCGCTCGACCACTTGCGCTACGGGCTGACCGAGTTCAACCAGCACCAGGGCGAGACGCTCCGCACCCACGAGCGGTACCTCGTGGAGCAGACCGAGCAGTCACGCGGGCTCTTTGAGTTGGCCCGAGACTATCATGCCCGCCTCCTGGGCGGCACTGCCGGCGCACCCACCGTCGCCGGAGCCGCGCCGTCGTTCACCGTCAGTGCGCCGCGCCCGCGCGCCGAATTGGCACCGCCGCCGCCCGTGTCGCGGCCGGCTCCGGCCCCCGTGACGCCGCCGGTAGCCTACGCGCCTGCTCCGCAGCCGGTACCCCCGGTCGCCTATGCACCCGCGCCACCGGCTCCCGTCTACGCCCCGCAGTCGCCTGCGCCGGTCGTGCCGGTTGCGCCGCCCGTGTATGCCCAGCAGCCCACGGTGCCGGCCCCGGCCTACGATGCGCCGCACGGCACGAACGGCACGAACGGCTCGGCCGGCTCGGCCGGCTCGAACGGGCACCACGATCCGTACGTCGAGCAGGCCGCCCCGATCCATCTCGCTCCGGCCGACGCGCCAGTCCCCGCCCCCGCGCCAGTGCCGGTAGCCTCTGCGGCCCCGGCGGCAGCGGCCCTCGACATCACGGTCGTCACGGCCTCACTGCTGGACGTGGTGGCCGACAAGACCGGCTACCCGGTGGACATGCTCGAGCCGGACATGGACGTTGAGGCCGATCTTGGCATCGACTCGATCAAGCGGGTGGAGATCCTGGCGGTGATGGGGTCAAAGTACCCGTCCCTGCCGAAGCTGAAGCCCGAGGAACTTGCGGAGCTACGGACGCTCGGGCAGATCGCCGGGCACCTGGCGAAGCAGCTTGAAGCAGACAGTGCAGCGTCGGCAGCCCCGGCGACGGCACCACCGTCCGGCCAGACGGCTACCCTCACCGCCGACGATCTGCCGACGCAGCAGGGTGTCGCCCTCGCCACGTTGCCGCCGCCGGATCGGCTGGCGCTGGGCCTTGCGCCCGGCCGCGTCTGCCTGCTGGTGGACGACGGCACCGATCTCGCGGGGCAGGTCGCGCAGCGGCTGGCCGCACGGAACTGGCCGCTCGTGATCCTCGGCGGTGAGGCCGGCAACGGCCCGGAGCCGACGACGCTGCTGGCGCGCTACCCACTGCCCGCAGCCGACGACGCGACGCTGGCGCAACTGACCCAGGTGATTGAGGCGCGGCACGGCGGCGTCGGGGTCTTCGTCTACCTCGACGCACCGGGCACCGCTTCCACTGGCGGGAATCTGGTCAGCGACGCGGAGCAGGAGTCGCTCCAAAGGGTCTTCCTGCTGGCGAAGCACCTGACCGGCCAACTGGCCGAGGCCGCGCGTCATGGTCGGGCGGCCTTCCTGGTGGCCGCGCGCCTTGATGGGAGCCTGGGGCTCGGCGCTGGCGACGGGCTGCGGCCGGCGGTCGGCGGTCTCTTCGGCCTCGTCAAGTCGCTGCGGCTGGAGTGGCCGTCGGTGGCGTGCCGCGCCGTCGATCTCGCGCCCAACCTCGACGCCGGCACGGCAGCCGACGCGCTTCTGGCCGAGCTTGACGACCCAGACCGCATGTTGGCGGAAGTCGGGCACGGCGCGTCTGGGCGCGTAACGCTGGTGGCGGTTGATCTTGCAGCGGAACAGCCGGATCGCTTGAACCAGGCGTTGGTGTGACCGTCTCTTCATACGCGGTCTTCGTCGTCAGTGGCGGCGCGCGGGGGGTCACGGCCCGCTGTGTCGTCGCACTGGCGGCGCGGTTTCGGTGCGCGTTCGTGCTGCTCGGCCGGACCCCGGTCGACCAGCCGGAACCGGCGTGGGCCGCCGGTGCCAGTGATCGCGGCGCGCTACGGCAACAGTTCCTCCGACAGTTGCCGGCCGGCTCCGGCCGCCCGACGCCGGCCCAGGTGGAGCGCCAGCTAGACGCCCTGCTCGCCCACCGCGAGGTTGACGCCACCCTCCGCGCCATTGCCGAGGCGGGGGGCCGCGCGGAGTACCTGGCTGTCGATATCGCGGACCTGCCGGCGCTGCAAGCCGGGCTGCAGGCCGCTGCCGCGCGGCTGGGGGCCGTGACCGGGCTGATCCACGGGGCCGGCGTGCTCCGTGACCGGCTGATCGAGCAGAAGTCCGCCGCCGACCTTGCCGCCGTCTACGACGTGAAGGTGCGCGGCCTGGAGAACTTGCTGCGCTGCCTGCCCGCCGCCAGCCTGCGACACCTCGTGCTGTTCTCATCGGTGGCCGGCTTCTATGGCAACGTCGGGCAGACCGACTACGCGCTCGCCAACGAGATCCTGAACAAGACAGCCCACCTCCTCGCGCGGCAGCACCCGAACTGCCGCGTGCTGTCGGTAGACTGGGGGCCGTGGGATGGCGGCATGGTCGGGCCGGAGCTGAAGCGTATGTTCGAAGCGCGCGGCATCCCGCTGATCGCGCCGGCGGCCGGTGCCCAGGTGCTGGCCGACGCGCTGGCCGCCTCCGACGAACACCGCGCGCAGCTACTAGTCGGTGCGCCGCTTGCGCCGCCGCCCTTCGAGTTGCCCACCGAGCCGCTGCACACCCGACTGCTACGCCGCCTGACGCTGGCGGGCAATCCGTTCTTGCTCGATCACGTCGTCGGCGGGCACGCAGTCCTCCCGTTCGCGGATGCCCTGAATTGGATCGCCAATAGCTGTGAGCATCTGCTACCCGGCTATCGGTTCTGCGTGGCCGAAGATGTCCGACTGCTCAAGGGCATCGTGTTCGACGAGCAGTTGCCGCCGGAGTTCGTGCTTGATCTGGCCGAGCATCGCCGCGAACCGGGCATGATCCGCATTGAGGCGCGCCTCTGGAGCCAGACGCCGACCGGCCTGCCGCGCTACCACTACCAGGCCACCGTCGAGCTACGGGTGGAGCGGCCGCTTGAGACGGTCGTCTCCCTGCCGCTGCCGTCAGGCGACGACGGCGTGCCCGGTGCGCCGCTCTACCTGGACGGCACGCTGTTCCACGGCCCGGCCTTCCGGGGCGTCGAGCGAGTGTATCAGCACGGGCCGCTGTCGATGACGCTGGCCTGCCGGCTGTCGCCGATCTCATCGGCCGAGCAGGGGCAGTTCCCGGTGCGCGCCCTGAATGCGTTCGCGCTCGATCAGCAGTTGCAGGGGGTCGTCATCTGGGCGCGGCAGGCGCTCCGGGCGGCAAGTTTGCCGGCCGCCATCGAGCGGTACGAGCACGTCGCGTCGCCAGCGTTCGGTGTCCGCTTCTTCGTGGCCGTCGAGATCACGTCGTCGTCGGACAGCAGCGCGGTGGCGAACCTGACGGCCTACGACGCTGAAGGTCGGCTGCTCTCGCGCCTCACCGGGGCCGCGATGACGGTCAGCCCGAGCCTGAACGGCCTGTTCGCGCCGCACGCCGCCGGCCCGGTGGCCTGAGTCGATGCGCGCGCCAACACGAATAGCGAGGCTGCGGCGTGTCGGTCCAGTCTGCCCGCTCGGACAGGCTGTGGGAAAGTTTCAACACGCACCGCGCTTATCCGCAGGGCCACGTACTCGACCACGCATCCTGTCATCCCGACCGTCTTCGCTGAGCTCAAGGTGCAATCCCAGCGCCCGTCAACACACCTCGTCATCCCGAGTGGAGCCACCCACTCGCCCCATGTCATCCCGAGTGGGGCCACCCACTCAGCCCATGTCATCCCGAGTGGGGCCACCCTCTCGTCTCATGTCATCCCGAGTGGGGCCACCCTCTCGTCTCATGTCATCCCGAGTGGAGCGAGCCTGCGAGCGCAATCGAGGGATCTCGGTGACGCTCCCATTGAGAGTCGAGATCCCTCCGCTCCGCTCGCAAGCTCGCTTCGGTCGGGATGACATGATGAATTGGCAAGCTCGCGTAGCCTGCCCCGAGTGCACCGACATCACTTTCACTGACATATTGTCTTTACCGTGAGGTTTAGGTTAGTACATGGTTCTGGCATGCCGAACCGGCACCATACTGTGAACGATGTCATTCTTGCTCTCCGGCGCGCACCGCCTACCCTTGCTCGGGATGACAGATCAAGGCGACCATCCACCGTCCCCCACTCCACTCCGACTGCCGGATGCATATGAGTAGCGAATCGAAACCCACCAGCGACCGCATTGCTATCATCGGCTGGGGCTGCGTCGTCCCCGGTGCCAACAGCCCGGCCCAACTCTGGCAAAACCTGCTCGACGGGGTTGACGCCACGTCGCTGGCCGACGCCGAGCAGCTTGGCGTCGCGCCGAAGGTCTTCGCGGCCGACCGTGCGGGCCAGACTGACCGCCTGCACTGGCTTCGCGGCGGGTTCGTGCGCGGCCTCAGCCCTGCCAACCTGGACCGACAGGGATTGGCGCTGCCAGCGGACCAGTTCGTGGCGCTGGACGCGCAAGAGGCGTGGTCGCTGGAGGTCGGGCGGCAGGCGCTGGCGGACGGCGGGTACTTCGGCGCGGGCAGCAGCGAGAGGGACGGCGACCCCAGCAGCACCGGCATAGCCGCTCATGCGCTCAGCCGGTGCGGGCTGGTCCTCGGCAGCCTCTCGTTCCCGACGCGGCGCTCGGCGCGACTGTTCGGGCCGCTCTACAGCGAAGCCGTGGGTGCGGCCCTGGGCGAACTGCTCGGGGTGCAGCCGCTGACGCTGCCGAGCCTGCCGGATGTGCCGGGCATGGCCGGCAGCGCCCTTGAAGACGGCGAACTGGGCGGCAAGACGAGCGCGCTGGTGGCCCGCGCCCTCGGGCTGGGCGGGCCGACCCTCAGCCTGGACGCGGCCTGCGCCTCCACGCTGTACGCGCTGGAGTTGGCCGCGCGGTACTTGCGGGCCGGGCGCGCCGACATGATGCTGGCCGGCGCCGTCAGCGGTGCCGACCCGCTCACGATCATGACCGGCTTCTCGATCTTCAACGCGTACCCTGACCCGGACGGTGCCAGCCGCCCGCTCGACCAGTCGTCCGGCGGCCTGATCTCCGGTGAGGGAGCCGGCCTCTTCTTGCTGAAGCGCGAGGCCGACGCCCTCCGCGACGGCGACCGCATCTACGCGACTATCCTCGGCACGGGCCTCTCGAACGACGGGCGGGGCCGCCACCCGCTGGCCCCGAACCCGCGCGGGCAGCAACTCGCCTTCGAGCGGGCGTACAGCCGCGCCGGCGTCGGGCCGGAGACAGTTCGGTACGTCGAGTGCCACGCTACCGGCACGCCGCTTGGCGACGCCACCGAACTAGCGT
>Ga0105048_10013748_pt1 | contig 12631 bp, 5 predicted proteins | sample MAT05_FD_78382 | JGI IMG/M metagenome (GOLD analysis project Ga0105048, IMG submission 78382) | Freshwater microbial communities from Lake Fryxell liftoff mats and glacier meltwater in Antarctica - MAT-05 | ecosystem: Environmental > Aquatic > Freshwater > Ice > Liftoff microbial mat | place... | reverse complement strand
TCGCCCAGGGCGCGCTGCTGCGTGACGTGAAAGCGCTGCGGTACCCACAGCGTCAGCGCATCCCGCGCCCGCGTCATGGCGACATAGAGCAAGCGGCGTTCTTCTTCGATCTCGTGGGCGTGGCCCGTGGCCATGTCGGCTGGCATGCAGCCGTCCACCACGTTCAGCACATGCACCTCGTTCCACTCCTGGCCTTTGGCGGAGTGGATGGTCGACAGGATCAGGTAGTCCTCATCCAGATGCGGCACACCAGCCTCGTCACCGGCGGCGGCGGGTGGGTCGAGCGTGAGTTCGGTGACAAACCGTTCGCGACTGCTGTGCTGCGGCGCCAGCAGGGCCAACTGCTCAAGCTCACCCAGGCGCACGCGGGCATCGGCATGCAGACGTTCCAGGTGCGGGCGGTACCACTCGATCACGGTGCGCAGGTCGGCGGGCCAGGCCGCCTGTGGCCCGCGCAGCGTGTCCATCAAGGCCAGCAGCGTGCCCCAGCCCGCACGCGCGGCGCTCGGCGGCTTGAAGCGTCGCAACGCGCCAGGTGAATCGTTTTCGGCCAACAGCCGCTGCACGCTGGCCGGGCCCATGCCCGGCACCAGACGCACCGCGCGCAGCGCCGACAGACGGGCCTGTGGGTTGTCGGCCCAGCGCAGCACCGCCAGCACGTCCTTGACATGCGCAGCCTCGAAAAACCGCAGGCCGCCGTACTTCACAAAGGGCACGTTGCGCCGGGTGAGCTCCATCTCCAGCGCCAGGCTGTGGGCACCGGTGCGAAACAGCACCGCCTGGCGCTTGAGCAGCAGGCCCGTTTCGCGTTCGGCCAGCACCTCGTCAACCACACCGCGGGCCTGCGCGGCTTCGTCTTCCACCGTTTGCACGCGAGGCCGCCGCGCGTCAGGCTTGTCGCTCCACAGTCGCTTGCTGAAAGTCTCGGTCGCCTGCCGCATCAGGGCGTTTGACGCGTCCAGCAAGGGCTGTGTGCTGCGGTAGTTTTGTTCCAGCCTCAACACCGTGGCCGGTGGCTGAAAGCGCCCCGGCAAGTCCAGGATGTGGCGCACATTCGCGCCGCGAAAGGCGTAGATCGACTGCGCGTCGTCGCCCACCGCCGTCAGCCCCAGACCGTCCGGTTTCAGCGCCCACAGGATGTCAGCCTGCAACTGGTTGATGTCCTGCACCTCGTCCACCAACACATGGTCGAAACGGCTGCGGATGCGCTGGGCCAGTTGCGGCTGGCGCATCACGTGCCACCAGGCCAGCAGCAGGTCGTCAAAGTCCAGCGACTGCTGTTGCAGCTTGCTGTCAGCGTAAGTGCTGAACAAGCGTTCCAGGCCAGCCTTGGCGTCGGTGCACCACGGGTAGGCGCTGCGCAGCACGTCGGCCAAGGGCTGGCCGGTGTTGACGCAGCGTGAGGCGATCGCCGCGCAGGTCGCTGGCATCGGAAAACGTGCGCCGCCCGCATCCGTTTGAGCCGCAGCCTGGGCCAGGCCCAGGCGCTGACGGACCAACGACAGCAGGTCTTGCGCATCGGCGCGGTCCAGCACGGTGAAGCCGCGCGCCAGGCCCAGGGCGTCGGCGTGTTCCCGCAGCAGCCGCGCAGCCACACTGTGAAACGTGCCGCACCAGGGCAGCCGCGGTGGCGGGGCGCTGGGCGGCAGGGCCAAGGTGTGGTGCAACAGACGGCCCGCACGGCGGGCCATCTCAAGCGCTGCGCGGCGCGAAAACGTGATCAGCAACACCCGCTGCGGGTCAGCGCCCTGCTGCACCAACCACGCCAGCCGCGCGGCCAGCGTGAGTGTTTTTCCGGTACCTGCACCCGCGACCACCAGCAATGGCCCGGCCTGAGGCGGGTGTTGCGCAGCGGCACGTTGTTCAGTGTTGAGATCAGCCAGCATGCGTGCTGAACTGTAGGCGCCGCCAGGTTTGGGCTCCTTGACGACGGTGGGGTGCGTGGCATGCGGGAACGAAGCCCGGGACGGCTTGGCACCCGGGCACGAAGCCCGGGACTGCTTGGCCGAGCGGGCGAGCGTTCAGCCCCGGCGGCGCCTGGACAGCAGCAGGGCACCGCCCAGAGCCGTCATGACCAGGCCCAGGCTGGCCGGTTCACTCACGGTGCTGCCCAATGCGAACAGCGTGGTGGTGTTGCTGACCTCGCTGGAAACCGCCAGGTAGGCGATGCCGTCCATGGCAAAACCCTTCAGTCCTTCGGGCGCACGCTCGCCGTTGGCGCCCAGCAGCAACCGTATGAACTTTGAGTCGGCCGGGTCGGTGATGTCGAACACGGCAATGGACGATTGCAAGGTGCGCTCCAGCCCCACAAAGGCGAACATCCGGCCGGCAATCTCGATCAGCTCCACCCCTTCAGGCTCAACCCCCTTGTCGCGGCTGCGGCCGTCGTCGTAAATGCCAGCCAGAATGGCTTCGCGATCCAGTATCTCGCCGCTGTCATAGACCAAAGCACCTTGTTCGTCGCGGATGGAAAACGACCGTGACCCAGCCACGAACAGGTTGCCGGCTGAAGAGTCGGTGTTGGACACGCGCAGGTTGGCCAGCAAACCGACGGTGTTCAGCCCGGCAACGCTGGCGGTTGATCGGTCGCCGTCATCTTCGCGGAAGTCGCCTTCATTGGCCATCACGATGAAAGTTTTGCCGCCGCGCTCGAAGGTGGCCAGGGCATCGGGCTGGTACAGGCCCTTCAGCGCCACGTTCACCAGCTCGATCGTGCCATTGTTGCGGGGGTCGATGCGGTTGCCCGGCAGGCTGAAGTCTTTGAAACCCAGGCCAATGACCTGCTCGAAACTGCCCGTCAGCAGATTCAGCACGGCCATGCCGTTGGCCTCTTGCAGCGACACATACGCCTTGGTGCCGGCCGCGTTGACCGCGATGTACTCGGGCTCGAAGTCCATGCCGGTGTTGGTGCGCAGCATCGACCCGCTGGTGGCGACGCCAGCGAACGTGGCTGTGTGGCTGACGCTGCGTGTGGCCATGTTGATGATGCTGACGCTGCCCACGGGGTCCAGCGCGGCCGGGCCATAGCTGCGCGGAAACACGCCCGGCGCCGAAGTCAACGCGCCGTAAATCGAGGGAGTGGCTTCATTGGCCACCAGCAAGCGGCTGCCATCGGGTGTGAAGGTCAGCATGTCGGGCAAGGCGCCCACGGTGATGGTGTTGATACCCGACAGCGGGGCGCGCGTGCTGGTGCTGAACAATGCCACGGTGCCTGGATTGGTGCGCACGGTGCTCTCGAACGACATGGCCGCCACTCCGTTGTAGATGGCCACGCTGTTCAGGCCGCCATACGCGGTGGTGTTCAGTCGCTGAATCAACACACCGGTGCGCGCGTTGACGACGTCGACGCCGCTGGCCCCGGCGATCCACAGCGTGCCGGTGGCACTGTCGTAGGCCGGGATCTCTGACAGGAAGCCCGCCGCGTTGCTGTGGTTGTAGGTCCAGGCTCTGCCAGCAGCGTCCAGAGGGCCGGCATGGGTGTGGCTGACCGCGCCGACCGCGAGCAGGGCGGCCAAGGTGGCGCAGGCGGCAAACGTGGGTTTGAAGCGGCTTAGAAATGAAGTCGTTGTCATCGCAATGTCACGAAAGTGGCGGGACCGCGTGAGAAGTTTCACGCTGGGCCGATGCTGGTGACGGTGTGTGACAGCCCGGTGACAGCTGCAAGTGGCGCGGCTCACGCCCCTTCATACAGGGGGGTGCTTTCAGACGTGACCGCCCGATTCAGCGCGCCGCATCCTGCTTCGGCCGCGCGCGGGCTCGCGGGCGTTCCGCAGGGCAGGCCAACCTCACCCGTGTTCCCTGGCCACCGAGGGCCGTCGTGACTTCTTGATTTGGCCTGCCCGGCAGGACTCGAACCTGCGACCCCCAGCTTAGAAGGCTGGTGCTCTATCCAGTTGAGCTACGGGCAGCGCTTGGCGATCATTCTAGGAGGCTGGGTACTCTTGGGCGCGAGCGGCAGTCAGATCGCGCCCGACCCGAACGATGCACCGACTGACGTCTGGCAGTCGGTACAAAGTGAAATTTCCGGGAGCATTGCTCCAACATCGCCTGGACTTTGTCGCCGTTGGTCCTGGACCATAAATACACTGGCATCCTGCCGTTTACCCCTACCAGTGCTGCGCCGCCATCGGATTCCGTTCGGCCCTTCCGCGCTTAGCCAGGGTCGGCGCATTCAGCCCACTCCGATTCATGCTTGACGGCCTCAAACGATTGTTTTCTGGTGCCACGGCGCCGCTCGCGCCCAGCGCCGAACCGGTGGCGCAGTGGGCCCAGCAGCAGGAACTGGCCTACCGCTCGGTGGCCGAGGAAGGTTTTGTCATTGATGGCCGCCACGACGGCATCGCTTGGCGCATGGAATGGGGCCCCACCCAGCGTCCGTACTGGTCGGGCCACGAGTTGCGTCTGCGAGCCGAGCCCAGCCTGCCCCCAGAGTTGCAGGCCGTGGTGATGAATCGCGCCTTGCAAGAGACACTGGAAAAGGCCGTATTCGAGCAATATGTGGACGGAGTGCAGACCCGCATCGACAGCGAAACACCGCCAGAGATGCGTTGGCTGGTGATGTTCCCCAAGCTCAGCGGCAGTGAACTGGGTGCCTTGCGCGAACACTTCACGGCCCTGGCCAGCGGCAAGTTGTGGCTGAGCACCTGGTTGAACGGACCGTTGACGCCTGCCTTGTTGAACACCACCGCCCAGCCGTTCGACGGCGTGACCCAACTCGCCAACGGGCCCCTGGTCTTGACCCTAGGGCGCGGCCGGCTGACGCTGCGCACAGCCTTGGCAACGCCTGATGTGGCTGAACTGCAGGCCTGGCTGGCGCTGTTCGAAGTGGCCATGAGCCAGGCCAGGCGCGTGGGCCAGGCCGTTGCCGAACCGCCGATGACTCAGGTTGACGCGGGTCAGCGTTGACACATTCAACGACGTCGCGATGAACCAGACCGTGTTTCAGCCCTGGACTGTCGAAGACCGCGCCCGGTGGAACGAACAGCCGCTGCGGCTGGGCCACCGCCTGCACGAACACCCGGCGCTGCAGGTGGACGCCCTGGCCAGGCTGATCGAGCGCTACCCCCGGCCGGATTACGCTTTGGTGCACACCAGCCAGCAAGGCAGTCAGCGGGTATGGCGCGAGGGTGACTTGAACGGCGTGCCAGGCGAACAGGTCATCCAGACCATCCAGCGCGGCAGCATGTGGCTGAACCTGCGCGGTGTCCACCGCCACAGCCCCGAGTGCGCCCAAATGCTTGAGCAGGCCTATGCCGAGATCAGCACCCAGGTCAACGGTTTCAGCGCCCGCAGTTTCAACATGGGCATCTTGATCTCTTCGCCCAACGCCAAGGTTCACTACCACTGTGATCTGCCGGGCCAACTGCTGTGGCAGATCAGCGGAAAAAAGCGGGTGTGGGTGTACCCGCCACAAGCGCCCTATCTGCTGCCCGAGTGGCTGGAAGACATCGCCTACACCGGCTTTGAATTCAGCCTGGTGTACGACCCGGCGTTTGACCGTGCGGCCACCGTCTTCGAGTTGGAGCCAGGTCAGATGCTGAGCTGGCCCGTGAACTCACCCCACCGGGTGGACAACGAAGATTGTTTGAACATCTCGATCACGTCTGAACACTGGACCGACGACAACCGCCGTGCCCAGCGGGTCCGGATGGCGAACGCGGTGCTGCGTCACCGCCTGGGCTGGCGGCCGCGGCAGCGTGCCGTCACAGGGCCCGGCTTCTGGGTCAAGTCGGCCCTGCAAGCCGCCTGGCAGCGCAGCCCTTGGGCCGGCTCAACCCAGCGAGCGTTCAGGCCGGTGGAGTTCAAGCTCGCGCCCGACACGCCCGAGGGCTTGGTCAACATCCCCAGGTCGCACTGAATGCAACTGCTCAACCTGACTACGGCATCAAGGGCTGAGGAACACACCGCTCCCACAAGCGTGGCAGCCCCCGACTACGTGGCCGAGCTGGGCACGGACCTCGCAGCTTTCCTGGCCCGCTGCGCGGTGCTGGCTGGCCCGACCACGTCGCCGTTTCATTCGCCGGCCTGGCTGCGCGCCTGGTACGAGGTGTTCGCCCCGGGTGCGCCCGACGGCACTGGGCTGCAACCGCTGTTTGTCACGGTGCGTCACCGCGCGGGCTCGCCCGAAACGCACGACGCAGTGTTGCTGCCGCTGGTCGGGTACCGCCGGGCGGGTCTGGGCGTGGTGGAATTTGCCGACCAAGGCGTAGTCGACTACAACGCCCCGGTTGTCGCCAACGACTGGCACGGCGGCCACGCGCCCGAGCGCGCTGCGCCTGCGCTGTGGGCGGCCGTGCGTCAAGCCTTGCAGGGTTACGACCTGTTCTATGTGCACAAGCTGCTGCCAAGCTTGTTGGACGAAGCGGGCAACACCCCCAACCCCTTGGCCCTGGCGTTGCCGGGTCGGCCCTGCCACATGTTCGGCAACCAGTTTGCGGTGCGGGGGGATTGGCAGAGCTGGCGCGATTCGTTGGACAAACACATGCGCAAGGAGATCGAACGCAGTTGGCGGGTCTTTCAGCGCAGCGAAACAGCCCGCTTTGAGCGGGTGACCGATGTGCAAGAAGCGCTGCTGGTGTTTGAAACGCTCGAACGTCAACAGAGCGAACGACTGGCGGCGCACGTGCCCAACTACGCCGGTGACACGCCTGGGTTCAAGGCCTTCTACCGCAAGGCCCTGGCAGCGGGTGTGGCGGGCGGCAGCGTGGTGTTGACGGTGTTGCGCGATGGCGATCACGTGGTGTCAGCGCTATTGGGTGTGGCCAACGGCCAGCGTTACATCGGCCTGCGCCAGAGCATCAACTCTGCCGACACCTGGCGGCCCTGTTCGCCTGGTCGCCTGTTGGACGAAAGAACTGCGCGGCACCTGCACGAACAAGGTTTGGTGTTTTTCGACTTCGGCATTGGCGACTACTTTCACAAGCAGGCGCTGAAGATGCAGATGATCCCTTTGATCGACGTGTGCCAGGCCCTGACCTGGCGTGGCCTGCCGGCAGCGCTGGCTTGGCGCGCGCGCCAGCGCTTGAAGTCGTCCGGGCGCCTGGTCAGCTTCAAGCGCCGGCTGTTGAAATCAAGGTGACGGTCTGGCCTGACGCTGGCTGCGGCCTGCCGCTGACATTCACTCCACTGTCAGCGCGAACTGTTTGACCCAGGTGCTGCCGCTGCCGCTGATGATTTCGTTGCCCCACTCAAAACCTGCCACGTGGTCCTGGGCGCTGATCAAGCCGCGGGCAACCGCGTCCAGCACCAGGGCACGCACGTCGAGCTTGCCCTTGAGCATCTCGTTTTTGGCGATGTAGGCGATGTAGGTCCAGCCGACTTCTTTGCCGTTGTCGAGCTTGTGTGTGGCGGGTCGGCTGTACAGCGTCCAGGTCTGGCCGGACAAGTCGAATGTGGCCAGGGGTTTGGAGCTGGCGTCGATCAATCCCGGTGAGGCATGGGTCCAGATCATCAGCTCAGCGCGGATGTTGGCGGGGTCGGGCTTGCCCACGACGGGCGCCTGGCGAGTGATCCACAGGTCGGTGGCCAGGTTCTGTTTGCCGTCAGACGTGATGCTCACGTCGTGTTCGATCAGCAGACGCCTGAGCCGGTCGATGCGGATGGGAAAGCGCGCATCGTTGTTGGCCTCAGCCCGCCAGGGTGACACGCCCACCATGACCTGCGGGTAGGCGTACAGGTTGTCCTTGCGCGGCCACTTCCAGGTCCAGCCCCATTCCTGGTTGCCTTGCGCATTGGTGCGCACTTGCAGGCACTGGCGCCAGGCGCCAGGCCCTGCGGCCTTCTTGTTCCACATGTTGTTCAGAACGTCACCGTAGGGCGTTGCGGCGCGGGCGTTGTTTTCGCAGCTCAGTGGCTGCACTGGGGGCGTTGCTGACTGGGCCGCGCAGGGCAACGCGCTCATCCCCACCAAGGCCGTCAGGACCAACGCGCTCGCAACTGCGCGGCCTTGGAGCCGGTGCGCGCTGGGCTGATGCAGTTCGCCGCGGTGAGCAACGCTGCATTCGATGCGGTCAGGGCAATGGAGCGTGCGGTTCATGTCGTGGCGGGCTGGTCGTGCGTGGTTTGGCCGCATGACTTTCCCACAGGAGGTGGTGCCACCAAGGCTTGATGCACGACACAAACACGGCGCACTTCGATGGCTGAACGCGGGCGGCGGACCAGTCGAAGCGAGCCCTGAACCCCTCATTCGGGTGTGAAGGAATGCTGCACCCGGGCGGTTTTCAGCCCCGTGGCCATCTGGGTGCGGGGGGCCCGCGCGGCGGTGCAAATCCGAGAATTTGGTGTGATGAAAGTTGCGCACTCCACTGCGTTGACGGTGCTGTGTCGGCGATCACCCAAGGACACCCTGAGCATGAATTCCGAAGCAAGATTTGCCATCACGAACCGACTGGCTGTGGCGAGCACTCGGGTTCTGGCGCTTTGCGTCGGCGCGCTGCTGCTGGCGTCTTGCGGCGGCAGCGACGACTCGGCTTCGGCGGCGAAAGCAACGGAGGCTGACGACCGCAAGGCCGCCTTGGCAACCACGCCGCCAGCGTCCAACCCGGGTGACGCTAACGTCAAAGGTGTGTGGGGCCCGGTGTTCGACTGGCCGCTCATTCCCATCCACGCGGTATTGATGCCGGACGGCCGTGTCATGACCTACGGCAGCCGACCCGACGGCAGTTCGACGGCGTTTTTCGGCGTCGACATCTGGGACAACACCGGTGAACCCAACAGCGGCCACCTGTCTCTGGCCAACGGTACCGGCAACGACCTGTTTTGTGGTTCGCAGCTGTTGTTGCCACCTGTGGGCAATGCGCCGGTGCCAAGCGTGTTCATGGCTGGCGGCGACGCCTGGAACGGCAGCGGCAATACGTTTGTGGGTATCAACCGATCGACCGTCTTCAACGCCGCGGCCAACAACCTGGTGCGCGGCTCGAACATGAATTCGCCGCGTTGGTATTCGTCATCGATCACATTGACCACGGGCGAGACCTACATCCAGGGCGGCGCCGGCGGCGAAAAGACGCCCGAGGTGCGCCAGCTCGACGGCAGTTTCCGCCAGCTCATCAGCGCCGACACGAGCCAGTTGCTGTGGTCTTACCCGCGCAATTACGTCATGCCAGATGGTCGGGTCTTCGGTTACGACTTCGAAGGCCGTATGTACTTCATTGACACCGGCGGTACCGGCGGCGTGTCGTCTCGATCCATCCTGCCCTTGCAGTATTTCGGACTGGGCAGCTCGGCCATGTTCCGCCCCGGGCACATCTTGCAGGTGGGGGGCAATACCAACGCCGCAGGCGTGATCGACGTGACAAGCGGCAACCCGGTTTTCACGCCCACCCAGTCCACCAGCACCAACCGCAAACTGAACACGGCCACGCTGTTGGCCGACGGCAAGGTGGTCATCACAGGCGGTAGCCCCGTCTGGAATGAGTTGCAAGGCGCCAACAAGACTGCCGAAATCTGGGACCCTGTGACGGGCCAGTGGACGGTGGGCGCGCAGGCGGTTCGGCCGCGGCTGTACCACTCCACCGCGTTGCTGTTGCCTGACGCCACCGTCCTGGTGGGCGGCGGTGGCGCACCGTCGCCAGTGGGTGAGGGTGCCCTGGCGGGTCGCAATGTCGAGGTCTATTACCCGCCGTACCTGTTTGCCGCTGGCGGCGCGCGTGCAGAGCGGCCGGCCATTGCCGCGGCACCCGATTTTCTGGAGCTGGGCAAGACCTTCAACCTGCAGACCACCGGCGCTGGCGGCGTTTCTCGTGTCACCCTGGTGAAGACCGGCTCAGTCACGCACGGTTGGAACTTCGACCAGCGGTTCCTGGAGTTGACCTTCACCCGAACCGCTTCGGCCAATGGCAACACACTGGCCGTGAATTCGCCTTCGCGCGCGGGTGAGGCCACGCCTGGGTACTACATGGTGTTTGTGTTCAACGACGCCGGAGTGCCCTCGCAGGCCCGCATCCTGCGTCTGGGCGTGGCGGGTGCTGCAAACGTGGCCGACACGCCGGTGGTGACCAACCCGGGCACCCGCAATGCGACGCCGGGCGTGGCCGCCAACGTGCAGATCGCAGCCAGCGACCCCAACGGCAACCAGCTGACTTACAGCGCTGCCGGGCTGCCCCCGGGCATCAGCATGAATGTCAACTCGGGCTTGCTCAGCGGCACCCCGACGACCGCCGGCACCCACCACGTGGTGGTCTCGGCCAGCGACGGCACTTTCAGCAACAACGCCAGCTTTGTCTGGGCTGTCGTCCCGCAGACCCCCCTGAATCTGACCCTGGTACCCACGCCCGGGGCCAGTCTGGTTGGCGTTGGCGCCACGTTCAGCGCCCAGGCGACCGGCCAAGGCGGGGTGGAATATTCCTGGTCGTTCGGCGATGGCAGCCCGAACACGCCGTTCACATCGTCGGCCAATGTCTCCAGGGCCTACAGCAGCCCAGGAACTTACACCGTCACCTTGCGCGTGCGCGACGGCACTGGCACGTCGCTGAGTCGCACCTTCATTCAGACGGTTTACTTTGGCAGCCCGGACCCACGCCCCAGTGCGTCCGGCAGCCTGGTGGTCGAGTCCAACGTCAATGGCCGCGACCGTGTCTGGGTCGTCAACCAGGACAACGACTCCGTCACCGGTTTCGACCCCGTTACCAACCAGCGCATCGGCGAGGTCGCCGTGGGTGCAGGCCCGCGAACCATCGCCGTCACCAACAACAACTTCTTGTGGGTGACAAACAAGTTCGACGCGTCCATCAGCGTCATCAACCCGGACACCCTGAGCGTCGTGCGGCGCATTCAATTGCCGCGTGCATCGCAACCCCATGGTGTGGCCACGGTGCCCAACGCCGCGCAGGCCTTTGTGGTGCTGGAAGCCACCGGCCAGCTGCTGCGTTTCAACACCGACACCTACGCCCAAACCGGCAGCCTGGCGCTTGGGCCCAACACCCGTCACGTGTCGGTGGTCGGCAGTGGCCGTACGGTCTATGTCACCCGCTTCATCACGCCGCAGTTGCCCGGTGAGGCCGCGGGCAGTGTGTCCACTCCGGCTGATCTTGGCGGCGAGGTGATGCAGGTCGACGCAGCTGCCATGGCGCTGACCCGCACCATCGTGCTGGGGCACTCCGAGCGCGTGGATGCCGAGAACCAGGGCAGTGGCATCCCCAACTACCTGGGGCCGTTGACCATTTCTCCCGACAACAGCCAGGGCTACGTGCCCAGCAAACAAGACAACGTCAAGCGCGGCAGCCTACGCAACGGCGCGGCGCTGAACTTCCAGAACTCGGTCCGCGCCATCAGTTCGCGCGTGGCCATCACGGGCGCCAATGCGGGCCGCGAAGACCTGGCAAGGCGTGTCGACCATGACAACGCCAGCGTGGCCTCGGCCGTGGCCTATGACAACCGCGGCGTGTTCATGTTCGTGGCTTTGGAGACCAGCCGCGAGGTGGCCGTGGTCGACGCGCATTCGGGCGCGCAGATCACGCGCTTCGACGTGGGCCGCGCGCCGCAAGGGTTGGCTGTCTCTTCTGACGGGCTCACGCTGTACGTCAACAACTTCATGGACCGCACCGTCGGCGTGTATGACTTGCGGCCGTTGCTGAACGAGGGTGTGGCCACCGTCCGGCCTGTCACCAACTGGCAGGCCGTGGCCAGCGACAAACTGGCCGCCAACGTGCTGCTGGGCAAGCAACTCTTTTACGACGCCCGTGACACCCGCTTGGCGCGAGACCGTTATCTGTCTTGCGCCACCTGCCACAACGACGGCGCCTCCGACGGCCGCGTGTGGGACTTCACCAGCCTGGGCGAAGGCCTGCGCAACACCACGGCCTTGCGCGGGCGCGCCGGGGCACAAGGGCGTTTGCACTGGAGCGGCAACTTTGACGAAGTCCAGGACTTCGAAGGCCAGATCCGGGTGTTGAATGGTGGCTTTGGCTTGATGGGCGATGCCCCGTTCAACGCCGGCACACGCAACCAGCCGCTGGGCGACAGGAAGGCCGGCATCAGCGCCGACTTGGACGCGTTGGCAGCCTACGTGGGTTCACTCAACACCTTTGCGCCGACACCGCTGCGCAATGGCGACGGCTCGTTGACCGCCGACGCGGTGGCGGGCAGGGCGGTGTTTCAAGCGCAGTGCCTTGCCTGTCATGGCACAGCCGACTACAGCAGCAGCGCCAACAACAACCTGCAGAACATCGGCACGCTCAAGGCGTCGAGTGGCAAGCGGCTGAACGGCCCGCTCACCGGTATCGACCCGCCAACGCTGCGCGACGTGTGGGCCACCGGGCCCTATTTGCACGACGGCTCGGCGCCGACCTTGGCCGCAGCCATCAGCGCGCACAACAACGTCTCACTCTCAAGCGGGCAATTGGCGCAGGTCGTGGCATTTGTCGCTCAGATTGGTGCGGAGGAGCCAGCGGCAGGCGTCGCTGCGCCGGCGAACCGGCCGCCCACTGTCACAACGCCCTCAGCGCAAACCGCAACCGTGGGCAGCGCCCGCAGCCTGCAACTCAGCGCCAGCGACCCTGACGGCGACACGCTGAGCTACAGCGCCAGCGGGCTGCCACCGGGGCTGACGATCAACAACAGCGGCTTGATCAGCGGCACGCCCAGCGCCGCTGGCAGCTTCAACACCGTGCTGACCGTGAGCGACGGCAAGGGC
>Ga0105048_10013747_pt1 | contig 12631 bp, 10 predicted proteins | sample MAT05_FD_78382 | JGI IMG/M metagenome (GOLD analysis project Ga0105048, IMG submission 78382) | Freshwater microbial communities from Lake Fryxell liftoff mats and glacier meltwater in Antarctica - MAT-05 | ecosystem: Environmental > Aquatic > Freshwater > Ice > Liftoff microbial mat | place... | reverse complement strand
GTTCGCTTCCTGCGTGCTGGTACAACACGTTCGGCGGTCAATTTCCCTGAAATCTCTTACCTCCCGAAGAACGTACGCAGTCGAATTCTGCATATCCACCGGAACGAGCCTGGAGTCATCGCCCGCATGAATGCGACTTTTGCGGAAAGTGGCCTGAATATTGTTGCCCAACAATTGCAGACACGGGCAGAAATAGGTTACGCCATGACAGATGTCGACACTCCAATTACCGAGGAACTGATGACCCGGCTGCGCAGTACGCCTGCAACGATTCGATGTGATTTGCTTTAGATTGGCAAGGAGGGAAAAAATGGTGGGTCGGCGCGACGGTCAGAACGGTTCTAAAACCGGTGCCCCCGAAAGATAATTGCTCACGTCAGTCGTTCCACTCGAGCCAGTTACCGTTCGCAGCAATGGTAGCCATCAAAGTCCGCCTTGCCCACAGACACCCCCACATGACCCAGAATGGCAAACGCAGTGGTCATGTGAAAGATGAAATTGGGCGAGGCGTAGTGCAACAGGTATTCGCTTGCCGACATGGCGTGTGTGGCCCGCCCGGCTTCGGCGTGGATCGTTCGCGCAAGGCCACCCTCAAAGGCAGATGGATCTAACTCCGTGAGCAAGTGCTCCGCGTTCGATATACGCTGACGCAATCCAACAAATGAGCGTTCGAACTCACCACAGGTCGGAACGGGCAAAGCCGGGCAACAATAAATGGCGGGACTATGCAGCGCACGCAACTGTGCAATCTTCACAGCAGCCATTTCTAAGGCCCTTTCTCGGCCATACTCTGCCCAAGGACTAGTGCCTTACACCGACTATTTACAGGAACGCTTTAATGACCAGCGAAATCTCACATCTGCCGTCCATATGGTTAGCTGAATTTGCCAACAAAGCGGAATTCGATGCCAAGGCAGTGGCGCTGAGCGCCCAGCTGGAAGTGATCGCAGCAATAGACGATCGCATGCTGCAATCCAGGCATCCGTTTGACCTAAAGGCGTGGTGCGCGGCGTGCAATGCGGTAACCACCATGCGGGTCACCTGGCACTATTGCGGGACCAACGCTGCCGGCGCTGTTCACCCCGCGTGGACGGAAACCTGTGCATGCACGCAATGCGGATTAAATAGCCGCATGCGCGCACTCTTTGATTTCTTGGCCAGCGAACTCAACGCACCCAGAACATCCCATATCTACATGGCGGAGCAGACTACGGTTTCGTTCAATGTGATGCAGAAGTTGTTTGACAACGTGACTGGCAGCGAGTACTTGGGGCCTGACTACAAACCGGGCGAAGTTGCTACCCACTTCAACAACCACAGCAGTATCAGGCATGAAGACCTCAGCAGGCTGTCATTTGCTGATGGCGCGTTTGATATGGTTTTGACCCAAGATGTTTTTGAGCACATACCAGACTATCTAAGAACACTTTCAGAGTGCGAAAGGGTATTGAAAGTAGGCGGGTCCTTGGTTTTCACTGTGCCGTTTTTTTACGACCAAGCTCACACTCGTGTGCGCGCAACCGTTGATGCACAAGGCAACATTCAACACATCCATCCGCCAGAGTTTCACGGTAACCCGGTGTCTAGCGAAGGTTCCCTGTGCTTCCAGAACTTTGGCTGGGATTTGTTAGATGCACTTCAAAATGCAGGTTTTATCCAAGCCAAAGCCCACATGTACTGGGGACCATGGGCGGGCCACCTCGGCGTACCATTTTTTGTGTTTAGCGCGCGCAAAGCGCTCCCCCTTTAGTTAACCAGGTCACGCCCACAGTAGTAGTCGTCCAGCACCAGTTCGCGCAGCAAAGATACCTCTCGCTCGGAGGGGTTCTTCACTAAAACTTCGTACAAACGACGGCCCAAGGATTCCGGGACTACGAAGTCTTGCAGTAAGTTTGTGCGCGTGCTTATGGCGTCTTCCACGAACTGCAATGCGCCTTTGCGAATTTCTGCGCGGATGGGTTGACACCGCACTTCATCGCGGCTAAGCGTACGAACTTCTGCGCTGACTGTTGCGCTATCGGGCGCTAAGTTGTATCGAATAATCTGACCTTCGTCAGAGCTCAGTAATTTTTCAAGATCGAAGCTCTGGCGTAGCAAGGCCGTCGCTTCGTCACTGAACAGCAAGAATTGACCAAAACACCCCTGCACTGTCACGTCAAACCGATCGGCAACAGCCCGCGCGCGGCCATCGGTCACCATGTAATAGCCGTGGACCTTGCTACCCAGCATTTGGTTTAACCGTCCTTGAATGGTTGCCGAGTAACCAACATCCACCAGTGCATACTTCTTGCCGTCGTTAAGGCCCATACCGTCCAGATACGCCAACACGCCTGGCAACTCCGCTTTAGCCTGGGCCAGAATGCGCGGCGTCAATGCTGCAAGCAAGGGCTTCAGGTGGTCGATTTGCCCGTCCGTCACTTCTACTTGCTGGCCTGCGCATATCAGGCCTTGGCGTTCGAACGCAGCACACTCCTCCTCCGTCAGCACCAGCCCATAGCGCTCGCGAACAAACGACGTAACTTGGTTTTCAAAATACGCGGTGCGTGCGATAGCCTCAATCTCATCTGTCCCTTGGATCATGGGCACACTGACTGCACGGCGCGACAGCACCAAATATTGCGACGGCACAGGGTTATCTACCTGCTTGACCCAAATGTCGTAGACCTTCTTCAAAAACTCGCCTTCCCGTGACAGAAAGTAAAGCCGCTCTGTTCCGTCTTGCGCAGCCTGACGCGCCAACCATTGCGCAAACGACAAAACCAGAGGCCCCAAGACGGTGTAGCCCATTGCCTGATAGTTGGGTGGAACCAGATCCAGAGAACTGAATTTGTTATAAAAAACGGGGGCCAAATTGGAGCGTAACAAGAGACCCAAGGTCAACTCTTCATTCAGACACTTTTGGGTCAAGGCCTGCTTCACCAGTGGAGCGAGCCGCGTTGCCGCAGAAGCCATTTCTACAGGGCGCATCACGTGCCAGACCTTCATACCCATGTCACCCGGTATTTGTACATCGGAATGTTCGTTATCGCCAATCATCAGAACCTGGTCGGGCGCGACAAGTTCTTTAGCGAGGATATGACGGTACAACTCTCCACTGTCTTTTCGCAAGCCAATGTCTGACGACAGATATAAAGTTTGCCAGCCAACAATTCCATGCATGCTTAGCATCGATTCGATGACCACCCGGGGCAAATACATGTCACTGGCCAGCACTACCCTCTTGCCCTGTGATAAAGCGAATTGCAGTATGGCGGCAACCTCGGGCCGCACAGCGACGGATGCTTGCTCTACGCTCTCTTCCAGTTGGCGCAGCTGGGTCACCACTTCTTTTGGCAGGCCAGACAGGGTTTCGAACGACTCAAATATTGCACCCAACCCGACATCGCGCCCAGCCTGTCGGCGGGCCAGACCTTCGGCCTCGGCCCTGTACTGGAGATAGGCTTCGCCTGTTTCCTCACCCGCTTTGCGCGCAACAATGGCTTTGGTGCTTTCGGGGTTCAACAGGGGCCGCAACAGCAGGGTGTCGAAGATGTCAAACACCACCAACTTTAGATCTTCCTGGCAAATAGTAGCTCGCACATTGGCGCTGGTTTGCCCCAGATACTGCTCGAACCCCCATGCCGAGGACCGCGGGGAAACAGTGTCCCGCAGAATGGCCGTTGTATAGCCACTGTGATTGTTAGTCAAGGCAAACAAACGCTCTAGGCAATGCGCAAGCGTAGCGTCTTGCTGACCCGTCTCCGCTGGGAAGTCATCCAGTGTCAGGCCCGCGTCAAACAGTGGCTTCAAAGCGTGAGTACGCGCCCAAAACATGGAGCCGGCCGGGTAGTCAAAGTATCCTGTGGGCGTGTCTTTAATACCCAAACGCTGGCACCAGGCATTTCCTGTAGACCGGTTGGACAGCCACGTGTTGGCCCAGTACGGCAGCTTGGAATAGTTCTGTGGGTACACCAGACCGATTGCATCACTCCCGGTCAGTAGCGTAAAGATCTTTTGTATTTGCGGCACACTACCGAATAGTTGCGCCAGCAAATACTCTCTCCAGCCAACGGTGGCTCCGTCGTTGTACAGCGACTTCTTGCTGTGGATGTGCGCTAGGTAGTCGTAGTGGCGCAAGTCCTCACCAAACGTGCAAAACAGGGGCGCCACATCACGCCCCCGGTTTGGGACCATCACCACCTTCAAGCGCATCAGCGTTGGCAGCGGCGCGAACAAAGCTTCACAGGCCCTGAGTACCTCCTCTGAGGGCACCGACACGAAAAGATCAAATGCAAATGGCATGTGCGATAGACCGTCCGCAAACTCGGCAATCACATCTGCATAATAAATATGGGCGTGCACGGCTATGCGGCCGACTGGCGCAATATCCAAGGGTGCAACACCGTCCATGTCTACCATGCATGACCGGATTGAATCTGCAGGCGCAAGAAAGTGCGAAACTGCAGCATCGTTTTGAACAACGCCTTCCAACGACGCAACTGCGCTTGCCGACGTGGCACCCACAGCAGGCACTACACGCAAACGCAGAAGGGTTGTCAGTGCGCCAAGACGGCGGCTCACGCTGTCCATCGCCTGTCGGTGATCACCACGCGCCAGGCGGGACACAAACCGCAATAGGCCAGTGACCCGCCAAGAGGTCGATGCAAAGAGCTCTTCTATAGTCCTCTGCAATGACTCGGCATGGGCCGCGTTTCTTTGTGCGTGGTCTGCATTTCTGGCGGCCAACTCCTTCGCGGCACCGCGTTGTCGGTTTAGGCGGTCCATAGTCGCTCTCATGGTCACAGCATGGGCCTCAGCAGCCTCAAGCTGTAGCTGCAGATCCGCGACGACCGCGTGACTGGCTAATAGGAGGCTGTCGAGTTGCTTGTTCTCATGGTATCGATCCAATGCCATTTGGTAATAGTGGCTTCTCGCGTTTTCAAACCAGTGCATGGAACGCACCCATTCGCGGGATGTAACCCGAGGGAGCCAAGACTCAAAGATCCGTGCGCGGTTAGCAATATGTTTTTCGGCATTGGCCTCTGCTGAAAGGCCCGAAGTGCCGAGAGCGGTGCGGTATACCGCGCTAACCTCGGGCACATGCTGAAAAGGCGACTGCGCAGCCAACTGCAGCCAGAACTCCCAATCCTCCAGACATTCAAGGTCATCTCTGAACCGGCAGCCTTGGTCCACAAACGAACGCTCAAAGAGAACGGCGTGAATAGGTAAGAAGTTGGCTCCGCGCAGTCGGTCTGCATCCCAAGGCTCATCCAAAATCAGAACAGTTTGCCCCTCACTTCCCACCAGCTGAACACCGGTGTAACACGCTCGCGCCACGCCGTGCCCCAATGCGTGGGTCAGCTTCTCAAGGTGGTCAGCCAGAAAGAAATCATCGTCATCCAGAAAAATGAGGTAGCGCCCGCGCGCACTTTCCATACCCAAGTTTGCGGCAGCCGAACGACTCAATGCATGCCCGCTCTGAACGACCCGCAAAGAAAATTGACCACAAGCATCACCTAAATCGCTGTGTTTTCCGCCCTTTGCATTCACCACCACGACTTCCACATTGGCATAGCTCTGCAGGGCGACAGAGTCTAGTGCGTCCCGTAACATGGGGCGATCCATGCTTCGAATCATCACACTCACCAGTGGCAAGTGATCCGGCACCAAGGCCAAGTTGTGGTGACGGCGTCCAGCCGGTTCATGCGTGGCAAGCGCAATGTTCTCGAGTTCATCCAATTGGGGCATTGGAGGAGTTTCGAGAGTCCCGCGCGATGGGTCGGTGCGGCAGCGCACCGAGTGCTTTCTTATGATGTGGTCGTGATCAGGCTTGTGTGCGCAAGATAACCCACTCAACACCTTGAACGCCCTGTGGATGAAAACTACTTTTAGGTCAATTCATCCGTGGCAACAGACCAATTTCCCAAAGAAAACGCCATGTTTAACTCAGCCAGTGACATGCGCCCTCAATTGGTTCACGGCGCTATAGCTAAAGCCGCACGCACAGCTTCAATACGTTTGCGATTCAAGCCAAGATCACTTTTGCCTAAACGTGAAGCTGAGCGCACTTGAATGACGTTGGTGCTTGGATCAAACCAAAACTCTACATCGTCAACGTATTTCATCAGCGGGGTGGTGTACTGCGCATACAAATAGTCGGGTGCGCTGCCTATGAGCTTAGCGCCGCTCATAGCTTCCACAACGCCTTTTAGCTTGGCTATCGTGGCTGGGCCGCCGCCGCGCAATGCCAGCGGGGCGATGCTGGAGTACTGGCGTTGGGGGTGATCTGGGTAGAGGTCAGCTTGACTGCTGACGCTGTTGTCAGTAGAGGATAGGCCTTTAAGTTTGCCTTGCTGAACCCCCAAATTTGTGGGAGCTTTGCCGCGTATCAGACCCAGCTGCCCAGCCGCGATAGCGCCCACAACAAGCACCAAAACCACGATAACGATCCATTTGACAACCAGCATTGCGTGATCTCCCTTGTTTTACATCGCTATCACTGAGGCTTGGTAGCCGCGACGGTTTCAGTATCGCACCGTCGCGTGCATTTTGAAACCGTGCAAGGCAACTTAAACTTGCGATTTTTCCACCACCAGGAAGGGTTGTCGCGCCAAGGGCCCGACAACTCTCTGACCATTGCCACACACCATGAACTTTGGACTTGCCGCCCACCGCCTGCACCGCCTTGGACCCGACAGCAGCCTGCTGCGCTGGGCACGCGCCTGTAAACCAGGCCTGCAGGCACTTGGCCTAGGCTTACACGCCACTGGCGGCGCTTTTGACGCGCTGACCAAATACAAACTGCTGGGCGGGCAACTTACCGCTGTGGGCAACGGGCGTGATGGTGGTTTGATGCGGCTGGTCTCCCGGATGGCTGGCGGCTTGCAAGCACAGGATGCGCTGGCGGGAGCGTTCTTTCTTATTGACCCGGTGGACCCTACTTCGATCTACCCCGAGGCCCTTGCCCTCAAGCGCCAGTGTGTGATCCACGGCAAACCCTTTGTAGCCACTCTGGCCGGGGCCATGGAATGGGTGGCGGTCGAGCTGGCGAATGCAGGGTTGGACACAAGCTTGGTCCCAGAGGCTAAGCCCCTCTTCGTTTTAGAGAACCAGGTGGCCGCCTTGATCGCCCACGATTCGCTGAAGGACACCATGGTGGCATTTGCCGACGAACATTTCGACACACTGTCGCGCTTTGCCGGGCGCGTGGCCACCGGCACGACGGGCAGCCGCCTCAACGCCATGGCCTGGTCGCGCGGCTGGCCCGCAGAGCAGCCCTGGGTGACTTGTTACCAGAGCGGCCCATTGGGAGGTGATGCGCAGATTGCAGAACTGGTGCTGGACCAACGCTGCGACAAAGTCATTTTTTTTGAAGACCCGCACGTGGCCCGCCAGCACGAAGCCGACATCCAGTTGATGGAACGTGCGGTCTGCAGCACCCGCCACCCCACCAGCTGCTACAACACACCTGCCATGGCCGGGCAATGGGCGCGGGCTGCGGCTGTATTGCGCAAATAAGCCAAGGCTGACGACCCGCGTGGTGTCGACCACATGCGTGCAGGGTTTGGGTGCTGTGGCCGCCGGATCCAACATGCATAAATTCGGCCGGTTTGAAATTGCGCAAGGGTTTTCGGCGATTGCACCACGTTTGCGGGCTTTTTGGGATGAACCGAGGCGTGCGTCAGATCTCGACCGGTTCTTTGATGGCGGCCGCCGCTTTGTTTGTTTGTTTCGCCTTCAGGCTTTAGCTTCGCCCGAACAGCACAGCCCAAAACGCGCGAACTTTAGCGCGCAGGGACGTGCGTTCGTCCGACAACAGCTCCAGCAATTCGGACAACCTCTTGGAGCGCACGATGGCAAACAACACCATGCCCACAAAGGCCAGGGTAGCCAGCACCCCGTGTAGCAAACGCTCCCATGGCGTGCCCTCGCCAAACGCGATGATATTCATGCCAAAGTAGCCGGTCGTAACCGTAGTGATCAAGCCCAGAATGGTAATCACCGTCAACCGGACCACGGTGTTGGACTGGCGCCTTTGCGAATCGCTATCTAGGTATTGGCTCATTTCCTTGATTTCGTCGCGCACCTCGCTGTATAGCGCGTCGTTGCGCAAGTGGTCAGAGCACATCCGAAAGGTTGCCTGCACGTGTGGACGCTCCGACAGTTCATGGAACCAGTAGCGGTGGGTAAACCGTAAGAAGGTCTCGAAATTGCTGCGTATGCGGCGCTTGAAGGCGCGCACCGAATCGTCATCGGTGATTGTGAGCGCATTCACCGCCCCCACCAAAATGTCCGAGAACACTAGCAACGACGCCCGGTGCAGGTGGGCGAGCAAAAAGATCAAAAAATACTGGTGGCGAAATTGCGCCAGCACACCACGCTCAGCATCTGAAAAGAACACAGCATCGCAATCGCCCACCACGGTCAAAGAGCTGCCGGTGCAGATAAACCGTGTGTTGGGGCCGGCATCGGTTTTGGTCCAGAACCGGTCTTGACAATACAGTTTCTCAAAATCGATGACCGTGGGCTCATTGATGGGCAGCGGCTCATCCGGGTGCAACTTGGACGCCAGCCCAATACGCGTCCACTCCTCCGCGCTCAGGGTTCGCGGTTGCTCAATCGCCAAAAATGCGGTGATGGGCATGCGGTGGTATTCAATCAAACGAAAGCGCAAGGCACCCGGCTCGTCCGAATCCGCCAGCACCAGTGGTCGCAACAGGCTCGCCCAGTGCTCCGAGATGCAGGGGCTGCGGTGCTGGCATACAAATTGAAGGAATTTCTCGCGGTTCGCCGTGTCGGACCGCGACAACACTTGGCCATCCAACCCCAGCCATTCGGCTGCATACGCACTGTGCAGTCCACCGCCCTCTTCGTCCCAGCCCGAGGGGTAGGCACGGCCAAAGCGGAACAGGATGTCGCGCACCGTGTCCAGCGGCAAGTTGCGCGCGCGCACCTCCACGTTCAGCTGGACCACATCAATATCGTCAAAGAAGTACAGGTCGACATGTACGACCTCCAGTTCAATCGGAGCCTGCCCTTCGCGCAGCGTGACACGCAGCGCGCCAATGTCCTTGCGGCGGAACACATGCATCGGCGAGTCTTTGCCTGCGCCGCCACCCGAGCGGCCTTCGCCGTACAAAAATCGCTGCACATACGGCAGAAAGGTCACGAACTCGCGGTAATGCCGCTCGCGGAATTGCCCAGGGTCATCGGTGAACTCGTCGTCTATGCTCCTCCAGGAATGGTCGCCTTGGGTACGCTCCAGCTCTTCCCAGTGGCGGACTTTACCGACATCCACCGACAAAGGCTCCATTTGCAAAGGCCAGACCAAACTCGCATGGAACAGGCGAACCCGGCCGTTTGGTGTTTCTGTATCGGATGTCGGCACGTTTTAGTCCGCAGATTGCATTGAGCAAAATTCTAGTCCTGTTGGCGACTGCACGGTTGCATTCCGCAGCGGAGTGCTTCCTGAAAAAACCCAGCCAAACCGTTATGCTCATGCAATCCGCCAATTGACTATTTCTTCTGACTCTCTTTTCAAGCAAGGTAGCTCTCTATGCAATACCGCCGTCTGGGCCGCAGTGGCCTTCAAGTCAGTACCCTCTCCCTGGGTTCGTGGGTCACGTACCACAACCAGGTCGATGTCTCCGCCGCCAAGGAGATGCTGGCCGCAGCCTATGACTCAGGGGTCAACTTCTTTGACAACGCCGAGGTCTACGCCCTGGGCAAGAGCGAGACTGTGATGGGCGACGCCATCAAGGCGCTCAACTGGCCACGGCTCAACTACATCGTGTCCACCAAGTTCTATTGGGGCCTGTCGCGCGACGAGCAGCCAGTCAACCGCAAAGACACGCTGAACCGCAAGTACCTGATGCAGGCCATCGACGGCTCACTCAAACGCATGGGCCTGGATTTCATTGACTTGGTGTACTGCCACCGGCCCGACCCGCACACCCCCATAGAGGAAACCGTGTGGGCCATGAGCGACATGATCAGCCAGGGCAAAGCCTTGTACTGGGGCACCAGCGAATGGTCGGCCAGTGACATCCGTGCTGCCTGGGAGATTGCCGAACGCCACCACCTGCACAAGCCTGTCATGGAGCAGCCGCAGTACAACGTATTCCACCGCAAGCGGGTTGAGGTGGAATATGCCCGTTTGTACGAGGACATCGGCCTGGGCCTCACAACCTGGAGCCCCCTGGCCAGCGGCTTGCTGACTGGCAAGTACCGCAGCGGTGTGCCCGAAGGCAGCCGTGGATCGGTCAAGGGCATGGACTTTCTGCTCAACGGCCTGACCGACGCGGCAAAAAATGCTGCCGTCACCAAGCTCGAAGCCGTGGCTGCAGAGCTGGGCTGCACCATGGGCCAACTGGCGATTGCATGGGCAGCGCACAACCCGCGCGTCAGCACCGTCATCACCGGTGCCTCGCGCATGTCGCAGTTGCAGGAAAACCTGGGTGCCTTGGCGGTACTGGACAAGTTCTCGCCAGAGGTACTGAAAAAGATAGATGCAGCGACCCTGGCGCTAGCCGAATAACAGAACGGCTGATTCCATACCGCGGCCCATGACTGCACCAACCGCATTCACCTCGTTTAGGTACCAGCACACCGACGAGGTCACCCGCAGCAGACAGCGCGTGGTGTTTGTGGGTGCCACAGTGGTTCTGGCCTTGGCAGTAGCTGCAATGTTTGCGGTGCCCGTCGGCGCTGCGTTGCTGGTCGTTCCGCTGTTCGCGTGGGTGGCAGCGCCGCGTCAGTTGTTGCTCGGGCCGCGCTACCTTCTTTGCGGAAACACCATCGTCTACTTTGGCAATGTGAAACGCATGACCCTGTCACACGCCCATGGCAAACTGCGGCTGGAATGCACCAATGGCATGGCCTTTGTCCTGGAGCGCCGCAGGTTTCCCCGTAGCGTTCTCGCAGTTGAAAAGCTGGTCAAGAGCAAGGCCACCCGATTCGACAAACTGGCCGGCAAGATCATTGCGCAAGCGCGTGCAACGTCTGCCAATGTGGTTTTGATCTCTGCCTGAGCATGCACACCGTCCTGTCATCCCTACCCCCAGTCGTTGAGCCAGCGGTCCAGCGGCCGCCGAACTTGCAACGCACGGCCCAAACAGTTGAGCGGTTTTTGAACGCCTTGCGGCTGGCCGATGACTCCGCGCGCACTGAGTTGGAGGAGACGCTGGTCCGCTGGTTGGTAGATGGCGCACGCCTGCAAGAAGACCACTTGGTCTACCAGCAATGCGCCATTTCCTGCTACAGCCGTGGCCACATGATCGAACACTACGAAGTGCCATGGGCAGACCAGACCAGAACCCTGTGGTGCAACGCCCGCAAGCTCTCAGCCATTGACGGCCCGGCCTTCACGCTGAACGCACAGTTAATCATGCAAGGAACCGGCGGGCTGGTATTGACCCTGCCTGTCGTGGCGTAGCAGTAGCTGCTCAAAAACAAATATTGCTATAATTTGTATAGCATACTAATCTTATTTAACGGGGGCTAGAGGTATATTTTGCCTTTAACGATCTCTTCAAATGCGCCCTATGCGGCGCCCGTTACCATAGCGGCCATGACACCTAAACCGCGCATTCTTTTGGTAGAAGACGAATCCGGCATTGCCGACACGCTGCAGTATGTGTTGTCGACTGACGGCTTTTCGCCTGTGTGGTGCAGCACTGCCGCAGAGGCGCTGGCCCAGTTTGCTGCCGAGCTGCCGGCGCTGGCCGTGCTGGACGTGGGCCTGCCCGACTTGAACGGCTTTGAGTTGTTTCGCCGCTTACAGGCGCTGCCCGGTGGCAACCAAGTGCCCATGCTTTTTTTGACGGCCCGCAGCGATGAAATTGACCGGGTCGTTGGGCTGGAGCTGGGCGCAGACGACTACATCGCCAAGCCCTTTTCGCCACGTGAGTTGGTGGCGCGCGTGCGCACGATACTGCGCCGCAGCGCGCGGCCTGCTGCTGCAGACGCAGCTGCCACAGCAAATGCCGCGACTTGGCCGCACATTGCCTCCGCACCCGCACCCGCCACCACACTATGGCTAATAGACGAAGAGCGCCATCAAATCCGCTTCTATGGCCGGGCCCTTGAGCTGTCTCGCTATGAATACGGCGTGCTGCGCCTGCTGGTGCAGAAGCCGGGGCGCGTATTCACCCGTGACGAACTGCTGCAAAAGGTCTGGGGCGACGCCAACGACAGCTTTGACCGCACGGTGGACGCCCACATCAAAACCCTGCGCGCCAAACTCAAGGCCGTGGCACCCGGACTGGAGCCGATCCGCACGCTACGCGGCACGGGCTATGCGCTGAACGAAGACCTGCCGGGAACACTGGCTTGAAGCGCCGCCGGGCCGCCCCAAGGCGCGAGGGCCCCCTTGGGGGGCAGCGCAGTACACGGAGTGACAAGCGTGGGGGTCACATTGTCTAAGCGCACCCGCATCTTCCTAGGCATCTTATTCATATATGCCGTGGGTCTTGGCGCCGTGCTGTACCACGTGGTCTCGGACCTGGACCCGCGCTATCGCGAATCTGCCGAAGAATCGCTGGTGGAAACATCTCAGGTACTGGCCGCTCTGGTGGAACAGGATGTGCGCGGCGGCGCGTTGGACACGGCGCGGCTGGACAGCCTGTTCAAAGCGGTTTACGCCCGCCAGTTC
>Ga0105048_10013746_pt1 | contig 12631 bp, 10 predicted proteins | sample MAT05_FD_78382 | JGI IMG/M metagenome (GOLD analysis project Ga0105048, IMG submission 78382) | Freshwater microbial communities from Lake Fryxell liftoff mats and glacier meltwater in Antarctica - MAT-05 | ecosystem: Environmental > Aquatic > Freshwater > Ice > Liftoff microbial mat | place... | reverse complement strand
CTCCCCCACGGCAGATTCGAAAACGTCCGACCATTCGGTTTCGAGAAATTGGAAGTTCGTCATGTAAGCGTTGAAATGTTCCTGGGATACCTGTTGGGATTGACGATTGTGAAGATTTTTGGCACAAGATCCCCCTAAATTCAGTCGATCTGCGCCGCCTTGGATTCCGATGAATAGTATAGAATAACAAAACTCCTCAAGGGTATTCCAAATGCGTGCTGAAATCACAGTCAATCCCGATCTGATAACCTGGGCGGTAAACCGTTCGGGGCTGTCGTTGAGTGATTTTAAGCAGCCTGTCCAGGAGTGGATACAAGGGGACTCCAAACCAACGGTTCGTAAGTTAGAAAACTTCGCACGCAAGGCGATGGTTCCTTTGGGGTATCTGTTTCTTTTGAGTCCTCCTCAAGAGTCGATTGGCATTCCAGATTTTCGAACATTCGGTGACGAGAAACGCCGCACGTTCAGTCCCAATCTGCGCGACATAGTTACTGACATTCAACGCCGACAATCCTGGATGCGAGATTATTTAGTTGACGCAGGAAATGACCCTCTAGATTTCGTTGGCAAGCTCAAATCAACAACGTCTGTCGTTCGAGCTGCTGACCAGATTCGAAGTCGACTCGGACTACAAAGCAACTGGCAGCTTTTACAAACCACTTGGGAAGCAGCATTGACGGCTTTGCGTCGAGCTATGGAGTCGATCGGCGTATTCGTTTGTGTTACCAATCAAGTTGGCCTAAACACTCGCCGAAGCTTGAACCATGAGGAGTTTCGCGGGTTCGTTTTGATCGACGAATATGCACCTTGGGTTTTCGTAAACTCCAACGACACTAAGTCGGCGCAGATGTTTACGCTTGCTCACGAAATGGTTCATGTCTGGCTTGGCAAACCTGGGTTGTTCAATTTAGAAAAGTTCGACATTGCCGAAGATGACAATGAGCGATATTGCAATCAGATTGCTGCGGAGTTTTTGATACCTAAGGAAAACTTCTCTGCCTATTGGGCGCAAACCGGTTCAGTAAAGGAACGATGCGCTGCCATCGCTAAAGCGTTCAAAGTTAGTCCACTAGTAGCCGGCCGCCGCGCATTTGAATTGGAGTACATCAGTTCCACATCGTTCTATAAGTTTTACCAGCAAGAAATAGAAAGCTGGCGGGAGCTGAAGCAAAAGAAAAAGGACAAACCAGCACCGGTTTTTTGGCAGCAACAGCAGTTACGACTTGGTGATCGTTTCGGGTATGCAGTGGCCCAAGCTTATGCTGAGCGAAAGCTGTTGCCCTCGGAAGCACAAGATTTAACGGGTTTCAGCCGGGAGACCTTTTCGAATTATGCACTAGGCATGATTCGCAGGAAGTCCGGAGTTGGTCAGTGACGAAGTTTCTCATCGATACCAATTCTATCGTCGAAGCCAAGGACTTCTTTTACGCTTTCGATCTATGCCCGGGTTTCTGGAACTCTCTAAGACGGCACCATGAAAGCGGCGAAGTTTTTTCGATAGACCGCGTAAAGAGTGAGCTAACGGAAGGCAACGACATTTTAGTTCGCTGGGCGAAGATGATGCCAAAGAGTTTCTTCGTGCCATCTGGTACTGCAGATGTTGCGACCGAGTACGCAACAATCATCCAATGGGTGCAAGCCAATTACCAACGGCAAGAGGCTGTTAGTTCATTTGCGGCAAAGGCGGATGGTTGGTTGATAGCCTATGCCAAAGTCCACGCTTTCACGATCGTAAGTGAAGAAAAGCAAGCATCAAAACAAGGAAACGCAGACATGGCTACCAAGACCACCACCAAAACCAACCGTAAAGCGAAGCCAGCAGCGGCGGCCCCCACAACCAAAGCCACCAAGAAGACCGCGTCCGTCGCGAAGCATTCCGCCAAGAATTCAAAGCGAGCGTCTAAGGGGAACATGGGGACACCACACTTTTGAGCGCGGGCTCGATTTCCTGCCAATCGATTTGAGACAGTGTTGGCATTGACTGCTCGCGAATTCGGTCCGGTTCCTCTGTTTCGACTCATATCATTCGAAATCAGCGTAGATGACCGACTTTGCCGACATTTGCACATGGCAACAAGTTGGTGAATTGGGTCATGGGAGCGTTGCTTAGACGCGCGCTAGGTAGAACTTGCGATGCTTTTTTAGACGGTGTGCCTCCGGAACACTCTTTACCGCTCCGGCTACATTCACCGCAGCATAAAACTTCCGGTTCCTATTTGCAACTACCCCCCGAAAAGAAGTGGTGTCCCCAATGAAAAATTCCCCTCAGAGCCGATGAGGAAATATCTCGGTCTGATACCGATCAGTGTCGTGGGCAAGCAGTGGCGTTCCATAAACAGGCCGAGGCATTGCGTGCGGAGATGAAGGCATTGGAGCGTTCCAATAAGGACATTCAGGGCCGGCGTGATCAGATTGAGAAGCAGATGCGGGCTTGGTAGCCTGGCAGTTGAACGGCTGTTTCTGATCTTTGACAATTCGGTAGGATTATGTGGAGCCGTCGGGACTCGCAACCCGGCGGCTCCGTGGGTGATTGCTTTGCAGCCTTTGTGGGGAACGGCCTTTTTGGCATGCCGGCATAGCCACAAAAATTTGGGCAATGTCTTGCCAATCGGTCTGCAAATCTGCAAAAAATTCCGCCAAATTTTTGGTCAATCATCGGTCTGCACTTCCCATGTCATTGATGCCAAATAGCTGTGTAAAAGGGAAAGCAAGCAGAGCATCGCTTTGACTGGTGCCGATTTACCGCCAAAATGACGTGGGGGAAAGTTCCGATTTCTCGCGTTTACATTGTTTACATTGGGTATACATTGCCATAGGGGTTCATCATCGCCTTGGCGAGAGCACTTTCGTTTCGCTGACAACTAGCTTTTACTCTCAGCGGATTCACTTTTCCATTACTGGTGCTTCGGAAACGAACAAAACACACATTTGGTCAACCTTCGCTTTGTTGCTGATGATAGTTTTGGCGGTTGGTTGTACGGATGGCAGTCACGCCGGCTCCAATGCAACCACGGTGTCAGATTCCGGTAGTGAACTGGATGATCAAGCCGTCAATAGTACGTTTGCCAAGAGTATGGAAGAATTTGAACGCAAACTCGCTTCGTGGAGAGCTGCGGTCAAGGCAAAGTCCATAGCTGAATCTGAGCTTGAGGATCTGAAGTCTCAAGAGCTCGTTTCGCCTGTTTTTCAGGAACGCGTTTGGGTAACCATGGATGAGGTATACCAGACGGAGGCCGTAGTAGTAACGGTGGACTCCAAGTCTGTAACGCTGAAAAAAAACAACGGAAAGATAGTGAGTGTCGCTAGGGAGCGTCTAGATGAGAACGGACGACAGTTTGCCGCGAAAGCATTCGACGATTTGCTTCAATTCAAAAAGGAGTTGTGCGACCAGGAACCTCGTTTTTTCCGAGCACAGCAAATTCTTTGCCCAACTGGACCCATGTCGCCAAGCCATTCTCGTTTAAGAATAGAACGCGACCATTAGCAAAGATCGGGGAAGCCGAAAAGTTCCCGCCGAGCCGTTCCATCCAATGGCTCTTGCCTGTCTTGGCATCGACACACGAAGCGATACCGTTGTCAGAAACGAAGTAGGGTTCGTCGCCAACCAACAGCGGTGAGGGGGTACTTCCTTTGTCCTTCGCTACGGCGGTCGTCAAGAAGACCTTGCCGTCAACTACAGCGGGCGAGGACCAGCCCAATCCCTCAATAGGAACTTTCCAGGCGATGTTTTTGGAATCCGACCACTCCGTGGGCGTAAATGGTCCAGTTGCGTGACCATCCGAATTCGGACCTCGAAACTGCGGCCAATCACCTGCCACAAGTGCAATGAAGGAGAAGAAGACAACGAGCATGAAGCGGGCCTTGAGGATTGGAGGATTGGAGGATTGGAGGACATCTCTGAATTCAGCTACGAGTCTTGTGCCTCACCTTATAGCTCGATCAAGCACGTTCTTCGTAATTTGCTGTACGCGGACGTCGGGCCCGTGAGGTCGGCTCCAATGCGACCATGGTAGAGTGTGACCAGGTGGTGACGACAGGCCTTGTACCCAAAATATGCTCGAGGCATTGAATACCACGTTTCCTTTGGGACCCTCGTAAACGGTCGCTGTCCATTGTTGCGGCGTTTCGCCGCCCACCCAAGCAGTACCAGCACCAACTATCTCGAGTCCTGGAATGTCAGCCGCATCGCCGTGATATTCCCAACCAATGAGTCCTGGTATTTTGTCACCATTCTTCATTCCGGTCCCGTCGAAAATCCAATGCTTCGAATTAGTGCAAATCCAATCCCCGCCACCATTGACCGGTTCCACATTTCTAGCACCCATCAATAATCCTTCGTCCGGTCCACTTTCCGGGAAAGGACCATGTTCCTTGATTCTGTCTCGCACCACTTGCCTGTCCCCTCCGTAAGGTCCGCCGCGAAACAGGATTCGGTTTGGGCGCATATCAAAACCAGGCCGCATCGGTGTGACCCAACAAACGCTGTTACCTGACATAAACATCAGATTGACCCCATTGTCTCGCATCTTTTCGACGCTGCGAAACTGACGAATATCCCAATATTCGTCGTGTCCCACGCTGATGAATATCCGACTCTTCAGTCCACGATCCGGCGTAAGCATGTCGCTATTGCACACATACGACACATCGTAGCCTTGCTGTTCGAGCCAATATGCCAACGGAAATTCCAGTGGCAAATACTCTCCCGCCCCGACGGTCAACGGATCGTTCACCACACTGTCGAATTGCGCTTCGCGGCCATAAGGTCTATCGAAACTCACATCCGCCCAAGGGCCTTGGTTCCCCTTTGGGTGCGTGTAAACCGAATAGTGACTCGGCCAGCGATTGTAGGCTTGCCAAGTATTGTCGGAACACTGAAACAGAACATCACACGGGCGATCATCCGTAACGACGAAGATAACATAACTCTGCCAATAGGCCTCCGTCTCGGTTTTTGGAATCGTTGTCATCCGACCAAGATAAACCCCACTCAACCAATCCTTAGGAATTGTCAAACTGTGGGTCGTCGACCATTGGCATTCGTGCAAGTCCTTCTCGCCAGTTGTAGGAGTCACTTGGGTAGTACCCTCAAGTGGCCCGATGGTCGTCATCAATCGCGCGCCGGCCCCGTTATAGTATCCGGTGCGGAAAATTTCCAAGTTGAATGAACGTGGCGGATTTGCAGACACTTTGATGTCAATCGTCTCTCCCGCTCGAACACTCTGACGCGAACAGTATCCCTCGATCCACGGCGATCGATACTTACCACCATCCACACGGACTCGGGTAAGCTGCCAATCGGTCGACCCTGGCAACGCATTTTCAGCGACGACCGAATTGGCGTTTGGCGCCGCATCGAATGCCAATAGCGACTTGGACGTAAAACCAACGACGGACAAAAACAGGGCAAAACAAACTCGCATCGGATCACTCCATACTTTGGAACGACAAACCTCACAGACTCTCCCGTTGTTATTCTAGCCTGAGTCAGGGACAATGATGGACCCTAGTGCTCCGATAAAATCGGCGCATACCAAATTTGGAGTGATGGGATTCATCCCAGCTTTAAGAACCATACAAAACCACCTCGAAGGAAAGTCGATGTCAAATCCTTTGCTTATTGCAATGAAGGCATGCCGTGTCGCATCGATCCTTGCGTTTCTTACCGCAACTTCGAGTTTGATTGCGCAAGCACCCGTCAAAGAAATTCCGCCGAAAGAACCGTCCGATCCGCACAACACGTCCGAGCGCCTTCGAGAAATCATTGTGCATCTAAGCCAGACGATTGGCGAAAGGAATTTGACGAAGCCAAAGAAACTAAATGAAACGGCCGATTACATTGAAAAGTCCTTGGAATCTCAAGGATATTCTATCGAGCGACAACCATTTCAAGTATCTGGCTACGAATGCAATAACTTGATAGCCGAGGTTGTTGGCAACGACAAACCTAAAGAAATAGTCCTCGTCGGTGCTCATTACGATAGTGCGAGAGGCACTCCCGGGGCCAACGACAACGGATCCGGATTGGCTGCACTCATGGTGATCGCGCAGCAGATGCGAGGCAAGCAATTTCCGCGAACGATTCGATTTGTCGCATTCTCCAACGAAGAACCCCCCTACTTCCAGCGCGACGGGCAAATGGGATCAATGGTCTATGCCAAAGCTTGTCGTCAACGCCGTGATGATCTCAAGATGGTCTTGAGTTTGGAGACGATGGGGTACTTTACGGATGCACCGGACAGCCAAAAATATCCTCCTTTGTTGGCAGCAATGTATCCTAGCACCGGGAACTTTATTGGGTTTGTGTCCGATATCAAATCGAAACCGCAATTGACGGCAGCAGTCAAGTGTTTTCGAAAACACTGCACGGTGGATGCGCAGAGTGCATCGTTGCCAAGCGAACTGCAAGGCGTAGGCTGGTCGGACCACTGGTCGTTTTGGCAGGAGGGATATATGGGCCTCATGGTTACCGATACCGCCCTTTTTCGATATCCGCACTACCATGCGCCAACCGACACCGTCGACAAGATTGAGTTTGTGCGCTACGCTCAAGTCGTGGACGGCCTAGCAAAAATGATTGCGGATTTTGCGAACGTTCAGGAGTGAAAACCATGTCTGGAGCCATGTTACTATTTCTTTGCCTTGAGCAATTTCAGATGAATCTTTGCAACGTCGGCCATGTAGCTATCGACTTCCTGTTCGAGGCACTTTTCTAGCCATTGCTTTGCCTTTTCATTGTCCTTGAGGGCATCGTAATAGAGTCCAATATAGAGATAGCCATAGAATCGAGAAAGCTTTTGGCCGTTGGCGCCTGTCCCCCCCTTTTCACAAGCGGCAATCACATCGTCAGGGGTTAGTTTGCCTTGGATTAATTTTTGGACCTGCATTAAAGGTACTCGGCTATCGAATCCAGCCAGCAAAACATCTTTCTGCGCCGCTTCTAGTCCGTTTAATCTTACGTTGCAGAGGAAATGCCAGAACGCATTTTCGACATCGTTCGGATTCACTTCGCGATGGACCGCAAATTGCTCAAGACCCTCCTTATACTTTTCTGCATAATAAAGTGCTATGCCACGCTGCCAGAGATAGGGCTTGCTTTCCGGACTCAACTCGATGCACTTATCAAAGTCGACGATGGACTCGGCTATCTTGCCACTGCGGAAATTCAAGGAACCTCGGATGCTTACTAGCTGAGAATTGTCTGGACGGCTCTTAATTGCAACGTCTATTTCACGTAGGGCTTCGTCAGCTTTTCCCTCCTGCAGTGCCTTTTCGACGCGTTGATGCCATCCCTCCAGCGTCTTCTGAGTTGCAGTTTCTTTCGCAGAATCCTGAGCTTGACCTCCGCCACCGAAAAACGTCAGAAAGAACGTCAAACTCAACACACCAGCGATTGCCGGGAAGCAACTTTTAGGATCGTTTGGGAAAAAACGGTTTGCACGCTTAAAGTTGGACACAGGTCGGCCCCATCTGTTGCATAAACGAAAACACGGTAAATTGGACTGAGAGCCAGTATACGTCCTTGCGCACCAACTTGCATCGTCAATCATGCCACAATCCATTCTCATCAAAAACGTCACTGCAATCCTGCCTAGTGGACGTGCCTTGACGAATCTGCTCGTTGAGGGGGGGCTCATTGTCAGTGTGGATGCTGCACCGACAACCGCGGCCGAGGAAGTAATCGATGCGACGGGACTAGTTCTCTTCCCTGGTCTCATTGATGACCAAGTGCATTTTCGTGAACCCGGACTAACTCACAAAGAAGACCTGCATACGGCATCTCGCGCTTGTGCAGCAGGCGGCGTTACTTCGTTTTTAGAAATGCCAAACACGAAGCCTGCGGCAATCGACCAGTCTCTCATTGAAGATAAGTACCGCTTGGCCGCTTCCAAATCGATCGTCAACTTTGGATTCTATATTGGAGCCACAACAACGAATTTGGAGTCGCTGGTTAACGCAACGGGCGTGCCAGGTATCAAGATCTTTATTGGCTCCAGCACCGGTGAGCTACTGGTGGACGATCAACAGGCCCTCGAGAGAATCTTTGCCGAAACGAAACTTCCTATCTGTGCCCACTGCGAGGATGAAACCACCTTTCGCCAAAATCAAGCTAGGTTAGGAAGCAACCTCAATATTTCAGACCATTCCAAAGTTCGCGATGTGGCCGCAGCGGTTATCGCAACTCGCCGAGCGATTGATCTTGCGAAACGCCACCAACATCGCTTTCACGTCCTGCATGTCAGCACCGCAGCCGAAATCCCCCTAATTACCGACCATGCAGATCTCATTACCGCGGAGCTATGTCCCCACCACTGGCATTTCAATGTGGACGACTACGCTAGGCTCGGCACGCTTATTCAAATGAATCCGTCGATCAAAACTCGAGAGGACAATATCAAGCTCTGGCAAGCGTTATTGGATGGGCAGATTCAAGTCGTTGCGACAGACCATGCGCCGCACACCCTGGAAGAAAAAAATCAGCCTTACCCCAAGTCGCCCAGCGGTTTACCGGCAGTAGAAAACTACTTTTCGTTGCTCTTGGAGCGAGCAGCCCGGGGCGAGTGCACGTGGGAGCAAATTGCAAGTTGGACAAGTGACGCACCGGCTCGAGTTTGGAGTATCGTTGGCAAGGGGCGTATCGAGGTTGGCTACGATGCAGACTTAGTGTTGGTCGATCCGAATCAATCCCGTACGGTCGAAAACTCAGAGCAATTCACCAAGAGCAAATGGTCTCCGTGGGCAGGCGAAACACTTCGTGGCTGGCCAACACGAGTTTTCGTTGGTGGTCGGACTGTCTTTTACAATGGAAAGATCGTAACGGAGCAACCGGCAGTTCGATTGCAGTTCGATCACGCCCTCGGTGGATTTTGGAAAACACCGAACGGAGTTGGACCACGTAAAACGTATTGAACGCCAACTACTGCTTCTTCCATGCTAAATTTGAGGGTAGCGGAACTCGCCAAGAGTTTCGGTAGTTAGGACGAATCCAATGGGATTTACCTCTTGAAGTCGCCGAAAGCCTACGCGAACAGGTGTGCAATAATGTTCTCTGGTTCCTCTTCCTCGCACGAAAGTCTTTTGAGCCAATCTCGCAGGCAACCAGTATGAAAATCATCACTGAATTTGACGTCCAAGATTGGTACACTGCTGGAAACGACCTAGCTGCAAGCTTAAAGTCGATCGGCTTACAGAGCGACGACTTAGCCTTGCCTGAGATGCCTTATCACCTGCAAGTTGCCATCGCCGCGTTAGCTAAAGAAGATCCAACGGCTGCCATTCCAATCGAACGCTTTTCCTCCATTTCCTTTTTCTCATTGTGCAAGGGGTTGTTCCTGCCACTTAGCGGATTGGCGGACCAGCGTGCCACCGAGATATTCGGCTTTGCATGCCAATCGAAATCGATCGCTTCCACGCAAGCCTCCATCCAGCTCGTTGAAACTTTATTGAACACCGAGATCGGTTTGAGTTTTTGCCAAAAGATCGCCTGCCTGTTGGGGGACCCGTTCGAAGGGCGTCGCAGTATGTTTCGTCGCGATTCACTTCTGCGATTGCTCCAATCGGTATCATTGCAAGCACGCTCCGATCTTCTCGACGAGTTAACGCATATCGGTGATATCGCTATCGTCTTCGCCAAACATGCCAACCTGGTAAAACTCGAGGATCCGCTGACGGCAGCGGAGGTGCTTGCGGCATTGCGAACGATGCCCGATTTGTCCACAACCAATCGGTACGAACTGCTCCGTTCGCTGCTATCGCGATGTGGTCGGATGGAAGCTTACTATTTAGTGAAACTCGTTCTGAGATCGGCGGGCTTTGGTTTTGAATACCAAGGCCAATTGCTGGCAGCCGCCATTGCCAAACAGTTCAACGTCACAACTGAATCGGTCGAGCATGCGATCGCATTGACCGACCCGATCAACGTGGCCAGAGTGTTGAGCGAACACGGCCCAGAAGGCTTGCGTGCGATCCAACTCAAGCCGCTTTCACCCGTCCGCCCCGCTCTCGCATCGGTGGGTGGCGAGCAAATCACCAAATACCCAGTTTGGGTCGAACGAAAATACGACGGTATTCGACTGCTGTTGCATAAGGCCTCGGATATCACCGGCTCAACCCTTTGCGGGGCGTACACACGCAACCGAAAGGATTGGCTTGAACTGATTCCAGGTTTGGACCGGACGATAGCCATGTTCCCGGCTGTCAACGCCATTGTAGACGGGGAACTCTTCGGGACAATTTTAGATATGGAGGGACCGCGGCCCGCCTCAGTCTACGAAGTCTTTGCCATGTTACAAGGTGAACCGGTCCGTCCGGTGACGTTGAAGTTCGCGGCCTTCGATTTGCTTTATATGAACAACGTCGATCTCACGCGTCAACCGTTGCACCAACGTCGCGCAGCGTTGTCATCGCTTCTGAGTCCGTTGCTACAACAAGCGACTCCATTACCGCTCTTGTTTGCGGAAGGTCAACTGGCTAATAACAAAGAGGACGTCAACCGATTCTTTCTTCATTTCCGGGCACAAGGCTACGAAGGGATCATTGCCAAAGACTTGCTCGGTGCATATCACGTTGCGACGCGAGATCCGAGCTGGATCAAGCGCAAGCCTGAGATCACTTTGGACCTGGTGATTACGGGGGGCACAATGGCGGTAACGAGCAAAGAATCGGCGGGGATGTTTGGCTCATACGTTATCTCGGCTAGAAGTCTTAACGCCGGGGGCGTAGCATTTGAAATGGTTGGCGACGTAGCAGGCTTGGATGTCGTGCGAGACCGTCAGATTCAGAACGATGTGATGCAGCGAGGATTGCTGACAGGTCGCAAGTTTGAACGGCAGAGCGCCAGCGGCACGCGACCTGGCTGGGAATTTTTGCCACAGATCGTAGTGACGGTTAAATTCGAAGGGATCATTCGCGAGAATGGCACAGGCAAGCTCAGTCTGCGCGACCCCAAGATCGCCATGATCCGAGTAGACAAGACAGCCAACGAGGCGGACACGACTCAAGCGATTGAAGAACTCTACTTGAACCAGAGTCTGTCCTAACTTTACGACTGTCGTCCTCTTCCTACGCGTACGCTTACTCTAAATCCTAATTGGTTTTCAGGTTGAGCGGGAGCTTGTCTCCTCCCAACCTTGTTTTGGCGTCCTACCCCGCAGCAAGCGACTCGTCGGTGTACATATGTTTATTCAAACCTAATGTTTCCTGGGTTGACATCCGCGATGTAGATTCCGAAAGATTGCAATTCGGCAAGAATCGATTCGACTTTTGGCCAGTTCTCCTCAAAGGCTTCTGATTTCTCTGCCCGCATATCTTTCGCGAACTCAAAACTGTCGCTGCTTGCCAAGGCGAGAACAACTTCCGTTTGACGAACGATTGAGGAAGCTCGAGCAACTTCGAAAAGAAGAGTTGATCACCGAGCTCGAGTATCAACAGAAGCGTGATGAGATCATCGCCATCAAATGGTAATTCTAAGTGCTAGAACAAATCCAAAATCAGTCTACGGAGGCAAATCTACAATCGAGTGAGTCGGTGCATGAATCGGGGCGTGGCTCAGCCTGGTAGAGCGCTGCGTTCGGGACGCAGAGGTCGTGAGTTCGAATCTCGCCGCCCCGACTTTTTCAGAAATGAGCCCTTCGACGCGTGCGTCGACGGGAATAGCTGTTATGATCAGTTAATCTGATTAAATTCAAGTTCGGATGTCTCATTAAAGGGTAACCCAGTCGCACCGGGGCACCAGTTGACGAGTAAGCCGACGAGGTTGAATTCCTCAGTATGGTTCGGCCACATCGGCTTTGTTTCGCCTTAATGACGCGGCCAGCCCCGCACCTGACAAATATTGAATTGAGCCCCCACGCGAAGAACGCGACGAGAGCGGTGTTTAGAATTAATGAGGAAAAAATGAGCAAAGCCGCCAATCACCGAAACCCTGAGAACGCTGGCCTCGTCAAGGCTGACACGGGGATTCCGCGGCTGGACGAGGCACAAGTCGATGCGACATCTCCCTCACAGGACACACGCTCACAGGACACACAGAAAGATTCTAAAGACGTAAACTTGCGGCAATTGCTGCGAGCGATCGTAGCGTTTCGCGATGGGGATTTTTCGGTGCGACTGCCGACGGATTGGAATGGAACCGGAGGCCGGATCGCGGAGGCATTCAACGAAGCGCTCGCGCACGAAGATCGCATCGCGAACGAAGTGGAGCGGTTGAGCGTGACGGTCGGCAAGGAGGGGCGACTCAAGCAACGGATGTCGGTCCCGGGAGCGATTGGCGGCTGGGCGCAGAAGGTCGATTCGATCAACACGCTGCTCGACGATCTGGTGCGGCCGACAACGGAAGTGGCACGCACGATCGGCGCGGTGGCCAAGGGTGACCTCTTACAGTCGATGGAGTTGGAGGTCGACGGTCGCTTGCTCAAGGGTGAATTCCTGCGTTCGGCGAAGCTGGTCAATACGATGATCGAGCAGCTCTCGGTCTTCACTTCCGAAGTGACGCGCGTGGCGCGCGAGGTCGGCACCGAGGGGAAGCTCGGTGGGCAAGCGCAGGTGAAGGGCGTGTCGGGGGTGTGGAAGGATCTGACCGACTCGGTCAATCAGATGGCCGGCAACCTCACCGCGCAGGTCCGCAACATCG
>Ga0105048_10013743_pt1 | contig 12632 bp, 10 predicted proteins | sample MAT05_FD_78382 | JGI IMG/M metagenome (GOLD analysis project Ga0105048, IMG submission 78382) | Freshwater microbial communities from Lake Fryxell liftoff mats and glacier meltwater in Antarctica - MAT-05 | ecosystem: Environmental > Aquatic > Freshwater > Ice > Liftoff microbial mat | place... | reverse complement strand
TGCGAGAGCCCCAACGGGCCCAACGGGGTTGCGACCAACACAGATATTCTTGAGGAAATCAGCACACCTGCATACCCCCAAGTCTGTAGCAACCCCGTTGGGGCTTATTGTTTCATGCACTGCATTTTTTTTGCCAGGGCAGTTCCGCTGCGGAACAACGCTCTCGTCCGCCCACCGACCTCCCTATTCCCTACCGCCACCTCGCTGGGCTGGAGGGCGGAGCGCCGTTGGGGCTTAGAGCAACGTTCCATTCTCAATGGAGAACTGGTAAAATCCGCCCAACAGAACGCAACTTATCATTATGAGGTGTTCGGCGATTTTAAACCCACACTTGAGAGACGGAAGCCGATTCCCGCTGCTTCTCAGGCAATGCAAACGCTTCATTGATATATCTCACGACATACGGCGGACTACACTACACTAGGATCGTAAGAGGCTGTTAAAATCCTCAGCAACACATTTCCCTGGAGCAAAATCTTACTCTTGGTCTTGCGCTTGATCTTACTGCGTAAAACGCAGTTGATTGGTGATAGTTGATGGTTGATTGGAGCGGCAGACAATGGATGAGCACTGCCTGTGAACTTCACACTTAAAACTTCACACTTAAAACTCGGCCACTGAGATGCCACTGAGATCTAATCACTCCCTCTTCGTGGACTTATAAACCCACGGAGCATCCCCTTCCCCACCTGCCACAGCTTGCTGAATTTCCCCAAACGGTAGCGCTTGTCCAGCACCTGAAATTTATCCGCCTTCATTCTTTCCAGCAGACGTCCATAAACGCCGCGCATGATCTCCGATGCCACCAGCGCACGAGCATCGCTCTTCGGAAATGCATCCGCGGTTGCCTTGTAATAAGTCTCTGCGCGCGCTGACTCAAATTCCATCAAGGACTGAAAGCTCGGGCTATATCGTTTCTCCTTCAAATCCTGCTCCGTGAAGCCAAAGCGCTTCATATCTTCAGCTGGTAGATAAATACGGCCCTCGTTCGCGTAATCCTGCCCGACATCACGGATGATATTGGTGAGCTGTAACGCCAGCCCCAGATTCAAGGCGTATTCACGCGAGCGCTCCACGTTTGCTCCAAAAACATGCATGCAAGCGAGACCCACCACGCTTGCCACGCGATGACAGTAAAGCCGCAGATCATCCCAGGTCGCAAAAGATACCTCGTTTAAATCCATCTCCACCCCGTCAATAATTTCAGCGAGAAGATCGGGCGACATATCGTGCTTAACCATCAATTTACGCACTGCCGCTGCAAGCGTCGGCTCCCCTTCCTCAGGCGTTTTCAGCACCCGCCTCCACTGATCAAGCCCCTTTTGTCGTTCCTCGCGAGTTGGCCCTGGCTCATCGGCGATATCATCGACAACACGACAATACGCATACAAAACCTCCATGTCCTCCCGACGTTCTTTTGGCAAAGCTGTAAAAGCCAACGCCAGATTCGACTTACTCTTTTTGGTAATATTTTTTGCTTCGCTCACAACACTATGCAGGGAACTGGATGAAGACGGTTCGTGAAAGCTTAAATAGTCTTCTTCTTTCATCAGTCCTCATTTTTCTGCTTTCACATCCATCCATTCTGCTTCAGCCAAAACAAAAGGTCTTTTGCCCAAGGATGCACATCATCAGGAGCCACCCCGTTTTTACCGGGACTCAATGCCACGCCATGCTCCCCTTTTTGAAAAACGTGAAGATCATACGGCACGCCTGCTTTTTGGAGCGCGTTCACGAAACGCAGGGAATGTTCGACCGACAGCGTGTCTGCATAAGTGTGAAAAAGAAAACACGGTGGCGTCTCCTTGATCACCAGCCGTTCGGTCGAAACCGATTCGAGTAATTTCGCATCGGCATCTTTTCCCACCAGCAGATCCATCGAGCCTTTGCTGCTAACCGCCGGATCCGTGCTGATCACCGGATAACACATCACAGCAAAGTCCGGACGGCTGCTCACACGATCGATGGTATCCGCAGCGTCAGCCTTGCCGGCGTCAAAAACACAAGCCGCATGGGATGCAAGATGTCCGCCTGCGCTGCTCCCCATGATCCCGATCTGGTTGGGTTTGATTTTCCACTGCTCAGCATGAGCACGAAGCATCCTGATCGCGCGCTGCGCATCCTGCAGCATCAGAGGATGTCGATACCCGTGCGTTCCCAGACGATACTTCAGCACAAAGCCCGCAATGCCGTTTTTCGCCAAATAGTCCGCATAGTCTGCGCCTTCATACGAAGCGTGGCTGCCATAGCCGCCGCCGGGACACACAATGATCGCAGTGCCGGTGTTCTTTTCCGCTAAAGGCAGATAGGCCGTGAGCGTGGGAATATCCTGATCCACTTTACCAAGCGCACCCGGCGCATCGCCTTCCCATAAACGAACCGGCTTCTCCTGCTCAATCGCGCACAAATTTAAAACAGGGAAACAGACGGCGAGTAGAACAAAAATACGCATTGGGAAAAAGGATGGAAGAAGTTGGGAGGAAGAGATCTTTAATCCTGCAGTGAATTGCGGGCAACGCCGAATCATCGCCGGGGTCCCTCGTTAGTTTTGCAGGATGTGATTTAAATTGGGGACGATTTGGCGGCCCTCGTTACAAGCTCTGGCTTGGTAATGAGGATTCGCGATACGACCGACTTTGACACTACTTACCCGCACCCACTTTTTATCAACTCGCCAGCTGTCACGAATAAGACGACTTTTCACTTCATCCCATCTTTGTTTTCCTGCTTACTCACCAAATGTCTGATTCTGTACGTGTTCGTTTTGCTCCATCCCCTACTGGCTACCTGCATGTCGGCGGCGCCCGCACTGCCTTGTTCAACTGGCTGTTTGCCCGTCGCATGGGCGGAAAACTCATCCTTCGCATCGAAGACACCGACGCCGCCCGCAATACCGAAGCGGCGATGCAGGCGATATATGACGGGCTACAGTGGCTCGGGCTCGACTGGGACGAAGGTCCGCTCAAAGGCGGCGATCACGGCCCTTATTTCCAAAGCGAACGCAATGCGATTTACGAAACCTATTTGAAAAAACTTCAGGATGGCGGTCATGTGTATGAAGACGGCGGCGCAATCCGTTTCCGCTCTCTGCGCAAGACTCAGGTCGTGGATGATCTGGTGTGCGGACGCGTGGAGTTCGATCTTTCCGACCCGTCCACTCACCCAGACATGACCATCCGGCGGCCCGATGGCTCCTGGATTTTCCATTTCGTGAACGTGGTGGACGACATTGAGATGAAAATGACACACGTCATCCGCGGCGAAGATCATCTCAGCAACACCCCCAAACATCTCGAACTGTATGAAGCGCTCGGAGCCACGCCCCCGCGTTTCGCCCATATCCCGCTCATCCTGAACATCGACGGATCCAAGATGAGCAAGCGCGACACGGGCGCTTCGATGAACAGCTATGTCGAAGGCGGCTACGTTCCTGAAGCAGTGCGCAATTTCCTCTGTCTCCTCGGCTGGTCGCCAAAGGATGATCAGGAAAAAATGGAGATCGAGGACGTCATCGCACGTTTTGAACTGGAAAAAATCCACCGCAAGGCGGCTCATTTCGACATCGCGAAATGCGATTGGCTGAACCAGCAATACATCATCCACATCCCCATCGACCGCCTCACCGAGCTCGCCGCTCCTTTCTGCGACGAGGCAGGCGTCTTGTATGGCGATCTCGCAAAGCTGACTCCAGTGCTGGCGCTCGTGCGCGAACGTCTCAAGCATCTCACGGACACCCCGAGCTGGGTGGACTACTTCTTCACCGAAGATTTCGCCTACGATCAGGAGGCAGTCACCAAAACCCTTCGCAAACCCGGCGCAGCAGGACGTCTCGCCACACTCACTGAAGTCTATGGCGGCGTTGCAAACTGGACTGCATCCGAGCTCGAAACGGCACTGAAAGCCAAAGCCACAGAGCTAGCCTGTAAACCCGCAGAGTTCATTCATCCCGCCCGCGTCGGCTCCACCGGACGTGCCGTGGGTGCCAGTCTCTATCACACCCTTGAAGTGCTCGGAAAAGACCTCGTGCTCGCCCGTTTCAATCGTACGCTAGAAATGCTCGCCGCTCCCGTTAGCTAGCGCCTGTTTAAAAACCTGTAATTAAAACTGCCGCCTGCCTTACTCGACATCCGCAGCCGTGGCTTCAATGTTCCGCTTTAAGTTAAAGACCGGACGAACTGAGCGCTTCAAATCATAAATCTTAATTCGTAAATTCTTCATGCCCCTCTCCCTTACTATCCATGACGTTGCCTTTGGCGGCAAAGGTGTCGCCCGCCATGAGGGTAAAGTCTATTTCGTGCCTTTCACCGTTCCGGGCGATGAAGTGATGGTTCACGTCACGCGCGACAAAAAGAAATTTGCCGAGGCGTTTGTCACGGAAGTGATCTCCCCTGCCCCCGAGCGCACCGCACCGCCCTGCCCTTACTTCGGAAGATGCGGCGGCTGCGCCTATCAACACATCGAATACAGTCATCAGGTCACGCTGAAACACCGTCAGGTGGAGCAGACACTCAAGCGCGTCGGTCGGCTCGAGAATGTTCCGATGTGTGACGCTATCCCGTCTCCGCAGCCCTACGAATATCGCAATCGCATCCGGGTGCATGTGCTGAACGGAGTCACCGGCTTCTTCGCCCATGAATCCCACAACATGGTGGAGATCAAAGAATGCCGCATTGCTGGCAAAGCCGTAAACGAATCGCTGGCGCGCTTTCGGAAACGCTCCGTTCCGGACGGCGATTACGTCATCTCCGCAGGAGATCGCGGACGATTCTTTGAGCAGACCAATGATGGCGTGGCAGAAGCGCTTCTCGCTCTCGTCGGATCCAGCATGCCGGAAGGACGCAGTCTTCTCATCGACGCCTATTGCGGCGCGGGATTCTTTGCGAAACAGTTCACGAAACGCTTTACCCAGGTTATCGGCATAGAGCAAAACGAGCTCGCTGTCGGACACGCCCGCAAAGCCTCTGCCTCAAACGAGCGCTATCTCGCAGGCGATGTGGCCGTCATGCTTGGCGAAGTGCTGGCTGCAAACGACCCCGCATCCACGGTGGTCATCCTCGATCCACCTGCCGCCGGACTCGAACCTCGCGTTACAGACATCCTCCTCGCGACATCTCCCGCCGACATTCTGTATATCTCCTGCAATCCCGCCACGCTCGCGCGCGATCTCTCCCTACTCAAAGGCCGTTACGAGATCGAATCCGTCACCCCGCTCGACATGTTCCCACAGACCGCCGAGATCGAGGTGTTTGTGAAGATGAAGTTAAGGGAAGTAGTTGCTGCATAAGGAAGAAGAAAGAGGAAAAAAGGGGGAAGGGCGTGGCGCTCCGCGCAATAGGGTAAAACATGCTTCCAGTTTTTTTGCGCCGGGGGGTGCGTATCTGAAATCCAAGAGTGTTCGGCATGGCTATGCAGCGCGAAGCGCAGCGGTCGTAGCACAGATTTTTAATCTGTCCGGCCAGCGACCGTCCCGGGCGCTTCTATCAATGCGATAGCCATATCCTTGACCTCTATCCGCAAACTCAAATCCCAGTCACCATTACAAAGAATGGAGCTTCGCTATGGCAAAGCAGCGCCCGGGACGGATCGCTGGCCGCACAGGATTCAATCCCGTGCTCCGCTTCGCATGCCGAACACTCTTGGCTGAAAGCTCGAGCAACATTGGTCTGCGTTATACGCGCGGAGCGCCACGCCCTTTTTCCTTTGTCCTTTGTCCTTTCCCTAAACCTTCCCTCCCCCATTCCCGCTAAATCCCAAGTAAGTGTATCCCTTCAGCGCTTTTTCATAGCTGGTGAGGAGACGGATCGCTTCGGCAGGCTTTAATCGGTCGCTCTTAATCGCCGCGTCCACTTGCGCTTTCATCAGACGGTTTAGCTCGGCTTCATCCCATTGGGTCATGGAAAGCACATTGGCAATCGTGCTACCGGAGAGCGTCTCCTCGATATACCAGCCGCATTCCTCGTCATCGTCCAAAAAGACATGCGCCTCGTTGACTCGACCGAAGAGATTGTGGAAATCCCCCATGATGTCTTGATACGCCCCCATCAGGAAAAAGCCGATGTAGTAAGGCTTCCCAGGCTCGTAGCGATGGAGTGAAAGCGTGTCTTTCACATCCTGAAGATCAATAAATTTACTGACCTTACCGTCGCTGTCGCAGGTGATGTCCACGAGCATCGCCTGACGATCCGGCTGCTTGTCGAGATGATGCACGGGCATGATCGGGAAAAGCTGACCCAACGCCCAGTGATCCAGCATGCTTTGGAAAACCGAGAAGTTGCAGACGTATTGATCCGCCAATGAGGTCTCCAGTTCCTTCACTTCGTCCGGCGTGTATTCCATCCCCTTGCAAAGATCGGCCACCTGTCGCGCGATTTGCCACGATGCGGTTTCGATCCGCGCCTTGGCTTCCAGTTCCAAGAGACCCAGATCAAACATCGCCTGCGCCTGCTCCTTCACCGATTGCGCGTCGTGGAGACTTTCCATGCGGTTGGTCACGCTCAGATTCTTTTTAATATCCAGAATGTCGGCCACCAGCTTGGGGTCGCCGGGTTGCGCTTCAATCAATCCCGCATGGCTTTCTTTTTCGATGGAACCGAAAGCCTCGACCACCAGCACCGAGTGATGCGCCACGATCGCGCGTCCGCTCTCGCTCACGATGATCGGATGCGGCACCTTCTCCGCGTCGCAGATTTCCTGGATATTATAAACAACATCGCGGGCATACTCCTGGAGCGTATAATTAGTAGAACTATCGAACGCCGTGCGGGACCCGTCGTAATCAACCCCAAGACCGCCACCCACATCGAGATACCCAAGTTCGTGTCCCATCTTGGAAAGCTTCGCGTAAAAGCGAGCCGCCTCGCGCACCGCACGTTTCACCGTTCCGATATCTGGCACCTGGGAGCCGACATGGAAATGCACCAGCTTCAGGCAATGCGCCAGACCTTCCTTGCGGAGGTGTTCGCTCGCAGCCACCAGCTCCGCGGTGCTCAAGCCGAATTTCGCGTTTTCACCTCCACTCAGCGCCCACTTGCCAGCGCCTTTCGCACGCAGCCGCACGCGCACCCCGATCCACGGCTCCACATTCATCTCGCGAGAGACGTTCAGAATCTGCTGAAGCTCCTCCAGCTTTTCCACGATGAGAATTACCCGCTTCCCAAGCTTCGTGCCCACCAGCGCGTTCTGGATAAAAGAGACGTCTTTGTAGCCGTTGCAGACTACCAGTGATTCTGGATCACGATGAATCGCCAGCGCCGCGAGCAGCTCCGGTTTGCTTCCCGCTTCTATCCCAAAATGGTAGGGAACACCTGCGGCCATGATTTCCTCCACCACTTCCTGAAGCTGATTCACTTTGATCGGGAAAACGCCGCGATAGACGTTCTGATATTTAAACTCATCAATCGCAGAACTAAACGCCTTGTTGATCGTATCCACGCGATGACGCAATAAATCCTGAAAACGCAGCACCATTGGGAAGGTCAGCCCCTGCTCCTGCGCCTCCGCAACCAGCTCCATAATGTCTATGGGCGTGGCTGTGTTTTGCGTGGGATATATCTCCACGTTACCTTTTGTGTTGATGCCGAAATGGCCTCCACCCCAACGATCAATGTTGTAAAGCGAGGTTGCCGATGAAATGTCCCAGGGTTTTTGCTGCATTTAGAGGGCGCGCGATAAGGGAAATGCGCCGCGCATGCAATAGCGCGATTGATAAATTTTACTGACGCGCCGGCGGCTGATTTCAGATTTGGGATTTCTGATTGCGGATTCAGGCCTTTATCCTCTCCTTAATCCTGCCTTAAATAAGATCATGCGTTCCCTTCTGAAAATCGTTCCGCTGCTTTCACTCGCATGCGTCGCCCCTTTGTATGCAGAGACAGAAACACCAACCTCTCCGACGAATTACAAGCCAGCCATCAAGGAAGTCGCTTCCGGGATTTATGAAATCAACGGTGTGCGTATCGAAAAGGAGAGCCGCTCGGTCACCGTCCCCTGCAAGGTCAATATGACGCAAGGCCTGCTCGAATACCTCGTGGTCACAGACCGGGGCTCCACGCACGAGTCCCTGCTGATCACCGAAACCAATCCCCAGGATGTTCACACCGCAATGCTTTTGCTGGGAGCCAAAGGCAGCGAGACCAAGGACATGGATGTTCCGGGACAAATCAATGCCGAGTTCCTAGCCCGCGCACCCAAGCTCACCGGGGAAAAAATCAACCTGACTGTCCAGTGGGCCGACAACGAAGGCGCGACACAAAAGGCGGGTATTGAAAATTGGCTTATCTTCAAGCGCGCCGTGAAAGAGGAATATAAAATCTCAGAGGTCTCCGAAGGACCGTGGATTTATACAGGCTCCTATTTTCATGAAGACAAGTTCATGGCCCAATATGATGGATTATTAGCGTCGCTCGTCGTGAACCCCATGGCTTTAATCAACAACCCACGTCCCGAAGCTAAGGAAGACATGATCTGGCACGTCAACCCAAAGTCCGTTCCTAAATACGCCACCGCCGTCCAACTCATCATCAAACTCGAACCCGCCAAATGAAACGCCTTCTCGCCATCATGCTCCTCAATGCAACCGCTGTCATTGCCGCAGAAGAACCACTTACCAAGGAGGAAAACAACGTCTCTTTCCGGAATGAAGTAATCGCTTCTCTAGATCGAGGACTCGATTGGATGCAAAAGCAGCAGAATACGGATGGCTCGTTCGGCCAGGATACTGCCCACCCCGCACTCACCGCGCTTCCTGTCATTGCGTTTCAACGTCACCCCACCAAACAATACACTGGCCTCAACCGCATTTTTCTAGCAACCGCCTATACCTATCTGCGCGGCTTCGTCCAGCCGGATGGAGGCATCTACAACCCCGATAAGGGACTCGCCAATTACAACACCTCGATCTCGCTACTAGCACTTTCGCGCAACGAAAACCCGATGGATACGCAGATGCTGATTGCTGCACGCAATTACGTGGTAAACCAACAAGCCAGCGGCATGGCCAAACCCGAGACCGACGGCGGCATCGGCTACGGAGTCGTAGGCGCCAGCCCTAAGCGTGGTCATCCCGATCTGGATAACACGCTGGTTGCTCTGGAAGCGCTGGGTGCGACGAAATTACTCGCCACCGATCACCCCGGCAAAAACGATCTGGATTGGAAGGCGGCCATTGCCTTCATCGAACGCTGCCAAAATCTCAAAAGCCACAACAAAGAGGAATGGGCCAGTGATGATCCGGAAAACAAAGGGGGCTTTGTGTATCATCCCGGACACAGCAACGCCGGAGAAGTCGATCTCCCCGACGGCGGCAAAGCGCTCCGCAGCTCTGGCTCCATGAGCTATGCTGGATTGCTCAGCTTCATTTATTCAGACCTGAACAAAGATGATCCGCGTGTGGCCGCCGCGATCGACTGGCTGAAAGCGAATTACACGCTGGAGGAAAATCCCGGCCTGAAATTACAAGGTCTCTATTATTACTACCATCTCATGAGCAAAGGTCTCACAGCGGCAGGTATCACGGAACTGACACTCAAAGACGGCACAAAGGTGGACTGGCGAAAGGATCTCGCGCTGAAACTCATCAATCTCCAAAACACCGATGGTTCCTGGGCAAACACCGAAGGACGCTGGATGGAAAAGAATCCCGTGCTCGTCACGACCTACTGCGTGCTGACGCTTCAGATTATTTATAATCAGCTTTAGCAGCCTATTGAAAAACCTTGGGTATGGTTGGGAATGAAACCGAAGGTTCTTACTCTTTGTCTTGCTCTTGATCTTACTCTGAAAATGCCTGTAAGGAATAAGATCAACAGCAAGTTAAAAAACTGTTCACGGAATACGCAGAATGACACGGAAAATGAAGGGACGCGCTGGAATGCAGGAAGTTGTTTGGGGATATGCTACCCGGCGCAGTCTCCAGTCAGTGTTTATTTGCAAGACCGTGATGATGGGGATTCTGTCCCTCCTTTTTCTGTGTCATTCCGTGTCTTCCGTGGACCCTATTTTCGTGTCTTTGTCTTTCGTGGGCCAATCCTGGTTCTTTTGTCCTGAGATTTTTTGGACGAGACGCCCAAACTACGCACGCACCTCGTCTCTTAATTTCCGTGATTTTCCGTGTTTTTCCGTGGACCAATCCTGCATCGTTACTGCGCGCACCACTTTTGAGTGTTGCGCCTTTTCGCCTTATTCGTAAGCGTAAGACCTCTTTCAAGCATCATGCATTATCTCAGAAACACCTTCGCCATCCTCGTCATTACCACCTACCTAGCCAGCGCAGACACCCTCACTTTAAAAGGAGGGGAGAAGCTGGAAGGAAAAATCCTGAGCGAAACCAATACGGAAATCATGTTCGAGATTCAGGAGACCGCTTCCATTAAAGACGAGCGGGTGATCTTAAAAACCGAAGTGGAAAAAGTGGAGAAAACTAGCCCGGCGGAGACAACATGGATGACACTGAAAAACTTCAACACGGGAAACGACTCGCTCCCTCAGCAAAACTACGAGCAAATGATCGTCTCTCTCAAGGCGTTCACCAGCAGCTATCCGGCAAGCTCATATGCCGCTGAGGCGAAGGACAAGACAGCGAAGCTCCAGGCAGAGCTGGATCGAGTGAACAACGATGAGATCAAGCTGAACAATCAATGGCTTTCAAAAGAGGAGGTGGCAAGGGAGCGCGTGCAGCTTACCGCGCTCGTGCTTTTCAATCAGATGAAGGCACAATTCTCCCGAGGGCTTTTTGTGGATGCGATGAATACTCTGGATCGTATGGAGAAGACCGCACCCGGTGCTCGCATTTATCCCGATGCCATCGAGCTCGCGAAGAAAACCCTTCCACTGCTCAAGGAAGCCGCGACTCGTCAGCAAGCCGTGCTGAAAACGCAAAACGATGCATTCAGAAAACGCATCCAGGAGGCGAAGGGAGATGAAAAGAAGCAGCTCGAACAAACCCTCAACCAACAAAAAGCCAGAGTGGATGCGGTCATCAAACAGATGCAGGTCTCAAAATGGTCGGCACTGTATCCCTCCAATGAGAACAGTCTTCTGCGTCTGGTGTCCCAAACAAGTGCCGAGACGCAACGCCTCAACAGCTTCAACCTGGATAAAATAAGGGACTCGATTGCAAACGCTGCCCGCGCGACCGATGCGTTTAAAGCAAACGACCTCGTCGTAGCCGAGGCTGCGCTTTCCAAAACGATAGGGACATGGCCAGCGAACGAACAGATCGCTCGCCTGAAAACAGAGATCCAGTCGTTGAAAAAATTGAAAGCTGATGAAGCCATCAAGGAACAGGAGGAGGCAGCTGCTAAACTCAAAGAAGAAATAGCCGCCAAAGCTGAGGCTGCAAAATTGGCGAATAAGAAAGCGCAAGCAAATCCACCTCCACAAGCCCCAGTCCTAACCGCAACCTCAGGAACCAACATCAGCGAGCCCGCCAACTGGCCTTTTCGGATCGCGATGATGGTGGTCTTTCTCGCACTCTGCGGCGGCATTTTCTACGTGTATAAAAAGTTCTTCGCGCCGGAAAACAATATCCTGGATCAGTAAACCTCGCGCAAACCTACAGCCATGAATCATCCTTACATTATTCACACTGCGGTAATCGCAACGCTGACAGCACTCCTACTGCCCGGGACACTGCAGGCCGAGTCGCTCACCATTACCAATCCTGGATTCGAGACCAATATTGTCGCCGACGGCGCATTCAACGTCGCCGCTCCTCCGACTGGCTGGTCAAACTTTGGATCTATCAACCAGTCCAACCGTTCCACAGGCACGCTCAATCCCACGGGAACCCAGCTTTATACCGGTGGTGCACGAGAAGGAGACAACGTCGCTGTCGTTTTTTTACAAGACGGGACACTTGGCCTGGAAGGCGGCATCCAGCAAATTCTCAGCGCCACTTTGCAGCCACTTACGCAATACACGCTCTCGCTCCAGGTCGGAAATATTGGGAACGATCCAAATCCGCCCCACAACTCTTTCAATTTCACAGGTTTCCCCGGATACCGGATCGATCTCCTCGCGGGCGGCGTTGTGCTCGCCTCTGATAACAACAGTCTCGCCGGAACCATCCCCGATCGAGAATTTCGTCTTTCCAGCCTTCAATTTACCACAGGTGCCAGCCATCCCGAACTCGACGAGTTCCTCGCAATCCGGCTCGTAAATCTCGATGAACTGAACGGCATCGAAGTGAATTTTGACGACGTCGAGCTCCTTGCTATTCCCGTTCCTGAACCTTCCAGCGCCCTACTACTTGCCTGCGGCTCTGCCGCGCTACTCCGTCGTCGCAGGGGGTAGTCCACATTTCTTCACCGCTGTCGCCCAGGGTGTGATTATGTGGTGAGTAAGGGTGATCAGTCTTTGCCGAAACCTTGGTTCATTAGGCGAGACGCCCGGCGGCCCCACAGCCGGGACGGACTGTGCCCCTTTATGCCCCTACTCTCATGCCGAACACTCTTGGCAAGAAGCATCCGATACTTTGCTTCTCTGGCTTCGTCAGTCATTTCGTTTTTTTCACCTCATTATCTCCAAACTCGATTGGGCTCGTGAATCCCGTTCCGAACAACAGTTCGGAGACATCCGCAACCTCGTTTCTACTGGCTGCGATCTCGCATATATCCGTCACTGGACGAACTCCC
>Ga0105048_10013741_pt1 | contig 12633 bp, 9 predicted proteins | sample MAT05_FD_78382 | JGI IMG/M metagenome (GOLD analysis project Ga0105048, IMG submission 78382) | Freshwater microbial communities from Lake Fryxell liftoff mats and glacier meltwater in Antarctica - MAT-05 | ecosystem: Environmental > Aquatic > Freshwater > Ice > Liftoff microbial mat | place... | reverse complement strand
GTGTGGCACGCCCAAAGCGATTAGCGATGGGCGTGGGAAGTGTGGCAAATGACTCTAGCGATTCACCACGCCCTTCGTACCTCAGAGCGTGCCACACAGTTTATAGGTAGATTTCAAACTGCCCCTCGCCTAACAGCATTTGCACTCACCATCGCATCCTACTTCCAACGCCTCCTACCATTAGGTTATCGCCTTGTATTGGCTCGCTGAAATTTGCGTGAAGCGACCGGTTTTTGCCCTCATGCTTGTGATGGCGATGGTAGTGGCTGGAGTCGTTGCTTTCCCCTCGCTGGGGATCGATCGCTTTCCGAAGACCGACTTGCCTACCGTCTACATTCGAACCGGCTACCCTGGTGCAGCCTCCCAGGAAGTCGAGTCTGAAATATCGCAAGTCATTGAGGACGCGGTTTCTACGGTGGCTGGGATTGAGGAACTTCGGAGTATTTCTTCGGACGGAAGCTCGATTGTTCTGATTACTTTTTCGCTGGCTCGCGACATTGATGCAGCGGTCCAGGATGTACGCGACGTCGTATCCGCAGTGACCAATCGGCTACCGCGGACCGTAGACCCGCCAGTCGTTCAGAAATCGGACATCGACTCCTCACCCGTGATGTCGATCGCAGTCTCCGGCGAGCGAACGCCGAGCGAATTGTATTTGCTTGCGGACCGTTACGTGAAAAGCGTTATCGAATCCAGTCCAGGCGTTGGTCAAGTCTCCATTTCGGGTGCTTCCGAGCGAGCGATCAAAGTCAATATCGATGCGAATCGCTTGACCGCATATCAACTCTCCATCGTTCAAGTGCGCGATGCCTTGGTTAGGCAAAACGCCGAAGTCCCCGGTGGACGTGTGGATGAAGGACTGCGTGAACGGTCTTTGCGAACACTTGGTCGTGTGGCGGAGTCCAAGGACTTTGATGACCTGGTGATCGACACGGTCGGCGGTTCCTCGATCCGCCTCGGGGACCTAGGAACGGTCGTCGATGGTACCAAAGAGGTACGCACGATGGCTCGATTGGACGGGAAACCTACCGTGGTCTTAAGTGTGCAGAGACAATCGGGTGAAAACACGGTCAACGTGATCGCTGGAATCAAAGAACGCCTGAAACGCAGTGAGCAATTGCTTCCCAACGATATTCGCATAGCCATTATTCAAGACCAATCGCGATACATCTTATCCGCCTTGCATGAGATCGAAAACCATCTCGTCTCCGGCTCCATTTTAGCTTGCCTGACCGTGTTGTTGTTCATGCGTTCGTGGCGATCCACTTTGATTGCGTCGGTGGCGATCCCAGCCTCCATCATTGCAACCTTTGCCTTCATGAAGGCTTTTGATTTTACTCTCAACAACGTGACCATGTTAGCCCTTGTTTTGATGGTCGGTGTCGTCATCGATGACGCGATTGTGGTTTTGGAAAATGTCTTTCGGTGCATCGAAGAACAAGGCATGAGTCCCTTTCAGGCGTCGATCGATGGGACAAAAGAGATCGGGCTAGCCGTTTTCGCCACGACCATTTCGCTGGTCATCGTTTTCTTACCGGTTTCCTTCTTGTCGAGCGTGACGGGCCGCATGCTTTTCGAATTCGGGGTTACCGCCACCGTTGCCATCTTGGTTTCGATGGTCATCAGTTTTTCCTTGACGCCGATGATGTGCAGTCTGCTATTGAAGAAACCGAAGCCCACAGATGGGTCGAACCATACGCAAAAGACAACGCGGCAAAAGGGCTTCTATCACTGGATCGAAGTGAGTTACATGGCGTCGCTTCGCGTCGCGCTCAAGTACCGTTTCTTGACGTTGCTTTTGTGCGTAGGAACTATCCTTGCGAATATTCCTTTGTACGGTTGGGTGCGACAGGATTACATTCCGACCAATGTGGACGAGTCCGAGTTTGAAGTGAGCGTCAATGCCAGGGAGGGTACGTCGCTGCTCGGAATGAACGATGCACTTCAAGTCATCGAAGACAAAGTGCGAAGCGTCGACGGCGTTGTTTTGACGTTGGCAACCGTTGGCACGCGCGGGTTTGGCGGCGTTAACAGTGCCAGTGTGTTCGTTCGACTGCAGGACGCGTCCGAACGGACGTTTTCGCTGGAGCGATTCGTATGGGCTTTAGTTCAAGGTAAGCTTCAGCAGGCACTGGCAGGAAATTTTAGCCAACAGCAAAAGATGGCGGAGGTTCGCAAACTGCTCAAGTCCGTTCCGGATGTCCGTGTTTCCATTCGAAATCTCACTTCTCTGCGGCAAGGAGCCAACGTCGACATCGATTTTTCTATCACGGGTCCCGATGTAAAGAAACTTTCTGAGTTCAGCGAGCAGTTACGGAAGAAGGCGACCGAGATACCCGGTATCGTCGACGTGGATACAACCTTGCGATTGGACAAGCCTGAATTGCTGGTTTCGATTGATCGGGAGCGAGCGGCTGCGATGGGTGTTTCGGTCCAAGAGATCGCGGATACGTTGAGGATTGCCGTAGGAGGGGATGATCGCGTCTCTCGCTATCGAGATGCGACGATCGATGATGCCTACGATGTGGAGCTGAGGTTGGTAGGACTGGATCGTCGTGACAAAGAATCGATTTCCCAGCTCTATGTTCGAGCCAACCCAACGGCAGGAAAGCTTGTGTCGGCCATTGATTCCCAGTCCGCATCCATGTCCAACGCATCGAAATTGACTCGGATCGACAACATTGTTCGATTTGATTTCGGAAACGCACCCGCCCGTATTGATCGACTGGATCGCCAAAGGATGGTTGCGATCCGCGCCAACATCTCGACTGGCTATGCGTTAGCGGATCGAGTTCAGGCGCTTCGAGCCCTGGCCCTGGAAATCGGTGTACCACCAGGATTCGAGACACGCGTGTTGGGGCGTGGCAAAGAATTGGAAAAGACACTCAGCGAATTCCGATGGACATTCCTATTGAGCTTTGTTTTTATGTACCTCGTTCTTGCCGCTCAGTTCGAACACTTAGCACATCCCTTCACGATCCTCTTTACGCTGCCGCTTTCGATTCCGTTTGGGCTCATTAGTTTGTATCTGGGCAACGAGACGCTCAACGTTTACTCCGCCTTAGGCGTTTTGGTTTTATTCGGCGTGGTCAAAAAGGCGGCCATCTTGCAGGTGGATTGTACGAATGCGCTTCGCCGCAAGGGGATACCTCGCAGGGAAGCGATCCTGCAAGCCAATCGCGACCGACTGCGACCGATTCTGATGACGACGATCTCGTTCGTCGCTGGCTTGCTGCCGTTGCTGATTGCCAACGGTCCAGGATCGGAAGAGCGCCGTTCGATTGCGGTGCTCGCATCGGGAGGACAAACGTTGTCCTTGTTGTTGACGCTGCTTGCCGTTCCAGTGATCTATACCTACTTGGACGACATTGGCAATTGGGTCATGCGAAAACCTCGTGAGAGATAATTGTGAGCTCGGTTCAGGCTTACCTTGAATCCCCACGAATTCCGCTACAACTGCGGGAGTCGGCCGGAAGCAGTTCACTTGGCCATGTGAATTTGGACTCGCACCAATGGGAACCGATGTTGCTATACTAAAGCAAGAGGGCTCAGCAAGTTTTTTCGTAAAAAATGCGGTTCGCAACGCAATGTACGGCGAAATTCCTGTTTAAGTAATGGTTTCGTGAGTAGCGGAAAAACAATGTTGGATTTTTGTCGAATTCTTACTGAGGCGCAACAAGGCGATGCTGCTGCGATCGAGGCGATATTCTCCGAATTTGCAGATGACGTTCGTTTTGTTTGCCTCGATTTTCAGCTCGCGAATACTGCGGACCTAAGCCGATCGGATCTGTTTCAAGAGGCTTGGGTCAGGATTTGGGTTCAAATGGACCGCTTTCAAATCCAAGAAAATTCGTCGAATGTAAAGCAACAGTTTCGAGTTTGGCTTCGTCATATAGCGAGAAACGAGATGATTCGCGTACTCGAAAAACGGCATGCAAAGAAACGAAGTCCGCCCAAACCTGTGCGCAACGATGTGTGTCTGGAACTCCAACCGCTTGGCGATCACTCGCCAAGTGAACGGTTTAGGCAAGAGGATGAAATGATTAACTTGAAAATGGCTATACAAGGACTTGACGCAATCTCTCGAGCAGTGATAGAAACCTGCTTTTTGGGGGGGCGAACGGTCAAAGAAATGGCTGAAAAACTGGGCCTTACCTACTCCGAAGCACGAACACGCTTGTCCAAGGCTTTAGCCGAATTAAAGACACATCTTGGCGAACCTAGTCACCGAACGTAAAGCAAACAAAATGCAAGTGATCGAAAGAGAACTATTTCATCAATTTTATGGCCCCTTCCGGAATACTGTCGTTGTGCTTTTAGAGGACTTGGGTAAGACCTTCCGGCTCTCCTTCGATGAGGGGCCCCAATACAATGTGGCGGCAATGTTGAACGACGGTGTGACAGCCTTCAAATTTGTGGCAGGAACGATTTTCGAGATCCGCGTTTCGGTTTTGTACGGGCGAAAGTTACTTTTTCAAGGAACTCAAATTCCAACCCCTTCCCAAATTCGCGAATGGGTGGAACCAATGGTCGGAGGGGGGGAAATTGGAGATCCGCTTGAGCCAAGATGCGGGTCCATTATTTGCGATGGCGATTGCGAGTGTCCGGATCCATCCAAGCCGGTAATGATTTGCGAAGGCGGCATCCCGAAATGCACCGAAGCTTAATCATCGCACCCGCGCGCACGTCTGCGCCCAACCGCCAACCGCCAACCGTCAACTTGTTTAATCATCGCACCCTCGCGCGCGTCTGCGCTCCTTTGATTCTCGAAAGCAAAGAATCCAATGGAAAACCCAGAAGAACGTATTGAGAAACTAGTCGCAGAGTTTCTCGATTCCATTTTGGCTGGTTCGAGTGAAGCTGACGTTCGAGGCAAATTGATCGTCGAGAACCAGGACTTGCAACCGGATCTCGAAAAGCGACTCCGTTTCGCCGAATCTGTCTTTCGAATTGCTTGCCGAAAAACGGACGAAACTAAAAACGTGCCTGTGGGGCGAAGACCGCCTCGCACACCCCGTATCCATATGGAAAAGGTAGTTCGATTGGATTGTCCGCATTGTGGCAATCGCATCAACCTCATCGACGCGGACCGTCCGGATGTTACCTGTGCAAGTTGTGGCAGCGTTGTTACGTTCGGTGGAGATGGCCCTTACTCTTTTCCCATCCGAGAAATCCCGAAGAGAATCGGTCGTTTCGATGTCATCTCGTTTTTGGGCTCCGGCGGATTCGGTACTGCCTATCGTGCGCATGACCCCAACTTAAATCGAGACGTTGCGATCAAGGTTCCCCGGGCCGGGCACTTCGTCACTCGCAACGAAAAAGAGCGATTCATTCGTGAGGCCCGAAATGTAGCCAAGCTCCGCCATTCCAACATCGTCCAGGTACACGAGATCAATGCGGAGGGAGAACTTCCCTATATTGTCTGCGAGTTCATTGACGGAGTGACTCTGGCAGATCGTATTAGCAGCATGTCCATCGCCGCCAAGGAGGCCGCGAGCTTGCTGGTGATAATCTCAGATGCCGTGCACTTCGCGCATCAGCAAGGCATCATTCATCGGGATCTAAAGCCCAGCAACATCTTTTTAAATGCCGCCAACAACCCCTACGTTGCCGATTTTGGGTTGGCGCGCAATCTAGAAGGTGAACAGACGATGACGCTGGAGGGAGAGATTCTGGGAACTCCAGCCTTTATGGCACCCGAACAAGCCACTGGAAAGCACGCTGAAGTATCGGCGAAAAGCGATGTCTACAGCCTCGGTGTCATCTTGTATCGTCTGCTCTGCCGTGAAAATCCGTTTCGCGGCAGCGGCAGAATGATGCTGCATCAAGTCCTGTATGAGGACCCTGTCCCGCCGCGCAAAATCGATGAAATGATCCCAAAGGAACTTGAGACCATCACCCTTAAAGCGATGGATAAAAATCCGGACAATCGCTATGCAACGGCCAAGGACTTAGCAGATGACCTGCGGCGATGGTTGGAAGACCGAGCCATTCTCGCCAAACCAGAGAGCAGCATCTCCAAGCTGAAAAGATGGTCCCGTAGAAATCCTCGCATCGCGGTCTTGTTGGGTATGGTCCTGGGACTACTTCTTGTGCTGACTGCAATGTCGACCGCCTGGGCGTTTCGAGAAAATTGGGTCGCAGTCGTTGTCGGCAAACAAAAAGAACTCGCTCAAATCAGCGCTGCCATTAGCAAGAAACGATTGGCCGACTCCTACGTGCAAAACGGGCTGCGTCAATTAGAATTGGGGGTTTTCTCAAAGTCGATCCTTTGGTTCGCCAAAGCCCTCGAGGAAACCGACGATGAGGCTGGAGTGCAGCGTACACGAGTCGCAATGACATGGAAAAGCCATCCTCGACTAGGTCTGGTAAAATTCGCCGGGAGCACCGTTCGCAAACTCAAATTCAGTCCTTCGGGAAGTCGTGTGTTGGTAGCAACACAAGCCGGCGGCGTGTTCCATTACGCCACCGACAAAGACTTGTTCTTAACACCCAAGATGCAGCATGATGGACTCGTGGTTGACGTAAGCTGCGATCCCACCGAAACGAGAATTCTATCTTTTGTAAAGAACAACCATGCTGCCCACCTTTGGGAGTTTTCCACTGGGTCCAAGATCGCTGACCTGCCACACACAGCCCACGTAACGTCGATTGATTTCTCCAAGGATGGGCAGTTGCTTGCAACGGCCGACCGGGAGGGTCAAGTCAAAATTTGGGATGCCCAAAGCGGAGCATTTCGTCACGGGCTTTCGGGAAAAGCAAGTCAAGTTCACTTTTTGGACAATCGCAAACTGCTCACATATTCCGTGAGCAAGGATAACATGGAACAGTGCCAAGCAAGTTGCTGGCGTGTCGAGGCTCAGGAGAGCGAACTTCTATTCAAATTCGAAGCGAACATTGCCTTTATCCAATCGGAAAAGAATTCGAAGGTTTTGATGGTTGCCAGTCACAACGGCTCATTGACGCTAAGAGACATCGAAACGGGTGATCTGCAAAAGTCCATCTTGGATCATGAACGCCCTCTGCAAGGGGCCTATGAAGTAGCTAAAGGCGATGAAATACTCACGGTGCAACATGATGGAACCATTACGACTTGGTCGCGGGAAGCCAGGCGCAAGAACGTGATCAGGCACCCCGTTGGTCTGTCCCACTCCGCAGTCGATTCCCACCATCGTTTCTTAGCTGTTGCTGGAGTTGATGGCATTGTTGATGTCTATTGGGTTCATTCCTTGCAAAAGATTGGAACGGGTTTGGCTGCAGACGAGTCGGTCTCGCAGGTTGCTTTTCATCCAGACGGCAGACGTTTGGCCGCGGGAGGCACTCCCGGTATCGTCAGGATGTGGGATCTGGCCGGATTGGCTCCTGACGTACCGCTTTTAGAACATCGCGACCAAGTCAATGTCGCACGTTTCAGCCCAGACGGCGGTCGTGTCATTTCCTGTAGCGACGACAAGACCGCCGCAATCTGGAACGCTCAGAATGGCGAAAGAATAGGTGAGGAGATGACACATGATGGTCTTGTGACCGATTGCGGTTTTGATCGCAATGGTCGACTCGCTGCAACCGCCAGTCTCGACGGACATGTTAGGGTTTGGGACGGAACCCTTGCCGCGCAGATCGGCAAAAACCTATCCACTCCGGCTGGGGTTGTCGATCTGAAGTTCAGCCCGACCAAAGATCAACTGCTACTTTCGGCCAGCTCGGACGGGACTGTAACAGGCTGGGATGCGGTTAGTTCCGAAGCGGTCTTCTCCTCGAATCTAACCGCAAGCAACATAACGAATATTCAATTTGCGCCATCCGGTGATCAATTCATCGTCTCGGCCGTAAACAAGTCAGCGACCATCCGAAACTCGCACGACGGCAAGGTCATTAGCCCTCCCTTGACACACAAAGACACTGTGACTCGCGGTGGCTATTCCACAGACGGGCGAACGGCCTGGACCTGTAGCACCGATCAATCGATTCAATTCTGGCAAACGAAAAGCCCCTTTGAGATGACGCGAAAACGCGAGTTTGGGAGTTGGCCTACCGCCGTAGCTTTCGATACGGATAACAATTACCTGACATCGACGTATGGTGGTCATATCACCTTTTGGCGGAACGAACAACCGTTGTGGGAGTTCACTAATCGAAAGTATCAGTTTCGGCATTGTGAAATTGACTCGCACAATCGATTTGCATTGGCGTGCGGTGGATCTACGCTTCAAACCGAAGGATTGCGTGGAACAGGAAGTGTCTTTCTCCTTGATATGCAAACGGGACTACCGATATCCCCGCCGCTTGAGCACTTTGCAATTGTCATACGTGCCTTTTTCGATTCGAACGGTGGCAAGATCATTACTGCTTCGCACGACCACACGGCAAGAATATGGACGCTTGTTGAGGACGAAAGAACTGTGGAGGAAATCCGCAGACACGCAATCATTTTATCTGGCTTGGAAATCAACGAGTTGTCGCAGCCGATTGCCGTGAATCCAAAACAGATTGAACTACTCTTTCAAGAGGCAACTCAAAAGGCACCTCGCTACTTTAGCTGTAGTCCAGATGAAATCGAGCGATGGAATAATAATGTGGATTGGGTCCTAGCTCGAAATGCGGTTGTACCGTAGGCCGGTACGCTCCGCGACCGGCGGTCAGCGTAGTCCGAACCGCACTTACTTTCCGCTTGGACCACCCAAACATGTTGAGGCCGGAGAGGATTATCCGTTTGTACTTGTATCACCGCAGACTCCTACCTCGCGTCGAGGCTGGGAAGTTGCAGCACTCAATGCATTGGTCGATGATGTCGTGGCAACTCACAAGATCGATAAGAATCGCATCTATGTAACGGGCTTGAGCATGGGTGGGTACGGGACCTGGGCATTGGCCCAAGCCTACCCGAAAAAGTTTGCTGCGATCATGCCAATCTGTGGCGGTGGTGAGCCTGCCAAAGTGGAAGGGCTAAAAGACCTTCCTATCTGGGTTTTTCACGGGGGCAAAGATCAAACCGTTCCAGCCAAGCGATCCGAGGAAATGGTCGAAGCACTGAAAGCGATCAACGCGCCCAAAGTAAAATTCACCATTTACCCAGATGCAGGACACGATTCTTGGACCGAAACCTACAACAATCCAGAAGCTTGGAAGTGGCTTCTCCAGCAAACCAAAGCTTAGACGAATCCGTAGGGTGCGTTGTAGCGGTCAATCCGAGTGTGGCTTCTGCGACCGTCGTACTAGTTAAGACTAGGGCTAGCATTAATTCGCACCTTTTGGCGACCGCAGGTCGATGAATTGCCTTAGTAGAGGAACTACAGCAAGGACGCTTTGGTGCCATCGGATTTTTCGATTGCAATCCCCTACAACCTGATTTCATGGAAGGAGCCAAACGACCAATACCAAAGCGATTGACCGGAGTAGAACCATGGCAAAGAAGGACGTTTTTCGAGTAGTGACTCGAGGTCAAGACGGTTCGCTTAAGATCCGCGATTTCCATAATGCCGAGTCCATCTTCAAGACCCATTCTCAAGTCGGTATCGATGATAGCAGCACCGATTTGGATCTGCGTGGAATGCCTATTTTTAAGGGTTTGATAGGTCCAATTCCGGAAGGCAAGAATGTTGTCCGCTACGAAAGCCCGGACGTATTCGAGATCATGACCAAAGAGTGGGCTGCCAACAAACCCCGCCGACGCAGGCGGGCGAAAGCTCCTATCGAATCCGAAGTGGTCAGCGAATGGGTTTCGCCGTCCTCCTCCAATTAGCGCGTGATCCTTTGCCACGACGCTATCCGATATGAAAATCTTTGGCTAAAGTAGTACGAGTTTCACCCCGTATCCATCGACTACGAATTTAGCCCAATGCCGGATTTGATCGCTCAAGGGCCAAACCCATCCGACCGCTGGCGTCGCCCCTTGCCGAAGGACCCAGCATTGCAACAACCGGTAATCATAGGCCGAACGGCGGCCGGTTGGGCAGTACCATGGGATGACCGCATCTCTCGAAATCACGTTCGCCTCATGTGGAATGGCTCGAGACTGGAAGTGTCCAGGTTGATCGATGCTCGCAATCCCATCTTTCACAAGGGACTTCGTCAGGATGATTTCGACATCGGGATTGGCGATCATTTTGTGATTGGCCAAACCACCTTTAGTTTGGTCGACCAACGCGTCCGAATGGTGTCGCAGTCCGACGAGATGCCAGCCCTGACGGAGCATTCCTATGCACCCTCCCAATTGCGACAAGCCCGATATCGCGATGCAGATCGACGGATTGAGGTCTTGAGTCGAGTGCCCGAAATCATTTCGAGTAGCACTACCGACGAAGAATTGTGCGCAAGGGTGGTCAATGTCTTGATGCAGGGGATACAGCAAGCTAGTTTTGTCGCCATTGTGGGAGATCAGCCCAGTGGCGAGCCGTCCGTGGTTAAGCCCAAGTTAAGCGTCGCCAAGGGGCGAAGTTCAAGTGAAATCAATGATTTTGGCATTCGCCTGCTGCACTGGGATTCTAGGAATTTGCTTGGACACCAGTTTTCTCCTTCCGCTCAATTGATCCATCAAGCCATCGAGACTCGTGAGAGTGTCTTGCACGTTTGGAGCCGAGGCATTGATTCCAATCAGGCATACACCCAAAGCGAGAATGTAGATTGGGCCTTCTGCACTCCAATCAACAGTGAGGCTTGCCCGGGTTGGGCCATTTACGTGGCTGGAGATTTTGGAAGTATCGTACCCCATAACGCTCGCGATGCGACTGCAGCCATTGCCATAGACTTGCAGGACGATCTCAAGTTTGCGGAATTGACGGCCACCACGCTCGGTTCGTTGCGACAAACTCGATTGCTACAGCGTCGGCAGGATTCTTTGCGCCCGTTCTTTGCTCCCGTGGTCCAAAAGGCTTTAGCCACGCGAGACCCCGACGAAGTTCTTGCGCCGCGCGAAGCCAACGTTTCCGTCCTGTTTTGCGACTTGCGGGGTTTTTCAAGGCAAAGTGAGGAGTCGGGCGACAAGCTCTTGGAACTGCTGCGTCGCGTAAGCGATGCCCTCGGCGTAATGACCCACCATATTCTCGACCGGAATGGGGTGGTCGGCGATTTCCACGGAGACGCTGCCATGGGATTTTGGGGCTGGCCGTTGGAACAGCAGAGTTCGGTGCTACAAGCTGCGCAAGCGGCGCTCGCCATTCGCGCCGAATTCGAAACAGCCGCAGCCATTGAAAAGCATGCGCTGTCCGGTTTCCGAGCAGGTCTGGGCATCGCAACTGGACGTGCAGTTGCCGGACGCATCGGAACAGTCGATCAAGTCAAGGTTACCGTATTTGGACCGGTAGTGAACCTAGCGTCTCGCTTAGAGAGCATGACGAAACAACTGCGAGCACCTATCCTAATGGACGAAGCGACCGCCAATCGCGTTCGAACGGAGGTTTCTCCTGCGATCGCAAGAACGCGACGGGTGGCACGTGTGTTGCCCGTTGGGATGACCACTCCTCTGATGGTCAGTGAATTGTTACCACCTGAGGGACCCGATGTTTTGCTTACAGATGCACATATTCAGGCCTACGAGAAAGCTCTCGACGGCTTGCAAGATGGAAATTGGGGCGAAGCGTTTCGGCTACTACATCAAGTCCCGGCAGAAGATCGCGTCAAGGATTTCTTAACTGTATTTATTGCACAGCATGGACGGTCCGCACCACCTGATTGGCAAGGCTTTATTCGATTGCCAGAAAAATGAAATCCGCATAACCGCATGTCAATTCCTTCCAGAGAATCCTCTCGCAGTTGGCTAATGCCGACTTCCTGCGTCCTGTTTGCGACTGTCTGTTTACCACTCATCGCAACCGCCGCCATGAGCGGCAAAAGCTCTGCTGAAAAAATGCTGACCAACATGATCCAGCCGTTGTTCTTGGCAATCGTGGTTGGGCTGATGATCGGGGTGACTTTGCTTCGACGCGACGAACGCCGAGTGGGTTGGTTGATGGTATGCGGGGCTTGCCTCATGTGGGTTTTGAGTTCTTCGATTTTCGACTCGTTTGTCGTTGAGACCTGGGAGTCTTCGATCGAGTCCTCGGTTCCGACGGTTAGCGAACCGTTTGACTATGTCATAGTACTTGGGGGAGGGACGAGTGTGACGCCAGATGGACGAGCTCAATTGGGACAATCGGGCGATCGTGTGGGCTATGCAGCAAGGCTTTATTTGGCAGGAATCGCAAAGAACCTAGTCACAACGGGTGATAATATGAAGATGTCAGGAGTATTGTCGGGAGAATTTAAGCCGCAGGAAGACCCAAGCCAGCAAACCAAACAGATTTGGATCGACCTGGGTGTTCCGGCATCTGTGATTTCGGAATTGCCCGGCCAGAATACTTCATCAGAAATGGCCGCACTGAAGGAACATCCTGAGTATTGGCAGGACAAGCGCTGCGGCATCCTAACCAGCGCATTTCATTTACCTCGCGCCGTGAAACTTGCCGAGCGAGCCGGAGTTCGTGCGTTGCCGATTGCGGCAGACTATCGCTCATCCAGCGGACCATGGACAGTCAATCATTTTCTGCCCGAAGCTGAGGGGCTCGTCCGTTTGCAAATGATCTTCAAAGAATGGATCGCTATGCGAATTAGTCGATAAAAATTGTGGACGAGCGAGGCCCTTCGCTCGTTAAATTTATT
>Ga0105048_10013739_pt1 | contig 12634 bp, 8 predicted proteins | sample MAT05_FD_78382 | JGI IMG/M metagenome (GOLD analysis project Ga0105048, IMG submission 78382) | Freshwater microbial communities from Lake Fryxell liftoff mats and glacier meltwater in Antarctica - MAT-05 | ecosystem: Environmental > Aquatic > Freshwater > Ice > Liftoff microbial mat | place... | reverse complement strand
GAGCGGAACGCCGACCGCACCGACGTGCTGCACGAGTACTTCGTGCCGCCCGACCGGCTGGAGGCGTTCCTCGGGGCGGCGCGCGAGATCGTTCCGCGGCACGGCGCCGACCTGATGAACGTGACGCTGCGGACGGTCCACGAGGACAAGGACACGGCGCTGCGCTACGCCGACCGCGAGTTGGTAGCGCTGGTGATGCTGTTCAACCAGCCGCGGGACGAAGCCGGAGACGCGCGGGACGCGGCGACGACGCGCGAGCTGGTGGACGCGGCACTGGCGGTGGGCGGGCGGTACTACCTGCCGTACCGGCCGCACCCGACGCCGGCGCAGTTCGCGGCGGCGTACCCGGGGGCGGCGGCGTTCTTCGCGTGCAAGGCGCGGCACGACCCCGCGGGGCTGTTCCGCAACCGCTTCTCGGAGAAGTACGGCCCGCGTTAGTGGCGAACCGGCGGCGTCAGCCGCCGGGTGGGGGCGCGTAGGTGCGACGCGCCCCCACCCGGCGGCTGACGCCGCCGGTTCGCCTGCTTGCCACGAACCGCGTGGTTGCATCCCGCCGGCGGGCGGGTAGGATGGGGCTCGTTCCCACCCCGCCGGGGCCACCCGATGCCGACCGACCCCACCCGCCGCGACTTCCTCCGCACCGCCACCGCCGGGGCCGTGGTCGCCGCCCCGGGCCTCGCCGCGGCCGCGCCGCACGCCCTCGCGGGCAGCGCGAAGGCGTGCATCTTCATCAACCTCGTCGGCGGCCCGAGCCACCTCGACACGTTCGACCCGAAGCCGGACGCCGCCGCGGACGTGCGCGGCCCGTTCGCCCCGATCCCGACGCGCGTCCCCGGCGTGTACGTCAGCGAACTGTTCCCGAAGCTCGCGGGGATGGCCGACAAGTTCAGCCTGATCCGCTCGATGCACCACGACGCGCCGCCGATCCACGAGGCCGGGTTGCAGCTGAACAACACCGGCCGCCTGTTCCGCGACGGCCCGGCGTGGCCGAACGCGGGGGCGGTCGTCGGTTACCTGGCCGGGCTCCGCGACACGAGCGTCGCGTGGTGGAAGTACCCGAACCTTGCGATCGACACCGGGATCCGCGTGAGTCACGGGCTGGACTGTGGCTTCCTCTCCGCACCGCCTCCGATGACGTGGAACACGCGACCGGTTCACAACTCATTCGAGACGGCGTGCGCCGATGTCGAGGCGCTGTTGATGTGCGGCGCCCGGTTCGTCACGATCAACCAGTTCTCCACGGTCTTCGACGCCCCGTCGTGGGACTGCCACGCCGACCGCGGGTCGCTGAACACCACCCTCGACGACTACCGCGCCACCGTCGCCCCGTCGTTCGACGCCGCGTTCTCGGCGCTGCTCACCGACCTGGACGAGCGCGGTCTCCTCGACACGACGCTCGTCGTCGCCGTCGGCGAGTTCGGGCGCACGCCGCGGCTCAACGCCAACGGCGGCCGCGACCACTGGGCCGGCTGCTGGACGGCGCTCGTCGCCGGCGGCGGGGTGAAGGGCGGTCGCGTGATCGGCCGCTCCGACGCCACCGGCGGCGAACCCGCCGACCGCCCCGTGACGCCGCCGGAGCTGGTGGCGACGGTGTTCCACGCCCTCGGCGTGCCGTCGAGCGCGACCATGCCCGGCCCGGACGGGGCGGCCGTCGCGGTGTACCCGGCGCGGCCGGTGACGGAATTGTTCTGAGAAAGCAGGATTAACCACAGAGTCACAGAGAGCACAGAGAGAAAACCAGGAGCCGAGACATGGTGAAGAACGGTCTCTCCCTCGGGTTTCGTTTTCTCTCTGTGCTCTCTGTGACTCTGTGGTTAAATCCTCCCCTCCCACTCCACTCGGCCGAGCTGCCGAACACCAAGCCGCTCACCGACACCGGCGACCTCGCCGCCAAGATGGTCGGCGGCCTCCACAAGTACCTCGACCGCGCCGCCGCCGACTCGGTCGGCAAGCGCGCCGCGCTCTGGAAGCCCGACTTCGCCAGCCAGGAAGCGTTCGAGAAGTCCGTCGTGCCGAACCGCGAGCGGCTACGCAAGTACCTCGGCGTCGTGGACAAGCGCGTCGAGCCGCGGCTCGAGTACGTCAGCGGCCCGAACTCGCCCGCGCTCGTCGGCGAGACGGCCGAGTACCGCGTGTTCAACGTCCGCTGGGCGGTGCTGCCGGGGGTGGACGCCGAGGGGCTGCTGCTGGAGCCGAAGGGGAAGGCGAAGGGCGTCGCGGTCGTGGTGCCGCACGCGGGCTGGACGCCGGAGCAGGTGTGTGGCCTCGTGCCGGGCGTGCCGGTGTCGGTGCAAATCGCGCCCGACATCGCTAATCAGTTCCGCGTCCTCGTGCCGGTGCTGATCGACCGGAACGACACGCACTCGGGCAACCCGAAGCTCGGCCGGCAGACGAACCAGCCGCACCGCGAGTTCGTTCACCGCATGGCCTACGAGATGGGCCGCACCATGCCCGGCTACGAGGTGCAACGCATCCTCGCCGGCGTGGACTGGCTCGTCGCCAACACCCCGGGGGATGCGGGGAAGCGCGTCGCGGTGTACGGCCACGGCGAGGGGGCGTACCTGGCGCGCTTCGCCGGCGCCCTCGACGCGCGCATCAAGTTCGTCGCCCCGCTCGGCGACATCGTGCCGGCGGAAACGACATGGGACCGGCCGCTCGACCGCAACGTGTGGGGCCAGCTCACCGAGTTCGGCACCGCCGAATTGAACCTGATGATCGCCGGCCGCTTCATGCCGGTCGAGCCGCAGACGGACCCGGTGGCGGATGGCAAGGCGCTCCACCCGTTCCTGGCGTGGCCGAGTTGGCCCGGCCCGCTCGCGCCGGTGAGCGGCCGCGGCGGCGCCGCCCCCGGCAAGCTCGCCCCGCCCGACGTGCCGGCCTACCAGGCCGAGATGAAGCGCGGGTTCGCGCTGTACACCGGCAAGCTCGAAACCGACCCCGACGCGCACGTCCTGTCCACGATGCTGGGCGTTCTCTCCACCAACGCGCCGCAGTACACCCTCGCCCGACCGCTGCCGCCGATCGAGGTGACGCGGCGGCACAAGCGCCAGTTCGACCAGCTCGTCGCGTTCACGCAGAAGCTGTGGCGCGACAGCGAGGCCGTCCGCCGCGGCTTCTGGGCGAAGGCCGACGCCAGCAGCCCCGAGGCGTGGCAGAAGTCGTCGGACGGGCTCCGCGAGTACTTCCATTCGGAGGTGATCGGCAAGCTGCCGGAGCCGACGATGCCGTTGAACCCGCGGACGCGGCTGGTGCTCGACGAGGAGAAGTTCACCGCCCACGAGGTCGTCATCGACGTGTACGACGACGTGTTCGCCTACGGCATCCTGCTGCTGCCGAAGGACCTGAAGCCCGGCGAGAAGCGGCCGGTGATCGTGTGTCAGCACGGGTTGGAGGGCACCCCGCGCAGCACCATCGACGTGGAGAAGAGTCCGGTGTACGACCACTTCTCGCGGCGGCTCGTGGAGCTGGGGTACATCGTGTACGCGCCGCAGAACCCGTACATCGGCCAGAACACGTTCCGCCAGCTGCAGCGGAAGGCCAACCCGCTGAAGCTGTCGCTGTTCAGCTTCATCATCCGCCAGCACCAGCGCACCATCGACTGGCTCGTCACGCTGCCTTACGTGGATCACACGCGGATCGCGTTCTACGGCCTGAGCTACGGCGGCAAGACGGCCATGCGCGTGCCGGCGGTCGAGATGCGCTACTGCCTGTCGATCTGCGCCGGCGACTTCAACGAGTGGGTCGGCAAGAACGTCTCGGTGGACCTGGACCGCAGCTACATGTGGACGGGCGAGTACGAGATGTACGAGTTCGACCTGGGGCACACGTTCAACTACGCGGAGATGGCGTACCTGATCGCGCCGCGGCCGTTCATGGTGGAGCGCGGCCACGACGACGGCGTCGGCACCGACGAGATGGTGAGCTATGAGTACGCGAAGGTGCGCTACCTGTACGCGAACCGGCTGAAGATTCCGACGCGGACCGAAATCGAGTACCAGGTGGGCGGGCACCGGGTGTTCAGCCGCGGCACGTTCGCGTTCCTGGCCCGGCACCTGGGGAAGTGACGCCGCTTGCGGCGTTGCAACGCCGCAAGCGGCGTCAAGGTGGCGGCTCCTCGCGGAGCTCGCCGCCGCTCAAGCGGCCCGGGGTCAGCTTGATTGGCGGGTCGGCCCGGTGCTCGGGGCGGTAGCGCACGAGCGCCCCGCCGGTCACCGCGTCGAGCTTCAGCGCGCCGCCGCGGCTGAACGTCACGTCCAGCACCGTCCCGGCGCCGTCCACGGGCAGCGCCACCGACACCGACTTCGCCCGGAGCGTCACCCGGCTGCCGCCGCCGACCGCGGGGCCGGTCTTCGGGGCGTAGGTGGCGAACGCCGCCGCCGCCTTCGGGGCGTCGACCTCGACCACCGACCCGCCGCGCACGCCGTACTTGAACGACACCGTCGGGCCGTCCGTCTTCGCCTTCAACACGGCGCCGCCGTCCAGGAGGCCGGTGACGTACAGGCCGTCGTTGGCCAGGCCCGTGGCGTCCAGCTCGGCGCCGCCATCGAGCCCCTCGACGTACAGCTTCTTCACCCGGCCGGTCAGCTTCACCTTGTTGCCGGGGCCGAGCTTCGGGAAGTGGAACGGGTCGTCCGGCTGATCGATCTTCAGGGTGGCGAACCCGCCGTCGGCGGCGACCGGGATCGGGACGGGGACCGGGTCGTCGTCGCGCTCGACCAACCGCGGCGGCGGGGCGACCGGCAGCGACGGGACGCGCGGGTAGACCGGCGCCGCGGCGATTTCGGGCACGGGCTCGGGCACCGGCTCGGGCTCGGGCCGCGGCAGGCCGGACTGCACGGCCAGCGTGGCGAGCACCCCGCCGATGACGCCGAGGACGGCGGCGGGGAGGCGCGACGGGCGCAGCGGTTCGGGCGCAGGTGGGGGTGGCGGCTCGGGCGCCGGCGGCACGGGCGGCGGGATGGGGTCGGCCCAGCGGCAGGCGGGGCAGGGAGTTGCGGCGTCGGCCGCGGCCCGGGGGAGGCCGCACGCCGGACACGGGACCAGGGGCATCGGGGGCGTCCGCGGCGGGTGGGGGCGGGTATTGTAGACGGGGCTCGGGGCTTCGCCGCTTGCGGCGGTGCAGGGCATGCCCTGCACCGCCGCAAGCGGCGAAGCCCCGGAGCGGAATTCCTGACAGATTCCCCCCGGCGTGTGCCATCCTAACCTTGCCCACCCCGCGGAGCCGCCCCGTGACCGCCGCCACCCACCCGCCGGCCGACACCCTCGCCGCGTTCGGCCGTGGGGAACTGCCGCCCGACGACCTCGCCGCCGTCGCCGACCACGTCGCCGCCTGCGCCGGCTGCTGCGCCGCCCTGCGCGACGTGCGCGACGACAGCCTCGTCGGCCTCCTCCGCGACCTCGGCACGCCCGCCGACCCGGGCGCCGGCGACCGCACCAACGCCACGCCGCCCGGCAGCATGCCCTCGATCCTCGCCTTCCGCGACGCCCGCTCCGTCCTCGCCGACCACCCGCAGTACCGGCTGCTGGACCAGCTCGGCGAGGGCGGCATGGGCGTCGTCTTCCGGGCCGAGCACAAGGTGATGGGCCGCGTCGTCGCGCTCAAGGTCATGGCCCCGCACCTGACCGAGAAGCCGAGCGCCGTCGCCCGCTTCCGCCTGGAGGTGAGCGCCGCCGGAAAGCTGAACCACCCGAACATCGTCACCGCCTACGACGCCGGCGAGGCGGGCGGGTTGCACTTCCTGGTCATGGAGTACGTCGAGGGGGTCAGCCTGGACAAACTCGTGGCGAAGAAGGGGCCGCTGCCGATCCCGCAGGCGTGCCAGTTCATCCGCCAGGCGGCGCAGGGGCTCCAGCACGCCCACGACAAGGGGATGGTTCATCGCGACATCAAGCCGCAGAACCTGATGGTCACCCGCAAGGGGCACGTCAAGGTGCTCGACTTCGGCCTCGCCCGGTTCGCCCGCGACGCCGCCGAGTCCCCGCCGCCGGGGTCGAGCGAGTCGATGGCGCACCCGCCGACCGCGGTCACCGGCATGAACATGATCATGGGCACGCCCGACTACCTGTCGCCGGAACAGGCCCGGTGCGCCGCCGTGGACATCCGCGCCGACGTGTACTCGCTCGGCTGCACGCTCTACTTCCTGCTGACGGGCCGGGCGCCGTTCGAGGCGGCGGGGTCGGTGTTCGACAAGATTCTGGCGCACGCCACGGAAGCGCAGCCGCCGCTGGCCGCGACCCGACTCGACGTGCCCGGCGGCCTGGAACTGGTGCTGGCGAAGATGACGGCCAAAGACCCGGCGGCGCGGTTCGCCACGCCGGCCGAGGTCGCGGCCGCGCTGGCCCCGTATGCCCGCGGTGAGGGGGCCGGGGCGCAGCCGGTGGTCGAGGCGGCGTTCGCCCCCGCGCCGCCGGCCGTCACCCCGGCGCCGCCGGTCGTGCCGGCGTTCGTGCCCGAGCCGCCGCCGACGGAGGTGATCGTGACCGCCCGGCCGCGGCGCGACAAGAAGCGGAAGAAGGACGCGGCCGCCACCTGGACGCCGGCCCGGTGGGCGGCCGTCGGCGGCGTGCTGACGGCGGTGCTGATCGGCGGGCTGGTCGTGCGCACGGCGATGAAGAAGCCGGTGACGACGACCGCGGCCACGACCCCCGTCGCCGACCCGCCGCGCGTCGCCGCGGCCGCGCCGACGGCGAAGACCGTTGCGGCGACGAAGCTGACGGAGCCGCCGGCGGCGAACCCGTGGCGGAACGGGCCGCCGCAGGTGTTGTTCGTGCTGCCGGTGAAGGGGCTGTACCCGCCGGACTACGGCCCGGTGCGGGAGCGGCTGGAGTCGCACGGGGTGGGGGTGAAGGTGGCGGTGGGGCCGGTGCCGCCGTTCGCGCAGGGGGCGTTCGCAGCCGGCTTCTCGTACCCGAAGAAGGACGGCAACCCCGGCCCGCCGGTGCAGGCCGACCTGGCGTTCAACCCGGACCTGGACCTGGCGCCGGTGCGGGCGCTGGTGTTCGTCGGCGAGGACGTGGGCGAGTTCGTCGGCCAGCCGGGGAAGGGGTTCGGGGAGAAGGCGTTCGGCAAGGGCCCGCCGACGGCGCATGTCACGGCCGAGGTGATCCGCCGGGCGCGGGCGCAGAACGTGGTGATCGGCGGCATCTGCACCGGCCAGCTGGTGCTGGCGAAGCACGGCGTGCTGGACGGGAAGACGGTCGCCCGTAGCCAATACTCCGAGCAGTACGCGGGGAAGTTTGGCGTGTCGTACCCGTCGCCGCAGTTCACGCTGGACGCGGCCCCGGTGCGGACCGACGGCCGGGTGGTGACCGCGGCCGGCCCCGAGCACGCGGCCGCGTTCGCCGACGCGCTCGTTGCGGCGCTGCGGGAGTAGATTCGCCGCTCGCGGCGTTGCAATGCGGTGCAACGCCGCGAGCGGCGAAGCCCCGAGCCATTCGGCGGTTGCTCGCGTCGCGCCCACCCCGCATAATGCCGGGACCGACAGCGGGGGTACGCGGTGACCGGAAACGGCGGCAGTCACAAGCTCAAGATCTTCAGCGGGCGCGCCAACAAGCCGCTCGCCGAGGGGATCGCCAAGCACCTCGGGGTGCCGCTCGGCAACATCAACCTCGGCAGCTTCCCCGACGGCGAGACGATGGTCCGCATCGACGAGGACGTGCGCGGCCGCGACGTCTTCCTCGTGCAGCCGACGTGCCCGCCGGTCAACCAGCACCTGATGGAACTGCTGACCATGCTGGACGCGTTCAAGCGCGCCAGCCCGGCCCGGATCACGGCCGTGATCCCGTACTACGGCTACGCCCGCCAGGACCGCAAGGACACGGGTCGCGTCCCCATCACCGCCAAGCTCGTCGCCGACCTCCTCACCACCGCCGGCGCCAACCGCGTCCTCTGCCTCGACCTCCACGCCGCGCAGATTCAGGGCTTCTTCAACATCCCGGTGGACCACCTGTACGCGTCGAACGAGATCACCGCGCACGTCCGCTCGCTGGGCATCCCGGCGGCCGAGCTGGTGGTGCTCTCGACCGACGAGGGGAACGTGAAGAAGGCGCTGAAGTACCAGGGCCGGCTCGGCGGTCAGATCGCGGTCGTGGACAAGCGCCGGTCCAGCGCCACCGAGACGACCGCGGCGCACCTCATCGGCGACGTGGAGGGGAAGACGGTCGTCCTGTTCGACGACATGATTTCGACCGGCTCCAGCATGGTGAAGGCGATCGAGATCGCGCGGAAGCACGGGTGCAAGAAGGTGTACGCCTGCGCGACGCACGGCCTGTTCGTGGACAAGGCGGTGGGCCGGCTGCGCGACGCGGGGATCGAGCAGATCGCCGTCACCGACAGCATCCCGCTGCCGGGCGAGAAGCAACTGCCGAACATCAAGGTGATCTCGGTGGCGGCGCTGCTGGCGAACGCCATCCGCCGCATCCACGAGGACCAGTCGATCAGCGAGCTGTTCAACGACTGACGGCATTCGTCATTCGTCATTCGTCATTCGTCATTAGCGCCGATGCCGCAACTCCCCGTCACCTGCCCGCGCTGCGACGCCGACCTGACGGTCGGCCGGGAGCTGCTCAACCGCCCGGTGGCGTGCGGGGCGTGCGGCCGGGCGTTCGTGCCGGTGATGGACCCCGGCGGCCGCGAGCCGGACGACCTGCCGCCGCGGCGGAAGCGCGGCGAGGGCGGCGTGCTGTTCGGCATCTTGTCGCTAATTCTCGGGCTGCTCGGCTTCCTGACGTGCTGCCTCGGCCCGCTGTCGTTCGTGATCAGCGGCGGCGCCGTTGTGACCGGCCTGATTGGCCTCCGCGGCCGCGACGGCCGGGGGCTGGCGATCGTCGGCCTCGTGCTCGGCGGTATCGCGCTGGTGCTGCGGGTGGTCAGCTCGATGCTGGGCTGGGGCGGCGGGTTTAACGTGTGGTAGACGGCGAGCCGACCGCCGTCAGGCGGCGGGTGACGTTCCCATCACCCGCCGCCTGACGGCGGTCGGCTCGCCACACTTCTTACTCCCCCGGCGGCGCGTCCGGCAGCGTCAGCCCGACACCCGGCGCGGCCGGCGGCGCGTCCAGCCGGGTCAGCGCCGCCTGGGCCGTCCGCAGCGCCGGCTCCAGCACCAGCGCCCGCCGGTACGCCGCCTTCGCCTCGTCGCGCTTCCCCTGCACCGCCAGGCAGAACCCGAGGTTCGCCTGCGCCTCGGCCGGCGTCACTGCCTTCTCGAACGCCTCGACCGCCTCGCGCTCCTTCCCCTGCATCGCCAGCGCCAGCCCGAGGTTGTTCCACGCCCGCTTGCTCGTCCGGTCCGCCGCCACCGCCTTCCGCAGCAGAACCTCCGCCTCCGCCCAGCGGCCGCGGTTGTAGTGGCTGTAGCCGACGTCGCACAGCAGCGCCGCGTCGCGCGGCCGCTTCTTCAGCAGCGACGTGAACTCGGCCATCGCCTTGGCCTGTTCGTCGTTCCGGTCGTACAGGATGGCGAGGCGGTGGGCGGCGCGGTCGCCCGTGGCCGGGTCGAGTTGGCGGGCGCGCTCGTAGCACGCGGCGGCGTCGGAGTCCTTGCCGTCCTTCTCCAGCCCCTCGGCCATGGCCAGCGCCAGCGCCGCCGCCTCGTTCGCGGCCAGGTCCGTCGGCGCCGCCGGCGTGGAGCCGGTCGGGCCGGCGGGGCCGAAGTCGGTCTTGGCGGCGAGCCACGCCGGCACCCCGCCGGCGCCGGCCGTCAGGCACCCGGACGCGGACAGCGACGCGGCGGCGATGAGCAGGGCGATCGGTCGCATGGGCAGCTCCTCGGCGAGCAGGAGACAGGAGGCAGGGAGCAGGAGACAGGTGACAGGAGACAGTGAGTGTTCCCTGTCTCCTGTCTCCTGTCTCCTGCTCCCTGTCAAGGCAGCGGCGTGTACCCCGTCGGCCCGGCGAGGTTCATGCCCTCGGCCCGGTAGTACTGCTTGATCCGGCTGCAGTCGGTGCGGATCGGGCTGCGGAAGTCGCGGCAGTGGCCCTCGAGCCGGCCGAACAGGTAGAACTCCACGTCCGTCGGGTCGAGGATCTCGTGCCCCGGCAGCGTCACGTGCTGGTCGGCGTCGAGCGGTCGCACCAGTTCCGGGGTCAGGAAGATCACCAGTTCCTGCTCGCCGGCTTGGTGGCGGTGGAGGCCGGTCAACTGGCTCAGCCCCGGCACGTCGCCGAGGAACGGGATCGACGCCTTGTCCGCCCCCTGGTTCGTCTGGATCAAGCCGGCCACGGCCAGCGTCTCGCCCTGCCGCAGCTCCACCGTCGTGTTCACCTGTCGGGTGTTCAGCCCGGCCACGTTCCCGCCGCCGATGTTGGTGCCGGAGTTCAGGTCGCGGCTGCTCACGGAGGCGTTGAGCACCAGCCGGACGCGGTCGCGGTCGGTCAGGAACGGGGTGAAGCTCAGCTGCACGCCGTAGGGGACGTACTGGACGCCCTGGATGCCGCCCTGGATGCCGCCGAACCCGCTGACGACCGGCACCGGGAACTGGCCGCCGGCCAGGAAGTTGGCCGTCTGGCCGTTCATCGCCACGAGGTTCGGCTCGGCCAGCGACTTGGCGTACTGGAGGGTCTTCAGCGCGCTCAGGGCGAACGGCAGCCGGCCGGCGTCGGTCACGAACGGGATGTTGGCGAGCACCCCGCCGCCGGAGCCGTCCTGGCCGCCGAACCCGCCGCCGAACCCGCCGCCGACCCCGCCGAGGCCGCCGATCGCGCCGAGGCCGTTGAGCCCCGGCAGGGCGCCGACCACCGGGCCGGTGCGGTTGGCGAACACCGTGATCCCCTGATTATTGGTGACGGCGAAGTTCAACCCGACGGTGCGGGCCGCGGCGCGGTTCACCTCGGCGACCACCACGCGGAGCATCACCTGCTGCTCGCCGGCGACCTCCAGGAGGTTGATGACGTTCGGCCCGCCGGCGTTGCGGAACAGGTCGAGGCTCGGCGCCTGGGTGGCGCCGGTGGGGTCGAGCGGCCCGCCCGGCGGCGGCAGCACCGGAATCTGCCCGGCCGTTCCGCCCGCGGGGCTGACGCCGCCCGCGGTGCCGCCGGCGCCCTGCATGTTCGAGCGGACGACCTGCAGCACCTGGCCGCCCTGCACGAAGTCGCGGACGCGGCCGCTGACGACGAGCTTGTCGCCGAGGACGCGGAGCTTGACGCGGCTGTCGGGGAAGAACTTGTTCAGGTCGGTTTCCAGCGCCTGGTAGGCGCGGTCGAGCCGCTCCTTCGCCTCGGGGTCGGGGAAGACGCGCACCAGGTACGACAGCGACTCCGTCTTCGCCGGGTCGTTCGGGTCGGCGAACCAGATGTTCAGCACCGTGGCGCCGACGCCCCGCCCCTGGATGATGAGTTCCTTCGGGGACAGCACGTTGACGGAGACGATGGAGTCGTCGCCGGCCTGGATGCGGCTCGGCGTCCCCTTGAGGACGAGGACGCGCGTCTGCCCGGAGGCGAGGTCGAGGGTGGTCTCGGGGTCGATGAGCTTGGCGACGTATTTGGCCAGCTTCTCCTGCGCCGCCGCGGTGAGCTTCGGCGAGCCGCCGAGGCCGGGCGGGGCGGCGGACATCAACGGGTTGCTCAGCGGCCCGCCGTACCCCGGCGGCACGAAGCCGCCCTTCCCCGGTCCGCCCGGCTGCGGGACCGGCACCGGGAGCGGTTGCGGCTGGGCGGGTTGCTGGAGGACGGCGGGGGTGATGCCGCCCGGACCTGGGATGCCGAGCCGCAGCGGCTCGGGGGCCGGCGGCTGCGCCAGACCGGCGGGGCTGCCGACGTCGAGGACGGCCGCCCCGAACAGGGCCAGGGCCGCGAACCCGCCGGCCCGGACGAGGCCGACGGGTCCGCGCGGCACGCCGGCTGGGCTCTTCGTGCGCGTCATCCTGAACTCCCCCTGGCGTCGACCCCGGTCCGGCCGGCGGCGGTGTCCCGCGTCGGCCGGTCCCCACCGGCTTCCGGCCGCGGCCGGCGGGCGTTCCCCCACGTCCCGCGCAGCCGCCATCTGGTCAACGAGTGCGTCGGGAATAGCGGCTGTGATGCTCGTGTCAAGAACTCTTGCGGCGAATCGGGGCCGAACCGGTGAAGTTTTTCCCACCCCGCGCCGCGGCGCCGCAGACTGCGCGGGATGGGGAGCCAAACTGTAAGCCGGGCGAGCCGACCGCCGTCAGGCGGCGGGTGAACGTGCCGGTCGGGTGAAGTTTGCGGGTCGTGCGGCCGATACCGGATCGTGGTGCGGCACGGACCAATCGGGAGGACCAGGCGATGACCGAACGGGCGCGGCGGAACCGCTGGCGGTGGGTGCTGGCCGGCCTGTTCGGCGCGGCCGCGGTCCCCCTCGGGGTCACCGCCCAGACCAAGATGAGGGCCGTGTTCGTCGACCCCGGCGACGGCGGCGCGCCGGTCGTCCGGTACGTCCCACTGGCGGAGCCGCCGGCGAAGGTCGCCCCGGCGCCGACCCCGGCGCCGGGCGGCGGCGCGATGAAGGCCGTGCTCGTGGACGCCGGCGACGGATCGGGGCCGACCGTTCGCTATGTCCCGCGCGACGGCAGCCCGGCCGTGCCGACGCCGGCCGTGCCGACGCCGGCCGTGCCGACGCCGGCCGTGCCGACGCCGGCCGTGCCGACGCCGCCCGCGCCGACGCCGCCCGCGCCGACGCCG
>Ga0105048_10013736_pt1 | contig 12636 bp, 11 predicted proteins | sample MAT05_FD_78382 | JGI IMG/M metagenome (GOLD analysis project Ga0105048, IMG submission 78382) | Freshwater microbial communities from Lake Fryxell liftoff mats and glacier meltwater in Antarctica - MAT-05 | ecosystem: Environmental > Aquatic > Freshwater > Ice > Liftoff microbial mat | place... | reverse complement strand
GAAACAGACCGAACACCGATCCCAAACTCGATTCGTGTTTCGCCATGCCGATGTGCGGGTAATACGTCTCGGCTTTTGGTGCGGATAACAGGATCCGCGTCATATTCGCCGGGCGGTTTCGTGCGTACGGCGAATGATGCCGCTGGAATCTCTTTTTCTGGTAGCCGCAGGTCTCCAGCCTGCGTTTTCCACCGGTAACGACTGACGGTCGTGATGAGTCTTCGAAACACGACATTTGGTGCGCCCGGAATGACCGTTGCGGCTGATCGCATCGCGTCTCGAAGACTCGCCACGACTGGTTTTTAAGGGTAATTGCCCCCCGCGCAGGCTAAAAGACCTGCGGCTACCAGAATAAGATGGGATTTGATACGTCGTGCCGTCTGAATGGGGAAGCGATTCAATCCCACTTCCTGACACATTCCCTTGCCGCGCGATGGCTGCCTTTCTAGAATCTGCTGTTCAAGTGGAACGTCCGGCTTCGCGGCTACGCCGTGCAGTATGGAGTATCCCCGTCGTGCTCGCCGAGTGCGATGATGAGTGTCGGGGGGTCCAAAAGTCGTGCAGTCTACGGACTGAACGCCCCTCCCCACGGAGAACGGAACCATGGCCAAGAAGAACAAGACGAACAAGAGCGTCCTGAAGCGGCTCAAGCGAACCGCTTCCGGGAAACTGAAGCACGCCCAATGCGGTAAGCGGCACTTGAATGCCCACTTCAACGGTAAGAAACGCCGTCAACTCCGCGGAACCGTCGTCACGTCGGGTCCGCTGGTGAAGAAGTATCTAATCGCAATGGGCCAGTACTAAAGTTCGCTCTTCATTCATCGTTACATCATCTTCTTGAGGGTTGTCCATGGTCCGCGCAGGTAGTGGTAAGACATTAGCAGCACGTCGCAAACGGACGCGCAAGCTCACGAAAGGCTTCCGTCTCAGTCGGCATAACCTGTATCGCCAAGCCATCACGACGCTGATCCGGGCACGCGCCTTCGCGTTCCGCGACCGTCGCGCGAAGAAACGCTCGTTCCGTCGCCTCTGGATCATTCGCGTCAACGCCGCCTGCCGGATGCGCGGCCTGAGCTACAGCGAATTCATCCACGGTCTGCAACTGTCGACGATTATGCTCGACCGCAAGGCGATGTCCGAGATCGCGATTCACGACCCGGCTACGTTCGACAAGTTGGTAGAAATTGTGAAGACACATCTCAAAAAAGACTGATTGTTCAAGACATACGCACCCGCTCCGAAGTACCATGTAGAACAGTCTCCATGGTACGAGCGGAACCGGAGTTGCGATGGCTACCCCAGTTGAACTTCTCGCGAAAATCGAATCGTTTGAAATCGATGGTCCAGATGCTCCTGCCCTGACATTCGCCGCCCGTTTGGCGCGCGAACAGGGTTGGACCGTCGCGTTTGCCCGGCGTGCGATCCGCGAATACAAGCGATTCGTTTACCTCGCGCTCACCGCAGATCACATCGCGTGCCCGTCCGAACAAGTCGATGCCGTCTGGCACCAACACCTGACGTATACGCGGTCGTACTGGAAACGCTTCTGCGGCGATATCCTCGGTCGACCGTTCCACCACGAACCGACGCGAGGCGGGCCGGACGAACGAACGAAACACCACGCCCTTTATGAAGCGACACTCGCAAGCTATCGCAACGCCTTCGGCGAAGAACCACCCGCGGACCTCTGGCCAGCCGTCGATGTACGGTTCGGCGAAGACCTTCGTCACACGGTCGTGAACGTCACGCAGAACTGGGTGGTCCCGAAGGCGTGGGTACGCCGCGCGGCGTTGACCACAGCGGCGGCGTTCGCGTTCGGCTTCGCTGCGATCGGTTGCGGAAACGGGCTGAATCCGTTCGCACTGGTCGGCACCGAATACCTCGTCTTCTTGGTACCGCTACTCGTCGCCGCGCTCGTCGTCGGGTTGATCGTTCGCCGTGCGAAGTTGGGCCAAGGACTGGAATCGGGCGAGCCATTGCCAGAACTGAACTGGCAAGAAACCGCGTACCTTGCGGGTGGGCTGCGGCGACTGACGACGGCGACCATCGCGCGGCTCATCGAAACCGGTTTGGCAAGGGTTTCGGACGATGAAACAACCATCGAGCCGACGGGCATCGTCCCCGGAATTCTTTCGCCGATCGAACGGCAGATTCTCAAGACACTGCCTCTGACAAAGAGCGAGACGAAGGAACTGGCCACGCTCGTGAAGAATGAAGACAGCGAGGTCGGAAGGAAAATCGAAGAGAACGGTTATACCTTCACTTCGAGCCGTGCCACCGGGGTCAGTTTTCTTTCGGCGATGCCGCTATTCAGCGTCTGGGTTCTCTTCGGGCTATCGCGACTCGGGCTCGGTTTATTGAACGACAAACCGGTCGATTACTTACTCACAATTCTTGCGCTCAGTGCGATTGCGACTATCGTGCTGGCCGCATCGCGACCGCTTCGCACCCGCAAAGGCCAACAGCTTCTGAAGGCGATTCAGTCGCAGCACAAGTCGCTCAAGAAAGTCCCAAAGGGTACGAAGCTCGAACAGGCTGCGCTCGCAGTGGCGATCTTCGGCACGGCCGCGCTGGCGGGTTCGCAACTCGAAGCGTTGAAGCGATGGTACCCAGCGGGAACGTCGGGCGAAGCCGGCTGGAGCGGAGGCTGCGGAGCCGGTTGCGGTGGCGGCGGGGGATGCGGTGGAGGTTGCGGCGGCTGTAGTTGATCTCACCCATCGCCGTGGCAGTCGTAAGACTTCGGGACAGAAGTCCCGCGTCAGAAGTCTCACGACTTTTGCTACGAAACACGCCAATGGTAGTGGCTTCAGTCCGGCGATTTACTCGCTTGGAGTGATGCCTAACACGATGTCGAACTTGGCGGCGACTTCCCCGATCTTCGACTCTTTCATGCTCGCGAATTCGATGGTGATCGAATCGCGTACTTTTTCGTCTCGAACGGACTTCCAGATGCCATCGCGGGCGTTGCCTTCGTGGCCCTTGATGTAGCACTGCGTCGTGAGGAGTTCCTTGCCACCTTTTTTAATCTTGACGTGAATGTGCGGCGCGCGGCCAGGGTACGGCACGGGTTTGATCGTGCGGAAATAGTATTCGCCCGTAGACCCCGTGAGGAATCGCCCAAAACCCTGGAAGTTCTTGTCGCGTTTCTCGTTGTTGTCGGTGCCCATGTGCAAGTATGCGCCGTTGTTGTCGCACTGCCAGATTTCGACTAGTGCATTGCGGATCGGATTCCCCTTCAAATCGAGCACTTTCCCGGTGAGGTGCGTAATCGTACCGACGCCGGGGTTGATGCCGTCGTTGATAATCAGCAAGTCGTTGTCGGTATCGAGTGGCAACTTCGTCGGGTAAAACGGCCCCTCGGTTTGCTTCGGGGTCTTGGTCAATTCCTCGGCAAACGCACCCGGTGCAAACAGCCCGAGCGAACCGAGAGCGGCCGTACCGAGAAACAACCGACGAGTCGGAACGATGAGACGATCCATGACAGAATCTCCGAAGGGAAAGGAATTGCCCGCCGAGATTGTACCAGAAGCCATACCAGGGAAACTGTGAGTAATCATCACGCGAATTCGGCGATGAAGCTCGCGGAGGCTTCGATCATGAGGTCGCGCGTCAGATGCACGTGTTGGCGACGATAGCGGCAGATCGATTGCACCGTCTCGAGCAAGTCGCGGCAGTCGCTGGCGCGCGGCGAGCGACCGCGATTGTAGTAGCGCTCGTAGACGTAATCGACCGCGGACGCATCGAAGTTCATCCCGAGTTTCTTGCAGACGTTCGCGAAAATCTTGTCGTACACTTCGCGCGTCGGTGCCAGAATCGCGACCTTGTGGCGAATCCGCCGCAGGAACGCATCGTCGACCAGATCCTTCGGGTCCAAGTTCGTGCTGAAGATAATCAACTGCTCGAACGGCACCTGAAACTTCTTGCCGCTCGACACGGTGAGGAAGTCGTGGCGGTCTTCGAGAGGGAGAATCCAGCGGTTGAGCAACTCTTTCGGGCTGCACAACTGACGGCCGAAGTCGTCGATGAGGAAGACGCCGCCGTTTGCCTTGAAGTGAATCGGGGCCTGGTAGAAGTTGGCCTCGGCGTTGTAGCGCAAGTCGAGCATCGGCAGATCGAGTTCGCCGCCGGTGACGATCACGGGCCGACGGATTCGCACCCAACGCGAGTCGGTCGCGCCGGTGTTCAGCAAGCGCCGCACGACGGCATCGGCTTCGTCGCCGAACTCGGTCGGCGTGTCGTCGGCGGTGTGCAGCGACGGGTCGTAAACGGTGACGATGTTGCCGTCGGCAATAAACGCATGTGGCACGTAAATCGAGCCGCCGGCGGTATTCATGAACTCGCCGATCGCGCGCGCCATTGCGGTTTTGCCGTTGCCGGGCGGGCCGTAAATGAACACCGATCGCCCGCTGATGATCGCCGGGCCGATCGCGTTGAACATGTCCTCTTTCAGCACGAGGTGCCCGAACGGCAGACGCAGCGCCTCGGGGTAACATTGCAACCCCGTTACCGATTGGCGGTAGCATTGTTCGACGTAATCTTCGAGCGGAACGGGGGCTGGCCCGATGTACGCGCATTGTTCCATCGCGTCGACGGCGCGTTTGCGGCCGAACTCGGTGAGGCTGAAGCGATAGCTGACTTCGCCGACGAGGTCGCCGCCGTCGATCTGAATGCACTTTTCATCTTTGAGATATCGCAACGGCTGCTGAATGATCTTGAACGGCAAACAGAGAAACTGGCCGAGATCGCGTCCGACCATTGGGCCGCGCGCGTAAATCGTGCGCAGGATCATTTCGGAAACGAACGATGCGGACAGGCCGGATTCCTTCAGGGTTTCCGGTACCGTCGGCGCTTCGGGCGATGGGTTCGCGTCCCATTCGGCGGCAATCGGTCGTGTGGTCATCGCCATCATTACTTCCTCCACTTGGCCCGCGTGATAATGAACATCGAAACGAGGCCGGTCCCGATGACGATCATCGTGATGGCGCTTTGGCTCTTGAACGCGCCGCCCCAGTATTCCTTGAAGCCGATCCAGTGTCGTTCCATGGCCGACCGCGCGAACAACGGTTCCGCAGCGCTGGCATCGACCGACAGAAGTGCAATCGCCAGTAGCGCGAACGCGAACCGTCGGAGTGTGATTTTCGTCATCGAGGTTGCTCCATTGCAAAATAAAAACCGGGTAGAACGGCGAACATCGTTCGCGATTCCACCCGGCCGGTTGCAGTGTCTTTAGGGCGGTTATCGACCGCCGCCACCACCACCACCGCCTTGCTGGCCGCCGCCGCCGCCTTGCTGGCCGCCGCCGCCTTGCTGGCCGCCGCCGCCTTGCTGACCGCCGCCAATACCCATGATGCCCGATTGATACTGGCCGACGAGGCCGCGAATCGAGTTCGCCGGATACTGGGCACCGAAGCCCGGATCAGCCGCGTCGATGATCTGCGCTTCGAAGGCCATCGGGTGGCCGGCGGTTTGCGCGTTCAAGTATTTCAAGACCGAACTCGCACGACGCTGATCGATATCGCGACGCGAGTCGGCGAATTTTTCGGGGGCCGCGCCGTCGTAGCCGATGTCGCGCGCCGCTTGTACGAACACCTTCGAGTCCGGGGCCGGACGGCGACGGACGAGGTAATCGAGTTTTTCCAGACCGGCAGCGGTCAGTTTGTCCGAACCCACTTCGAAGTGGTAGTTCCAGACGGTTTGATCGAGGATCGCACCGTTCGAGGCTTGCGCCTGGAAGGGGGCGAGCGTTTCGGCCCGCGCCACGGAGCTATAACGATCTGGCCAACTCGGGTCGACATAGTTGCGGTATCGCTCGCCGGCATCGCCGGTGCAACCGATGGCTCCGAACCCGCTGGCGGCCACGGCTACTGCCGACGCCAACCGAATGAATCCCTTCATCGCATTCCTCCTTGAACACCGGCGAGCGTCCTGCTCGCGGTCGGGGGTTAACCCCCTGGGGTTTTGGACAGCAGTTGGCGGTAAATCTGGATGGCCGCGGGGCCGACCAGTACCACGAACACTGCGGGGAAGATCAGCAGCACGAGCGGGAAGATCAACTTCACCGCAGTCTTGGCTGCCTTCTCTTCGGCTATTTGACGTCGCTTTGTTCGCATCGAATCCGATTGAACGCGCAACGCCTGGGCAATACTCGAACCGAACCGGTCCGCTTGAATCAGAATCGCCGCCAAACTACGGACATCATCGACGCCCGTTCGCACGCCGAGGTCGTGCAGCACTTCCCGCCGCGGGCGACCCATCTGCAGTTGCAGGTTCGCCAGCGACAGTTCTTCCGTCATCACCTTCGCGTGATTCTTCATTTCGTCGGTCACTTTTCGCATCGCCGCATCGAGGCCCAAACCGGACTCGACGCAAACCACCAGCAAGTCGAGCGCGTCGGGCAGCGTCAGGAAAATTTCCATCTGCCGCGAGCTGCGCAAGAGCGAGAGTACGATCTGCGGCAGGTAGAATCCGATCGCCCCGAAGGCGACGATCCAATACCCGGCGCTCTTGGTGAAGCCCATCGCGGTGACGAAGAACAGCGTCGCGGGCACGAGGAACACGAGCAAACTCGCGATCCGCAGGCCCTGATAGATCGCCGCCGCGTTCTCACTGCGGAACCCCGCGTTGGCGAGTTTCACGCGGAGCGCGTTCTTTTCGAGGTCCGACTGCGGATCGACCGTTTGGCCGAACTTCGACAACCTTTCCTTTATCGTCTTAAATCGGTTCTGGGACTCCTTTTCATTGAGCTCCAGTTCGGCTAATGATTTCGGTCGGCCGATTCGTTCGAGCCGTTCTTCGGCCTGGCTGTTCCGCTTCGAGATCGCGGTCATCAGCATGAACGTAGCCGCCACGATCGCAATGAACACGACGATCGGCATCAGGTCTTCAGCCGTCATAAACCCAAGCAGTTCCACGGTGTCTCTCCCTCGGTGTCAGCTAGATGTCATTCGTGTTGCAGACGATTACACTTTGATGTCGACGATTTTCTTGATTACGTACGAGCCGACCAGCAAGGCGACGAGCGCTCCGATCGACATCTTGATGCCGATCTCATCGGTCCAGAGCAGCTTGATGTACTCGGGCTTCATGAACAGCATCAGGAAGAACAATCCGATCGGGAGCGAGATCAGCACGACGCCGGAGAGTCGACCTTCGGCGGATAGCGCCTTCACTTGGCCGAGAATCTTGAAGCGTTCGCGGATCACGTAGCCGATGCGGTCGAGAATTTCGGCCAAGTCACCGCCGGTTTGTCGCTGGATCGAAACGCTGGTGACGAAGAATTTCAAGTCGAGGTTCGGCACGCGATCGGCCATGTTCATGAGTGCTTCTTCGATCGGGATGCCGAGGTTCTGTTCTTCGTAGACCCGTGCGAATTCCTTCGAGATCGGCTTCTGCATTTCCTCGGCGACCACGTGCAGGCCAGAGGCGAGCGAGTGACCGGCACGGAGGGCACGGGCGATCAGTTCCATCGCGTCGGGCAGTTGCCCCGCGAAGGCATTCAAGCGACTTTTCCGCTTCCATATCAGCCAAAGGAACGGCAGCGAGAAGCCCATAATGAACAGCACGGGTGCGATGTACGGGCTGACCATGAACCCCAAGACCACCGCACTGAAGCCGCCGACCGCGAGGGCCGAGCCTAAGATTGCGCCGGGTTTGTAGTTCGCGTCGGCCTGCTCCAACATCTTCGTCATGTTGAAAAATTGGGGCGTCAATTTGTCAAAGAACGTTTTGCGATCGACCTGGTCGAGCGCCTGCTTCAACAGCATGTCGGCCGAGGAATCCTTACGATTCCCGCGTCCGACCAGTTGGTCGAGTCGGTTGTTGGCGCGATCGTCGCCGCGCCCCACGAATGCCGCCATCAGGGCCAGTACCGCACCGACGACCAGTGCGCCGACCAACAGGGAAATTACCATCGGATTCATGGAAGGATACCTGGAGCGTAAGACCGCCCGTCGGCTCGGCACGCAACACCGTGGCTGCGTTCGCCGTTCTCCATCCGTGTGTGGGCGGGCCGTTCGGCGACCGCCAACTCTCCGCGCAGCGAATCCTTTGCTGCGACAAACACCGCAATTAATCCCGCATCAGGACGCGCTCGGCGAACATGTTCGCCGGAAGCTTGACGCCCTTTTGTTCCAGCCGCTGCACGAACGACGGGCGAACCCCCGTCGCTTCGAACTGACCGTACGCCCGACCGTTTTGGTCGACGCCCAGTTGCTTGTAGCGGAAAATCTCTTGCATGATGATGACGTCTTGTTCCATGTTGTTCACTTCCGTGATGCTCGTGATCTTCCGCGGGCCGCCTTGCAGACGGTTCGCTTGAATGATCAAGTCCACGGCGGCGGAGATCTGCTGTCGCATCGCCTTGATCGGCAATTCGATCCCGCCCATCATAATCATCGTCTCGAGGCGGCTGAGTGCCTCACGCGGTGTATTCGCGTGCAGCGTCGTCATCGATCCCGCGTGACCGGTGTTCATCGCCTGGAGCATGTCGAGCGTTTCGCCTCCGCGACACTCGCCGATGATGATCCGCTCGGGCCGCATCCGCAGGGCGTTCCGCACGCAATCGCGGGTCGTGACTGCCCCCTTGCCTTCGATGTTCGGCGGTCGCGTTTCCAACCGCACGATGTGATCTTGTTGCAGTTGCAACTCGGCCGCATCTTCGATCGTAATCACGCGCTCGTCGCTCGGAATGAAGCTCGACAGCGTGTTCAGTAGCGTCGTCTTTCCGCAACCGGTACCGCCGCTGACGACGATGTTCAGGCGGGCTTTAATGCACGCCTCAAGCAACATCGCCATCTCGGGCGTGAACGCTTTGTAGTTCAGCAAATCTTCGAGCTTCAGCGGGTTCGCCCCGAAGCGACGAATGCTGAGGCTGGCCCCATCGAGCGAGATCGGCGGGATCACCGCGTTCACCCGCGAGCCATCGGGCAGGCGGGCGTCGACCATCGGGTTCGTTTCGTCGACGCGCCGCCCGACCTTCGACACGATGCGGTCGATGATCTGGAGCAAGTGGTCGTTATCGCGAAACTGGACGTCGGTCTTTTCGAGTTTACCGCGTCGTTCGACGTACACTTTCTTCGGGCCGTTCACCAAAATATCGCTGACGGTCGGGTCTTTGAGGAGCACTTCGAGCGCACCGAATCCGAGCGTTTCGTCGAGGACTTCTTCGATCAGCTTTTCGCGTTCGATCCGGTTGAGCAGCGGGTTTTCGGTATCGCACAAGTGCTCGATGACGCGGCGAATGTCCTTCCGCATCGCGTCGCTGGACAGATCCTTCACTCGGGAGAAGTCGAGCCGCTCGACGAGTTTGGAGTGGATCTGCCGCTTGAGTTCTTCGAGGTTCTTGCCGCCACTACCGGGGCTGGTGCCGCCGAAACTCGGGCTAGAGAGCCGCGACAGGCCCGCGAGGCCGCCCGTGCCCTGATTGCTCAGGCTGTTGAGTTTCGAGATACCTTGCTGTAACCGCGACATAACTTATATCCTTGGTGTCAATCTCGATCATCGCTTGCCAAACAAACTCCACGGCGACTTCTTCAAGTCCGTGCCGACGGCCATCGGCTTGCCGCTGAGCGACTGCGCCAGCCCATAAATGCTCTGTTGCGCCCGGCACTTCGGGTTCGCTTTCACGAGCGGCTGCCCGGCGACACGTGCGGCCATCACCGCTTTCGAGTCGTTCGGAATCTGCCAGTAAAACGCCTTACCGATGACTTCTTCGGCCTTCTTGAGGCTGATGCCTTCTTCGATGGCTTCCGAACCGACGCGGTTAACGACGACTTTGACTCGCTCGCCGAGGTTCTCCTGCGTGTTGTTCAGAAGGTGCATCAACCGCACCACGTTCCGCAGACTGCTGAGTTCGAGTTGCGCGACCAGCAAGATCGTGTCCGCGAGCCGCAAGCCCATGAGGTCCGTCGGCAAGAGCGACTTGCTGAGGTCCAATATCAAGTGCGTGTAGCTGATCTTGAGCAGGTTTACGATGCGCTCGACGTGCGACTCGTGAATCACCGCCATGTCCTGGATTTCGAGCGGGTGACGCAAGATTGACAATCCCGTCGGCGCGTGCTTCACCAGTGCGCGTTTCAGGAAGTTCATGTCGAGGCGTTCGATGTTTCGTGCGAGATCGGCGATCGAGATGTTATCCATCCCGTCGACTTCGATCGCGATGTCGGCGTCGCCCATGGCGAGGTCGAGGTCGATGAGGGCGACTCGGTTATCCGGGTCGGACGCGAGCGTGGCGGCCAGGTTCACGGCGAGGCTGGTGGTGCCGACACCGCCGCGCGAGCCGAGAATCGCAATGACCGACGACTGCGTGACTTGCCGGGCAAAGCTGCCGGAGACTTGCGAGATCGAACCGGAGTCGCCGCTGTTGTTAGCCGATTCGCCGACGGATCGTTGGAGTGCCGAGAGCAGATCTTCGAGCACGACGGGATCGGTCAGGAAGTATTTCGCCCCGCGTTGCAGGGAAAGCAAGAGCGCTTGGTGGTCTTTGCTAATCGTTAGGATCTGGAGTTTCGGGTACTTGACCGAAATCTCGCCGATCATCTGGAGGGCGCGTTGTTTGTCCGAATCGAGGTGAACGATCGCGAGGTCGGGCATCGAGTCTTTCGACGCATGAATCACGTCGAAGAAGTATTCGTAGCGGGCACATTCGGCTTCGAGCCAAACGAAATCCACGCTGAGTAGGAATCCCCGGAGGGATTCCCGCGTCGCTTCGTTCGGGTCTACGATGGCAATTCGTTGCATGACGGTTACCGGATTACTCGGAGGTCGCTGTCCAATCATTCGCACCCGGTGGGTGCGACAAACCGCCGATCCCCGCTTTCGCAAGGGATCGGCTTTCACGTTTCACTCGCGTCGCTTAGCGGATACTCGGGATGTTCACCGGTACGACGGGGGCCAGCGGGGCACCGGTCGGCTCGGCTAACGGTATCGGCAGCGGTTCGGGCAAGGCGGTTTCGACCTGGCGGCCGGTCGGAATCTCCGTCCCGTAATTCGTCATCGAGGTCGGCACGATGCTGGTCGTCGGCATCGGTCGGATCACCGAAGGCAGTGCGGAGGGGAACACCGTCGCCCCGCCGTTACCCGTCAGAATCCCCGTCGTCGAACAACCTGCGGCTCCGTTGCCGTTCGACCCGTTGCACACGTTGCCTTTGCAGGGGTATGTGCCGTAGGTCGGGTCGCACTTGTAGGCGGCGTTGTAGCAGCGGCCGTTCCACACTTGGCGTTGGCCGCGGGGAGCCTCGATCAAGCCTTCAAGGTATAGCTCGTAATCGTCTGAGCTGCGGGTTTCGCGGCCAGGAACCCGTTTCGGCACCTGGTTGCAATCGAGCGGATCGACCAATCGTGGCGTCACCATCACAATCAGTTCCCGTTCCCGCTCGTCGTATCGGATGTTGCTGAACGCGGTCCCGATAAAGGGCAGGTCGCCCACGAACGGAACCTTGTTGTTGATCGCCTGCGTCGTCGTTTCGAGCAAGCCACCGATTGCGAAGGTCTGACCGCTTTCGAGCATCACCGAAGCTCGCGTCGTCTGTTCGGTGAAACCGGGCGAGAAGCCTGCGGTCGTCTGGATACCGGACCCGTCGTTGCGTGCCCGGATCGTCGGGTTCACTTCGAGGTAAATCTTGCCGTTCCCGTAAACGATCGGTAGAACTTCCAACTGCGTGCCGACCGGTTCGAGCGTCACGCTGATGCTGCCGAGGCCCCCGCCGGTCGCACTCAAGACGGCTTGCTGGCCACCGGAGCGGATGAACGCGGGTCGGCCCGATTGCGTCGTCACTTTCGGTTCCGAAAGGAACTTCGCCAAGCCCTCGGTTCGCAAGGCCCGCAAGGCCACAAACAACTGAGCGGGCACGAGGCCGAACTGGAGGTTTGCGTTCGGCGAAATCAGCGTCGCGCCGCCGCCCGTGCTGATCAAACCATTCAAGAGACTACTGAAGTTCGCCGTGGTGCCGTTAATCAGGAAGTCCGCACCGCGTTCGCGGAGTTCGGTCCGGTCCACCTGGGCGATGACCACTTCGATCATCACGTGTTGAACGCCACCGACTTGGATCGCGTTAATAATGTTCGCGTTCCCGCCGGTTGCGGCCCCGGCTCCGCCTGCACCAGGCCCCGTCGTTCCGGGCGTTCCGACCGCACCGCCCGCAATGCGTTCGATGATTGCGGCATCTTCCGGTTTATTCACGTAACCGGTGAGGATGACCGCCGTCCCGACGCCGGGTAGGACTTCCACACTGGCCGTAGGGACGGCTCGCTGGATCACTCGCTTGAGCAGGTCGTAATCGGGCTGGACGACCACTTCGAATTCGGCTTTCGCGCCGTTATCGAGTGTGAACGTCAGCTTCGTAACGCCGGGGTTCAAACCGACGAGCAATACCCCGTTGGGGTTCGTCTGGCTCGGGCGGGTTTGGAGAACCTGCTCGTTCCCGGTGAGCGTATCTTTGATCGTTCGTTCGCCGGGAATCTTGGGAACGAACTCGACGATTCCACCGAGTGGAACCAGGAGTTCGCCGGTTTTCCCGACGCGGACATTCGAGGGCTTCGCCGTGGGGGCCGCGGCTGCCGGTTGAGCTTTCGCTGCTGGTATTCCTTGGAATCCAACAACGGCGGCCAAACTGCCGATTAATAATCGGCGGGTCAATT
>Ga0105048_10013731_pt1 | contig 12643 bp, 11 predicted proteins | sample MAT05_FD_78382 | JGI IMG/M metagenome (GOLD analysis project Ga0105048, IMG submission 78382) | Freshwater microbial communities from Lake Fryxell liftoff mats and glacier meltwater in Antarctica - MAT-05 | ecosystem: Environmental > Aquatic > Freshwater > Ice > Liftoff microbial mat | place... | reverse complement strand
GCCAAAGCCCACATAGCTTTCATAATGGCTATTTTTCCTTTGAACATAAAGGTTTGCAGTCTAACTGGATTATCCTAATTATTTTTAATATTTCCCGAAGGGAAGTTCTAGCACAGCCGTAATTTGCACATGATATAAAGGAAGCAAAAACTCGCATTATGGAATTAGTTTATTTATTGATCGGTTTAATTGTGGGAGCCTCACTGCTGTGGTTATGGGCTAGAATCAGACAACAGAATTCGCAGCAGGAAATATTTGAGCAGCTTAGTCAGAGCCGTGTTGACCAGAGTGCTGTTAAACAGACGTTATTGATAAGAGAACAGGAAATAGAACGATTACGCAGTGAAGCAGAGTTATTGAGGACCGATCAGATTGGATTAAATAAAGAAACATCCCGATGGAAGGCCGAATATGAATCGTTGCAGGAAAAGCTTGGTTCCCAAAAAAGAGAATTTGAAGAATTGAGGGAGCGTTTTAACATCGAATTCAGAAATATCGCCAACGATATTCTTGAAGAAAAAACCAAACGATTTACCGAATCGAACAAAGAAAATATCGACCAGATCCTGAAACCGTTAAAGGAAAAAATCACCGAATTTGAATTGAAGGTTGACACCACGCACAAGGAAGGTCTGGTAACGTCGGCGGCTTTAAAGGAACAGATTACCGGGCTGCGCGACCTTAATCTGCAAATGTCCAAAGATGCTGTTAACTTAACCCGTGCGTTAAAAGGCGAAAGTAAAACGCGGGGCAACTGGGGCGAGGTGATCCTTGAAACTGTTCTTGAAAAATCAGGCTTAACCAAGGGAAGAGAATACGAAATTCAGGTAAACCTGAATGATGAGGAAGGAAAGCGGTTTCAGCCCGATGTGATCATCCGTTTGCCGGAAGGAAAAGCCATCGTTATTGATGCGAAGGTGTCGCTGGTCGGCTACGAAAGAATGATGTCGGCCGAAGATGAGCTTAACCGTGCCGTTGGCGAAAAGGAACATATCCTTTCACTTAGAAATCATGTGAAAGGATTGTCGGCAAAGAACTACCAGCAGCTCCACGAACTGAAAAGCCTGGATTTTGTCCTGCTTTTTATCCCCATCGAACCTGCTTTTGCAACGGCAGTCCAGATAGATGCGAAGCTGTTCAATGAGGCGTTCGACCGAAACATAGTGATCGTGAGTCCAACAACATTGCTGGCAACGCTTCGGACTATTGCAAGCATCTGGCGACAGGAATATCAGAACCGCAATGCTGCAGAAATAGCTAAACAGGGCGGGGCGCTTTACGATAAATTTGTTGCGTTTACGGAAGATCTGGTAAAAGTTGGGCAGCAGATGGACACGTCGAAAAAAACTTACGAGGAAGCGATGAAGAAGCTGGTTTCCGGAACCGGGAATCTTGTGAAGCGCTCTAAAACGCTGCTTGAGCTTGGTGTACCGGCTACAAAGAATTTATCGACAACATTGTTGGGCCGGGCGCTGGAGGATGAGGAGCTGTGAGGATATTAATTGTAGCGCTATGTATTTTCTTGTTGCAGTCTTGCGGAATAAAGCAAAAGATGGAACAGGAAAATATTGCATCACTTTACCAGCCGGGCGGCGGTCAGATATTTCCTGAAATAAAGGTAACGCCTGTTAACGATGAGCGCGTGCTGATAAGCGTGAGAATAAACACCAACGAGCTGGTTGCTGGTAACGCAGCGCTTGACACCGTGCCGAGGTGGAAATTGATGATACGACCTGCTTATTATGATAATTACAGGAAATTAATTCCTGCCGACAGTCTTTCGATAATCGTAAGCAAGGAGAAGAACCAATCTACACGCTGGGTTGAAGGCGAATTTACCCAACGTTGCAAGATTAATTCAGAAGGCATTTTACAATTGCAGGTTATTGACCTCCACGTGAATACGGTTCATCGTTTCAGGAAAATAATAAATCGTAAAAATACAGCACTCGAGTTGGCCGGCGAGCTAACGAGGAGGCGTGATTCTGTTGTGTTGTTGCGACCGTTTATTAATGATCTGGCGGTATATCGGATTCGTTTTCCATATTCAAAAGTAGATAGCCTGACGATGATCTATTTCGGTCATAACTTCCCGATGCCAGTACCGCCTTTCTCCATGGAAAAAGAGCACCAGTTTTCTTTCGAAGGAGATGAGCGTAAAGAATTTAAGCAGGCCGATTCGTTTGAAGTAAGATTTGAAAGGCCGGGTATTTATCATTTTTTACCTGCGGGAGAAAGTGAGAATGGTTTTACTGTTTTTAAATGGCGGAAGGGATTTCCTTCTTCCTCAAAAAATACGGAAGCGCAAAGCCTTGCATATATTTTAAGCCGGGAAGAATCAGAGGAGTTAAAAGAACAGGAAGACGGGGTAATAAATTTCTGGAATAGCTTGTCGGCGGATGGCGATCAGAATGCTGTGGTGAGAAAAACCTGGCTGAGCCGCACGGAAATGGCGAACCGTCTTTTCACGTCTTACATTGAAGGCTGGCAAACCGACCGGGGAATGATCTATATGGTTTTTGGTCCGCCGGCAGAAGTTTACAAATCCGAAACAGATGAAAACTGGGTGATTGCAGGCCGCCAGAATTTTCCGCCGCTGGTTTTCAGTTTCAGGAAAGTTGAAAATCCGTTGAGCGACAATGATTATGGTTTGCAGCGGAATCCGGCTTTTAAGTTAAGCTGGTATGAGGCTGTTGAGAAGTGGCGGAGGGGAATATTCTGAATTCGTCTCAACCTTAGCAAATATTTACCAGGGCTGACTCTTATTTAAATATTCGATCTTTGAAACCAATTCCAGTGCAATAAATAACGATGAAATACTACGATAAAAAACCAAAAATCGACGAGGGAGAAATGATTTTCGGAATGCATCCTGTTCTGGAAGCATTGAAATCAGGTGCAGACGTTGATAAGGTGCTTTTGCAGACGGGCCTTCGTTCGCCACAACTTGCAGAATTGAGGCGACTGCTGGAGGAACAGGAAATTCCGTCGCAGCTGGTTCCACAGGAAAAGCTTAACCGCATGACACGCTCCAATCATCAGGGTGTTATCGGCTATATTTCACCGGTAAGCTTTCAACCATTGGAAGAAGTGCTTCAACAGGTTTTCGAATCGGGGAAAGATCCCTTTTTACTTGTGCTTGATCGTATAACCGACGTGAGGAATTTCGGGGCAATTTGCCGGACTGCAGAATGTGCAGGAATCAATGCTGTGATTGTTCCGTCAAGGGGCAGTGCAAGAATCGGTGGCGATGCTTTAAAAACTTCTGCAGGCGCGCTGATGAATCTGCCGGTTTGCCGTTCGCCGAACTTAAAAGAAACATTGGATTACCTCAAAAATTCGGGGATTTCTCTTCTTGCCTGCACAGAAAAAACAGAAACAGACCTTTACACTGTAGAATTAGCCGGACCGGTTTGCATTGTAATGGGTTCTGAAGAAGACGGTATAAGTCCTGAATATTTAAAGAAGTGCGATAAAAAAGTAAAGATCCCTATGTTTGGAAAAACGGGGTCGTTGAACGTGAGTGTGGCTGCGGCTGTGGTGATTTATGAGGTTGTACGGCAGAGAGAGAGTTAGGAGAATAGAGGCTAGATAAAGAGGCTAGATAAAGAGGTTAGATAAAGAGGCGCAAAATATTGCGCCTATACTATTTTTAAGATTAATCTTTTATGTGGGAGGTTGTGCCAAGGCTGCAGATAGAAGCCGCCTAAAAAATATTGCCAACCCTTAAAAGTCACCTCTCTTCGGTAAACCCAACATTAAGATTTGCCGCCGGCAGAATGATCAGGCATCGCAGAACTCCGTTTCCAGTTCTTGTCGCCCTTGATATCTGACTTTTCAGAGGTTACCAAATTACATCGGATCGTCCGGTATCAAACTCATAACTACGCCCAACAATTAAAAAAACACCCTGTTTAAAAAAGACCGGAATTGTACAGCAAACCGCAATTTCACCACTCAGGCACTTTGTCCAACCGCCAGGGCTTCTTTCTGGTACATCTGCCAGAAGAATATTGGAAGAAAGATCAGGGCAAGGATTAAAATTCCACAAAGCATAAGGATATTCGCCCCAGGAAAATAAAAGAGTTTAAACAATGCACCGGTCGACAGTGCGATACCGCCAGTAATTCCTGCAAAGATTCTTATTTTCTCATTTAACTTCAGGTATTTATAATTACGCGCAGCAATGGTTATCATTAACAACATTGTTAGCAAAAGGAAAGCGTTTGAAATTCCAATTACCTGGTTGGCTGCAGGCCAATGCAAAATTTTAAATAATATTCCGATCATAAATAATGAAGCAGAACAACAACCGGTTAAATAAAGCAGCTTTTTCATTGTGAGTTGTTTATTGATGGTTAGTAAAAAAATTGTTTCTTCTTCTATTTCAGAAAATCCCGTTGGTGCGAGATCTTCAAAACATTTCTTCAGCGCCAGGCTGAATTCCATCCCACTCTCTATTTCCTCTTCAATCCTGCAGCAGCAATGATCCAGCAGCTCCGTGCGTAAATCGGGAAGCTGAACCGCTTGGTTGATCAGTTTGCGAAGGTGATCCTCCTGCTGTTCAGTGAGCGATTCCATAAAACGGGGTTGAAGCAGGAATGATTAACTGCCGGATCGTTTCCATAAAATTTTGAAGTTCAGAAACCTGCTCTTCCCGTTTTGATTTGCCGGTTTCCGTAAGCATGTAGTAGATCCGAGTGCGTTTCCCCAGGCTTAATTCCTCTGTTGTAACAAATCCATCAGCCTGCAGTCTGTGCAACGCCGGATAAAGTGACCCTTCTTTTATCAGGATTTTGCCCTCCGTTCTTTCCTTTACCTCGCGCGTAATTTCGTAGCCGTACATCTTTCCCCGCTCCTTGAGCAATGCAAGTACAATTGTGCTTAAAGTTCCTTTTAACAATTCTTTTGAATACATAGAGCAAATATACATCGGGTTTCTATGCATTAACTCTCTATGCAAAATTTTATTGCGTTACTTATAGAAAAAAAAGCGGTTGAGAGACGGAGTCAGATCGCTCTTTTTAAAAAAGAACTAGTGATACTGATATAATTTTTGAGTTTTATATTGAAGTGAATTTGTTTTTGATCCAGCCCATGTTGATTTTATTTACGGTTGGATGGTATGTGTATTATAGTGTTTAACGACACGGATCTTTTGTGGATATGCGTGATGAGACAAACCATTGTAAAAAATGCACTTTCGCGTTTAATTGCTTCGCTGACTAGATCCAATATCCCCGGTTAAACTGGTTTTCAAACCCCGGCGGTGTCTTCAATGCCTTTCTCCAGGCTACCTTAGTTTAGTTGTACCGCCAGGCTATCGGTTATCGGGACAGCATTCAACTAATCAATTTTTAAGACACTCTTTTTGGCACCTTTAAAAAAAATGTTATTCAGGCTAACAATACATAAAACGTATTCATTCCCTTCGTGATGCCCGCGACTTTTTAATTTTGATGTTCAACAATGAGAGATGGGTTTTTAGCGGTTCCTATTAATCTTAAAAATGTTCAAAATTTCAAACAAACATTCTTAGCCTCCGTAAAAAACTTTAAAGCCTCCCAGCCGCCTTCCCGCCCAACTCCACTCTGCTTCACACCGCCAAAAGGAGTTCCTAAATCCCTAAGCATCCAGCAATTAACCCAAACAATTCCCATTTGTAATCGGCGCGCTACATTATGTGCTGTATTTAAATTCGTCGTCCATACCGAAGAAGCCAATCCGTAAGGAGTGCAATTCGCTGCTTCTATTGCCTCATCTTCATTATTAAAAGGCATTAATGTAACCACAGGACCAAATATCTCTTCCTGGTTGGTTCTGCATTGTTGCGATAATCCTTCAATTACAGTTGGTTCCATATAGTAGCCGTTTTCCAGTCCTTCCGGCTTCAATTGATTTCCTCCTGTTAAAAGAATTCCGCCTTCGCCTCTCGCAATTTCCACATAAGAAAGCACCTTTTCCATGTGACCTTTTGAAACAATTGCACCGATATCAATTCCATCCTTCATCGGATCGCCGACTTTCAATTCCTTTACTCTTTTAATAAAAGCATCTTTAAAACGGACGTAAATTGACGCCTCGATTATTATCCTTGACCCACACAGGCAGATCTGGCCCTGATTCGAGAAAGCTGCTCTAACAGTCTCTTTCACCGTATTTTCAAAATCACAATCCGCAAAAACAAGGGTCGGGTTTTTACCGCCCAATTCCAGCGATAACTTTTTAAACTGAGGTGCAGCAACACGCGCTATTTCAGCACCCGTTTTTGTTCCGCCAGTAAACGAAATTGCTGAAACGTCCTTATGCGCAATCATTGCAGATCCGGCTTTGGGTCCAAGTCCATGCACGATATTAAAAACACCGGCAGGAAATCCAGCTTCAACGCATAGTTCCGATAAAAGAAAAGCAGTCATCGGAGTGATTTCCGAAGGCTTTGCCACAACTGTATTTCCGGCAGCAATAGCAGGTGCAATTTTCCATGTAAATAAATACAACGGCAAATTCCAGGGCGAAATGCAGACGCACACACCTAACGGCTGTCGTAATGTGTAATTCAAAGATTGATCTTCCACTGCATGCGTCTCTGTGGAAGTATGAAGAATTGCTGTTGCAAAGAAACGAATGTTGCTAATCGCCCTTGGAATATCAATTGTTCTGGAAACCGACAATGGCTTTCCATTATCAATGGATTCTGCCAGTGCAAGCTTTTCCTGGTCGCGCTCCATCAATGACACAAGCTTTAACATAAGCTCCGATCGCTTTTGCGCGCTGGTTAACGACCACTCTGGAAAAGCTATTTTTGCCCCTGCTACCGCCTGGTCAACATCAGAACTATCACTATCGGGAATCAGACTGTAAACGCTGCCGTTTGCAGGATTAATATTATCTATTGTACCACCGGAAATTGCCGGTTGATGTTTTCCGTTGATATAATTCTGAATTGTGATCATTTAATGCGACTGTTTATCAAAAATACAAATTGATTCTCGTAATAATTCATGATGATTTCGCTAAAGCCGGAAAGACTTTCCGCGAAAAGCAGCTTCAATGGGGAAGGCAAAATTATCTATTCCCGTTAACAGGCCGCCCTTTCCATTGCAGGTCGGCTTTATTTCTGAACACCCACAAATGAAGCATAAATAGAGGATACATAAACCGGAAAATGACCCAGTGATCTAACCGGAACTTCTCCCCAAAACCACGCAGGATTCCAAACACCATAATAGCCTCAACAATTAAAAACAACCAGAAAACCATCATCCCGAAAAACATAGATATAATTATTGCTAAAACCGGAATGTAAAGCCAGCAAATGACACCAAAAGAGATTAGCCGTTTTATAAAATGATCAACATGCGCCGTTTTCGAAATCCAACGCTCACGCTGTTCCAACCATGATTTCCAGCTATTTACGCCCCTGGTAAAGACAAGCGAGCCGGGCGTAGAAATAATTTCAATTCCGGATCTGTCGTACTTCCATAGATCATTCATAAATAAAACATCATCTCCCGAAGTAACTGTCGAATGAGACGCGTAGCCATTTACCATTTTCCAGGAAATCTTACTAAAAAGCAGGTTTGCGCCACTGCATAAAATCGGAACCCTCCAGCCACAGGTACCTGCCGAAATTGCCAACAGGCATACGCTTTCATATCGTTGAATAATCCGGAGAAAAAGATTGCCTGCCGGTTTTGTAAGCACCGGACCTATTATCATCCGTGCTGTAGATGTAGCCCGTTTACGCATTTCATTTACCCATTCGGGACCAAAGCTGCAATCTGCATCGCTTGTTAATATCCAGGCGTTTTTGCTTTCATTAATTCCAAATGTAATGGCAGCCTTTTTCGAACCTTCTATCTCCGCCAGGAGCCGCATCACCTTTATTTCCGGGCGAATAAAAATTCCTTCCTCAATGCCCCCGTCATCAGAACCATCATCAATCAGCAATATCTCATCTCCATTTATAAGTTTAACCGCATTTAATGATTGAAGCAATCCGGGAAGATTCTGCCTTTCGTTTCGAAAAGGAATGACCACCGAAATCGCTTGTTGAGATATCTTCTGCTTCTGTCTTCTCCCCGATTTCCTCACCCCAAAAGCCATCCACGTAAAGACAGCAAGCGGTACCAATGAAGCGAAAAGAATAACCAGGAACACCGCCGGAAATTAGGCCATTTTCCTTTGTGATTCCGAATCTGCAAGGATTTTAAAGGAAGACTCAATCGTTAACCGGAAGTACCGGAAGTTTTTTACAAAACCTACCAACTTACAGTATAACTTGCCCCTGTGATAAAGGATAAGATCATTCTTGGAATTGACCCTGGGACAAATGTTATGGGATACGGGCTTATTCATGTGAAAGGAACACAGGCCACACTGTTGAAATTCGGCGTTCTTAACATGTCCAAAGAGAACGATCATGGAATCAAGCTAAAAATGATCTTCGAGCATGTTCTTGACCTGATTGATACTTACAAAGCGGATGAACTTGCTGCCGAAGCTCCGTTCTTTGGAAAAAATGTACAGTCGATGCTCAAGCTCGGTCGAGCCCAGGGCGTGGCCTTAGCGGCGGCTTTATACAGGAACGTTCCCATTTTTGAGTATTCACCTAGAAAGATCAAGCAGAGCATTACAGGAAAAGGAGCGGCTTCGAAAGAGCAGGTTGCGGCAATGATCCAGCGCCTTCTAATAATTCCTGACGCCGATATGCCTAAATACATGGATGCAACAGATGGCCTGGCAGCAGCAGTTTGCCACCATTTTCAGCATCGTAACGGCGTAATTGTGAGCAATGAAAAAGGCGTTTCCGGCTGGAAGGCATTTGCGGCTCAGAATCCTGACAGGGTAAAAATGTAATTTTTATTTGGGCAATGGCCGCGCTACTCGCCGGTATCTTCCTGGCCCGCCACGGCGGATCCAGCAAGGATACCCTGGCAGTATCGCTATTGCTTACCGGAACAATGGTCATTAAGGCAATAGGGACATGACGTGCTTGCTTCAGTGCAATTATAAAGGCAGTACGGACATGACGTGTCATGTCCCAGTACGGAAATGACGTGCTTACTTCAATGCAATTATAAAGGCAGTACGGACATGACGTGTCATGTCCCAGCCAGCAACCTCAGGAAACCGAAAACCGGGAAATTATAAAGCGCCAATAATCCTTTCCTGAACCAATTTCAGCTCTTCATCCGCAGCCTTGCTCTTCTCCCTGGAAAAATTCATATCTCCGACCTTATTGATCGGGATCAGGTGAACATGTGCATGAGGTACTTCAAGGCCAACCACACTAATCCCAACTTTTACACAGGGAACAGCTTTCTTCAGCGCAATGCCGATCTTCTGCGAAAATTCAAAAAGCCCCTTGTAGACTTCAGGATCAAGGTCGAAAATGTTATCAACCTCTTGCTTTGGAATAACCAGCGTATGGCCTTCAGCCAATGGAAAAACATCGAGAAATGCAAAGTAATTTTCGTCCTCTGCGATCTTAAAAGCGGGAATTTCTCCCTGAATAATTCGTGTAAAAATGGAAGCCATTAGCGGCCAACCTCAAGGATCTCGAGCTGCACCTTACCAGATGGCACGGTTGCTTCAACCTTGTCGCCCACACTCTTCCCAAGCAAAGCTTTAGCAATGGGAGAATTCACCGAGATCTTCCCTGTTTTAAGATCGGCCTCGTTTTCGGCTACTAACGTATACGACATAACCGCATTATTTCCGGTATTCTTGATCTTAACCTTTGAAAGTATCAGCACCTTGGATGCATCGAGCTTCGATTCGTCGATGATACGGGCGTTTGCTACCATGTCCATCACCTTAGAAATCTTCAACTCAAGAAGGCCCTGCGCCTCTTTAGCTGCATCGTATTCTGCATTCTCCGACAAGTCTCCTTTATCCCTGGCTTCAGCAATCTGCTGCGATATCGATGGGCGTTCAACAGTCACTAAATGGGCAAGCTCAGCGTTCAGCCTACGCAACCCCTCTTCTGTCAGGTAAATATTTGACGACATAACTTCTTATTTAATTCTGCTTAATGATAAAACGGAAAGACCCTTCATTAAGAAGAGTCTTTCCGTTTCAGCAGCTAAAGTACAAAAGCTGCCGGAATTTAACAAACTAAACTATTTCAGATTAATTCTAGCTCCTATGCAATGAACGCCAGTAAAAGGGTTGCTTGCACGATACGAATAATCAAGAGCGAACGTACTTCCTGATGTCTTACTTAGTGGATACTCGACAGAAAAGCCTGCTGTAGCACCAGTTAACGCATTAGTTCTTGTCTGAACAACAGTTGCATTTGCGGAGCTTAGTTCATACTGGTAGCCGCCGCGGATCATGAACATTTTATTGAACGCATATTCAAGACCGCCCTGAAGCTGATCTTTTGAGAAAGAATTTGAGCAGAAATTCGCTGCTGCCGTAAGCTGATGCTTCTCAGCGAGTGCGAAAATATAGGCTCCACCGATATTTAGAAGTGAAGGAAGCTCAAAAGCCTCATTCCTCTGCTGAATTGTAAGAGTAGCAGAACTTGTTGGCAAAGATCCTCTGAATGAAAGTCCATCCCCGGCGAAACGCATCCTTGGTCCCACATTTTTCAGGGAAATTCCAAAACGGATATTCTCCTTTTTGCCGGTTATGTACTGAATCCCTGCATCCAGACTCACACCCCCTGATTTAACATCCGAAATGCTCTGTGAAATCACGCGCAGTGTAAGTCCGCCATAGATACTGTTCGAAAACTCCTTCGCGTACGACAACCCTATGTTAGTAAGGTTTGGTGAGAATGTTCCGATTCCGCCTTCAGGCTGATCAACTGTTGTAACGTCGATATCTCCGAAATTCATTGTCATAATGCTAAGACCGATCGTTCCTGTTTTATCCTTTCCTACCGCCTGGGTCAATCCAAAAGCGTTAATGTTGATGCCTGTGCCGCCGAGCCAGTTTGTACGGGCAAACAACATCTCTGTCTTCTTGGTAAAAGCCGTCCCTGCAACATTGAGGAATTGTGCTTCTAGCCCTCTTACCATTGATGTGTTTGAGCCTGCCCATCCTGAACTGCGGGCAAATGGATTTATCAGTAGCTCTGTTGAGCCGGCTTGTCCTACCCGGTCTTCATTTCCAGCCCTGGACACAGAAACCGACATCAGGAGAACTGCGAAAAGTGTTAATAAGCTATAGTGCTGCTTCATATTTTCAGTAATTTTTATTAACCCTTTGGATTAGAAAGTGTCAAGATCGATTGGACGCATTACACCGAAGAATTTGATAATTTTTTCACCAACTCCTGGAACTTCAACATGTATCAGGTAAATACCGCTCGAAACAGTAACTCCCGCCTGATTTTTCAGATTCCAGTCAAGAGACGTAAGCGGATCGCCTTTGTCGAACGTTCTCACAAGCATACCACCAACTGTGTAAATTCTTATCTTACAATCCTGAGGAAGGTTAGTGATCTTTACCCTATTGTCCAGCTGGCTGGTTTCGTATGCAGAGTAAGCATAGTAAGGGTTGGGAACAATATTAATCAGATCAAGCGCCGAAGTTGCTGCTCCAACATCTCCGGTTCTGGCATAAAGGTCGGCCGTGTTAAACGAGTACATAGGCCTGTTGGCATTTTTGGGATCAGGCTCTGTTTCGGTTGCATTATAATCCAACGCATAAGGCTTGTTAACCCGTAAGCGGATTTTAACGTCATTGGTAAGGAATTGCTGGTTGGCAACACCTACAGGAATTGAAGTCCAGATACAATCCCTGTAAACATTCCGTTTTGCAGGGGCGGTTTGAAGGGTAAGCCTTTGACGGATAAAAACACCTTCGTCGTAGCGGGGAACATCATCAGCACCGTTTCTGGCATGATTAAATACATAGATGAAATGCTTGCCTCCCAAAAGATTCTGAATATTCCCGTTGCTGAATTCAATAGTTCTGGAGCTCGGATTCCAGCGCATGTCGCGACCGTTATCTTCAGTAAGTCGCGATGATTCTCCGAAAGCCATGTTCAGACGTTCGCCGGTTTCAACATTGATGGCATAGCCAGGGAACCAGCCCATTCCCGTTCCATCACCGTCGGGCAGCCCCTCTTTGTTAACAGATGCAGCAGCGCGCAAATCAAGCTTCTCCGCCCCGCCTTCGGAAAAATTCTCGTCATCGGTAGTTTCAACAACAGGGCAACGGGTCCATTTACTTTTATCAAGAGTAATGATGATGTCAACACTCGCAACTCTTTGAAGGTTATTAGCAACCTGGATAGCATTTGCGGTAGAATATGCAGGGCCATCATTGTATCTTGAAGTAAGGATAAACGGAGCCCAGGTTCCACCCAGCACTTTTTCGTAAAACTGGCCAGGATCCACGCCTAAGATGTCGCCGCAATCCGGATTATCGGTGCTGCTCTCCTGAAGTCCGGATCTAATCCAGTTGGTTGCATTTGCGCAACCTTCGCCGTCGGTAACGAAATTAAGCCACTGCCGGGTATTATCGCTGAAAACTATAGAACCCTCAACGAAACCGTTTCCGTCTTCAACGTCGACTCCAGGATTAACAACCTGCTCAACCTGCACAGAAAACCCCCATTTTGTGATAATCTGTTCAATTTTTGGGTTGGCTGTAGTATCAGAATACACGGTATCGTTCCCAAGGG
>Ga0105048_10013730_pt1 | contig 12643 bp, 12 predicted proteins | sample MAT05_FD_78382 | JGI IMG/M metagenome (GOLD analysis project Ga0105048, IMG submission 78382) | Freshwater microbial communities from Lake Fryxell liftoff mats and glacier meltwater in Antarctica - MAT-05 | ecosystem: Environmental > Aquatic > Freshwater > Ice > Liftoff microbial mat | place... | reverse complement strand
ATTTCTGCGCCCGTTTGGCGTTGTTCACATTCGCCATGGCCATGCCCCAGTAGTTCATGGCGCACGCCGGATCGAGCAGCGCGGCCTGGCGGAAAGAGCGCTCGGCTTCGAAGTACCAAAAGCCATGAAGCTGGGCGACGCCCTGGTCGAAGAACTTCTGCGCTTCCGGACTTTGGGTCGTGATCGCAAAGTGGACGTTGCCCATGTCCGGCAGGAGTTTCGCGGCCTGGCGCGGGCCTTCGTTAAAGGCTTCGCCATGCATCGAGTGACCGGGGAGGGATGGGCCGAGCGGCTCCGCCGCCGCGCCGCGGTGCAAGGCGAGGCCGGCGAGCGCGATGCTCGCGAAAACAGAGGCGGGGGGAAGGCGCATGGCTCGACGACTATCGCCAAAAGTCCCGCCGGGACGAACGATTTGTTGCCGCGCCGTTACGGTGGCCCGGGGCGTGGGCCACTCGGTGAGGGTCGATCGCCGGAAGGACCGCCGGGGCGGAGTTCGTCGGCGGTGAGCTTGCCGATTCCATCGGTGTCGAGCGTGCGCAGGGCGGCGGGCGCGGCGGCGAGTTCCGCGGCATCGATCACGCCGTCGCGATCGGTGTCGAGCGCGGTGACTCCGCGGCCCGGGGGTGAGCCGCCCGTTTTGCCGAAGCTGGGATCGGGCATGCCGCGCCAACTGCGGGGGAGAAACGGGAACTCAGCGGAAATCACGTAGTAGTAGGTGCGCGCGGGATACGCCGGGGTGACGCCGATCCGGCCGTTGCACTCGTCCAGATCGCCAGTGCCCGGCGCGTATTCCCAGTCCTCGGTGAAGCGCCCCGCCCTCGCCAGTCTCCAGATGGCGGGTAGTCTGCAACCGGCCCGAGGTGGCTCGCACCCGCGAGACCGGCGGCGCGGGGCTCGGACTCGCGATCGTGAAGACCTGTATCGAAGCCAGCGGCGGCACGGTCACCGCGCGCAACGTCTCACCCAGCGGCCTCCAGGGGGAGATGCGTCTGGCCCGCGCGGCGTAGCGTTCCGAGGCGTTTGCCCTCAGCAGATGCTCAGCACCTTATCGACGATGTCGGTCGGCCGCGGAAGCTGGCGTTGCTCGACTTTCGGCGAATAGATTGCCGGTGCATCGAGTGAAGTGATCCGGAGGACGGGCGCGTCGAGATCGTCGAAGCACTTCTCCATGATCATTGAGGAAATCTGGGCGCCGATGCCGCAGAAGGGTTTGTTTTCTTCGATGTAGATGGCGCGGTGCGTCTTGCGCACGCTGGCGAGGATCGCGTCTTCGTCGAGCGGGCGGATCGAGCGGAGATCGATGACTTCGGCGTTGATGTCGTGCTCGGCGGCGAGGAGTTCGGCGGCTTTCAGCGCGGTGAGCACAGCGCGGCCATGAGCCAACAGCGTAATGTCGGTGCCTTCGCGCTTGATATCCGCCTTGCCGAGCGGGATGACGTATTCTTCCTCGGGCACCTCGCCCTTTTCACCGTAGAGCAGGGTGTTCTCCATGAAGAGGACCGGGTCATTGTCGCGGATTGCGCTCTTCATCAGGCCCTTGGCGTCATACGCGGTAGCGGCGTTGACGACCTTGAGACCGGGAATCGCGGCAAACCAGTTTTCCGGGCAATGACTGTGTGTCGCGCCGACGTTCGTTCCGCCATTCGCGGGGCCGCGGATGACGATCGGGCAATTGATCAGCCCGCCGGACATGTAGCGGATCTGGGCGGCGTTGTTCACGATCTGGTCGTAAGCCACCGCGGCAAAGCTCCAAAACATGAGCTCCATGACTGGGCGCAGACCGAGCATGCTGGCGCCGATGCCCATGCCGATGAAGGCCGCTTCCGAGATGGGCGTGTCCACGACGCGCTTGTCGCCGTATTTCTTCCAGAGTCCCTTGGTGACTTTGTAGGCGCCATCGTATTGGGCGACTTCTTCGCCGATCAAGACGACGTTTGGGTCGCGCTCGATTTCCTCGGCGAAGGCTTGGTTCAGGGCGTCGCGGTATTCAATCAGGGCCATGGCTCAATCGTGGAAAAAGTGTTTGCCGGTGCGTCCCGCCTCGGTCTGGCGGTCCACTTCGAAATAAACGTCTTCGAAAATCTGCTCGTCCGTCGGGATCGGGCTCGCGTCGGCGAAGTCAGCGCTGGCTTCCGCCTCGGCCTTGGCTTCGTCGCTGATCTTGTCGAATGATTCTTCGGTCAGCGTGCCTTCTTCGATGAGTCGGCGTTTCAAGATCTGGATGGGATCGTGCTCGCGCTTGTATTTTTCGATCTCCTCCTCGGGGCGATAACCTCCCTTGTGCTTCGAGTCGGCGACGGAGTGCCCGTAGTAGCGGTAAGTATCGAACTCCAGGATGGTCGGCCGGGAAGTGTTGTGTGCGCGTTCGATCGCTTGCTGGGTGACGGCGCGGACTTCGTAGAGGTCCTCACCATTTGCCTGCGCCCATTCGATGGCGAAAGCCTCTCCGCGTTGGGCGAGGCAGGTCTTGACGACCGATGAACGCTCCATGCTCGTGCCCATCGAGTATTTGTTGTTCTCGATGATGTAGATCACCGGGAGTTCGAAGAGCGACGCCATGTTCAGGGACTCGTAGAAGCAGCCCTGGTTCACCGCGCCGTCGCCGAGGAAGCAGAGCGCGGCGCCCTTCAGGCCCTTGTATTTGATTCCGTAAGCGAGCCCGAGGCCCAGCGGGGTTTGTCCAGCGACGATCCCGTGACCACCCCAGTAGTTCTTATCCGGCGCAAAAAAGTGCATCGAGCCGCCCTTGCCCTTCGAGCATCCGGTGGACTTGCCGTAGAGCTCAGCCATGCACTCGTTCATCGTCATGCCCACGGCCAGTGCATGGGCGTGGCAGCGGTAGGCGGTGATGACGTGGTCGTGGTCTCCCATCAATCCACAGGTGCCCACGGCCACGGATTCCTGGCCGATGTAGAGGTGCATGAATCCGCCCATCTTCCCCTTCTGGTAGTCGCTCAGCGCTCGTTGCTCGAAGCGGCGAATGCGCAACATCTCGCGCAGGAAGCCAATTTTGTCGTCCTTTGAGAGCTTCGCGTTGATGGGCGCTGCGGCGTGATCTTTGGCTGTTACGGCTGTTTCCATAGTGCGGCGGCGTTTCGGGCCGCTTGATTTAAGCGTGCGCCTCGAATTGTGCAACAGCCAAGCCACTTGAGGCGCAAAATTGCCGCCATTTCGTAGAACCGTGTCCGTTTATCGACGCTTTGATCTCATCCTCTCGCCGCAAGTTTGTCCGGGAATACAGGGTTGCCTTCTTTTACCCCGCTCGGCATAAAGTTTCCCTGGCAGGGTGAGCCGTCTCTCTCTTTTCCTGCTTTTTGTTCATGCTCCACCTCATCACTTCATTCCCTAAACCTTTATCTGGGGCCGCAGCGTTCCTCGGGATTACGTTGGTCGGAACCATCGATGTTTTTACCGGTTTTGAAGTCAGCCTTTCGGTCTTTTATGCAATCTTCGTCATTGCTGCGGTCTGGTCGCTTGGCCGGGTTGCTGGTGGGTGTGCCGCGTTCTATGCCGTGTCGCTCTGGACCGCCGCCGATCATTTTTCCGGTCACCCGTTTGCCAGCGATTGGATTCTGCTTTGGAACGCTACGGTGCGCTTCAGCTTTTTCTTGCTCGTGGTCGTCGGGGCCGTTCACACGAAACGTCACCTCGAGTCCGTCGAGGCCCGCAGCGAAGCGCTTGAGCAAGTGCTGCCGATCTGCACCTGCTGCAAGAAAATCGCCGATGAACACGGAGCTTGGGTGGATGTGGAAACCTACCTCGGCGAACACCTTTCGAGCCGCCCCACGATGAAACTCTGCCCGGACTGCTCGCGGAAGGTTTACATCGATAAGGTATCGCCGGCAGACGTAGCGGCGCCGCATGTTCATTCTGAATCAAGGTGATCACTTGGCGCGTCGCTTAAGATGAGGATCCTGCACGCGATCCACTCCGCGAATGTCCGCGGAGGCGGCCCCATCGAGGGCATCAAACAACTCTCCCAGCACAATTTGGCGGCGGGGCACAGTGTCGAGGTGCTCTCCCTCGACGATCCGGCCGAGCCTTGGCTAAAAGAGTTCCCCTTACCCATCCACGCCGTGGGTCCCTCCTACATGAGTTACGGCTACACGCCGCGACTCGTTCCGTGGCTCCGGGCCAACCACCACAAATATGACGTGGTGATCGTCAACGGCATCTGGCAATACAACAGCCTCGGAGTCTGGCGGGTTCTCCGCGACTCGGCCACCCCATACTGCGTCTTCACCCACGGGATGCTCGATCCGTGGTTTAAGCAACACTACCCGCTCAAACACCTCAAGAAGTGGCTCTACTGGCCTTGGGGGGAATATCGCGTCCTCCGGGATGCGCTCGCTGTCTTCTTCACCACCGAGGAGGAGCGCCGCCTCGCCCGTCGCTCTTTCTGGCTATACCATTGCGACGAGATCGTCGTCTCGTATGGCATCGCGGGAGCCACCGGGGATCCGGTCGCGCAGCGGGCCCTATTCTTTGAGAAATTTCCCGAGACCCGGGACAAGGAACTCATTCTTTTCCTCGGCCGCCTCCACGAAAAGAAGGGCTGCGATCTGCTGCTGGTTTCCTTCGCGGAAGCACTACGCCACACCGCGCGGGACCCAGCGCGCCGCGACCGGCTGCATCTCGTCATGGGCGGCAGCGGTTCTGGGGACTACGTGGCCGCGCTCAGGGCTCAGGCCCAGCAACTGGGCATCGCCGATCGCATCACATGGACAGGGATGGTCACCGGTGATTTGAAGTGGGGCGCCTTTCGCGCCGCAGACGCCTTCTTCCTCGTCTCCCACCAGGAAAATTTTGGGATCGCCGTCGCCGAATCGCTGAGTTGCGGATTGCCCGTGCTCATCTCCAGTCGCGTCAACATCTGGCGCGAAGTGAAGCTGCACAACGCCGGCCTCATCGAGGACGACAACCGGGACGGCGCCGTCCGCATTCTTGAGCGCTGGCTTGCGCTGCCTCCGGAAAGGCGCACTGAAATGGGGGAGAATGCCCAGCGCTGTTTCGATCGTTGCTTCAACGTCGATTACTTCGCCGATTCCTTCATTAAGGCACTCAAGTTACTCGGACTCCCCGAGTAAGTCGCGACTTACAACGTTGCGGCGATCCCTAACATCCCGCCGATCTTCTTTCGTAATTCCCGCTGGATCCCGTCGATCCTCAGGTTGCCATTAATGATGTCGAATCCATACTCTTCGTGCATCGCCGTGAACTCCGTCTGCAGGAGCCGCTGATACTTGATGAAGCTATCGAACATATCGTGCGACAGGCCGAGGTCCATCCCGCTTTCCCAGTAATCCAGCGTCGCGTTTTTTTGAAAGTTCCGCTCCACCAGTTGGCGCGCGCCCACCTTGAAGTAGAAAACGGCATCCGGGACCAGCGCGAGACTATATAGATTGCGCGTCCATTCGCGCTCCGCCCCGCGCACGATATCCCGCGCCATCAGCGTATAGACATAACGATCCGCCAGCACCACGAAGCCGGCCCGCAGCGCCGGAATCATTTCATGCACGAGCTGATCAAAAAAATCCGTCGCATAGAAAAGTGAAAGTGTCGTGTGGGTCAGCACATTGCCCTGTTTCGCATCCTCCAGTTCCTCCCCCACGAGATTGGAGCGCCGGATGCCGATGTGTTTCACCGCATGGCCATTCGCTTCCAGCCAGCCGCTCAGCCGGGCGATCTGGGTCGAACGGCCCGAGCCGTCCGCACCTTCGATGGCAAAGAGTTTGCCGGCGAACTTGCAGTCCCTCACCTCCGGGAGCTGGCGGCCGAAGAATGTTTTTTCGACTAGTGGCATAGCCGGGCGCGAAAGGCAGGTAGGTCGATTTGTTCGCGGATCATCTGCCGCACCTTGGCCTGCTGGACTTGGATTTCCTCCGCTGCATCCACCAGCGTGAAACCGAATTTTTCCCGCATCCCCTCATACTCGGCGAAGACCTTCCCCTGAAAAATCCGGAAGCTCTCATACGGATCGGTGCTCCAACCCATGTCCAGCCCCGCTTCGTGATACTTCAGGGCCGGGCGACCTTCCAGAATCCGGTTCAGGGATACCTCCAGCGGGACGCGGAAGTAGAACGTGATATCGGGATGCACCGCGAAACTGTAAATTGTCTCCACCCATTCGCGATCGACTCCCCGCACGGCGTCGCGAGCAAGTGCCGTGTAAATATAACGGTCGCAGAGCACGATGTAGCCGGCCCTCAGCAGCGGGAGAATCTGCCGTTCGTAGCGGTCGGCAAAGTCAGTTGCGTGGATCAACGAGAAAGTCGTGGGTGTCAGAAGCTGACGCTTTTTCCCCTTCGTCGTCGATTTCTTGACCAGGACCGAGGAGTTCCACTCTGTGAAGAAGACGCGATAGCCCTCCAACTCAAGCCAGCGTTTGACCAGATAGATTTGAGTCGATTTACCCGACCCATCCAGCCCCTCGACAGCGATAAGTTTTCCTGAATAATGACGCGGCGGGCTTACCACGGCGCGAATCGTCGCGAAATTTTCTGTGAATGCAACGGGAAAGGCGGTGTTCGCCTTCGAGGCGTGACGCAAACTTAACAGCGTGAATGACTTATGAAAATATCCAGCCTCATCGAACAAGCACGTGCGGTTCGGGAACGGGCCTATGCGCCCTACTCGCGGTTTGCCGTCGGCGCGGCGCGTTTGAGTAAAGGCGGGCTCGTTTTCACGGGCTGCAATGTCGAAAACCTTTCCTTCGGTCTGACGATCTGCGCGGAACGGAATGCGATTTTCACTGCGATCGCGGCGGGTGAACGGGAGTTCGAAGCCATCGCCATCGTCGCGGACTCTCGTTCGCCGGTCAGTCCCTGCGGAGCCTGTCGGCAGGTTTTAGCGGAGTTTGCGCCCTCGATCGCGATTTGCTGTGCGAATCTCCAGGGCGAGACTTTCGAGGCCAGCTTGCGTGATTTGCTTCCGCGAGCAACTGAGGGCATTTTGGGGACGTGAGCTGTTCCACGTAGAACAATGTTTGTTTATCCGAAAACCTACGACGTCATCGTGATCGGGGCCGGTCACGCCGGGATCGAGGCTGCCAGTGCCGCCGCGCGTCTTGGTTGTGACACCCTGATGCTGACGCAGAATCTCGACTCCGTGGGTCAGATGTCCTGCAATCCGGCAATTGGCGGCCAGGCGAAGGGTCAGATCGTTCGCGAAATCGACGCGCTCGGGGGAGTGATGGGGCTCAATACTGACGCCACGAGCATTCAGTTCCGGATGCTTAATCAAAAAAAGGGCCCCAGTGTTCGTTCACCGCGCGCTCAGTGCGACAAAAAGGCTTATCAGTTCCGGGCCAAGGCCGAGCTCGAACGCACGCCGAATCTCGACCTGAAGCAGGGAAATGTGACCCGCATCCTGACCGAAAATGGTGCTGCGGTCGGGGTGGAGACAAACCTCGGTTTCCAGCTTCGCGGCCGGGCCGTGGTCGTGACCACAGGAACCTTCATGCGTGGATTGCTCCATGTCGGCCTCCAGAACCAAGCCGGGGGTCGAATGGGTGATGCGTTTTCCACCCTTAGCGATAGCCTCAAAGAACTTGGGTTCGAGGTGGGTCGCTTCAAGACTGGCACACCGTGTCGGCTGCACGGGAAAACGATCGACTTTTCCCAATGTGCGCTCCAGCCGGGAGACGACTTGCCGCTTCCGTTTTCCTTCGTTCCTGAGCGTCTCACCCACCATCGGGATGACATCTTCTCTCTGAATCACTGGGCCGATGGCGTGTTCCACATGGAACAAATCCCCTGCTGGACGACCTACACCAACGAGCGCACCCACGATTTCATCCGGGCAAATCTCGACAAATCGCCCCTCTATGCCGGCCGCATCGAAGGGGTGGGACCGCGCTATTGCCCGTCAATCGAGGATAAAGTGGTGAAGTTCGCCGAGAAGACCGCGCACCAGATTTTCCTCGAACCCGAGGGCCGTCACACCGAGGAAATCTACGTCAATGGCGTCTCAACCAGCCTCCCGATCGAGGTGCAATACGCCTTTATCCGCACCATTCCCGGCCTCGAGAACGCCGAGATCATGCGTCCCGGCTACGCGGTGGAATACGATTTCTGCCCGCCCACCCAACTCACCCACGCGCTCGAAACGAAACGCGTTCCCGGCCTTTACTTCGCCGGACAAATCAATGGAACCTCCGGCTACGAGGAGGCTGCGGCACAAGGGCTGGTGGCCGGGGCCAATGCCGCCCTCAAGATATTGGGTAAACCCGCCTTTACCCTTGATCGGGCGACCGCCTACATCGGCGTCCTGATCGATGACCTCGTGACCCAAGGCACTCCCGAACCTTACCGGATGTTCACCAGCCGCGCCGAACATCGTCTGCTCCTCCGGCAGGACAATGCTGACCTCCGCCTCACGCCGCTCGCTCACACGCACGGGCTCGTGGACGCCGATCGCTACGCCAGGGTGCTGACCAAGCAGACCGAACGCGCCCGGCTTCGCGAATATACGGACTCGACCCGCTACGACGGGGTTTCCATCTCCCAGTGGCTTCGTCGTCCCGCTAATACCGCTGATCTCCTGCCCACGGAACTCCGCTCCGGCTTCGATGCGCAGCTCTGGGAGGGCGTCGAGATCGATCTGAAATACGCCGGCTATATCGCCCGCCAGGAGACGGCCGTGACCCGCCTCCGCAGCAATGAAGGCAAACGCATTCCGGCCAGCCTGAGCTACGAAACCATCAATGGCCTCCGCCACGAGGCCCGTCAAAAACTAACCCTGGTCCGTCCCGAAACCCTCGGTCAGGCCGCACGGATCAGTGGCGTCACCCCGGCGGATCTCGCCCTGCTCGCCGTCATCATCTCTCGTCCGACCTGAACTCGCCCCGCACCACACAGATCGTCCCCTCTCCTCTGGCTGGCCCCCGACGACCTGCCCACCTTCCTCACCGACCTTGAGGCTCCCCTCATTGCTTCCGTGAAGGATTACGGCCCCTCCGCGATCCGGCTCTCCCGCTAACGCCAACTCTGGCGTCTCTGATCGCTGGTCAGCGTCCCAGACGGCGCGCCCGCTCGCCCAGCACGGCCAGCGCTGCCACCCGCGGCCACGGGATCTCTGCGATCACCGGCGGGAACATCCGAATCGCGGACCAAATCTGCCGCAGGGCGGCGCCGCGGTTTTCACTGAGAAGATTGTAGCCTAAGCGCACGAGCAATCCGGCGCGGGTGCGGTCGAGATCCACGCTCGGCCCGGGGAAAGACGCATCCCAGCGCGTGAGCAACGCCCTAAAATCAGTCACCTCCGGTCCTTTAATATGCCGACGAAAGGCAACCGCTAGTTCTGCTTCTGCCGCCGTGAGCGGACCAGCAGCCTTTGTGGCGATCCTACCCACCACCCGCCGCACCGCCTCCGTCCCTTCGGAACGTCGCAGCGCGCTGATCGAACCTCCGTGCTCCCGGACCTCGACGAGCCGCTCGGGCAGATTCCGCACTTCATAGCGTGCCATGATCCGCGTCCACAAATCGTAGTCCTGGCAGGTCGCGAAGCTCTCGTCGTAGCCGCCAAATTCGTCCCGTACCATCGCCGCACGAAACATCGCCGCCGTATGGATCACCGGATTGTCGAACAGGCTCAACCACCGCACGCTCGTCGCCTCGAGCGGCAGATTCCGATTTCCCCGCGAGCGCCCGTCCGCGTCGATCAGCCGTCCCTGCGCACCCACCACGGCCGTCGTCGGGCGGGTTTCGAGAAATGCCACCTGCTTTGTAAGTCGTTGCGGCCCAGAGAGATCGTCACTATCGTGCCGCGCCAGGAATTCCCCGCGCGCCTCGCGCAACCCCACATTGAGACTCCGGGTCAGACCGATGTTTTCCGGCAGCCGCACCAGCCGGATACGCGGGTCGTTTGCGGCCACCACCTGCGCCGCGCTGTCGTCCGTGGAGGCATCGTCGATGATGATGAACTCAAAATCCGTCCAGGTCTGCGCCAGCACGCTGTCGATCGCCGGTCGCAGCCAGCGCCCGCCATCGTGGACACTCATCAGGACCGTGACCCGCGGTGTCTTCATCGCTCGAGCACCTCGCGGAAAATCACCCGATGCTCCGCCACCCAGCGTTCCGCATCGAAGAGCCGCTCCGCCCGCGCCCGCGCCGCCTTGCTCCGCACCGGCCAGTTCAGGATCACCTTCATCGCCGCATCCGCAAACTGCTCCCCCGTCGGAAACGCCGCGCGGTCCCAGCTCTCCGGCACCTCGATCAGCTCCCCGCCATCTTCGCCCACCAACTCAGGCAGCCCGCCGGTCGCGGACCCGATCACCGGCAGCCCGCAGGCCAGCGCCTCGATCACCACCGTCGGACACGGGTCCGCATATTTCGGGTGAAGGAGCACGTGTGCCGCGCGGTAGAGTTCCACCGCCTCGGATTGGGAAAACGCCGGCCGCAATGTCACCGTGTCGCCCAGGTCCAGCCGCGAAATCTCCTCGCGCACTTCCACCTCCGCATTCGCCCAGCGCAGCGCGCCCGCGATCGTCAGCCGCGCCGGGCAGCCTGCATCGCGCAGGTGCCGCAACGCCGCCAGGGGTGTGAGCACCCGCGCCGCCTGGTAGTGCGTCCCTGCGGTCAGCAGATTCCAGCATTCCACCGGTCCGCGGGCCGGCGCCGGTGAAAACTCCGCGAGATCCACTGGGTTGAAAAGCACGCGGGATGGCGCCGCGCTTGGCCCCAGAAACTGTTCCGCACTCACCCGACAAAACTCGCTCTGATTCACCACGAAATCCGCCTCCGCGCGCAACGCCGCCATCGGTCCATTCGTCTCCGCCAGCCGATCGCCAGCCCACGCGGGGAAAGCGACGCCATTCTGATTCCAGATAAACTTCACCCCACGCGACTTTGCCCATCGCACCAGCTCCACCGCATGCCGCGGCGCTGCGCTGCTCACGAGATAGAGCACATTAAAAGCGCCTCCCTCCGGAAACGCCCGATCAAGCGCCCGCAACTTCACCCGCCCGCCCGCCACCATCGCCCCGGGTTCGCGTGGCAAAGCTCCGCCATAACTCAGCATCGGCTCACCCGACGGGAGGGAAAACGTCCGCGCTACCAATTCCCGCCGATACCGCCACCTCGCCGGCATCCGCACCCACTCCCAAGCCGCCGCACGCAGCCCGGCCAGCATCACCGCAGCTCCGCGGGAAAAAACCGCGGGCTGTAACACCGCTCCAACAAAAACCCCGCCGCCCGCCAGAGCGGCAGCAGCGCTCGTTTCACCGTCACCGGCCCGCGGCGACCGGTCAGAAAAATCATTCCGCGCGGGGCCTCCAGATGCACCGCTCCTCCAAAAATTACTCCCTCCGAAGTCAACAACTCCACCTCAGCAAACAGCCTGCGCGCATGCGCCAGCGCCACACACGTACCGAGGCCAAACTCCTCCATCGGCGCAAAGTCATCCATCAAGATCGCCCCATCCGGCGCGAGCAGTGCCGCGGAGTAGGCGAGATCGTGCGCCACGCTGAACAGATCATGCCCCGCATCGATGAAAACAAAATCAAACTGCCGCCCCGCTCTCAGCGCCGCGGGCAGCGTGTCCGTCGTCCTTCCGGTCAGCGGCGTGATGCGCTTCGCCAGATCCGCATCGAGATGTTTGGCCCAGATTTCTGCACAACTCGCGCGCAGCGTCTGCCGCACCCCGTCGAGCTCGATCGCGTAATTTTGCGGCGTGCTCAAAGGAATGATGTCCGCCGTGGTGATTTCCACGTCCACACCATGGGCCCGCGCCGCAGCCGCCATCGCGAAGGCGCCGAGTCCGCGGCCGGTCCCGATCTCCAGGATCCGGAGCGGGTTCCGCGTCTCGATGATCCGATCGAGGATCAGCCCGCGCTCGAAATTTGCCGGCCGATACGTCCCGTCCTTTTCGTCGCGCAAACCCGTGAGCAGCCCGAGTTGCCACACGCGTTCGCGGCGCGGTTTGTCATCGAAGGTTTTTAGCCAGTCGCCGAGTCCAGTCATGCTTTCGCCAGAGTCTGTTGGATGACTTCGCGGAAGGCGATGCACATGCGATCGCCCGATGGCGGCGCGCCGAGCACCTGCGCGTGATGCAGCGCGTAGTTCTCGCGGATCGCCGCGATCGCGCCTGCCACGTCATCGCGAAACCCGATGCCGTAACCACGCGCCAGTTCCACGATGCCGCCGCCGTCTTCATGGTAAATGATCGGCGTCCCGCACTGGAGGCCTTCGATGAAATGCATGCCGCCGGGTTCCCATAGCGAGGCCGTGACATAGACATGACACTGCCGCAGCAGCTCCGCGAGACCCGCTCCGCTCGCCGGCGGGAAGGTGCGCGCAGACTTCCACGTGATCTCCTTCGGCCAGCGCCCGATGATCCACAGCTCCACGCCGGGCAGCTTGCCGGACGCGATCAGTTCGTCAATTTCGCGATAGACGCCAAAGCCCTTCATCCAGTTATCCGACCAATGATGCGTGACCAGCCGCAGCGGTTCGCGCCGGTCCCAGGCGCGGCTGCCCACCGGATGAAACACCGCCGGGTCCGCGCCGTTCAGGATGCACGAGTGAGTTTTTTTCCGGTCGAACCAATGCGCCGCGTGATGATCGCGCAGCCAATCGGAAATGAACACCGTATGATCCGCGAGCGCATCGAAGCGCGCCAGCCGCGCATCCATCTCAGTCGTCTT
>Ga0105048_10013727_pt1 | contig 12644 bp, 10 predicted proteins | sample MAT05_FD_78382 | JGI IMG/M metagenome (GOLD analysis project Ga0105048, IMG submission 78382) | Freshwater microbial communities from Lake Fryxell liftoff mats and glacier meltwater in Antarctica - MAT-05 | ecosystem: Environmental > Aquatic > Freshwater > Ice > Liftoff microbial mat | place... | reverse complement strand
CCGTCCATTGGAGAAACGCGACCGGGACGGAGCGACCGGACCGCGTCTGTGACACTGCAATGTGTCGGTTTTACCGCTTGCGGCGGCTCTTGCCCGCGCGGCCCTTGGGACGCGACAGGCGGACGACCTTGCGCTCATCTTCCTGGCTCTCGCGCGGCAGGCGGATGATGCGACCCGCCAGCCCGAACATCGAGGCCATCGGCGCATCCTCAACCATGACGGTCTCGGCGTCGCCGTAGCCGTTGAACCAGGTGGTCATGGCGACGCCATAGGCTCCCAGCATGCCGATCTCGATATAGTCACCCTCGCGGATATCCTCGGGCAGCCAGAACGGGCCGGGCATATGGTCCATGCTGTCGCAGGTGGGGCCGTAGAAGCGGAACGGCTTCAGCGGACCTTCGACCTCATGGGCGCTCTCGCCCTCGCCCCGGTACAGTTTCACCGGGAACGGCCATTTGACGTGGGCGGCGTCGAACAGGTTTCCGTAGCTGCCGTCGTTCAGATAGAGCGCGTCGTTCTTGCGCAGCTCGACCTTGGTCAGGATCGACTGGGCTTCGGCCACCAGGGCACGGCCGGGTTCACACCACAGCTCGGTCTCTTCGTGGACCATCATGTCGGCGAAGCCGCGCTGGATCGAGTCGACGTAGTCGCTCATGTCCGGCGGCACCATGCCGGGATAGACGGACGGGAACCCGCCGCCGACGTCAACGATATCCACCATGACACCGGCGCGCACGATGGCGCGCGAGGCCTGGGCCATCGCAGCCTGATAGGCGGTGGGCCGCATGCACTGGCTGCCCACGTGGAACGAGACGCCCATCCGGCCCTCGGTCGCAGCACGGGCGGCCAGCAGAAGGGCCGGTGCCTCATGCAACTCGACCCCGAATTTGCCGGACAGGGAATAGGACGCGCCCTCGGCCACCACGGCCAGACGCACGATCAGGGTCAGGTCTTTGGCCCCGCCGGTGGCCTCGAGTATTTTTTGCAGCTCTTCGTGGCTGTCCAGCGCGAAGGTGTTCACGCCGTGATCGAAGTAGGCGGTTGCGATGGCCTTGCGGCTCTTGACCGGGTGCATGAAGGCCATGCGTGAGCCCGGTGCATGGGCGCGCACCAGCTCGATCTCGGGGATCGAGGCCACATCGAAGGACGTCACACCGTTCGCGGCCAGGGTCTCGATGACCCATGGCGAAGGGTTGGCTTTCACAGCGTAGAAGACGTCGCCTTTAAACTTGTCCTGGAACCAGCGCGCCGCTACCGCCACCGCATCCGGCCGCGCAAAGGCGACAGGACGTTCGGGTGACCGCTCGCGGACCAGGTCCAGGGGCTTATGATACGTGTGCAATTCACGTAACCCCCAACAGATAGTTGAACCAAGTCCGGCGTTAGCAGCGCTTTTGAGGACATCGGGTCCGCCGGAAGCGGGGGAAATAGGGACTCTGAACCGCTATGTAAAGCAGCGTTTTTACACGGTGTTCCACGCGGTCGCCGTTACGGCCCCGCCGCAACAAATACTGGCCCAACAACTAAGGTCCAAAGTTCGCACGTTCGGGCAAGTGCCACATCGGGCGTGTTGCCAAACGACGGGTATATTTGATGTCTCTGCTGGTCACTTGTCGCGTGCATGTCTGTGCTCCTGCAAACACAGGGACCAAAGCAACGAACCCCAGATCAGATCAACCGTGAGCAACCCCCTTCGCCGCGACGCGGTCATCAAAGGCAGGATCAGCCGGCATCCTGTCGTCGGCGCTCACCTCAAAGTTTGATGACATCCGCTGATGAAATCCGGCCGGCGCGTCCGACGCCAGCTTGCCGCATCGTGGAGATCAGTTCCTCGTCGATCAGGCGCATCGCGGTCTCAACGCCAGATTGGCCGTAGGCTGACAGGCCCCAGATGTAGGGCCTGCCGATGCACACTGCGGTCGCGCCCAGTCCCATCGCCTTGAAGACATCGGAGCCCCGGCGGAACCCGCCGTCGATCAGAACGGGAACCCGTTTACCTACCGCGGCGACCACCTCCGGCAGGACGTCGATGGCACCTACCAGGCTTTCCTCGGCGCGCCCGCCGTGGTTCGACACCACGATCCCGTCGGCACCGTGCGCCAGCGCCTGCGCGGCGTCCTGTGCGCTCATGATACCTTTCACCAGCACCGGCTTTCTCGTCCAACTCCGGAGGAGTCGGACGTAGTCCCAGGTCAGTTTCGGATCGCCGAGCGCCGTCAATCGGGTCAGATCGACACCGTCGAACATCGCCTTGCGCTTGAGGTAACCCGCGAACCCGGCGGTTCTGTCATGGCATTGCTGGCAGTTGCCGGTGTCCTGACGCGCCAAGATGGCCTGGGTTTCGCGCCGCATGCCGCCGGCCAGGAGATCGACGGTGAGTACGATGGCCCCTGCGCCTGCCGCGTCCGCGCGCTCCACGAGCTGGCGCGCAGTCTTCGCATCGTTGGTCGGGTAAAGCTGGAACCAGAGCGGCGCCTGTCGGTCGTCAACAAGGGTTTCGAAGCTGACATTTGTGAGCGTGGAGATCATCTGAAGTGCGCCACGACGGCGCGCCGCCCTGGCGCTAGGCCGTTCAGCGTCCTGGTGGAAGGCGCGCTGGCTGGACACCGGGGCCAGGGCCACCGGCGATGCCCAAGTCTGACCGAACAGCTCGACAGACAAATCGATCGTCCCGACATCGACCAGCCGGCGGGCGCGGAAACCGTACTTCTGGAACCCCTCGCGGTTGGCCGTCACCGTCCAGTCGTCCAGCACGCCAGTCTGCAGGTAGCCGTAGTGAGCCGGCCGCATGGTCCGCTCGGCCACGGCCTGCAGGTCGAAGACGTTGATTGCCTGCTCGAGGGCGGTGATTGTCGGCACCGGTGGTTCGGCGGCCCGCGCCTCGGGCGACCCCAGCGCCCCCGGAAACAGGGCACCCGCCAGAGGGCTGGCGGCCAGGTAGCCGAGAAAACGTCGTCTGTCGGCCACGACATGCGTCTGTTCCATTTGCCCGCCCCGGAAACGCCCGGCGCTGTTCGCCGCGCCGACAACCTAGCCTCTGCAGGGGACCCGCGCCAAGGCGGTGCCAATGGCTCATCCTGGGAGCCCTTGTCTTGTTCCTCCGGTAGCTGCGGCTTAGACTGGCTTCCAATACGACAGCGGCCACCAAGGTCGCCCGGAGGAACCCCATTGGCCGTTACAGCCCTATCCAAGCACGTTCCGATCGAGACCATACGGCGGACCGAGTACGCCACCTTCCGTGTGCGGCCGATCTCGCCGCACATCGGCGCTGAGGTCGATGGCGTCGACCTGTCGAAGCCCCTGTCCGCCGCGCAATTGTCGGACATCCGCGCCGCGTGGGCCGACTGGATGGTTCTGGTATTCCGCGACCAGCACCTCGACCGTGAGGCCCACAAGGCGTTCGGTCGCCATTTCGGTCGCCTGCACACCCATCCGATGAACCATGGCCGCCCCGGCCAGGATATCGAAGTGCTGATCGTCAAGACAACGGCGCAGTCTGCCTATACGGCCGGCGAGGGCTGGCACACCGACGTGACGTGCGATCAGATCCCGCCGCTGGGCTCTATGCTTTACATCACCGAGACGCCGGAATGCGGCGGCGGCGACACGCTGTTTGCCGACATGTACATGGCCTACGAGATGCTATCGCCGACCATGAAGGCGTTCCTGGGCGGCCTGACGGCCATCCATGACGGTGCCCTGCCTTATATCGGCAACTATGGCTCGAAACCGCCCGAAGGCGGCTATCCAAGACATGAGCATCCGGTCGTCATCCGGCACCCGGTTACGGGGCGCAAGGTGCTTAACGTCAACTCGGGCTTCACGACCCACATCGTCGGCCTGCACCGCTGGGAGAGCCGCGCCCTGCTCGATAGCCTGTTCGCCCTTCTGCAGCGAGAACCCAAGCTGCACTGCCGGGTGCGCTGGGAACCAAACACCCTGACGATGTGGGACAACCGCTGCACCCAGCACCACTCGGTATGGGACTACTATCCTCACTCGCGCTACGGCGAACGCGTGTCGATCGTCGGGGACGCGGCACCCACCGCCTAGGTGTGCTGAAGTACCCGCACGCGCCGGGCTTCTGGGCCGGCGCGTGTTTCAGCGGCAAGCGCGCTGGACCGGAACCGTCCGGCTGTGCCATGTAGCCGGAGCCTGCCACGGGAAAGCACCGACCGCGCACATGTCCGACGCCGCCGTTCTGTCGATCCGGAACGCCTCAAAGACCTTTGGCGAGCGCCTGGCGCTCAATGGCGTATCGCTGGATGTGGCCAGGGGCGAGATGATCGCCCTTATCGGTCCGTCCGGCTCCGGAAAATCCACCCTGCTGCGCTCGATCAGCGCATTGCAGACCATCGACGCCGGGGCCGGCGTGATCACGGCGTTCGGCGGGCCGGTGCAGAAGGACGGCAGGATCGACGCTGACGTGCGCAAGACGCGTACGCGGATCGGCATGATTTTCCAGCAGTTCAATCTGGTGGGACGCCTCAGCCTGTTCACCAATGTGGCGCTGGGATCGTTGGGCCGCATTGGCTTCTGGCGCGCGGCGCTGGGGTTCTGGCCCACCGAGACCAAGCTGGCGACCATGGCGGCGCTGCACCGGTTCGGGATTTCGGACTACGCGACGCAGCGGGCCAATACGCTGAGCGGCGGCCAGCAGCAGCGCGGCGCGATTGCGCGGGCGCTGGTGCAGAAGGCCAAGATCATCCTGGCCGACGAGCCGGTGGCGTCGCTGGATCCGGTTTCGGCCCGGCGCGTCATGGATATATTGCGTGAACTGAACCGCACCGATGGTCTGACCGTGCTGGTGACCCTGCATCAGGTGGATTATGCGCTGCGCTACTGTGATCGCGTGGTGGCCTTGAAGGCTGGCGAGGTTGTCTATGACGGCCCGGCCAGCGGCCTGAAGACCGAACAACTGATCGACATCTATGGCCCTGAATTCGAAGACGTCTTCTGGGAAGGAGCGCCGACATGACCCGCCTCATCACCGCCAGTCTGGTGACGACCGCCTTGATCGCAACGGCTCTGGGCCTGGCGGCTTGTGGGCAGCAGGATGCCAAACCCGCCGCCAGCGCACCACCCAAGGAGCTGACGTTCTCGATCCTGTCGGCGGAAAACCAGGCTTCGACCCAACCGCTATGGCAGCCGCTTCTCGACGACATGTCGGCCCAGATCGGCGTGCCGGTGAAGCCCTATTTCGCAACCAATTACACCTCGCTGGTCGAGGCCATGCGCTTCAAGCAGGTGCAGCTGGGCTGGTTCTCGGCTTCGCCCGCCCTACAGGCGATCAACCGTGCCGACGCCGAGGTACTGGGACGTGTGGTGGATGCAGGTGGAGAGGCCACCTACAAGTCGGTGATCATCGTCAAGAAGGGCAGCGGAATCACGCTCGAAAAGTTGCTCAAGTGCGACAAGTCGTTGTCGTTCGGAATGGGGGACACGCAGTCGACCTCCGGCACGCTGGCACCAAAGACCTATCTGTTCAGCCCGCGCAATATCGAGCCCCAGACCTGCTTCAAGACCGTGCGCGCCGCCAACCACCAGGCCAATGTGTTTGCGGTCGCCAACGGGGTGATGGATGCGGCGACGAACAATTCCGTGGGCCTGCTGTTCGCCGCGCGTCAGAACCCGCTTATCGCGGAGAAGGTGGAGGTGATCTGGACCTCACCACCGCTGCCGGAATCCTCGATCGTGGTGCGTCGCGATCTGGATCCGGCGATGAAGGAAAAGATCCGCCAGTTCTTCCTGACCTATGGCACCGGCTCGGACGCCAAGGCAGACAAGCAACGCGAAGTGCTGAAGGGTCTGGCCTATGGTGGCTTCAAGCCGGCGGATAACAGCTATCTGAACCCGGTGCGCGAGATGGAGGCCTCCGAAAGCCTGTCCGCCGCACGCCGGTCGGGTGACAAGGCGAAGATCGCCAAGGCTCAGGCCGAGTTCGAGAAAATCAGTGCTGAAGTCGCCGCCACCCGCGCTGTCGATCCGTCCGTCCCATGAGCGTGGAACTGAGCCCCGTCCCGCCGCCGCCCAGCCGGACCCTATTGCAGCGAGCGCCGGATCTGCTGCTCTGGGGTGGCGTCTTTGTGCTGCTGGCGATTGCCTTCGGCCCGGCCGAGATCCGCAAGATTCCACTGCTGTTCTCAAACTCCGAGAACATGCAGGAGATGGGCCGCGGCTTTACCCAGCCGGATTTTGCAGACTGGCGGCTCTATGTCGCGCAGATGTGGCTGACGGTGCAGATTGCGATCTGGGGCACGTCGATCGCAGTCTTGATGGCGATCCCGCTGGGCCTGCTGGCATCGCGCAACATCACGCCGGCGTTTATCCAGATTCCGGTTCGCCGGTTTCTCGATATTGTGCGCTCGGCGCCGGATCTGGTGCTGGGGATGATCTTTCTCGTGGCCGTGGGGCCGGGGCCGCTGGCCGGGGTGATGGCCTTGGCGATTAATACCTCTGGCGTGCTGGCCAAGCTGTTTTCCGAAGCGGTGGAGTCTATCGACCGGGGTCCGGTGGAAGGCGTCCGCGCCACCGGGGCGGCCAAACTGCACGAGATCAATTGGGGGGTCATCCCGCAGGTGGCACCGCTCTGGACGTCCTATGCGCTGTACCGGTTTGAATCCAACAGCCGCAGCGCCACGGTGCTGGGCCTGATCGGGGCGGGCGGTATCGGCCAGGTGCTGTTTGATTCCCTCAACGCGTTCGCCTATTCGCGGACGGCGGCCATCGTCATCGTGATCATAGTCGCCGTCAGCCTGATCGACATGCTGAGCCAGGCCATCCGCAGTCGGTTGCTGTAGGCGCGCGTTCTGCTCTCGCCTGTGGCGAAGCCCGAGAGGGAACAACCACCTGAACATTGGTTGCTCCCTCTCGGGCTTCGCATTCGCAGGGACGAAGCGGGCGACATGCCGGGCCTGGCCAACACAGGGGGCAGGATGTTCAGCCCTTGAACTTGGCCAGCAGGACTTTCAGTTCGGGTTCGTCGACCAGCTCGGCGGCATCGGTGGGGGTGGTCCAGCGTTTTTCGCGTTGGCCCAGTTCAGGCCACGCGGGGCGCTCCTCCCGGACTTCCAGAGCGTACACCATGACGCGGACATGTTGCAGCCGGCCGCTGCGGAGACGCTTGTCGTAGTGAAAGATGCCCTTGGACTTGCGGGCCATGACACCGAGTACGCCGGCCTCCTCAAAAGCTTCCTGGGCGGCGGAGGGGCCGGGCTTGAGGGTCTTGATCGGCCAGCCCTTGGGGATCACCCAGCGGCGGCTTTCCCTCGACGTGATCAAAAGCACCTCGATGTTGCCATCCGCGCGTTTTCGCCAAGGCAGCGCCGCGTACTGGGTGCGCGGCTCGCGGTCCGGCTCGGCCCGGATTCTGGCGACTGACTTGGCCATCGGCGGCTGAACGCCTCCCGCGTCGAATCGGGCCATTGAATGAACCCGGGGCGGAGGCCTTTACACGTGGTCTGACGTCACGCCAATCCGACTGTCATAAAACTGTCACCTCGAAGGAGTCAGGCGTCTTCCGTCCGGGGGCGCCGCACGCGGGCCAGGCGACGCAGGCGGCGCCAGAAGCGCGACTTCTCGGCCTCCGGGTAGGGCTGCAGGTTCTTGACGAAATCCTCCGCGCACGCGCGCCAGGAAAACGTCTCGGCGAAGGCGCGGACGCGGGCGCGGTCCAGATCAAGCGCCTGAAGGCAGGCTTCGCGAAGCCCTTCCGTCGCTGTCAGGGCCAGCACACCGGCGGCGGACCCGGGGATCAGGTCGATGGGACCTGGTGCCGGATAGGCAGCCACGGGGGTGCCGGCCGCCATGGCCTCCAGGATCACCAGCCCGAAGGTGTCGGTCAGCGAGGGAAAGACGAAGACGTCGGCGCAGGCATAGTGGGCGGCCAGTTCCGCACCGGACTTGGGGCCCTTGAACACGACCTCAGGATACCTGGCCTTTAACTCGTCGAGCTGGGGACCCGGACCGACGACGACTTTGGTGCCCGGCAGGTCCAGGGCTACAAACGCCTCGATGTTCTTTTCCACGGCCACGCGACCGACGTTGAGAAAGATCGGCCGGGCCAGGCCCTCGAAGATGTCGGGTTCGCCCTCGCGGCGGGGATGAAACTGTTCGGTGTCCACGCCGCGCGACCAGGCAGAGATGTTGCGGAACCCGTGGCGAGACAGCTCCTCGCGCATCGTGGGCGTGGCTACCATCAACCGGCCCGACGGCTTGTGGAACCACTTCATATAGGCGTAGCCGGCGGCCAGTGGCAAAGGCAGGCGAGCCGAGACGTATTCAGGGAACCGGGTGTGATAGCTGGTGGTGAAGGGCAGCTTCCACTCCACGCAGATGCGCCGCGCGGCCAGGCCAATCGGCCCCTCGGTGGCGATGTGGACGGCCTCCGGCTCAAACGCCTTGAACCGCTCCTGCACGGGCTCATAGACGCCGATGGCGACCTTGATCTCGGCGTAGGTGGGCAGGGGAAAAGTCTTGAACTGGCCGGGGTGGATCACCTCCACCGTGTGGCCCATGGCCTCCAGTTCGCTGACGACGCGGGTCAGCGTGCGGACCACGCCGTTGACCTGCGGCTCCCAGGCGTCGGACGCCAGCATGATGCGCATGGGTCGCATGGCGTCGCGCGGGGCCGTGATCGCCTCGCGCAGGCGCCGTTCGGAGCGCATGGGTCGCGCAGGCTCGGCCTTGGCCAGCGCCTCGGTCTGCATCCAGGCCCAGAAAGCCCCCAGCAGGGCTTCCTTCGTGGGAAAGTGACGGTAGACGGTGCGCTCGCCGACGCCGGCATCCTCGGCAATTTCGGCGAAGCTCAGGTCTTCGAGGGACCGGGTCTCCAGCTGATGGCCGACGGCGCGGAGGATCTGTTCGCGGGTCTCTTCGCGCTGCCGTTCACGCAGGTTCGCTGATGGCAACTTCATGTCAGTCGCACTGTCACGAGTAGGTGGCATGTGTCAATGGATGCCTGATTTGCGAGACTTGGGGCCCAGATTCCGGAAAGCGGTGCCCAATTGACCGTCAAAATCAGAGGTTTGCTCGTCGAGCAGGGGTATTTTCTGGCGTCTCTGGTCTCATATCACTAGATGTAACCGTAGAATTGATCCTCCCCGATCGCAGGCTTATGGACGCTCACACCTATCCGGCCAAGGCGACGCCAAAGTCGCTGCGAACGCGCGCCCGCATCCTCGATGCGGCCTTGCAGCTGTTCGCCGACATTGGCTATCACCCGGCAACCAACGCCGTGATTGCAGACGCCGCCAGCCTGACCCGCGGGGCGATGCTCTACCACTTTGCCACGCGCGAACAGCTGGTCGAAGCGGCCATTGGACACATTGAATTGAACCGCGCTCGCCTCTTTGAGGCGGCGGCTTCAGAACCGGCGGCACCGGGCGTCGATGCATCCGAACACGCCATCGACGTCTACTGGTCCGTGCTGCATGAGCCGCCATTCCTGGCGTTTGCCGAGCTCGAGGCCGCCGCGCGCACGGACCCGATGCTGAGCGACCTGTTGCAGGGCGCGCGTAGCGCATTTGACCACGCCCAATTGGGTGGTGATCGGTTCGGGGCTTTGGTTCAGGCCGGTGCTGATCCCCGCTTCCAGACCAGCCGCGACCTGGGCCGGTTCCTGCTGGAAGGGTTGGCGAAGGGGTCCATGACCTATGACGAGGTCGCACGTCGGGACCGGCTGCTGGCCGTGGTCAAGCGGGCAGTTCGCATGTTGAACCGCAAGGGCGACTTGCACGGTTTGTGGACGGATTAGCCGGCCAGCACGTCAGCGGCTGATGCCTCGTTTGCCAGCGGCTGCCCCACCAGATAGCGGCCGAGGTTTTCGAGGAACAGTACATCGTTGCGGTGGGCATTGCCGACGCTCATGCCCGACGAATGCGGCGTCAGCGTCACACGATGATGGCCCCAGAAGCGGCTGTCGGCGGGCAGGGGTTCCGTCTCGAACACGTCGAGCACGGCGTGCGACGGCACACCCCGGTCAAGGGCGGCCAGCAGGGCGGTTTCGTCCACCAGCGGACCGCGTCCGACGTTCACGAAGATCGAGCCGGGCTTCATGCGACCAAACGCCTGAGCGTCCGCGACGTGGCGGGTCTCGGGCGTCAGAGGCGAGCAGAGCACCAGGACGTCTGTGGTCGGCAGAAGGTCGAGGAATTCGCCACGTGTTGCCATGTGCTCGGCGGCCGGGTCGGGTGACGTGCTGCGGCGGATAGCGGTGATGTGCGCGCCGAAGGCTTTGGCCCGCACCGCCACACCGCGTCCAATGGCCCCGAAGCCGAAGATGGTCCAGCGGGACCCCTCGACCTCACGGAAGACGTGGCGGGTCCATTGTCCGGCGCTCTGGGCGGCGCGGCGATCCGGGCCGCCCTGCAGGGCATCGAGAACACCCCAGAGCACATAGTCGGCCATGCCGACAGCCTGGCCGTGACTGGTGGTCAGGCGCGCGCCCTTCTGGATGAACTGGCCGAAGACGGGGTTGTCGAAACCGGCCGCACCGCTTTGCACCCATTTCAGGTTTGGTGACTTCAGCGCCGCGGTCATGAACGCCCGGGCACCTGCGCTGAAGAAGGCGTCGGAATTGGCCCAAACTATGTCTGGCGCAGCCGCATCAAGAGTGACCGGTAAGCCGGCCAGGGTGATTTCGCCGCTGTCACTGACCAACAGCGGCTCAATGGCGGCCCCGTGCGCGGAGATGGCCGCCTGGGTGCGGTGGTAGGCCTTTTCGTGGATCAGCAGTCGCATAGATGAAGTCCCTCTCAGACCGGTGTAGCCGGAGAGGGACCCTGAAAGCTAGCTTCCGCCGCCTGCTTTTGTTGTGGTGGCGGCAGGTACGACGGCTGGGGTCTGCCGGGCCTGATCGCGGCCCCGGCCGCGCATCATCCCCTGCATAGCCGCGAACTCGGTCCTGTCGATAGAGCCGTCTTTGTCCTTGTCGACCATGACGAAGTATTTGGCGATCTGGTTGCCCATTTCGCCCTTCAACTCAGCTTTCTGAATGCGGCCGTCAACGTTGTCGTCGAACATGCCCATCATCCGGGTCTTGTCGATAAGCTCGTCATTGTTGGTGAGCTTGGCCGAGGTTTCTTCCACCCAGCGATAGCGAAGCGCGGTGTAGAACATCTCCTCCCAGGACTGGTCGCCCCAGACGATGGTCTTGGACGCATCAGGGTTGGCCGGGTTCTGTTTCGAGTTGTCGTACCAGTAGTTGGCGATCAGCTTTGAGCCTGCCGGAATCTTCAGCGGCTCGGCGAAGGAGTATTCCCGCTGCCAGTTGAAGTCGTAACGCGGCATGGCCAGGAGGCGCTTCTTGGCACCGTCCGGATACTCGACCCAAAGGTCCGAGGCATAGCCACGATAGTGGGCGTGCGGGAAGGCCGAGTAGAGCAGCATGTCTTTCGGCACGTCGATGTAGGCGGTTTCCTTATGGCGCGCTTCACCGGCGGGAAGCACGATGGTGGGGTCCACAATCACCGAGCTGCGCATCACCAGATCCGGCGTCTCGCCCTTCTTGTAGAAGTAGAGACCCAGTTGGGATCTGTCGGTCACTTCCTTGCCGAACGGCGTGTAGTGGACCTGGGCACCGACCGCCCCGCCCGGAGGCAGGAAGGTACCGACGTTCTTGGGCCAGAGCGTGCTTTCGGAGCCTACCGCATAGCCGCCAAGCGAGGCTCCCCAGCGGCTCTCGTTGCCCTTGCCGTCAGCCGGAACCTCCTTGAGGTAGCCCGTCAGATAGTGGTGTACGGCCTGGCGCTGGCTGACCACGAAGGTTGAGGCCTTGACCCACTTTCCCTCGGTCAGCGGGTTGACCATGATCGGGCGCTGATAGTCGACCACGCCAGAAGCGGGGACCGTGTACTGCGGGATATCCAGGATCAGGTCGGGCTTGCCCAGCGGCCACTTGGCCGCCACGCGGCGCTTGGCACCCAGGGGGTCGACACCGTCGCCACGGGGTGAACCCTGTTCGACCCAATGCACTACCGTCTTGATCTCGGCAGGGGTCAGGCTCTTGTCGTCGGCAAACTTGCTGACGTGGGCGTCGACGTTCCAGGGCGGCATCCGGTCGGTGCGCAGCACCTCACGGATCATCGGTGAGAAGCCCTTGACCATCTCGTAGTTGGTCATGGCGAAGGGACCTATGCCGCCCTCGACGTGACAGGCGACGCACTTCTTTTCGAGAATGGGAGCTACGTCCTTGACGTACGAAATCCGGGCCGCGGCCACCTTGGCGCGTTCCGGGAAGTCGATGAGGCAACCGGGGCTCGTCCGGGTGGCGGCCATGGCGGGGCGACCGGCCAAAACGGCCTCGATGGCTTCAGCGGCCCATGGGTGATCGGCGTTCGCCTTCTGGGTGCCATAGTCCAACCGATCGTCCATCGGACCGCGATAGGCGATCTTCCAGGTCTTTGGATCGATCACGAAGAACTCAGCTGTCCGCGTCACACCCAGTTGTTCGCCGACCAGCTGATTGCGGTCCATGAGGATCGGAATGTCGATGCCGAAGTCCGCCTTCTCTGCCGCGATAGCGTCACGGCCATCCTGGAGGTTGGAGTTCAACAACAGGAACTGCACGCCCTCTCCGCCATACCTGGCCTTCAGGGCCTTGAGGTGCGGGGACAGGTTGCGCGCGATGGGACAGCCATTGCCGG
>Ga0105048_10013726_pt1 | contig 12645 bp, 12 predicted proteins | sample MAT05_FD_78382 | JGI IMG/M metagenome (GOLD analysis project Ga0105048, IMG submission 78382) | Freshwater microbial communities from Lake Fryxell liftoff mats and glacier meltwater in Antarctica - MAT-05 | ecosystem: Environmental > Aquatic > Freshwater > Ice > Liftoff microbial mat | place... | reverse complement strand
GCCCGCTGCGGCGTAGAAATTACCGACAGCGCCTACGTCGCAGCCAACATGCGGCTGATGACCCGCATGGGCAGGGCCGCGCTCCAGCGTATAGAGCGGGATGACAAGTTTGTTCGCGGGCTGCATTCCACTGGCACTCTTGATCCCAACAGTCGTTTCATCATGCACTTTCCCGACGAATTGCTGATCCAGAGCTTTGGCTCTGGCTACGGCGGCAATGCCCTGCTCGGCAAGAAGTGCCACGCCCTGCGCATTGCCAGCTGGCAAGCCCAGAAGGAAGGCTGGCTGGCGGAACACATGCTGCTCGTGGAGATCGAGAGCCCGTCGGGCGAGAAGCACAATCTGGCTGCAGCATTCCCGTCTGCCTGCGGCAAGACCAATCTGGCGATGCTGATTCCACCCGCTTCACTGTCGGGCTGGAAGGTACGGACACTGGGCGATGACATCGCCTGGCTCCACCTGGACGAAACAGGCCAGATGCGGGCTATCAATCCGGAATCCGGATATTTCGGCGTCGTTCCGGGCACAGGACCGAAGACCAATCAGAACGCCTTCGAGATGATCCAGAGCGACACCATCTTCACGAATGTCGCGCTGACGGCAAACAACGAGCCCTGGTGGGAGGGCAAGGGCAGCGGGAGTCCCGCCATCGACTGGCAAGGCCGTCCTTACGACCCGAAGAACGGACCGGCGGCCCACCCGAATGCCCGGTTTACGGTTTCGGCGCCCCGGAACCCCAGCTACTCCCCGCTCGCGGACGACCCCAAAGGCGTGCCGATCAGCGCCATCATTTTCGGCGGCCGGCGACGGGGGCTGGCCCCACTGGTTTACCAGGCCAAGAGCTGGAAACACGGCGTCCTTGTGGGTGCCGGCGTCGCCTCCGAAACTACGGCAGCAGCCACGGGGACCGTTGGGGTCACGCGCCGGGATCCCATGGCCATGAAGCCCTTCTGCGGCTATAACTTTGGTGACTACTGGCAGCACTGGCTGAGCTTCGCGCAACGCTCAAACAAGTTGCCGGCGATCTTCCACGTCAACTGGTTCCGTCAGGACGACCAAGGCCGGTTTCTGTGGCCGGGCTTCGGCGACAACCTGCGCGTACTCCAGTGGATCATTGACCGCTGCGAGGCCAGAGTGGGGGCCCTGGAAACACCCATTGGCTTTCTCCCCAAGGCAGGCGACATCGATTTGCAGGGCGTCGAGCTTCTGCCAGGCGCAATGAATGCGTTGCTGGCTGTCGAGGCAAACGCCTGGAGGGAGGAAATGGCTTCGGTGGAAACCTACCTGCTGGAGTTCGGTACGCACCTGCCCAGCGAACTCCTCGAGGAGCATCGGCGCGTCGTCAGCGGTCTGAACTGACCGGCAGCGGGCCGGACTACTCCTCGACCAGGTACTCAATGGCGAGGGGTGTGCCCCGCGCAGCGACTCTTCCCATGCTGATGACGCCGCTGCCGGTCAGTGCCATGCTGTCGCGACGCACGTAAAGTTCTTCGCCCGCATCCTGCTGGACAAACGTCCCGTTGGTACTCTCATCGACGAGCACGAAGCGATTTCGGGCGGCGTCAATCCGGGCATGGACGCGGGAAATGAGGTTGCCCTTGATGACCACGTCATTCTCATCGGCCCGCCCCATGGTAATCATCACCTTGCCGTTCTGCCCCACGACCAGTTCCTCTCCGCGAAACCTCAGGCGAAGCCTGGTGGCCGGCGTCGGTGGGCGGGCAGAAGGATCAATTGACGGCAACATGTTCGTCGCTTCTTCGGGCTGCCAGAGCACCTCGAAGACCGCAACCTCGTCGGACTGACCCTTCGGCGTCGCTACATCGATCTGACGGACCAGAGCCTTCCACTGGGGTGTCAGCTGCTCAACCAGCGTGCTGGTCGTCAGGATCTGTCCCGCCTTGGCCTGGGAGGTCATCCGGTTTGCCGTATGCACGGCAGCGCCGAAGATGTCCCGGTCCTCGGCCACGACGGGGCCGAAATGGCAGCCGATGCGAATGGACACGTGGGAGTCGTCGGTTTCTATACGGATCGTATTGGTGATCCGCTGTTGCATCTGATTGGCCGCATTCAACGCGTCATCGGCCGACGGGAAGGTGGACATTACTTCGTCCCCCATCGTCTTGATCACCGTGCCCCCGTAGTGCTCAGTCGCCTGCTTCATCACAGCCAGGCACTGCTGCACGGTCGCGCGGGCCCGGTCATCACCCAGTACCTCATAGAGGTGGGTACTTCCGACGACGTCGGCAAACAGAATGGCGAGTGTTTTTTCGGAGCCCGCAGTCACACGTCACCGGTTCGCAATATGTTAAACAGACCGAGTTAGTATGCCACGGCCAGCCGCAGCAAGCCCCGGGTATCGTCAGCGTTCCGCGATCAGGTAGGCCACCCAGCCCGCATCCGCCTCGCCGCGAGTTTCCGGCGTAAACACGCCATTGCCACGCCCGTCCCTGCCAGTACCTTCCCACCATACGGTCACGCGGCTAAAGCCGGCCTCGGCCAGGAGCTCCTGAAGCTCGGGCAAGGTCCACAGCCGCCAGTCGTAGCTAAAGGCCCTCTCGATCTTCGAGCCATCGGGAAACCTGAAGTCGATGTGGCACAGGATGTCACTGGTAACGGGGTAATACTTCTCCTGGTGCCACACGTAGGTAAAACCCTTGCACTTCGTGGTCTCGCGCAGCTCCTTGTAAGCCTCGTAACCACCATAGGCGTCCAGAAAGAATATGCCGTCGGCTTCCAGGGCTTCCCGCACGCGCCGGAAATAGCGCAGCATCGCAGGCCGGGTCTTGAATACCCAGTAGCTGAAGTTAAAGGCACCAACGACATCCACCGGATCTGTTTTCACGCGGGCCACATCACCGCAGATAAACTCAACGCGCTCCTGCTGGGACTCCCTGAGCCGGGAAAAATGCCGCTCGTGACCCCAGGCCAGTACCTCCGGGTCCAGATCAACGCCGATGGCCCGCCGCCTGGGTCCGCCTCGGACCCACTCGCAGGCAATTGCTCCGGTCCCGCAGAAGTCTTCCCGCAGACTCTGGGGGGCCCGGCCCCGGATCTTGCGAAAGGTCTCCACGATGAACTCGCACTCCGCGTCCGGAGTCTGCACCGCAGCCTCGTAGGTGGCGTTTAAATCCGCCAGTTGCGCCATCGTTGGTTTACGCGGCGTGCCGCCATCAGCCATCGGTCAAGACTCCCCTTGAAACAGAATTTTCGCCAACCTCGTCCAGTGCGCGCAGCAAGACGTCCGGACCCGCACCTGGCCGGGCCGCACCGAGCGTAATCGCCCGCCGCCAGCTCCTGGCACCAGGCTGGCCATGATACAGACCCAGAAGGTGTCGGCTGATGTGGTGCAACCGCGTCCCCGACTGACACTCCCGCCGGGCGTAATCGATCATCCCCGAGACGACAGCAGCCCGGCTCTGGAGCTCAACTCGCCCATCAACCGCCAGAAACGTGGCGTCCAGTTCGGTCAGCCACCAGGGATCAGCATAGGCTTTGCGCCCGATCATCACGCCATCGAGTCCAGCCGCAAGATGCTGCCGGACACCGTCGGCTGAATCGATCCCGCCGTTAATGATCAGCCGGAGGTCAGGAAAATCCTGGCGGAGCTGGTACACGACGTCATAGCGAAGTGGCGGTACGGTGCGATTCTCCTTGGGTGACAGCCCGGAGAGGTAGGCCTTTCTGGCGTGGAGGATGAAGGTCCTGCAACCCGCCGCGGCCACGGCTCCAATAAAGTCCCGGACAAAGCCATAGTCGTCACGGTCATCCAGGCCGATCCTGGTTTTTACTGTCACCGGAACAGAGGTCACCGCCTGCATCGCCACGACACATTGGCCAACCAGCTCGGGGGACCGCATGAGACAGGCGCCAAACGCCCCATCTGACACGCGCTCACTGGGGCAACCGGCGTTCAGGTTGATCTCAGCGTAGCCGTAATCGGACGCCCGCTTTGCGGCTGCAGCCAGTAGCGCCGGATCACTGCCCCCCAACTGGACGGCGACCGGTTCCTCGGACGGATCGAATCGCAGCAGTCGGTCCGTTGAACCGCGAACGATCGCCGCGGCAGTCAGCATCTCGGTGTAGAGCCGCACCCGCGGCGAAAGCAGCCGGAGGAAATAGCGGCAGTGCCGATCGGTGCAGTCCATCATGGGTGCCACCGACACGCGCCACTCTCCCGCCGGCACGGACACGGCCTGCGAATCGCTATCGTTCATGAAATTCCGTCGCGAGGAGTGGGCTTTGGCGGGCTCGATTCAGGGAGCACAGAACTCAGTATGGGGCGCAGGGCTTTACTGAGCAACGTCGCCCAACGGGCAACTCCTTGACGCGTCAGCAACAGATCCTGCCGTACCTCTATCGAGACGTGGGGTAAGCCCCGGCTCTCCGCATGGGCTTCGATGGTGTATCCCGCGGGATGACGCCCGGAATAGGGCTCGTTATCGCCTACATTTAGCGCTGCGTCAGACCGCAGGGCCTCAAGCAACGGGGCGGCTATGCGCGCGTCCGTATCCCACAGGACACCGACATGCCAGGGACGGGCGACGCCGTTCAGAGATGGAGTAAAGCTGTGAATCGCCACCAGGGCGGGCAATGCCGCCAGTCTTGCGAGGCCACCCGAAACCCCAGCATGGTAAGGCTGGTAAAGCGCAGCAGTCCGGATGGCGCGCTGTTCGCCGGTGAGGCGCCAATTACCAGGGATGACCACGCCGTCGCTGGTTTCGGGGAACGCTGAGGGGTCCTGGAGATGGCGGTTGCAATCCACGACCAGCCGGGAATAACCGGACAGGACCGCGGGCACCTGCATGAGCGCAGACAGCCTGCGGGTCAGCACAGCGGCGCCTATGTCAACGGCAATATGCCCGTCCAGATCTAACGTCGACAGGCCAAGGTTTCCCAGAAGTAATGGCACCCGCGAACTGGCATGGTCGCAGGCCAGCAGAGCGGGGTGCGCGATGTTTTCGGGCCAGCATTCCTCGAATGCAGGCGGCTCCGGGGGACTGAGCAGTGGACCGGGCGTAGACAGGGTCACAGGAACGACAGCTTCTGCGGCGGGGAGCGCGTGTTGTACCCTAGACTTGCGCTCTGAACAACGGCGAGGAAACGGACACCATGGCGGAAAGCGGCTCTGACCAGGGCAAGGTGCTGGTCACTGGTGGCGCGGGGTACATTGGCAGTCACGTTGTGCGTCAGCTTGCGGAAGCCGGCGAAGACATCGTGGTACTGGACAATCTCACCACGGGCTTCCGGTCGGCAGTTACCGAGGGCACTCTGGTCGTGGGGGATACCGGCGACCGAGCCGTCGTCCGCCGGCTTCTCGCAGAAAACAGGTTCAGCGCAATCCTGCATTTCGCCGCCCACACCATTGTTCCGGAATCGGTGACCAACCCGCTCAAGTACTACGGCAACAACACCTGCGCGACCCGTAATCTCATCGAGTGTGCAGTAGAGGCCGGCACACGGCACGTCATCTTTTCCTCCACTGCCGCCGTCTACGGCATACCCCCTGGGGGTGTCGCTGCAGAGGACAGTCCGACGGTACCTATTAACCCTTACGGCACCTCGAAACTGATGAGTGAATGGATGTTGCGGGACGCAGGCAACGCTTACGGACTCGGCTATGTGGCCCTGCGGTACTTCAACGTCGCTGGCGCTGATCCGGGTGGGAGGATCGGTCAGTCGACGCGGCAGGCAACCCTCCTGACCAAAGTGGCCTGCGAGGCGGCCGTCGGGAAACGCTCGCACGTCTCCATCTTCGGCACCGACTATGAGACGCCCGATGGCACCGGGGTGCGGGACTATATTCATGTGGAGGACCTCGCCACCGCTCATGTGAACGCGCTCACTTACCTGCGCCAGGGCGGGCAGTCGACCACACTCAACTGCGGATACGGCCACGGCTACAGCGTGCGTGAGGTACTTGCGGCCGTTGACCGCGCCAACGGCAATCCCGTGGTGCGGCGGGAGGAGCCCAGACGGCCCGGTGATCCGCCCATCCTGATCGCCACCGCAGACAAGATCAGGCAGGTACTAGGGTGGCAGCCGCGGCACGACGATCTCGACTTTATCGTCCAGACCGCGCTGCACTGGGAACGGAAGTTGCAGCAGCAGCCGGCGGTCTAGGGGCCCCGTTCTTTGTCGTACTGGATCGCGTACTTTTCCAGCAGATCATAGAGCGTGGGACGGGTTACCCCGAGGAGCTGCGCCGTCTTGGAGATATTGCCATCCGCGTAGGCCAGCGCGTTCCGGATGGCCCGGGTCTCTGCCTCCTTGCGGACTTCCCGGAGATTGACGTTGGGTTGCTGTTCGCCAGCCGCCGCCAGTCCCAGGTCGGCGGCAGTGACGTAGCGGCCCTCCGCCATGATGACGGCGCCCTTCAGCTTGTTCTCCATCTCCCGGACGTTGCCGGGCCAGCTGTAGTGCTCGATCGCGTTCTGTGCATCCGGGCTGAAACCGCGGAACTGCCGCCGGTGCTGCGCCGCGTAACGCTCGAGCAGCGTCCGGGCGAGCAGGATGCGACATCCTCCCTCCCGCTCGCGTAGCGGCGGAATGCGGATGGTGATCTCACTGATCCGGTAGTAGAGATCCTCCCGGAAGCGCCCTTCCTTGATCGCCGTATCCAGATTCTGGTTGGTAGCACACACCACCCGCACATCCACGGGAATTTCCTCACGGCCACCCACCCGCTCCACGACGCGCTCCTGCAGGAAACGCAGGAGCTTGGCTTGCAGCGACAGGGGCATGTCGCCAATTTCGTCGAGGAACAGTGTGCCGCCGTCGGCGTTCTCAATCTTGCCAGGCGTCTGCTTCACGGCGCCGGTGTAGGCTCCGCGCTCATAGCCGAAAAGCTCGCTCTCGAGGAGGTTCTCGGGAATCGCCGCACAGTTGATGGCCACGAAGCCCTTGCTGATCCGTGGACTTAGCGAATGCAGGGCCCGGGCGAGAACTTCCTTGCCGGTGCCACTTTCGCCCAGCAACAACGTCGTTGCAGTGGTAGGTGCCACCTTCTCGATCATCCGGCAGACCTGCAGCATCTGTTCGCTGGCGGCCACTACGCCATCCAGGGGTGAGGTGCTCTGCTCCTGCAACAGTCGCTGGTTCTGCCGCTCGAGGTCGTAGATGTGGTAAGCGCGATCAACCAGGAGGTGCAGCGTGCCTGTGTCTACCGGCTTCTGATAGAAGTCGTAGGCGCCCAGCCCCACGGCCCTCACGGCATTTTCCTGGTCGCCGTGGCCGGTAACGACGATGACCTTGGTGTCTGGCAGCAAAGCCAGGGTCTGCTCCAGCGCAAGGAAGCCTTCGTTGACGCCCTCCGCGTCGGGCGGGAGCCCAAGATCCTGGAGGACGACGGGCGGTTCGTGGCGACGCAGTTGCGCCAGGGCACTCTCGCGGTCCTCGGCAACGAGTACTTCGTAGTCATTGAAACACCACCGCAACTGGCTCTGCAGCCCGGGGTCGTCCTCAACGATGAGCAGCTTTCTGCGTTGATCAGTCAACAGCGTGTCCCCTCCCTAGGAGGCCGCATGATAGCTCACGAGGGACCGGCCTCAGGGAACGGGTGCCGCATTTACCGCGGCGTAAACCGGCAGCCGAATCGCGAAACGGGTACCTTTCCCCGGCTCGGACTCCACCCGGAGCGAGCCGCCCGCCTCGACAACAAAGGTGCGGGCCTGGTAGGCCCCGATACCCATACCCTTGCTGCCTTTGGTGGTATCGAAGGGGCGAAAAAGCCGCTCTCGTACGAAGTCCGGCTCCATACCGGCGCCGTCATCCACGACCTCAATAAGCGCCGCACCATCAGCCAGCGCCATCCGCACGGTCACTTGACCATCACGCTCCGTCGCTTCCTGTGCATTGCGGATCAGGTGGGCCAGAACTGCGGTAAGGCGCTCACGGTCGATCCAGACGTGGAGGTCGCCTGACTCATCCGCGAGTTGAGGGAGAGGCTCGCGGGATTTACAGCGTTCGATCGCATCAGCGACAGCGACTGCCAGCCGGACCCTCTGCCGTGGGCCGCCCGCCTCTCCGCTCTGCAGTTGCTGAAGGAGTTTGTTCATGCGCGCGACGGAGTTCTCGATCGTGGCCATGGCATCCTCGAAGAACGCCGGGTTGCCCTTGTGCCTGGCGGCGTTTTCCACCATCAGGGACTGCTGCGCAATGAGGTTCTTGAGGTCATGCATGACGAAGGCGGTCAGCCGGTTAAAGGCTTCAAACTGCCGGCCTTCAGCGAGCTTCTGGTCCGACTCGTACTGCGCCAGGAAGGCTGCAACCTGCCGACCGGACGTGCGCAGGAGATCGATTTCCTCAAAGGTCAGGCGAAAGGCTGAACTTGACTGGAACAGTACGATAAGACCAATCAGAGTCTCATTGCTGATCAGCGGAACGATCAGCAGGGCCTCCGGAAATGACTCCAGCCACTCCGGGCGGCGCAGCCCCCCATAGAGTTCGGGTCGCCGGGCCAGCTCTGCCGTGTCAATCGTCCACTGGCGCTCAAGCATGAATGCCACAGCGGGATCATCCGGCAGGATCTGCGCTTCGGGCAGCGTCCGGGCATTCCATCCGGCGGTCGCTGTGAACGATCCGCCGTCACTGGCGCGCATCCAGAGGACGCCGGCAGGACTACTCACAATCTGTGCGACGCCGCGAATCACGCGCTCAGGCAAGGGTGATTGGGCATCCGGGGCCACCAGCGTATCGATCAGCCGCAGCCACTCCTCCCGGTAGTCATACCTGAAGGGCAGAAAGTGCTTGCTGACGTAGACCCGCAGCCGCGCATTCAGCCGCTCGGAAAACAACAGGAGGCAGACAGGTACGCCAGTCGTAAGGACCAGCAGAAGGGCAGACTGCTGGGCCAGTTCCGGCGCCATGGACCGGAACACCGGGAGCAACAACAGGGCCAGCAGCAGGATCGACAGGGTCGCGAGGAAGCGTGGCGCGTAACTCCGCGCTTCCGGCGAGACAAAAATTGCGAGCGACCACTGCGGACGCAGCCGCAGACCAAAGAGCAGCAGGAGCCCTGAAGCCGCCAGCACCGCGCTGGTACCTCCGAGCATTGCCCGGGGTACGCCGGCACCGGCAGCTGCCACGATGGCCAGCGCAGCCTGCGCCCCGGCAGCCAGGCCAGCTGCTGCCACCAGCGAACGGAGTGCCGTCCTGCTTTCAACAGGGGCATCGCGGCCCAGCTGCGCAGCCAGGGCCAGGCACACCAGCGCAATGCTCGCCGCCGAAACGCTGAACAAGGTGCCCTGCCAGCGTGTGCCGTCGTGCCACGTGAGCCAGGCGACCAGCCCTGAGGCGCCAACCACGACCGCCCAGAACAGGCGCAAGAGGCGCTTGACCACCTCCGGCATGGACTGCTCGTACGGACCCCTTAACAGGCGATTAATCAGCGCGTACCAGCTGAACAGCAGGATGACCTGCAGCACGTAGAAGTCGACGGGGAACCCGTCCGACAGGTTGAAGAGTCCGGGCTGGACAACGAGGACGCCCCAGGCAACCGACGCGAGGAGAACGCCAATGAGTTGCCTGCGCACCAGCACGCCGCCCGGGGCCAGCAGAACATAGGCACCGGCCACAGCGTAGATCAGGGCCATGACCCCGGCCCAGAGCGTGGGATTGAAAAATGTGGCTGTCATCGCCCCATCATAATGCCAATTAGCTCAGCCGTTTAGCGCGGAATTCACGAATCTGCAGGAGGACATCTATACTGCCCGGCCGGAACCCCCCGCTGCTGACACCATGCGCCGCTATCTGATCATCACCAAGAGAACCGGGCGCCTGGGTAACCGGCTAACCGTCTCGGCCCATGGCCTGGCAGCAGCCCTGGAGCGTGGCTGGACCCTGATGAATCCGTCACTGGAGGAGTATGCCCGGCATTTTGTCGGGCCCCGCGCGGATGCCCTCGTCTGCAAGATGCCGCGGCCAGATGCCAGGCGGGTACCAGCCTACGCCCGCCCTCTGGCCTATGGCGTTGGAAGACTCGTGTGGCAGTTGAGCAAGTTGCTGAAAGTTATTCCTGGCATGCCGGTCGCTGCCGAGAAGGCACTGCGCCGGGACCACAGGGACCTCGGGCCGGTGGTGATTGCCGCTGAGGAGCGCGGTGCGCGCCTGCTGGCGCTTCAGGGCTACCACTTCCGTGACCACTCCTGGGCGCGGAACCAGGCTGACGGCATTCGCGCCTACTTCGAGCCCCTGCCTGAGATTCGCGCGGAGGCCGAACGTGCAGTTGCCGCTGCACGCTCACGTGCTGACGCGGTGGTTGGGATGCACATTCGCCACGGGGACTACGCCAGCCATCTCGACGGTCGCTTCTTCTATCCGGTGCCCACTTACCTGCGCCTGATGCGCGACTGCCAGGCGCTGCTGGCACCGCAACGAGTGGCGTTTCTGATTTTTTCCAACGCTGAGCATGCGGCCAATGAATTTGCGGAGTTCGACGCCACTCCCGGACCGGGTGGCCTGGTCAGCGACCTGCACGCGCTGTCGCTGTGCGACCGTATCGTTGGCCCACCCAGCTCCTATTCGAGCTGGTCTGCGTTTTATGGCCGGGTGCCGATTGCCCGCGTGCAGGAGCCCGACCGGACCCTGACGCCAGCGGACTTTGAGGTGCTGGAGAGTCCGGACCCGCTGTATTGACGCAGGCGACGGGGGAAAAGATGTAGCGGCCCAGCCGCTCGACCTTTTGCCGGTCATCGGCCCCGGCGGCCATACCCGCTAGTGGTGGGTTTGCGCCTATGCCCATTTCCTTACTGAAATTCATGAGGTAAGGAAGCAGGAGTTGGCAATGAGCACCGAGGCAACCCTGACCAGCAAGGGTCAAACCACGATCCCGAAGGTCATTCGCGATGGTCTGCGCATGAAGACCGGCGACAGGATGACCTTTACGCTGATGCCCGACGGCGTCGTCATTATGCGCGTCAAGAACAAGCACGTGGGTGGCCTCGCGGGCCTGCTGCAAAAGAGGGCAGGAAACCTGTACCCGCTGAGATGTTGTCGCGGTAATGCTCGGCCTGGACACCGACGTCCTCGTTCGGTATCTGGTTCGTGACGATCAACGACAGTTCGAGAAAGCGCGGCGACTGATCAAGCGCGAATCTGATAAGAACGAGCCCGTCCTGGTCAGTCTCCTGGTATTGCTGGAAACCGAGTGGGTGCTGCGAAGCCGGTACGAACTCTCACAGCCGGAGATTCTCTCGGCATTTTCGACGCTGCTGGAGGTTGCGGATCTGGCCTTCGAGGACGAGCGTTCAATCGAACACGCCATCTACTCCTGGAAGGATTCTGGTGCCGACTTTGCGGACTGCCTGATCGAAGCCCGCCATCGACAGCTGGGCTGCGCGGCCACGGCGACGTTCGACGCCAAGCCATTGCCGCAAAAAATGATGCGGCCTAGCGCCCCGCGGCAAGGGCCGCGACCTGCTGCTCAGGCGTGAGCTTCTCCGCACAGCAGTCAGCGGCTTCAGCAATGTGCGCCGGGACGGCCGTCACCGGCTTCAGGTCCCGCAGCAGGAAGCGCTCGACGGGCTTGCCCCCGAGTACGTGCTCCTCGATGAACGCAGGCACGTCCTCCGCCCTCATCCCGCTGTACCAGACCCCGTCCGGGTGCACGACGAATACCGGACCCGCGGTACCCGGCTGCCGGCATTGCATGACGTTGACCTTCACGCTCGCCATCAGCCGGCGCCGGGCCAGTTCCTGGCGCAGCGCGCCAGAAAGTGCGCCATTGCCATTGGCTTCGCAGCCGCAGAAGTCCTTGCCGTCTGTGCACAGGAAGATGTGGAAACGAAGCTTGTCCAGTAGCTTCGGAGGGGTGTCCTCCCAAGCCTGGGCGACGCAATATTCGTGGTCGTTCGCCATGATCAATTCTCCTCAGGAGGCCACGGGCTGGCGCGCCGGGGGCGCCTGCACGCCCTTGCCGGTGGGCGGGTTCACCGTCCGATGGATCAGCTCCTTCACGGGCTTGCCGCCGATGATGTGCTGCTCCAGCACCTTCTCGGCATCCGCCATCTCGCGGATTCGGTACCAGATCCCATCGGGGTAGATCATCACCACGCAACCGTAGGCGTGCTGCGCAATGCAGGCGTTCGGGCTCACCACCACATCGCTGATGCCGGCAGCCTGCAATCGCTGCTGGTACATCTCGTAGATACCGCCGCCCAGGGTCAGCCCGCAGTGCAGGCCCCGGTGGCCATCGGCGTGCTCCTCCGCCGGCCCACTCAGGAGCTTCGCCCGGTCCTCGGGGTTCATCGCCGCGACCTGGGCCGCTTTCTTGGCGATGGTCTTGGTCCAGTGGTCCCCGTATTCAGTGGTGCAGACAAACACGTGTCGCATGGCAATACCCTCAGCTCCTCTGTGTTAAATACGTACCGGATAGTAAACGATCGCCGCTAGACTGCGGCCCCCATGGAAGTCTGCCCCCCCGGAACCCTGGCCGCCACGCCGAGGGGGCCTCTTTGCCCCCGGCCCTGCCGCTCCGTAGACCTGCAGATCCTCCCGTCAGCCTTGGATTTCCGCTGCGCGGACCAACACCCGCGCAGGCGCCCTCCCCCGGCGTCGCGTCTCCGACCCGGGTCTTTGAAATGCCTATCCGCGGGTGTATGTTGAAAAAAATAGCCCGCTGACGTCACGTCACGGGCTCCATACCTG
>Ga0105048_10013725_pt1 | contig 12645 bp, 13 predicted proteins | sample MAT05_FD_78382 | JGI IMG/M metagenome (GOLD analysis project Ga0105048, IMG submission 78382) | Freshwater microbial communities from Lake Fryxell liftoff mats and glacier meltwater in Antarctica - MAT-05 | ecosystem: Environmental > Aquatic > Freshwater > Ice > Liftoff microbial mat | place... | reverse complement strand
TCATTCGATGCACTCCAGAAAAAAGCCGCCGCCATCCGCTTGGAACTGGCGAAATTCAGCTTCATCGCCAATGCCGCCGATGGCCGTGAAATGACCTTCCCTGCCGAAAGACTGCTGCATGTTTTCCCCTCCAATGAAGCGGGATTCTTTGGCCGCATCGGCGAGACACTCAACCGCATTTGGAAATTCCTCAAAGACGATCCGCGCGAAGCAAACACCGAGGGTGGTGTATTCCCCGCCATTTTCGGCACCGTCATCATGACCCTGGTGATGAGCCTCGTCGTCACCCCCTTCGGCGTGATCGCCGCGATCTATCTGCGCGAATACGCCAAGCAGGGCATCATGGTGCGGATTGTTAGAATCTGTGTGAACAATCTGGCAGGCGTGCCCTCCATCGTCTTCGGCGTCTTCGGCCTCGCCTTCTTTGTTTACTTCGTCGGCGGCGGCCTCGATCAATGGCTCTTCTCGGATAAGCTTCCCACTCCCACCTTTGGCACGCCCGGTATCTTGTGGGCCTCGCTCACCCTCGCGCTGCTCACCCTGCCCGTCGTCATCGTCGCCACCGAAGAGGCGCTCTCCGCCGTCCCTCGTGGCGTGCGCGAGGCCGCCCTCGCCTGCGGTGCTTCCAAGTGGCAGACCATCCAACGCGTGGTCCTGCCCGCCTCGCTGCCCGGTATCCTAACAGGCGTGATCCTCGCCATGGCTCGCGGTGCCGGCGAGGTGGCCCCGCTCATGCTTGTGGGAGTCGTGAAATTGGCACCCTCACTTCCTGTGGATGACATCGCCCCCTTCATCCACCCGGAGCGCAAGTTCATGCACCTCGGTTTCCATATCTACGATCTCGGTTTCCAATCGCCCGATGCCGAGGCTGCCAAGCCCATCGTCTATGCCACCGCCCTGCTCCTCATCGTCGTGGTCGTCACCCTCAATCTCACTGCGATCATCATTCGCAATCGTCTGAAAAAACGCTTTGCTGTCAGCAGCTTCTAACATGCCTGCCGCTCCTCACCCATCTCTAACAAATGAGCGCCCTGATTTCATCAAGGTCGATCACTTCAGTTTCCATTACGGCGAGAAACAAGCGATTTTTGACATCAGCATGGATATCCCGGAGAAGCAGATCACCGCGCTCATCGGCCCATCCGGATGCGGGAAATCCACCCTTTTGCGGAACCTGAACCGGATGAACGACCTCATTGATGGTGTCCACCACCAAGGCGATATCCTCATCGGCGGCACCAGTTTGTATGATCCCTCCGTGGAAGTCATCTCCCTGCGCAAGCGCGTGGGCATGGTCTTCCAAAAGTATAACCCCTTCGCCAAGTCCATTTACGAAAACGTCATCTTCAGCCTGCGTGTGGCGGGCCGCTCCGGGAAAAAAGAACTCAATGAGACCGTCGAGCGCGCCCTCACCTCCGCCGCCCTTTGGGACGAGGTCAAAGACCGCCTGCACGAATCCGCCTTCGGCCTCTCCGGCGGCCAACAGCAACGGCTCTGCATCGCCCGCGCGATCGCCAATCAGCCGGAAATTCTCCTCATGGATGAACCCTGCGCCGCGCTCGATCCACTCGCCACTTTGAGGATCGAAGAACTCATCCTCAATTTGAAAAAACAATTCACCATCGTCATCGTCACCCATAACATGATGCAAGCCACCCGCTGCTCGGACCGCACCGCATTTCTCTATATGGGGAAACTCATCGAATACGGCGAGACCCTGCAGATTTTCGAGCGCCCTAAGCAAACCCAGACCGAAGCCTATATCTCCGGAAGATTCAGTTAGTATGACTCCACAAAATACTAATTCCGCCATCGTGGTGAGTGAAATGGATTTCTGTTACGGGAAATCCATCGCACTGAAGGACATCCGGATGGAAATCGCCCGCAACGAGATCACCGCCTTCATCGGCCCCTCCGGTTGCGGGAAATCCACCCTCCTGCGCTGCTTCAACCGCATGAACGATCTCATTCCCGGGGCCAAAGTCACCCGTGGCGGCATCTGGATCGATGGCGTGGAAATCCACAGCCCGGAAATCGATGTCGTCGAACTCCGCCGTGGCTTGGGCATGGTGTTCCAGAAATCCAATCCCTTTCCGCGGACGATTTATGAAAACATCGCCTACGGACCCCGCATCCTTGGTGAGAAACGCAAGGATGTGTTGGATGGTATCGTCGAGAAATCCCTGCGCGGCGCCGCGCTTTGGGATGAGGTCAAGGATCGCCTCAAGGAAAGCGCCTTCGGCCTCTCCGGTGGCCAGCAGCAACGCCTCTGCATTGCCCGTGCCACGGCCGTGAACCCTGCCATCATCCTGATGGATGAGCCATGCTCCGCGCTTGATCCCATCGCCACCGCCCGCGTCGAAGAATTGATCCTTGAGATGAAGAAAAATTACACTATCATCATCGTCACACACAATATGCAGCAAGCCACCCGCGTCTCGGACCGCACGGCATTCTTCTACCTTGGTGAACTCATCGAATACGATTCCACCTCGAAGATTTTCTCCAATCCTTCTCTCAAACGCACTGAAAACTACATCACCGGCCGCTTCGGTTGAACGCGAGCCATCTACCATCCATCATGCAAGGCGCGCACATTCTCAAGGACTTCGATCAAGCCATCTCCGTGCTCCGCGCCGAGGTTCTCGCCATGGCAGCCTGTGCCCGCCATAATCTGGAACGCGCCATCCAAGCGCTGCTCTCCCGCAACGTCGAACTCGCAAACGCCGTCATCGCCGATGACGACGAGGTCGATGAATTTGAGCGCAAGATCGACCAACTCGGGATGGACATCCTCGTCCGATTCCACCCCATGGCCACCGATCTGCGCACCGTCATTTCCTCCATGAAAATTTCCATGAACCTGGAGCGCATCTCGGATCATGCCACCAGCATCGCCAAGCGCGCGAGGAAGATCAGCAACAGTTCCGAGATTCAGGACACCATTCTCATCGAGCCACTCTACACGCTGGCAGACCATCTCCTGCGCGATGCCATCTCCGCCTACAGCGATCACAATGCCGAGCTCGGTGCCAGCCTTCATCGGCGCGATAAGGATTTGGATAAACTCCACCGTGAAGTCACCGCCACCTTCGGCGCACGCATCGAGCAGTCAAACGGCCGCTCCCAGGATTACCTCCATCTCATTCTCATCGTCCGCTCCCTGGAGCGCGTGGGTGATCTTGCCACAAACATCGGGGAAGATTCCGTCTTCCTAGACGTAGCGCGCGATCTCCGCCACGAGAAGAACCGCGACCTGAGCGAAGGCCGCTAACCTCCGAGGCCTTCCACCCTATTCCGCCCCCGGAACTTTGGACTGCGATGGGCATCACCGCTTTTCCTATTGGATTGGGGCAGCGGTGCGGGGAGAAAAAACCTGAAACAACCTTTCCGTGTTGCTATCGATCCTTATCGGAAATGGCAATGAGTTCTAATACGCCGAATCATAGGAACCAGGAATCGCTCTGCGGAAGGGATAGCGGCGGAATACGAAACTAGTAATCACAGACCGCCGCTCCATTTGACGGTAGTAAGCCTTGATGCGGAGGTGTTATTTCGTAGGGCCTCCACGTCGGGATCAAAGATCCGGGAAGTCCGAAGGAGAAAACTCCAAATACGCGAGTGTGGAATGGCTTGGCGCTTGGTGTCATCACGGCAGGTGCGTTTTGGTTTTTTCAGAGGATTCTCCGAAGGCCGCCACGGCATCCGGATGAATTGGCTCGTCATGAGGGTGGATTTCGCAAAAATCCCGGCACGCATGAAGTTTCTCATTCCCGCTGTTCTCATCGGCCTGCTCGCCGGATTGCTGGGCGCATTGTGCGGCGTGGGTGGTGGCTTGGTGATGGTGCCCGCCTTCGTCGCCCTGTTAGGCGTGGAACACAAGCAAGCGGTGGCCACCTCGATGGCGGTGATCATCATCACTGCGCTGGCCGCGACGGCGAACAACTCACGCATCGCCGGCCTGATCGATTGGAAAATCGTCCTCGCCGTGGGCCTCGCCTCCGCCATCGCCGCATGGTTCGGCAGTGATCTGATGCGTTCGTTGAGTAATCAAACCCTGACGAGGATCTTCGGGTGCGCGCTGGTGCTCTTCGGCATCAGAATGCTTTGGAAGGGGTAAATCTACGCCCATTTCCCGAGGATGGCCTGCCACACGCGCTCGACGTCCAACTCATTTTGGCAGCGGTGGTCCAGCGGGCACCTCGGCAGCAGGCAGGGCGCACATTCGACGTGCCGCCGCACGATGGCGTGGCGTTTGCCTAGCGGCCTTTTCCAGGCAGGATCGTTCGGGCCGAACAAGACCACGCAGGTGGCTCCCGCATGGGACGCGAGATGCGGTAACGAGCCATCCGCCGCCACGATCAACCCATGTACCGCGAGCAATGGAAGCGCCCCGGCAAGCGGTGCGGCATGAAATAACTCGATGCCTTGGCCGAGTCTTTCTGCCAGGTCTTTCCCAAGCGCCCGCCCGCCATCCACGCTGGCAATTGTCACCCGCCGGCCCGTCTCTAGCAGCCTTTCACCGATCTCCACCCAGCGCTCCAGCGGCCACTCGTGGCTGGGTCCGAAGTCGGAACCCGGGCAAAGCAGAACCACCCCGGATGCGGGATCAGCCCCGAAGGAAAGCGGGGAGAAAAACTCCGGCTTCGCCGTTTCCACGCCGAGCGCTTCAACTGCGGCGAGATAAAATCTCACCCGGTGCTCCAAAGGCCCTGCCGAGAAACCAAGCGGATGCGTCAGGCGCTTTTTCAATGCTCCTTCGCCAGATCCCAGGCGGCGCTCGATTCCAGCGATTTGAAAAACCTCTGCTGCAAAGCCGCTGTCCCAAGCGAGGGCGGCTTGCCAGTTGCCGTGGATTTCGGCGGCCACGGCTTTCGGCTTGGCCTTAGCGGGAAAAGCGATGATTTCCAAGCCATCCAGCGTTTGCCAAAATTCATGTTGCTCCGCAGGGCATAAGATTCCGACTCCGAGGCCGGATGCCACCAGCGCCCGCAGGGCGGGCACCGCGAAACAGGCCTCATCCCAACGCTCCGGTGCCGCCACCAGCATTCCCCTATCGTTTTTTGTCACCCGGGCAGTTTAGGAGCCTTTTACCTGTCCTAGCCAGCCTGATTTGGGGCATTGATTTGCGGATTGCCAAAGCCCTGCAACTTCGTTAGCTTGCCGCCCCGCAGGCCTTCGATTCCCGGAACCTGCCCACTAAACCGACTCAATACTGCTGTGGGATTTTTGGATGCTATCAAACGCTGGCGATTGACCCAACAGGGACTCTCGTCAGGGAGAAAACGCCGTGTGCATATTGAAAACGCGGTCGTTCAGGCCCTGGAGGACAGCCTCGCGCTGAAAATCTCCCTCTATGCCACCTTCGCCGTGGGCACCGGAGTGCTGGTCCTTCGTGCTTCGGCGGACACGGCCTTCTCGGCAGATCCGATCAAGGGCGCGCTTTACGGATTCATCATCGCCATTACGGCCATCGTGATGTTCCAAGTCAGTCTGCAATCCTCATGTCGGCGCAACAGCCGCGTCCTGCTTGTGTTGGGTGGCGTGATCGTGCACCTGATGATCGTCCGCTTGATTATGGGTCTGACGGAGCTCGGGACGATTCCCGAGGTTTTCAGATTCTTCTTCGTTCCCTTGGCCCTCATGCCCATGCTTCACGGCGTTTTACTTGGCAGGGCCGTTGGCGCGTTTTCAGCCGTCTATGTCACGCTCATCGGCTGCCTGCTGGTGCCACAGGGTGAGGTGCTACCCTTCATGATGCTGAGCATGGTCTGCGGGATCAGTTGTGTGCTGCTCACCAATCGGGTCCACAAACGTAGCCAACTCCTCCGCACTGGAATCTACCTCGGCCTGATCACCCTGCTGCTGGGTATCCTTCTTGGTCGCCTCGACATTGCCGCGATTTTCGGCCCGGATTCCATCGGCCACTTGCAGCTCCTTGGCATCGGCTCGGGCGCGGCGGTGGGGACTGCCGTCGTCACCGCCCTGATCATCAGCGGCCTGCTGCCGATTTTTGAAGGGTTTTTCCAGCTCACCACCGATATAAGTTGGTTGGAACTCAGCGATCTCAACCATAAATTGTTGCGCCAAATGCAGCTCGAAGCCCCCGGGACTTTCCATCACAGCCTCGTCGTCGCCGCATTGTCCGAGGCCGCAGCCGAAAAAATCCAGGCAAACGCCCCGATGTGCCGTGTTTGTGCCTATTTCCACGACGTCGGAAAACTGAAGAAGCCCGGCTATTTCATCGAGAACCAACATGACGGAGAGGAAAATCCTCATGACACACTCACACCCACCATGAGTGCGCTGATCATCATCGCCCACGTCAAGGATGGCATCGATCTGGCGGTAAAGAACAAGCTCAACCCTCGCATCATCGATGTGATCCAAGAGCATCACGGGGATTCGCTGGTCTATTATTTCTACCGCCGCGCCCAGGATCAAAAACGCGCCGAGCTTGAAAAGGTGGATCGCCGGATCGAAAACCCCGAAGATCTGCCGATGGTGGAGGAGAAAAATTTCCGCTATCCTGGCAACCGTCCCAGCACCCGCGAGAGTGGCATCATCGCCCTTGCGGATAGCATCGAGAGCGCCTCACGTTCCTTGCAAAAGCCGACTCCCTCGAAAATCCGCGCCCTCGTCGATGACATCGTCCGCACCAAGATCAACGATGGCCAACTCGACGATTGCCCGCTCACCCTGCGCGAGCTCGCCCTCGTTAAAGAAAGTTTTTCCGCCACCCTGCGCAGCATGCTCCACAGCCGTATCGATTACCCCAAGGACGAATCCAGTTCGGGCAGGCGCGTTTCGAATATCGAGCGCAACGATCTCTCGACAGGTGGCCGGGTGATCCCGATGCCGAAGCGCGCCTAACGCATTCCAGCAGAAATCTTAAACCATGTCGCTCGAAGTCATCATTGGTAACAACCAGGAAGCCACGGAAATCCCTGAAAGCTGGCTTACGGCTTTGGAAAGTGTGGCCCACCTGGCAGCTTCACTCGCGCTGGAAAACGCTGCGGACGCGGATTCACCGCTTCACCACCTTGCCACGCTTGAAGTGGCGCTCGTGGACGATGCCACCAGCGCCAAGGTCCACCAGGATTTCATGGACATCGAGGGAGCCACGGATGTCATCACTTTCCACCACGGAGAAATCGTCATCGGTGCCGAGGTGGCCGCCCGCCAGGCCACCGAGTATGACGAGCCATTGCCACGGGAACTTCTCCGCTACTTCGTCCACGGACTGCTCCACCTCGCAGGTCACGAAGATGATACCCCCGAAGCCCGCACAACGATGGAGTCCGCTCAGGAGAACATCATCACCCGGCTTTGGACTCCTGATCTGGAAGCTCGTTTTGGCAATTGATCGTTTTGCGGCTCAAGGGTCCGAAGCCCCGAACAAACGGCCCAACGCAGGCGGCTTCGACTCCGCCGCATGATACAACAAGATCCGCAGCTTTTCTAACAGTTTCCTGGCCGTCAGACTGTCCCGGCACAGCGCCCGGATCACCCGCACCCCACCCGTGAGCGGGCCATGACCCAGATAGACATCCTCACCATTGAGCGCATCCAGCGCCTCCCCGGGCCATTGCCGCGCCATTTCCCCCGCCGCATAGACCGATAAATAATGCGCTGCTGGAAACTTCGCCCGCAGGGCTTCCAAACTATGATCACCCGGCTGCAAGGGGTAGCGCTCGCGTGCGATCAAGGCCCCATCCAACCAAAGATCCAGCTCCCATCGTAGCTCTTTGTATGCAAAAACCTCGCCCATCGCCACTCGCCCGGGAGCAATCCATTCGAAAAACAACAAGCTCGCCGAAGCGTGCAAATGGATCTCCGTTTTCTGCTCATACCTCGCCCCCGCATGCGGGATGAACGGCTCGGGGATCCACTCCAAAGATGCGTTTTCGGCCACTTCGAATTTCTGGAAACTCACCGCCGCACTGCCCGACCGCGTCCGATAGACCCGCGAGGCCGAGGGCGTGCTGAGGACCAGTTTGGCGCCCGCCGCCACATGGATGTTTGATTCCAGACGATCTCCATCGAAGAAACCTGCCGTCGGATTCACGATGCTCAGCACCCGCCGCCCCTCATCCATGTGGGATTTGCTCAAATGGATCGGTGCCCGGAAACTCTGCTCCGCAATGATCGGCACACCATCTTCACGGCACGCGCAGCGCAAGCGCAGATGGCCCGAGATTGAAGAGCCGGAAACCGGGAGCGCGGAATTCATTTTATCCTCCATTTATACAAAAAGATATTCACGCTTCAGCCATTCTAACAAAACCTCTTTCCCCTTCTCGGACTTCAGATCCGCGAACAAAACCGGCCTCGTGCCTCGTTGGATTTTCGCATCTCGCGCCATCACTTCCAAGTCCGCCCCCACGTAGGGGGCGAGCTCGGTTTTATTGATCAATAGCAAATCACTTGTCCGGATCGCCGGCCCGCCCTTCCTCGGGATCTTATCGCCCTCCGCCACATCGATCACATAGATATAAGCATCTACCAATTCCGGCGAGAACGTCGCCGATAGATTGTCCCCGCCGCTTTCGATCAGGATGAGTTCCAAATCCGGATGGCGATTTTCAAAATCAATCACCGCCGCCATGTTCATGCTCGTGTCATCCCGGATCGCCGTGTGCGGGCAGCCGCCGGTCTCCACCCCGGTCACCCGGTCGCTGGGTAAAACATTTTCACGCAATAGAAACTCCGCGTCTTCACGTGTGTAAATGTCGTTGGTGATCACCGCCAGTGAGACTTCATCCTTCAGCCATTGGCATAGGCGCAGCACACACATGGTCTTGCCGGAGCCCACCGGGCCACCGATCCCAAGACGGAAGGGACGTTTTCTAGGACTAGGAAATGAAGAGTCTGGCATTGGCGCGGGCATGGCGGAGTGAAGCAATTTCTAAAAGTGGATTGAACCAACCATCGGGTTCTACGGAGACGGAATGATCGATTTTTTCACCCAGCAGCGTCAAGCTGCGGCGGGCGATGAGTTGGCACGCTGTTTGGCCAATCCGCATCAACTTCATGGAGGCTGCCGTCAAGGTGACGACCGCCTGGAACGCAAATGCACGCGCCGCCTGGGCCACGGGAACGCCGGCAAGCTCAAGCGCCGTCACCACCAGGTGATGGCTGCGCGGCGATGCCTCGCGATAGCGCACAATCAACGGCGAGGGATCCAACTGCACCAGCAGATCCAAGCGTTGCGAACCAATCCGGCGGCTTGCATCGCGGAGTTCTGCGGGAATCCGCCAGGCATCCAGTTCCCGATCGATTTCCATCATCAAATCAAAATCCCCAGCCCGCACCGCCGCGTGCGCCTTTGCGAACAATGGGATCTCAAAGGTCAGCAATGCAGGTAAAACCTGCCGTTGGATGAAATTTTCCAAATCCTCCGCGTTTCTAACAACACCTGATTCCACCAACTCCTCCAGCCCGAACGAATGCGCGTAGGCCCCGGAAGGATAGGCGGTATCATTCGCTTGCAGTAACCAGAGTTGGGGATCGGTCAACATGGAGGAAAAATTTTATCAATCGGGAATGGCCTCAAGCATGTGCCATCGCCTTGAGAGGAGTGAAGAGAACTTCCGGTTCGGTAAAGCTCCAGCCTTCCCGCTGGAGCAGTTGGGCCATCGCTTCATCATGGAGAACCCGAATGCCCGTGGGAAGAATCTGTGCGGGCAGGTGGAGATTGCCGATTTTCCATGCCACCAGCGCCCCATCTGCCATCGACCCGAACGCCACTTCATAGACCTTCTCGACGAGCTGCCGGACGATGTAGTCACAGCCGTTTTGATGAAAAATCACCCCTCCGTCCGTGAGCCTTTCTTCCAGATCGAATCCGAACTCCACACCATCCGCCGCCACCCCGCGCCAGCGCCGCTTCAGGAATTGCCGCCGCTCTGCCGCAAGCTCGATCTGATGGCTCAGCGGGAGCCGGGAAATTGGGGCGGTCATTGCGTGAATCAGTTGCATTTCAAACGAGGGTGGCAAATTGAATTCGCCGCCTCCATTGAGCAGATGGCATGCCCAATTGATTGCGAACGAGTGCCTTAACTCCAAGCACCCGCAAAAGATAATCAATTGCCAAGCTCCCATTCCAAGCTTAAAAAATCCGTGTAACACGCATCCATGCAAAACACCCCATTCCCTGCAGTCTCCCGCAGAAGTTTGCTCAAACTCTGCGGATTCGCCGCTTTGGCCCCTCACAGCTACGGCCAAAGCGCCAACAACACCGTGCGGCTCGGGTTCATCGGCTGCGGGCGGCGCGCGCATGACCTCGTCAAACTTTTTGGTAAAATCAAAGAGGTTTCAATCGTTGCGCTATCAGATCCTGATCCGGCCCAGATGGATTCTCTCGCAGCCGCTCTATCAGGAAACACCACCCGCTTGGAAAAAATCCAGGACTACCGCAAGCTCCTTGAAAAATCAGACATTGATGCGGTGGTGATCGCCAGCCCGAACCACTGGCACACCTTGCACGCCATCCATGCCATGCAAGCGGGCAAAGATGCCTACTTGGAAAAGCCCGTGACTCACGATCTATGGGAAGGCCAACAACTTTTAGCCGCAGAGAGCAAGTATGGCCGCATCATCGCAGCAGGTTTGCAAAGCCGCTCGGACCCCGGAGTGCAAAACGGCGTTGCCTACCTTAACGAAGGCAAGCTTGGGAAAATTCTCGGAGTCCACATCTGCTGTTTAAAGGAGCGCGACTCCATTGGTAAATCAGCGCAACCGATCACGCCCCCCACAGGCACGGACTACAATCTATGGCTAGGCCCCGCTGCGGAGCTTCCCCTGTTCCGCGGGGAGTTCCACTATGATTGGCATTGGGCATGGAACACGGGCAATGGAGATATAGGCAATCAAGCGCCGCATGAAATCGATATTGCAAACCGTGTGCTCGGAGACCCCGGCCTCCCCAAGTCCATCCGCAGCTTCGGCGGCAGATTCGGCTGGGATGATGCGGGGGAAACTCCCAATCTCCAAGCCGCATCCTACCTGCTCGGTGGAATACCGGTCATCATCGAAGTCAACAATCTCAAACTGGCACCCGCTCGTAACACCGTAGGCGCCCGCGATGGCATCCGCATCGGCGTGGTGGTCCGTTGCGAGGGCGGCCAATTGCGCGGCGGCATGGGTGGAATGTATGCCGTAGCCGATGATGGCAAAACCACCCTTGAGAAATTCCCCGGCGATGGCGGAGCAGGCCACCAGGAAAACTTCATCAATGCGGTGCGCTCGCGCCGCCATGACGCAATTGCATCTCCTCTCTCCACTGCGGTCAACGCAACCGCAATCGCCCATGCGGCGAACGTTTCCTACCGCAGCGGTAGCCCCACCGACGAAGAATCGATCCTCAAATCCTTCGAACAACTCCCAGCGCTCGGTAGCATCCTCGCGGATCAATCCAAACAACTTGCCGATTGGGGAATCTCAACTCCTCAATACACCTTGGGCCGTGGCATCGAACTGGAAGCGACCACCGCCGCGGCTCTAACACCTGGGATCGATCCCGCCTACAGCCGCCGCGCCTGCCGTGCGGAGTTTACGATCCCAGAAGTTTGATTTGGTGGATTTTCCCATCCTCCTCCACATGCACCGTGCGCAATGTTTCTTCACCTGCCACAAATGCCGGGATGTCTTCGGGTTCCAGCAGCATCAAGGCGGTGGACCAAATTTCCGCAAGCACCGCTGTGGGGGCGGTGACCCACACGTGGGTGCAAGCGATGCACGGCAGCGCCTCAGCACCCGCAGGATGCACGATGTGGCTGCCTTGAATGGCGGTGCCGGAAGCACTCAATGAGGCATTGTGTAAAGTAATGCGCGCAGGCCCCTCACCGCCTGTGAGATCGACCGGCCAAACCTGCGGCCCGAAGGCCAACAACGAGCTGGCCCCTGCCGATAACATTCCGCCCTGCGATCCCCAATCGACGAGTAGCTGCCGGATTTGATCGAGCGCGAAACCTTTACCAATGCCACCCAGATCAAGTTGCCTGCCAGGTGCGATACATGAAACGGCGGGGAAATTCGGGTGAATGACAATGCTGCCATCGAGTGGCGGCGGCTCTCCCGCATCACGGTTTTTCAAATGCTCGATGCGATTGCCGAGCGTGATATCAAACAAGCCACCCGTGCGGGCGTGGGCATCCAGCGCTTGCAACAGGCATTGATGGGTCACCTCGCTGATGTAACGAATCTCGCCGGCCTGCATCTCGTTGATGCAGGAGATATCACTGCCCTCGGCGTAACGGCTGAGGCGGGATTCTAAAAAATCAATCTGATCAAAGCATTCTTTCGCCATGCCGGCGGCCGCACTTTTATCATCTTCACAAAGACGAAGACAAAAAGTGGTATTCATCGCCTCATGCTTGAAGAGATGGGAGGCAGGCATTTCGGGAGTTCCACTCATATCAGTTTCCACTCTCCATCCAGATTTTCCAGAGATCATTCCTCACAAACAGAAAACACGGCACACCGGCACGCAGCCCGCGCGGCAGTGCGGTGTGAGAATTTTCAAGCTGGATCGATACGCCATCCATCTGTTCCGGCATGGCAAAGACCAAAGGCAGTGAAGCAATATTCTCCGGGGGAGCGGGCCAGTAGCCAATTTTACGAAAGTTCCGCAAATACCATGGT
>Ga0105048_10013722_pt1 | contig 12648 bp, 9 predicted proteins | sample MAT05_FD_78382 | JGI IMG/M metagenome (GOLD analysis project Ga0105048, IMG submission 78382) | Freshwater microbial communities from Lake Fryxell liftoff mats and glacier meltwater in Antarctica - MAT-05 | ecosystem: Environmental > Aquatic > Freshwater > Ice > Liftoff microbial mat | place... | reverse complement strand
TTTTCGTGCCGCGGAGCACGCCGTTCGGCTTGTGCCCGTTGGTGGCGTCAGGGTCGCCGATCCCGTTCACCTTGTCCGGCCCGTTGTCGTCGAGCACACCACCGTTGTCGCTGGTGAGCACGATGAGCGTGTTCTCCGCCAACCCGAGTTTGTCGAGCTTGTCGAGCACCTGTCCCACCATCCAGTCGAACTCGACGATGGCGTCGCCGCGGACCCCGCAGTCGCTCTTGCCCTTGAACTTCGCGTTCGGCACGCGGGGGACGTGGATGTTGTGCGTGGACATGAACAGGAAGAACGGCTTGTCCTTGCCCTTCTCGATGAACTCGCAACTCTTCTCGGCGATCACGAACGACATCTCGTCGTCCTTCCACAGCGCCGCCTTGCCGCCGGTCTGCCCGCCGATCCGCGGGACGCCATTGATGAACGACTCCTTGTCGCCGCGCTTCACCATGTAGTCGAGCTTGATCGGGTCCTTCGAGTCGAGGTTCACCACGCGGTCGTTCTCGATCCACACGCACGGCACGCGGTCGCCGGTCGCGGGCAGGATCCAGGCGTAGTCGAATCCGACCTCGCGCGGCCCCGGCTTGATCGCCTCGTTGTAGTTGGTCGGCGTGGTCCCGAGCCCGAGGTGCCACTTGCCCACGATCCCGGTGCGGTAGCCGGCCTTCTGGAGCAACGAGGGCAGGGTCGTTCGGTCCGGGTCGATGAGCAACCCTTGCACGCCGGAGGCGATCCCGGTCCCCTTCTTCCGCAAGGCGTATTCGCCGGTCAGCAGCGAGTAGCGCGACGGAGTACATACCGACGCGACGCTGTGCCCGTCGGTGAACCGGATGCCGGCAGCCGCGAGCTTGTCGCAGTTCGGGGTCTTCACCTTCGTCGCACCGTAGCAACTCAGGTCTCCGTAGCCGATGTCGTCGGCGTAAATGAGCACGATGTTGGGCTTGGTCTTCGCCCCGTCAGCGGCGCAAAGCCAGCCGGGTTGCCCCAGGAGCACGGCAGTGAGCAACGCGAGGGTGTAATTTGCGGTTCTGGTCATTTGCCCTGCTCTTTCTTTTGCTTCTTGGCCGGGGCAGCGCCGGGCTCGTCGCCATCATTGTCGCGACCGCCGCCCTTACCACCAGGAGCAATGTTGTGCTTGTTCCAGGCGTCCCACATGGCCTGGAGTTCCATCACTTTCTCAGGCATTTCCTTCGCGAGGTCCTTGTCCTCGTGGATGTCCTTGGCAAGGTTGTAGAGCTTCGCGTCAGTCGCACGTGCAGCGGCGTCCGTGGCCCGCTTGCCGCCGGCGGCACCGTCGGCGGTTTTGTCGTAGCGGACAAGTTTCCAGTCGCCGCAGCGAATGGCCATCTGCGTGCCGAACCGCCAATACAGGGCGTCGTGCGGCGCGCCGGTCTTCTCTCCGGAGATGAACGGAAGCAGGTTCACGCCTTCGAGTTTCCACTCCGGCTTCGCTTCCACCTTTGCCGCCGCGAGGGCCGTGGCGTGGAGGTCGAGCTGGATCACGGGGTGATCGTAGACCCCGGGCTTGATGTGCCCGGGCCAGGCGAGAACAAACGGCACCCGGACGCCCCCTTCGAGGGTGGTGCGCTTGCTGCCGCGGAGCGGGTCGTTGCGCGAGCCGTTCACCGTGACGCCCTGCATCGTCGGACCGCCGTTGTCGCTGATGAACGCGATGAGCGTGTTCTCGGCCTGTCCCGTCTCCGCCAGCTTGTCGCGGACCTTGCCCACGGCCTCGTCGAGTGCGAGCATCATCGCGCAATAGGTGCGGCGCTGCTTGTCGGCGATGTTGGAAAACTTCGCGAGCCGGTCGTCGGTGGCTTGCATCGGGGTGTGCACGGCGTTGAACGCGAGATAGAGAAACCAGGACTGCTTTTTGTTCTTTTCGATGAACGCGCAGGCTTCCCGCCCGAACTCATCGGTCGCGTAGTCGAACTTCTTCACGGGCTCCGTGCCCCGCAGAATCCCGCCCGGGGCGGTATAGCTGTGCGCTCCGGCGAGGAAGCCGAAGAACTCGTCGAACCCGCGCTTCTGCGGGTGCATGGGCGGTCGATCCCCGAGGTGCCATTTGCCCACAAGGCCGGTGGTGTACCCGCCGGCTTTGAGGTGGTCCGCGAGAGTCGTCTCCGTAACCGGCAAGCCGCCGCCCGCCCCACCGGTATTGAATTCATGCCCGAAGCGAGTCTGATAGCGCCCCGTCAGCAGCCCCGCGCGTGTGGGGGAGCAATACGGCCCGCTGACGTAGCCGCTCGTGAACCGAACCCCGGCCTTCGCGAGAGCGTCCAGGTTTGGCGTCGGGATGTCCTTGCAGTTGTGAAAGCCCACGTCGCTGTAGCCCATGTCGTCGCCGACGATGAGCAGGATGTTGGGTTTGTCCGCGGCCAACACCAGCGGGGTGCGGCCTGCGGTCAACAAGACAAGGAGCGCGAAGATCAACCGAGACATAGGTAGGCTCCAACGTTGACGGGGTCAATTCTGCTTCGGTACCGACTTGTCACGTGCCCATGCACGCGGTCGCGTACCCGCTGGCTTTGAACCACTTCGCCGCGATGAGGGTTTTCGTCAATCACGCTGCAAGACTCTCACGCTGCAAGACTCTCGCGTGCCCTACTTCGGCTTGCCTGCCGAGGATGTCGTGGTGCCGGAACACGATCGACTTCGCACAAGTGGTCACCGAGAGGAACTCTCCTCTGTCAGGAGCGCGGTCCGGGTCGGCGAGCAGAATGGGTGAGTGATGTAACCCACTGTGCGGATGACGAGTGCATCGAGGTGAGGAGTCGGGATGCCCTTGCACCCTGAACGCCGATGTCAGAGTACCCGTGATTGCCCGCGACAATGACGACACTGTTTTGCTTCCGTAGTGCTTTGGCTCCGCATACTCCGGCCAGTGGACCCAGTAGCATCATGATGACGAGAGTTGGGAGAGCGTGTTTCATGACGCAATCGTCCGTTTCATGTGGCTGGACACATGTGGCTTTTTCAAATCATTCAACCCGGTCAATGACAAACGGTTTCGTTCCACGCCAATTTTCACTCATGGCTGATGAATTACGATCGCCAGGCGAGAGAGGACGTTTTGGAGAGGTCTTCGGAAGGGCTCAGCCACTCGCCCCACCAAGGGCGGTGGTTTGGGCAACCGTTCGACCATAGTCAGGGCATCCGGTCTGATAGTCGTTGTAGTTAACCGGTCGTGAGGGTAATCTGAGTTCTTGAAGTCGATTCGTGCTTCGAGTTGCGTTCATCCGTTGGATACCTGTCCAATTCTTTCCCGTCGGAGGCTCCATGCGACCTCGTAATTCAATCCGAGCTGCGTTCACGCTGATCGAGTTGTTGGTTGTGATCGCGATTATCGCCATCCTGATTGGATTGTTGCTCCCCGCTGTCCAGAAAGTCCGCGAGGCCGCGGCGCGGATGAAGTGCTCGAACAACCTCAAGCAGTGGGGTTTGGCGATGCACAACCACCACGACTCGAAGGGAAAGTTCCCTTACTTCTCACGCACTAACCCGAATCGCCAGAACTGGGCACCATTCGTGATGCCATACCTGGAGGAAGGGAATCGGGTCGCGAATTACGACCTGAACACCCACTGGTATCTTGGCGTGAACTGGAATGTGATGCAGACCCCGCTCAGCGTCTTCTACTGCCCCAGCGACCGGCCGGGTGCAATGTGGACGGACCAGACCGGCTACCCTGCTGCACGGGGCAACTACACCGTCTGTCACGGGAACCTGACGTTCGGCGGCGCAGGGATGGTCGGACCAGGCCACGGCATTTTCGGCTCATCAGCGGCTGCGAACCCCGCTGGCAACGTATTTACTCCCTATGAGACCAAGATCACGGACATCACGGATGGCACATCGAACACCGTGCTCATGGCCGAGGTCATCGTCGCCAGACTCGACAACAACCAGAACGGGGCTGGCAACTGGCCGGATGGCGACTTCCGCGGTCACATCTGGCACGATTCCACCTCCTCCAACCCGAGCCACTGCGGGAATATCTTCATGACCATCAACCCTCCTAATAGCTCGGTTCCCGACAACGGGTTGTGTGGGATTGTGCCGAACACCGATCCGCTGATGCCGTGTGCCAACACCGACACGGCGACGCGAGTGAACACGGCACGGAGCCGGCACGCGGGCGGGGTCAACGCGGTGTTCGGAGATGGCTCGGTACGGTTCATCAACAACTCGATCACCGCCCCGGCCTGGCAGGCCATGGGTTCAATGGATGCCGGCGACATCGTTCCGTAAGTGATTGAATCCGCCCCGTCGCGAGAATGGGGCTTCCTGCTTCATGAGGGTGGACCCTGGATGAGAAACGTTTCGCGTTGCGTGATTTGCCTGAGCATCTGTGCCGTTCTCACGGGCTGCGGTGGGCGTGAGGGAGACATCACGGGCACGGTAACGTTCGACGGGCAACCCGTTCCGAACGGCAGCATCACCTTTGTGAACCCCGAAACGGGAGCACGCGGCGGCGGGGTGATCCGGGACGGGAGCTTTCAGACCAAGCTCCAACCAGGCAAGTACCAGGTCTCGGTGACCGCCGCGAAGAAGGCGGGGAAGAAGACGCAGAAGGGGTTCGACGGCAAGGACGAGGTGATCGAACTCACCGAAGAGATGATCCCTGAATGGTACAACACGAAGACCGAGTTGATCGAGGAGATCAAGCCTGGGGGCAACTCTCTCAAGTTCGATCTGAAGAGCAAGAAGTGATCCGCTGGGGTGACTTCTGCTCTGATCATTCGTTCACTCTAATTCTCCGTGCCTCATTTTGTGTCCAGTCCAAGGGACGCAGTTCATTCCCACGTCGGCCACTGTACCAGTCCATGATCGGGGTAACCGACACACCGTGAACGACGACTGAAATGGAGACGGTTATCACGACCAGATCAGACACGACGCGGGCCAGTTCGGGCGGCATCCCATGGCCGATCGCGTATGTCAGGTAGTACAGCGATCCGACACCTCGAATCCCGAACCACGCGATCAGCCCCCGCCGGACGCCTGCCACACGCGATCGGGCCAGCCCCACCCAGACCGAAACTGGGCGCACTATCAGGAACAGGATCGCCGCCAGCCCCACCGCTTCCCACGATGGACGGGCCGCTGCAAGAAGTGCCCCCAAGATTACGACGGCAGCGACTTCCAGCAACTTCTCGATCTGCTCGTTGAAACTCAGCACGGCATCGGCCATGTAGGCGGGAGCCTTCTCCGGGTGGACGGAGTCTGCTTCGCCTCCTTCGGCCGAGCGGTCGTCGTCGGCAAGGTGAGGCCCAGTGCGGAGCATCTCCACTCGCCGGAGCGCAACTCCGGCGGCGAACACGGCCAGGAACCCGTAAGTGTGCAACAAGATGGCCGCCCCGTAGGCCAGGGCGATCAGCCCGAGGGCCAGGAAGTTATCCAGCCCGACCGCTTCCCGGTGGGTCTGCCGTAGGTACAGGACGAGGCGGGCAACGAGAGTGCCGAACACGAACCCGATCCCGAGGCCACCCACGACTGCCCATCCCACGTCAACCGCCCACCACTGCCACCACCCGTTTCCCAGATTGTGCAACCCGAGCAAACCCAGCCCGAGCATGACAAACGGGAACGCCGTCCCGTCGTTCAGGCCGGCCTCGCCGGTCAGCCCGAACCGCACTCGGTCCCGGTCCCCGACCTGTCGCACCTGAACGTCCCCCGCCAGCACCGGGTCTGTTGGGGCCAGTACCGCCCCGAGCAGGACGGCCGCCCCGATCGGCAAGCCGAGGATGAACACCCCGGCTGCGGCGATCAACCCGACGGTTACGGCCATCGACACTGTAGCCAGCCGCAGTGGCGTGCGCCACTGGCGGTCGGACAGGGGCACTCGAAGCTTTAACCCGGCGGTAAACAGCGAAACTGTGACCGCGAGTTCGGTTAGGTGTTCGAGGAGGGTAGCGTCCGCGACCGGGTTCACCGTGAGGAGGCCCGCACCGACCGGGCTGAGGGCGAACCCGACGCCGAGGTAGATCATGGCAGCCGACAGCGGGAGGCGCTGGAGGACGGACCCGGCCAGGGCCATTACCACCAGTACCCCGCCCACGACCACGCACCATAATGCAAATGTCATGAGTTCTCCTGATGAGCATCAGGTTGCTTGGTCGCCGGCTTCAACTGGTTCTCACCTTCCTCTGGGACTCGAGTCTGGCGGGCCAGTTCGTGAATCTGTCCTGCTTCACTGCACAGCCCCTCTCAGCCTGGGTGGCCATCTCGCTCAAATCCCCGTCGGCCAGTGGGTCGCCCGCTCCTCTGACCGGGTCGCCGCCGGCCCAGCCGCCATCCCGCACCAGTCGAACCGTTGCACCGTGCGGGAACAACACCTCACGGGGGACTCGTCGAGCATGGGCACGCTGGCCTCCTGGAAGGCCCGCTTGAACGGTGAGAACTGCCAGCCATGCAGTATCCACTGATGGGTAAACGACCCACGACGGTAGACTTAGCAGATGTGATGCCAACACAGGGCGGGGGTGCAAGGGGTGCAATGCTTGCCGCAGTGAAATCCGTGTCATGAACCAGTCGGCGGAAGTGCGGTTGTCGAAATTTCTCGGCCTCCAACTCGATTCGCAGGGACGTGCCAAGAGCGACCGGTCGGAGAGAACGCTTCCTGTTCCGGGGCTTCTTTCGTCCCTGCCCCAAAGGTGGTAACGGTTGTTCTTGTCCAGTGCTCCGGGTCATTCATCTTCGGACGGCCCGAGTAGGAGATCTTGACCGGGAAATTGGGTGTGAACTTCACGATCTTGCTCGATGTGTCGCTGTAAGACGTGTATGCCCCGCTTGGGCTTGCGAATAAACCTGGCGGCGCCCGAAAATGGCGCATTCCGGCAGGATCGGTCCAGACGGCGCGGGCACGACCGTTAATTTGCTTTGGGGAGGACGGAGTTGAACTTCGGGATCAGGGCATCAGAGCGAACCTCAACGGGGGATTTGTGTTAGCAAACACAAAATCCGTCGATCGGGCCCGCACCCAACAGAAGTTTAGGTCAGCAGAAACTGCTTCGGCAGAAGGGTTTAGATCAAGAGCGGGTGATGGGACTTGAACCCACGACAACCTCGTTGGCAACGAGGTACTCTACCACTGAGTTACACCCGCAAACGTTTCTGACTTACGCAATTTAGGAGGCAACGCTCACGGCTTCAAGAGGAGATTTTCACGGCATTTCCCCACTGACAGGGGATTTGCTCAGATTTACTCCGCGATGCCGGAAATCCTCGTGAGTACGACAGCAACAACACTGTCATTTCGCCTTGGGTAATCGTCCGGGTTCGCGATTACCCTTCCCCAAGCGCTTCGTGAGTGTGTCGCCCAGTTCGTCTCGGCCGATCTCAGAGAGTTCCAGCAATCGCTTCACCACTTCTTAGTTCTCGATCGATCGTCTTAAAGGAAGAATGACAGAGTGAGTGGCGTTCTGGCAGCGAGTGCAGGCGACTTGCTGTTTCTGAGGTTACACTGGCCTTGAAACCGCAATGCGGACTCCCAAACCCCGGAACGCCAATGACCGCTCCCTCCGACCCAACCCGGCGTGATGTGTTGCTCGCGAGTGCGGCGGGTGCTGCCGTCGTGGCAGGGGCCGTCGAAGCTCAACCCGTGGTGGCTCGCGCTGCTTCGCACTTACCCCATGCTCGGCCCGAGGACATTGGCCTCGATTCGAAGCAACTCAAGGTCGCGTTCGATTTGCTGGACAAGTGGACGGCCGGCAAGGACGCACCCGTGCCGGGCGGCGCGATCCTCGTCGGGCGGCACGGCAAAGTGGTCGCGCCGCGATTCTTCGGCCGACAGGGACCGGAAGCCGACGCCCCCGCCATCCGCGAGGATGGCATGTTTCTGCTCGCCTCGATCACCAAGCCAATCGTCTACACCGCCGGGATGATGCTGGTCGAACGCGGGCTCCTGAATCTCACCGACCCCGTGGTTCGGCATGTTCCCGAGTTCAAGGGGAAAGACAAGGAACTGGTCCTGGTACGGCATCTCTTCACGCACACGTCCGGGTTGCCCGACATGCTGCCGGACAACACCGAACTCCGGCGGAAACACGCCCCCGCTCAGCGATTTCTGGACGGTGCCGTGCGCGACACCACAATCGCGTTCAAACCGGGCACGCAGGTGAGTTACCAGAGCATGGGAACCGCGATCGTCGCCGAGATCGTGCAGCGACTTTCCGGGCAAACCATCGCCGAGTTTCTGCGGAAGGAAATCTTCGACCCGCTCGGACTGAAATCGACATGTCTTGGGGCCAAGGGCTTTCCGCGCGAGCGGCTGGTTCGTGTGCAGCTTTCCGAGGAGCAAGTCGGCACCGACTGGAGTTGGAACAGCCCATACTGGCAGGATCTCGGTGCCCCGTGGGGCGGAATGTTCAGTTCGCCTGAAGATTTCGCCGTGCTGTGTCAGTTGATGCTCTCGAAGGGGACGCACGGCGGAGTACGGTTGCTCTCCCCCGCGACGGTTCGCGCGATGACCACGAACCGCCTGGTGGAGGAACCCGAGTTACCCGAGGCCGTCGCCCGCACCCGGCCATGGGGGCTTGGCTGGCGGTTAAACCAGCCCGGCACCTCTGGAAGCTGGGGCGATTTGCTCGGCAAGGACGTGTTTGGACACACCGGTGCGACGGGAACGACTGTTTGGATGGACCCTCAGACGCAAGGTTTTTGCATTTTGCTGACGACAGCGATCCGGGAAAAAGCCCCGTGGCGGCTCGTAAATCTGTCAAATGCTGTGGCTGCGGCGTTCCTCTAAAGGATTCTGCTGGTTTACGGCGCGAGTTGGTCGTATAGTTGGAGCTGGGACGGTCTCGGGCCTTCGCCCGTTTACGCGTCCTCCCGTCGGCACCTGTCGTTCGGGTCGTTCGTTTGGTACTATGAAAGCCGGCCGTAATCCGGTCGAGAGGGTGGCATGGGCAGGAAGTTGTACGTAGGTAATCTGAGCTACAACGTGACGGAAGAACAGCTCCGGGGTATGTTCGCACCTTATGGGAGCGTTCAAACTGCCCAGGTCATTATGGACCGGGACACTGGCCGGTCGAAGGGGTTCGGCTTCGTCGAACTCGGTTCCGATCAAGAAGCACAAGCAGCCATCGCCGGCATGAACGGCCAGATGGTTGACGGTCGCAGCCTGACCGTGAACGAAGCCAAGCCGAAGGAAGATCGTCCCCGCGGTGGCGGCGGTGGTGGTGGCTACGGCGGTGGCGGCGGTGGTGGCGGCTACGGCGGTGGTGGCGGCGGTGGCGGCCGACGCTACTAATATCAGAGGTCATTTTGGGGAGCCTCTGCCGATGGCTGAGGCTCCTTTTCGTTTTCGCCCTGTGTGAAACAATCAGGGTTTGGTTCCATACCAGAGGAGTTGTGGATGGGATTGCGAATGCGAGTTCACGACCGGGAGCCAATCGGGGCTGCCCTGCGTCGGTTCAAGAAACTCATCGAACGGTCGGGGATGAAGAAGGAAATCCGGGCGCACGAATACTACGAAAAGCCCTGCGAAGCCCGCACCCGCAAAGAGCGCAACCGAATCCGCGCGATTCGCAAGGCTGCTCTCGGCAAGCCAGTCAAGAAGGAGCGGTGGCCTGGTTGATCGTCTCGACCTGAGACTCGATCATCAAAGGCTCACTGCCACCGAACTACGATGCGACCTGGGTGCCGATCACCCGGGCACGATCAACTCACGTCTTGACCGAACCGCCAAACCTCTCAACCGGGGGCGGAAGATGTGGACCGCCCGGCGCGAAGAAATTCCAAACTCTCGCGGTCAACGGGTCGTGCTCGCTCTCAACTCACAACCAGCCACTTACGCGGACGTTGTTCGTGGCTGGCAAGGCGACGCCAACCTGCGCTCGCTGTTCAACTCACTTCTCGCGGACACTCCCTACTTCGTCTTCCGCTGGGAAACGCCAGTCGTTACCTCCACCACGATGTTGCAGCAATTCGAGTTCGTGTTGCTGGATAGCCCTGGGCTTGCTCGTGAACCCGACCCCGAGGCGTTCGCCCAGCATTTCCCTGCCGCTGACGCTGGTGTCGCCACCTTCCCAAATCTCAGCGGAGATGCCGTCCTGGTTGTGCCGTGTGCGCTCTCGGAACCATCAGCGTATGGGCACTTGGCCGCGTTTGTGCGGTTCGCTCCGGAGGCTCAGCGCCACAGCTTCTGGCAGGCGGTCGGGGAAGCGCTGACGCGACGTGTGGGAGTTAAACCCGTGTGGCTCAGCACCGCTGGAGCCGGCGTGTCATGGCTACACGTGCGGCTCGATGACCGGCCGAAATACTATGGGTACGCTCAATACAAGCGAAACCCTGCCGCGACGTGACCATCCGGTTCACTTCCCCAGCGGGGTCGCATCCAGGATGCGAGCGTGGTTGGTGCCCACGGCGGCCAGTCGTGTGCCGTCTGAACTCCAGCCCACCGCCGCCACGTCGTGGGGGATTCGTACGCTCAGTACCTCGTAGCCGGTGCCCACGTCCCACACCTTCAACCGGCGATTCACGCTCACAGTAGCCAGCCGCGTTCCGTCCGGGCTGAACGACACACTCTTCACCGGTGTGTGGTGCCCCAACAGGACTCGTAGTTCCTCGCCGGTGTTCGCATCACGTACTTGCACGGAACCATCCAGGTTGCCAATCGCGATCCGTAAACGATCGGAACTGAGTGCGGTCGCGTTCGAGTCACCCGCGATCCGCTCCAGGAGATCCGAGCGCTTGATCGCGCCGATCGACTCCAACCGCCCCTCGCGCCAGCGCCATTCCCGCACGGAGCCGTCCTGACCGACGATGGTAACTCGCCCGGCATCGGTGCTGAACGAAACTGACGCGGTTTCGACGGGAACCTGCACGGTGGCGAGCGTCGTCGCCGTTCGGCTATCCCAGACTCGAACAACGTCGTTTCCTACCGTAAGGAAGTGTCGGCCGTCACTCGTGATCGCGATCCGCTGGGGCATGTCGGCCTGCGCGAACACCACCTCGCCCGGCGCATCGAAGAACCCCCGAAGCCGCTGCGCCAGGTCGAACTCCAGTTGCTTGCTTATGACGAGCCGGTTCACGAAGTGCCATTCCCACGAGCGGAGTCGCGGCGGGCAGCTCTCCAGGAGTTGACGCACGAAGACGACGTTGCCGAACTCGTACTCGCGGTAGGCCAGATCGGTTGCGCGAACTGCTGAAACGTAGTCAGCATCCGCACGCGCGGCCCCGGCAGTAATGCGCTGTTCCTCGGCTTGCTGCTGCGCGTGTTGCACCTCGCGGAGCGCGGTCTCGGCCCTGTCGCGTTGCTCATCAGCCTGGATCCACAAGGATACCGCGACCACCGTGAACGTCGCGAACATCAGCGCCATCGCACCCAGCGCATACGCGGCGGCAAGTGACGGTCGCTTACGAATCCAGCGTACCGCCTTCTGGTAACGACTTGGGGAGGCGACACTGACGAAATCACCAGCGAGGAAGCGGTCGAGATCGTCGGCCAGATCCGCGGCGCTGGCGTATCGGTCCTCGGGGTTCTTGGCGAGCGCTTTCTCGCAGATCTGTTCGAGAGCACGAGGCACGTTCAGGACGAACTGGCTCACCTTGGGCGGATCGTGCTCCACGACCCGATACATGACCATCTCGGGGGTGTCGCCATCGAACGGAAGGCGACCGGTCAAGCATTCAAACAGGATCACCCCGAGGGCGTGGATATCGGACCTCGGCCCGACAAGTTTCGTCTGACAACTGGCCTGTTCGGGAGCCATGTAGGAAGGGGTGCCCAGCGCGATACCAGTGAGGGTGAGATCGAGCGAGCGGCCACGCTTGGCGATCCCAAAGTCGGACACCTTGGGCCGGATATCCAGTGGATTGACGCGGTTGGTCTGAGAGAACTCCTCGGGTTCGTCCGACGGAATCTCCCGGATTCGGGGACCTTCCTCGGTTCCGAGGAGAATGTTTCCCGGCTTCAAGTCGCGATGCGTGATTCCCGCATCATGAACCGCTTGCACGCCTCTCGCAATCCTCGATACGAGGCTCGCTGCGGACTGGGCCGGTAGCCTGGGGTAGTCCTTCAGCAGTGCCGCGAGCGAGTTGCCGCCAACGAATTCCATCACCAGATAGGGCCGATCATCGATCTGCCCAAATGCGTGAATCTGGACGACGTTCGGGTGCACAATGGCCGCGACAGCCTCGGCCTCAGCGAGAAATCGAATCCGGTCTTCGAACTCGCTATCCGTGAGAATCATCTTGATCGCGACGAGGCGATTCAGCGCGGCCTGGTGGGCCTTGTACACAACGCCCATACCGCCCCGACCGAGTTCCTGAACGATCCTGTAACCGGGGATTACAGGCCATTCGTCGGACGCAGGTCTAGGCACCATTACTGGTGTGGTGGGGAGGGTGTTGGGAATCAACGTGAGATACTCCGGCTGGGCGATCCGGTCTTGCAAGAAGAGTATGACGACTTCTCGCGATTCCCACAATGGCCGACAGTTGCGAAGATGTGCCCTCAAGATGTTGGCGAGCCACGGGGGTTCATCCCCGTGGGTGAGATGCGTGCACCAAAACACCACAGGGGTTCATCCCTCAACTTGTACCACAAGTTGGGGTTGACGGTCACGGGCAGAGCAGTTCCGATGCTTCCTTCCGTATTGGGAGGGATTCGCCGTGACTACTCTGCCCCAAGCCAGTTTCGGA
>Ga0105048_10013716_pt1 | contig 12652 bp, 7 predicted proteins | sample MAT05_FD_78382 | JGI IMG/M metagenome (GOLD analysis project Ga0105048, IMG submission 78382) | Freshwater microbial communities from Lake Fryxell liftoff mats and glacier meltwater in Antarctica - MAT-05 | ecosystem: Environmental > Aquatic > Freshwater > Ice > Liftoff microbial mat | place... | reverse complement strand
TAGCGATTATCAATCTGATTCATTCCGGCTTTAATACGATTATTTTGTAAAACAATCCGGTTGAGAAGTGCGGAATCTCTTCTAATCAGGCTGTCCGTGATTTTATCTTTATCTGCTGATTCAACTTGTAAATTATAACCATAAGCATTTTTCTTATAATTGTAAATACTCAACAACTGATAGAGTTTTAGCCCATCATAAATAATAAAATTCTGGAGAATTTTAGCAAAATTGATGCTGTCAGGGCAGGCAACAACAAGGATATTCTCCTCCCTGATTTTACTGATAGCCTCCATAGCTACATTTTGCCTGTTTAGATTGTCGATGCGGTTTTGGAGCGTATCGAGTGTTCTTTTTTCCCGGATTAATTCAAAAGAATACTTCAATTCATCTTTAAAGATTTTTGTTACCGGTTCCTGTGAAATAATTTTTGGAGTGATATAACAATAGTACAATCCAAAAAGGGCAATAAAAACATAAGCAGTGATGGAGAGGATTTTTGATTTCCTGTAAACGGTTTGCCAGTCTTTATTTTGTTGCAATCCCGATGCAAAAATGAGTTTTTTCCCAAAGGAAAACGAAAGAATAATCAGGACGGTAGCAAGCGCACAAAAGCATATAAATATAGATAGCAACCAACCGGAAACCGGCAAGTCAAAAAAAGAAATAAAAATATGAGCAAGTACCAAAATAATAAGGCTGCCCTGTATCATTCTCAAAAATAGAGCTGCGTTTTTATCCAGTGCTTTTTCCCCAATAAAAGGAGGGAGAATAATCTTAATGGTATTTTGAAAATAGCGGAACCAAAATAGAAACCCAAGAGGAACCACAATAAAATAGAGCAAAATAAAAATCAGGTAAGCTGCATTCAGGTCTATCCTCAGGTACCGGTAAAGATAATCCCAACCGGTTGGGGCAATAATCTGAAAGGAAACCACACCGAGAAAGGCACCGGTAATCAGTGTTTTCAAATCAAGGTAATAACTACCAATGAGCTGCTTATCCATTTAAAGTGCTTTTAGGCCTAAAAACGAAAACAGGCCGGAACTACACAAGGGGAAAATACCCGTTGAAAAAAAGACTGCAAAAATCTAAAAACTATCAAATACTAAATATAGTGTAAATTATTTATATTAAACAATCCTTTCAATCAATAAACCCGACTGCTTTTAATTCCTGTTCCATATCAAGGTAAATACTGGAAATATTTTTGCTGTATTCGAGGCTGATGATTCCATCTAGATCGGAAGGCATTTTGGTATCTTCATGCTTGATGATGCAAAGGTTCCTTCTACCATACCTGCCAAAAAACCAACCCATTTCAAAAAGCACATTGGGTCTTGCCTGAAAATAAGTGGTGCCGTTATTTTCTACCACATCATCGGGAGAAAGTATAGCGAAGGCATAACCACAGTCTTTTGCTGTTCGTTCAAATTTTTCTATCACGCTGTCTCCTTTGTTGCTTTGCTCTTTCATGATAATACATTCAAGATTCAATTTCTTTTCGAGTAAATCACGAAGCTCCCGCAGCAAACCTTCGGCATGACCATGAATGAGAAATATTTTTTTACTCTTGATGGGCAGGTGTCTTAGCGTAATACGCTCCCTGTCAAGTTTTTCAGCCTTATTTTCTTTCGCGGAAGCAATCCGGTTCAACTGTTTTATCAGGCCAAGGATGGCGGGGTTTTCATTGTTAAAGGAAATTTCTACGTCATTTATTTTACGGTAAATGGCTGCTGATTGGTGAAGCATATCTACCTGACTTACCCAAATCCCCTGCTCTACCTTTATTTCGTAATCTACCTCCACCGATTCCGCTTCGCAAGCACAGCTTAGATGCGTAAACATAAATTTCAAGATATGTGCAAATTCTTTCCATTCGGGATCTTCTTCAAGATCTTCAAGCAAATGTTTGCCTTCAGTGCAAATTTGTTTTCCTTGCAATAACTCATTATAGGATTGTTGAAACTTTTCCTCCATTTTGGAGAAAGAAGCCTTTAGTAACTGATAGATGGCCTGAATATTGAAAAGGTACACTTTTAGAATAGTAAGCATTTGCGGATCTTTATCCAGCTGCTTTTCTGCCTGTTTATAGAGTGATCTCCCTTGCTGAAGTTCTAAGGTTACTTGTTGCAAATCCTGAATCTGCAAACTTCCTAGGGATTTTGTGTACAATTCGCCCATTGCTCCAAGATAGTCAGGAGAAGTAGCTTCTGCGTTATTATCACTCATAATTACTGTATTTAATAGATTATGTTTGCTTTACTCCTCTAATATAATTATTCTTTTATGAAAAACAAAGCTTCTAATGGGTAATTCTTGCTTCTATTATAATTTTAAGTATGAACGTAAGCGAATGGTTTAAGCAAACAATGCAATCGAAAGAAGTAGCAGCTTCCTGGATAGACTCCTTCTCAGAACAAGAATTCCTGCTATTTAAAAAACTGGGTTTCGGGGTAGTAAACGCACCCGTATTTCCATCGCTTGCACAGGAAAAAATTGCCACGAATCTCGCTGGCTTTTTTGGTATGCTTGGCGGACTTAAATTTCTTTGTAACATTCAAAATCAATCGCCTGCCCATATACTTGCTGCTATTCTTGCACAGCGCCTCACCGCTAAAGAGAAAGAGACCTTTTGCAGGTTTGCCAATGTCACCTGGAAGGTATCACAACCTTTAAGGGATATAGAAAGAATTAGCCGGACCCCATTTATTCCCTTCAGTTTGCTACCTGCCGCAGAACAGGAAAAGGATTGGGTACAAATTAGCGCCGCAGCAGATTATCTTCATCAGGTAATTCCCAATCTGCATGGTGTAACAACCCCAACACAATGGCGACAGATAGCCGACGAGATGCAAAATCCCGGGTTTTTTAAAGGGATGGCCAAAGCCGTTTTTGAAGCATATTACACGAGTTTGAATGAAGATCCCCCAACTTTTTTAGAGGAAACTGATTTGCAGCAAAATCAAGAGGTAACAGTAAAAGCAACCTGGTCTGATAAAAATTTACTAACAGGCTTTTATGTGCTTGAGTGCTTTTGTGATGCAAGTAATTTGGATTCCCTCTCAGAACTAAACGAATTGCTGCTGCTTATTCAGCGGAAGCAACTTGACCCCGAAAGGAAGGCTTTGATTCATTCCTACCTTTTAGCCGCACTGCAAACGGGCATGGCTTTTCAAGCAGGAACCGCTTTACTTGTATTATCATGGCATGCAAGTTCAAAAGAACCAACCGAGTTAGATCATTTGCTTTCAGAAATATCAACAACTGCTGCTATAAAACTCTACGATTTATTACCGGAAAGTCTTTAGTCCCAAAAGAAAATTCTTGAATTCTCCGATATCATCCGCCATTTGTTTCCCTTCAGGATTGCTGCATACACCCAATGCATTTTTGAGAAGGGTGATATGTTCTATTTCGGCATTCTTATTGCCCGCATGCCCTGCATTTTTCCAAAGTTCTCCGTAAGCGGGTTGTACTTGTTTCCGGGTAACTTTATTCAATCCGGTCAGCCATTGGGTAAGCATCAGATTGGGACGCGTAGCCATTTGCCAGAAAAATATTTTACCTGTCTGAAAATCATCTGCTATCCTAATTTCCTTTTCAAGCCATGATTGAGCATCCTTCGGAAGGATACGTTTTTGTTTTCTACCGGCAGATTCAAAAACCAGTATCGCCTCTAATTGCAACCAATTATTGAGCGGATATGGATCTGTATTTTTTGATTTCTCCCAGGCCTTTTTATAAAATTCTGCAGCGGTTTCAATCGCATTTATTTTATCCTTTTTATTTTTTACCGGGGTTAAAAATATCATTCTTTTCCAGCAGCTTCCGGCAAGGCTAAGCCGTTCCGGTGTTTCGCCAAATTGCATCAGGGCATTCAGGTCTTTAATAACGGACTCCATCATTGCTGTAGCCCATGGGATACCTTCCTTATCCATTTGCTGATGAGCATACTTGGCCCGTATGTTGCAATATTGTTCCATGGCAGAAAAAGTGAAAGCAGCTTTGTTGAACTCTTTCAGCGATTCATATTTTTCGATGGCTTCCTTATAGTGTTGAACGGCTGCGTAAATGGAAGCCTCCCTTTCCGTGATTTTTGGGTTCCTTAAATTGGCCCTGTCAATGGCAGTAGAAATTTTTCTTACTGCCTGTATCACTCTTTCGGGTTGCTCGTTGCTACCGGTATTGAGCCCGTAAGCTATATTGGCGAGTTGTATTTCCGCCTCTTCAGAAATCACAAAATCGTATTGTTCCTGTTCACGGTACTCCTCTCGTTCGAGCCTATAAAATGGGTCGCCGTAGCATTGGTAAGCACCCCAGGTATTGTTGCGGTGGCCATGGTCTTCAAATATTTTTTTTCGGGCTTTTTTCACTGCATCCCCAAAGCTGTTGCCGGCAAACATAGCGTTGTAGAAATGGGAGGAAAAATCAAGCGCTGCGGAATCCTCTACTGCCCAACCTGCAACTACAACCGCTTTTACGCCATTTTCAATCAGTTGTACCCCAATGTTAGCGGCCAATTTATAGCGCTCCTGCATCAGCGTATCTGAGCGGCTATCTACCTCTCCTAAATAGCAACAGTTTACAAAAACAAGTTCCGGAGTTGTACTCATTTGCGAAAGCTCAGCCGTGGTTAGAAAAGCATTTTTCCCAATCAGCATCCCTGATGCAGCCGGATTTTTTGCATTGTAAATACCATGACCGGCTAAGTGAATGATCCGGTAATTCTGACTGAAAAGGGCCAGATAAATATCAGAGGCTTTGGTACCAAAACATTCTTTGGTCTGATAGTTTTGCGCTGTCAGCATTTCGTTCACTTTTTTACCCTCTGCCAGTGCGCCCGGTAATTGTCCAAAGAATTTTTCAAGATTGGGATCTGCTACCACCAAAGCCGTACGCTCTCCCACAGCCTGTATGCGTAGCCGGAAGTCGCGGGTAGCAAGTTGACGAATCATGCCTGCATGTACACACAATGGAAGCGCTTTGCCGGAGGAGGATTGTAAAAGCTCCCAGGGAAAGGCCGCAGTATATTTATCTAAAATCCAGTTGATATTGCTTTGCCGTTTTACCTGATCTTTAAAATCGTTGGGGATCAGCAATTCAAACATGGTTTTTGCCAATGTTTCCGACCATCGGTTTTTACGGCTCATTTCATCCACCATTTCAAGCAGTGTAGTGCTGTCCGTCATCAACCTTCTTTCTTCTTCCCTTGCCCCATTGGTAGAAATAGAAATCAATAAACTTCTGCGGGGTTCCATACCCTCTATTGCAGGCGATTCTTCGGAGCGTACATTAATGCGGGTCCACCAATCGGTGGTATTATCTACCGGCATGCGTTCGCGCCTTCCCGGTTTTTGATTCATGGTATTGCCTTGCAACACCATATTCAGCGATCTGTTTTCATCGCGTTCAAATTCTTTTACCGCATAAACGGCACCTAACGCCCGGTCAAGGTACAATTCAATGACTTCTACCATTTCTATTCTTTTGGATAGAGGCCCATACTCCCGGCGCAGGTTTTCATTGGCGTTTTGAATACCTGTTAATACGGATCGCAGCGAGCTTTGAAGCGTCAATCCTCCATATGATCCCGCTACTGCACGCACAGAGATGCAAATTTTTTCCCGTTGCGAAGCCCAATTGCTAAAGCTATTTTTTACATTGATAATGGACAGGTATTTTGACACGCCCTGTTCAACCGTGTTTTGCAACTGATAGGGTGTCAATTCGCCGGGGTTGCCTAATCCCACCAGCACAGTTCCCTGAAACCCTTCATCCGGAGGGCGGTCTGTCAGGATCACTTCATTTTCACGAATCATACCGGGATGCAATCCCAGTTGGAGTCTGCGGGTCAGTTCACCGTTCAATTGATTATCGATCGCCTTTTCAGAAGAAAGGATACCATCGTGGGCAAAATGACCTGCCAGCACCGGGTACCTTGCATAGCGCAGGTCGCCATTGGTTATCATAATTTGAACCGGTGCCTCGGTAGGGGTAAATTCTTGTGGAGCATTCAGCCCAAGTAAGGTCCTTTCCACCCCTTCTTCACTCAGGTCGAAATCTTCTATTTGTCTTGTAACAAATATTTTATCAGTACTGCGTACTGCCGGGGCACTGCTGCGCAAACGGCTTGTTTCTCCGCGTTCCAGAATATCGGTAATAGTGGCAAAAAGCATGGGATCATTGGCCAGTTCGCCATGGGTAGTACCCGAATAGTACACCTTGCCATTTTCTTTTAGCGTTTGAGGAATACCACTTGACCAGGTAACACTCTCGTCGCCTTCGAGGGTACTTAAAAAGCTAAGCTTCCCCTCATTGATCTCATATCCGCAGGGGGTATCCTTTCCTTGACGGCCTTGTCCGGCAACATATACCACATTAGAAAAATTAATTCCAGGCTGCCCGGCTATTACTTTTTCCCGATAGGTTGCAAATTTTTGTAAATGCTCTTTATCTGGAATCGGCCATTTGAGGTCTCCGGCTGCTTTGCGCATTTGCTCCCAAAGTGCAGGGTCGGCAAAATCATGGTTCTCATCTGTTTGCAGGGGCAACAAACTATGCAATCCCGGCAAATTACAAAACACTTTCAGCAGATCTTTCTTGGTATTGCGGATATCAATCTTGGCCAGTTTACCTATAATGTCATCCTGCCCGAAAAGTACATAAGGAATACGGAACGAGCCACCAAGCGGAGCCCCCAACAGGAGCACCCGGAATCCGGCTGTTGCATTCAGTTTTTCCCAGGTATCGGGCTGGTACAGCATAAAATCTCGCAACAATACCCCACCCATGGAGTGGCCTACCAGTTTAATGGGTTGGTTAAAGGCCATCAATGCTTTCAGTTTATCATCAAGACTTTGAGTAATATCCGCCAGGGGAAGACGCCAGTCAAAAGGGAAGGTGACCACATCATAATGACTTTCAAGATAGTCAGCTAACTTTTTATACGAAGTACGGATAAGCGAATGTGCCCGAATATTTTTATTGTTGCCTGTGGTGTATTCGAGGCTGGTAAGGGCACCTGTAAGAAACCGGAAATAATTGATCCATACAACATCGCTTTTCACCATCAGGTTGCTTCCCATAATGCCGGGAAGTAAAACCACAATAGGTTTTTGCCCGCTCACTTCATCGCGGAAAACTTTACCTCCGTCAAGCCCCAAAGCGGCATTGCGATCCAGTTCAGTACGGAGATTTTGCTCCAGGGGTTCAAAACCGGCCAACCGGCCTTCTCCTGAAAACTTGAGCGCATTGTAAATGGCTTGCTGGCTGATCTCATTGTTGAAATAGCCAAAGTGATTGGTGGCTGAGGACTGATCCAGGAAATAATATCCTTTTCCGGGCTGCCTCTGTGCGCCATCGTACATGCTGCGGGTGTTTACCACAAGGTCGTTGGGCGCGGTGTAAAAAAGTTTACTTGCCAGTACAAGCAGACCTCTCCATTGCAGGCTCACCTTGCTGTTGCCTGCAATTACCAGCAGCAGGCTTTCCACCGGAAAATTGGTGGCGGCAAAGTTCAGTACTTTTATAAAGGGGGAATCGGGATTCATGGCTTCAACGCCAGGCAATATTTCAGGATCATCCTTTGTTTCTATGGCTGCAATAATCAGGTCTTTGAAGGCAACATAAACAGGATTAAAGGAAGCCCCCGCCGCCACTCCAACCAGGTTAAAAGTAATATTGAAAAAGGTATTTAACCTTTTACTTGCCAGGGTAGTCCCTTGTGCCGGGCAGGCTACCCGGATCAATTTCCTGACTTTAATATTTTTGTTTTGAATGGCCTGCTCAATATCTGAAATCATTTTCAGGTCAACGATTCTTTTTACTTTTTCGAGGTACAATATTTCGTGGCTTCCAAAACCTTGAGGATTGCTGCAAAACCGGCACAACAAATCAGCAACGAGCCCGCCCCTCGAATGGCTGATCAAATCAAGACTTGCTTCGGCAGGTAGTTGCTCCACCAGTTGCAATACATTTTCCAAAGGGCTTTTGGTGAGGGTTTCATGCTGAAAAGCCAACACATGATCCGAAGGGTATAAAAGCAACATATTTTTCCAATGGCGAAAATTCTTTAGTTTATCAAAAGAACTTTCGGTATTGGAAGCGGTCCCATGTAAAAAAAGCAGGTATTGGCCGCCCTGTGCGGTGTCATCAAATGTCTTCAGTTTAAAATTTTCATCGCAAAAGCAAAGACCCCGTACCTCTCCAAGTTGCTTGTCTTCAAGCTTTTTAGCCAATTTAGCTATGGCAGGCGCCACGCCTTTTTTCTTTACAAACAGGCTTAGCAATTTCAGTCCGGCTTTTTTTATAAGGCTTCTATCGAGCTCATCGGTTTGTACTTCCGATGGCAAGGTCCAGGTTTCGGAATCGCCCCGCATAGCAGGTTGGGCATCTGGAAAAAGTTCATCGAGGGTATCGCGATTACCCAGCCAAACGGTATCATCTTCAAAAACAAGTTCAATAATATGATCCTCCCGAAGGTCAACCTGCTGTTCCGGGGTATCGTCCCGCATGGTGCTGCTGATAGAAAAACTGCTTTCAAACTGATAATATTCAGAGGTTTCTACTACGGCAGGTGCTGTTATTGGTTCCCCCCTCAATCGTAACTTTGTAATCGACATATTTGCTTTTTTTATTCATGTAAAGGATGCTATTTACAATCCTATTTTATGTGTATTTGTCTTTATTTCTGGATCCCTTTCCGGATATCGCGTTGGGATTATGTATTTGGCTGGATAATTTTCACCAACGACCTCGTTTCAAAGTATAACTATGGAGATATCCGGAAAGCCGGTGGCGTTGTAATGGTCGATTCATTTATAAATAAAATAAAGTATTATCGAGCTATTCGGATAAACAAAATCCACTGGTTGGAACATCCTCTTCAAATATAAATATAGTTTTTTTCAAATGCAAGTGGTAAGCCTTTATTCTTATTTGACAGTTTTTATAATAAGCAAGAAGGATGAAATTGAAGATAAAACCACTAATTCTTATATCTTCATTTTCTATGGCAGCAAATCTTGATCGGTCACTTGGCCCGCTTATGTTGTGGGGGCTTGGGGTAGGCTATGTGATAAGTGGCATGTATTTTGGCTGGAACCTTGGACTGGCGGAGGGTGGTACGCTGGGTATGGCCATTGCAACGGGGTTTATCATTGTGCTGTATATCTGTTTTACTTTTAGTTATACCGAGCTGGCCTGCGCCATTCCTAAAGCTGGTGGGGTGCTTGATTATGCCACCCGGGCACTAGGCCCCCGATTGGGTTTTATAGCAGGATTGGCGCAGGTGGTAGAATTTATTTTTGCTCCTCCTGCCATTGCGGCCGCCATCGGGGCATATCTCCATTTGCTTTTACCACAGTTCCCCGTTGTAGCCATTGCCATGGTAGCCTATTTTGTTTTTACCGCACTCAATATTTATGGGGTAAAAGCAGCAGCCATTTTCGAGTTGGTTATTACCATTTTGGCAGTAGGCGAACTGTTGCTTTTTGCAGGTCTCACCTTGCCTCATTTTAAAGTTGCCAACCTTTCACTTAATGCTTTTCCAAACGGATGGAAAGGTGCCTGGGCCGCTATTCCTTTTGCCATCTGGTTTTTTCTGGCACTGGAAGGCGTGGCCAATGTGGCCGAAGAAACCCGCAATCCCAAAAAGAATATCCTGATCGGTTTTGGCAGTGCCTTGCTCACTTTGATTGCCCTATGTCTGCTTACCTTTCTTGGCAGTGTTGGCGTTGCTGGTTGGGAAGCTGTGGTGTACCCTCCGGGCAGTACTGCACCAAGCGATAGTCCGTTACCCCTGGCATTAGCCATTATTACCGGCGAAAACCAATGGCTGTATCATTTGCTCATATCTATTGGTTTGCTGGGATTGGTCGCCTCTTTCCATGGAATTATCCTTGCAGCAGGTCGGGCTACTTTCGAAATGGGCAGGATGCGTTACCTGATGCCTGCTGCAGGAAAAGTCCACCCCAAATTCAAAACCCCTGCCAACGCCCTGCTGGTAAATATGGTGGTGGGCATTCTGGCTTTGTTAACCGGCAAAACAGGAGATATCATCATCATGGCCTGCTTTGGGGCACTTACGTTAATGATCTTCGGGAGCTGGAGTGTGATTGCCTTGCGTCGAAAGGAACCGCTTATGATCCGCCCCTATAAAACGCCGTTTTATCCTTGGTTCCCGGGTATTGCGCTTCTTTTTGCCAGCATTGCCATGGTGGCTATGATAACCATTTACACCATTATCTTTATGTTATTTGCAGCCATTTTAGGATTGGGATATGGCTGGTATCATTTCTTTGTAAAAGACACTCATTATGCAGGAAATCATCCAAAAAATTGAGGCTTCCGGAGCCACAAAGGTCAAGATCGCTATTACCGATATTGATGGCATCCTCCGTGGCAAGATCGTCAGCCTTGATAAATTTAAATCGGTACTGGAAGCGGGATTTGGCTTTTGTGATGTCGTACTCGGTTGGGATGCAAATGATGCAGCTTACGACAACGTTCAATTTACCGGCTGGCATACCGGATATCCCGATGCGGCTGCCGTGGTGGATCCCCGAACACAACGTAGTGTACCCTGGGAAAACAACCTGCCTTTTTTTCTTGCAGATTTTGATGTGGATGGAAGTGAAGCCGCTAAAGTTTGCTCAAGAACTTTATTGAAAAAAATGATAGCGCGGGCCGGGTCGATGGGATACCATCCTGTGTTCGCTCAGGAATTTGAATGGTACAATTTTAAAAAACAGCCAACGGGGCATGGGCTGCCGCCTGTTCCGCTTACAGAAGGCATGTTTGGGTATTCCCTGTTGAGAAGCAGTCAGCAGTCGGCTTATTTTAATGCACTTTTTGATGACATGCAAGGCTATGGGGTACCGCTGGAAGGGCTGCATACAGAAACCGGCCCCGGGGTATATGAAGCCGCCATTACTTATAGCGATGCTTTGGAAGCTGCCGACCGGGCTGTTTTATTTAAATCGGGTACCAAAGAAATAGCAAGCAGGTTTGATGTCATCCCGAGTTTTATGGCCAAATGGGATGCCTCCTTACCGGGTTGCAGCGGGCATGTGCACCAAAGTCTTTGGGATAAAAGCAAGCAGCAAAATCTTTTTTATGCAAAAGAAGATGCGCAAAACATGAGTGACCTGATGAAGAGTTATGTGGCCGGACAATTGGTATGCCTGCCCTACATACTCCCTATGTTTGCCCCCACCATAAATAGTTACAAGCGGCTGGTGGAAGGCGCATGGGCTCCTACTACCCTTACATGGGCCATGGATAACCGCACCACCGCTTTACGTATTTTGTCAGAAGGTATAACTTCCTGCCGGCTCGAATCACGGGTGGTAGGCAGCGATAGTAACCCCTATTTGGCAATAGCTGCCTGTCTTGCTTCCGGCTTGTATGGGATTGAAAAGGGATTGAAACTCGAACAGCCGGCAACAACAGGCAATGGTTACGAAGACCTGCGGTTTGGAAAATTACCCTCCAATCTTTGGGAAGCCACACAGGCTATGAAAACCGGATCGCTTGCTTATGAGCTTTTTGGCGAGGCATTTGTTCAGCATTTTTGCCATACCCGCGAATGGGAATGGAGGCAACACGCCAAAGCAGTTACCGACTGGGAATTGAAACGATATTTTGAAATTATATAAACCCATGACAGACCAACTTATTTATGATGTAAGCATGCATGAAGCATCCGCAAACTTTGTGGTGGAAATACTGCAAAAAAACGGATTACCAGCCAGCATAAAAGAATCCCGTCCTTACAACGATATCATTTTGGGAGAACTGGATAGTATGCAGAAATTTGAAGTTTTCCTTCCCGGAAAGGACTTTGAGCAAGCCGATGAAATCCTGAAAGCGGCGCTGCAGAAAAACAACTATTATCAGCAACTGGAAGAGGAAACGAATGAGGCATTGCTGTATATAGCAGGGCAACCCGCCCACCAAAACCGGCTGCAATTTCTGGCGGCTCAGTTCCTGCTGAAACAGAGAAATATTGCAATTCCTGAAATAAATCCCGCATCTCCGGAAATAAAGAAGATTCGATCCTTGCCGGATATATCCAAGGGCTTGTTATTACTTGTTTCGATCAGTGGTTTTGGTTTTATTTTACCCGGCATCGGGGGCATCGTTTTGGGATTATTCTTTCTGCTTTTCCAGGTACACGATCAGCAAGGGCAGTTATATCCTGCATTTGATAAAGACGCCCGAAACTTCGGTATATTTCTTTCTTTATTCAGCATCGGGGTAATGGCTGCCGGTTGGTTCTTTTTTACCATGGCATAACAAGCCTTTCAATAACTTTACGCATGGACTATAATCAAATCAGACAATACAATTTCCCTACCGTAATCCGGTTTGGTGCCGGGGCTACCGAAGAATTACTACCCCACTTGCGACAAATGGGTTTCAGCAGACCCTTGGTAGTAACCGATCCTCAGGTGGCGCAGCTTGTATTTTTTGATCTGATCACGCATCGGTTGATTACCGGCGGGCAAAGTGTGGAAGTATTCAGCGATATTCATAAAAACCCTGTGAAATCAGATGTGTTGAAAGGCGGTGAGCAGTACCATGCTACCAATTGCGATTGTATTATTGGTATAGGTGGCGGGGCAGCCATTGACGTAGCAAGGGCTAT
>Ga0105048_10013715_pt1 | contig 12653 bp, 12 predicted proteins | sample MAT05_FD_78382 | JGI IMG/M metagenome (GOLD analysis project Ga0105048, IMG submission 78382) | Freshwater microbial communities from Lake Fryxell liftoff mats and glacier meltwater in Antarctica - MAT-05 | ecosystem: Environmental > Aquatic > Freshwater > Ice > Liftoff microbial mat | place... | reverse complement strand
GGCCGTGGGCGCAGGGGCTTGTCGTTGTAGCTGATCAGTCTTGCTTCCACCGGCACAGGGCCGGATGGAGAGCTTAAGTCCACGCCATTGGGCATGAAGCCGGCGGGGACGAAGCACGATGGCCACGTTCTAGTTTCCAAACCTCGATTCCACCGGCATAAAGCCGGCTGGGGTCGCCGAATTCCAAAACTTGATTCAACGGCAAGATGTTTTCAAAAGTAAGCGGAGCTAATGCGGGCCGGAAAGTCCTACACTTCGCAAATCCGCTTGAAGCGTTCCCAGGCATCGCTCCAGTCATCTGCGTTTCTCGGATGAAATTCGGTGATGGATTCTGAGCGGCGAACGACATCGCGGATTTCGCTCAGCGACGCAACATCCCCGGCTGACATCGCCTGGACCAAAACATTACCCAATGCGGTTGCCTCAACAGGACCTGCGATCACCGGAACACCGCACGCATCGGCAGTGAACTGATTCAGCAACGCATTCCTCGCTCCGCCACCGACGACATGAACCACTTTCACTGTGACGCCGGTGAGTTCTTCCAGCCATGTGAGCACCATCCGATACTTCAGCGCCAGGCTTTCAAGAGCGCAGCGCACGAACTGTCCTTCATCTTCCGGAACCGGTTGCCCGACTCGACGGCATTCGGCGGCAATGGCCTCCGTCATGTCCGTCGGACGCAGAAATCCCGGATGGTCCGGGTCAACAAGCGACCGAAACGGCGTCGCACCAGCCGCCTTGCGCGTCAGTTCTGCGTAGTCCGCTTTCAGTCCTCGTTCTTCAAACGCGACCTTACAGCGCTGGACCAGCCACAGGCCCATAATGTTTTTGAGCAGCCGGTAGGTGCCATCGATCCCGCCTTCGTTCGTGACATTGCGCTCGAGCGCCTTAACAGACAGGACGGCGTCCCGAACTTCGACACCCATCAGCGACCATGTGCCACTGCTGATGTAGGCCCAGTCCGGATTACCGGTCTGTGATGTCGGCACCGCCGCCACTGCGGAGCCGGTATCATGCGTGGCTGGAGCGATGACTTTCACATCTTTCAACCCTGTGAATTCAGCGACTTCGCGGCGCAGGCTTCCGAGCTGTGTGCCCGGCATGACAATTTCCGGAAACATCTCGGTGGGGATCTCCAGCTTACGCAGCAAGTCCACCGCCCAGCCTCGCGTCTTTGCATTCAGCATCTGCGTCGTCGTGGCATTGGTGAATTCGACAACCCGGCTGCCACTGAGGCACCAGTTGAAAAAGTCCGGGACCATCAGGAATTTCGTGGCCTGTTCAACAAGTTCGGGATCGCGTTCGCACATCGCCAGCAACTGATACAGCGAATTGATCTGCATAAACTGCAGTCCGGTCCGCGCAAAAATCTCCGCACGAGGTACACGCTGCAGAGCTTTCGCCAACATCCCGTCGGTGCGTGAGTCGCGGTAATTCCACGGCTGGCCAAGGATTTCGTCGTTACGATTCATCAGCACGAAATCGACGCCCCAAGTGTCAACTCCGATGGATGACACCGAGGCTCCATACTGCGTACCTGCTTCGCGCAGGCCGTTCTGGATTTCGCTCCACAGGCCAATCAGATTCCATCGAAGAGTTCCGCCGAGTCTCACAGGACCGTTGCTGAATCGGTGAATTTCATGCAATGAAATATGTTTCCCGTCAAACCGTCCTGCCATCACCCGACCGCTTTCTGCGCCCAAATCCACGGCCAGGTACGTCTTTTCTTTCATGTTCGAGTTCTCATTCTCATTGATTCAGGATTCGCCCTACAGAAGAACGAGAATGATAGCGAAGAGGCGTCCTGGGATGTAGCGCACCGGCTTTGAAAAGGGGTCAGGAACCAATAGTGCGCAGCACCCTTTGGGCCATTTGGCTATTGTTTCCTGACCCCTTTTTCCAAGCCTCAGGATTTGTTCCGACTATGGCCGCCGGACTGGACCTGCAGAACCGGTTGAGCGCGTTCGCCGCTGCAGATAACGACCAGCAGGTTGCTGATGAGTTGTTCGCGTTGAGAGTCGCTCATGTGCAGTTCGGCCGTCCCCAGGCGGATCACCGCGTCTTTCACAATCTCAACCGCGCCTTCGACGATCGTTTTTCGAGCGTCAATCAGAGCCATCGCCTGTTGCCGCATCAGCATTGCATGAGCGATTTCCGGAGCATACGTCAGATCGTTCAGACGCACGTTGAGAACTCGAATTCCCGCCGCATTCACCGCCGTCTGAAGTTCGTCGATGAACGACTTTGTGACGACTTCGCTTTCATGTTTCAGGCACGGTTCGGAGACATCGCTACGTGAGCGCGGGGCGATGCCCACGCGGTTAAACTTCGCGCGGCCAGAAATGAGTCCGGCGAGCGGAGCGGCGTGAGCCCTCCGGTACCTCGGTTTGTACCGGCAAGCTGACGCATGCCGCTCGCCAATTCTCTCTCTCACTCATGACCGCACGGAGTTTAGACTCGCTGACGCTTCGGGTTATCGGCTGCGTTTTGACCGCGTGTGGTCTATTTACCAGCAGCGATCCTTCAGCATTACTTGCATTCAGAATCACGACGACGTCTACGACCATGACCATGACCTGACTCACCATCACATTCACATTCATCCTCACAGAGACAGCAATCGTTACAGCGAGGGTCGGGCATCCGGGCGAAGTAAGAAGGACCGTATTTTGAAGGTGAGTCTGCCAGCGTGTATGGTTCATATTCCATGCGGTAGCCGTCGCATGGTCGGGCAAACATGTGTCCGAATCCGCGTGGACGGAACGGATCTGGCGCGCAACGCTGGTAGTTGGTGAGGGTGGCAGCACGAGGTCGATACCATGACGTGTATTTATCAAAAGGCATCGAAAAATGATGGTATCCGTTTCCTGCAGAACCTGGTGATCCAAGATCCGGATTCGATCGGATCTGAGCGAACCCGTTGAAGGAATCTTCCGGCATCGCCGCGTCCCCGGTGCGAATCGGAGAAAATTTCCGTAGCGAGTACTTGCTCGGTATCAGTGACGGACCGTTCCCCTGAGGGGGGACAACTGGACGGACATAATCGCCTGGTACAAGAGGCTGGTCATTACCCGGCGGCTGGGCGATACAGCTGAGTTGTCCGATCAGCAGTGCGAGTACAAAAACAGGCACTGGAATGTTGCGCTTCATGGTTGTCATCCTGACAAGGTGAATCCAGATGCGAAGGCAGGACGGGCAGGCAGCCTCTCGCACTACTGTTTTCGGCCGATCCCAACTTTCTCTCCGCAGGGATTTGGGTGAGGAACGTGCCAATGTTGCATCGCAGTCCGGATCGTCTCAAATTTTGGGTTGTGACAGCGCTGCGGCTCGGCTAAGACAGGGAATCCTGGGTATTCCCGCAATTCCTGCCACCATCGACCGCCCCCCTGTCACCATGGTTTTTGCAATCAGATGTGTTTTGTGACGGCATTCAGTGGAATTTTTTTGGAGTGCATATGGGTCCAAGGTTTCAATTCGGCTGGCAAGTGACTAGACTCCCGGTGGAACGAAAGCTGGGTAAACAAGGCAATTTTCAGCCCGTGGGTACAGGTTTGGAGATTGACTTGCGTGAAGCTACGTACCTTCCCGATTCCGTCGCTGGATATAGTCCGGCGTATGAAAAGTGATCCGATGAATTCGCCAGCGAGTGAAATGGCTTCTCTCACTATCAATGATGAAGTCTCAATTGATGCATGGAAGGTTCGAGACGAATTGCAGCCAACCGTTCCTGAGCGTTCTACGCGTACTGATCACGGCTTAACGTTCCGTCGGTCAGATCGAGTCCAGAGACTCACAGGTTTCGGGATCCGGTCCATCGGATCTTACGTGCCGTCGCGCGTCGTAACGAACGAAGAACTTGAAGCACGATACGGCTTTGAGCCGGGCTGGATCGAACGCAGAACGGGAATTCTGCAACGGCGTTTTGCCGATGAATCAGAATCCACAAGTGACCTTGCTGTTGAAGCGGCTCGGCGGGCAATGGCGGCGGCCCATGTTTCGGCGTCCGACATCGATCTTTTAATTGTCGGTACTTTTACGCCGGACTTCACGTGTCCATCGACTGCCTGTCTGGTTCAAAACAAGCTGAAGCTCGACGCCCCCGCGATGGACCTGCAGGCAGCGTGTTCCGGATTCATGTATGCGCTGGCCACCGGGGCGCAGTTCATCGCTACGGGTAATTCGCGCCGCGCACTGATTATCGGTGCCGATGTCAACAGCAGAATTGTGCAGCCTGACGATCAGCGAGTCGCCCCGTTGTTTGGTGACGGTGCAGGAGCTGTGATCCTTGAACCCGGCGATGCTGACCAGGGGCTTGTTTGCTATCAGCTTGGTGCCGACGGTGCTGGCGGCGGTATGCTCGACCGACCTGCGGGTGGTGCGACATTGCCACTGACGCCTGAACTGGTGGCGGCGGGCCAGCATTTCCTGAGAATGGATGGTCGCAACGTGTTCAAGTGGGCAATCGAAGCCGTGACGCAGTCAATTGAAGTCGTGCTGGACAACGCAGGCGTGAAAACTGAAGACGTGAGCCTCTTTGTGCTGCATCAGGCCAACATCCGCATCATTGATCATGCGATGAAGGCACTGAAGATTCCGCGATGCAAGGTTTACAATAATCTGGACCGTGTCGGCAACACGTCAGCCGCGTCCATCCCGCTTGCGTTGGACGAAGCGCGCCGTGAGGGTCGGATCAATCGCGGCGATCTTGTGGTGATGTGCGGTTTTGGAGCGGGCCTGACGTGGGGCACCAGCCTATTTCGCTGGTAATCCCGGCAGGACCGGCGTTGCTTCTTCGTCGTAGAAGAAATTGGCCATGAGATGTTCGGAACAGAACAATAAAATGACCAGTCCCATCAGGACCGGAAAGACCTCAATCCCCAGGCGACCCATGCGCACCGCGCGTTGCAATTCCTGAGCATTATGCACGATGGCGACATTGCTGCCAGCCAGCATCGCATTCAACTGATCGTCGCGAATTTTTTCCAGATTGCTTTCTTCATCGCGCAAATTGACAGCGAACGCGGCTTCAAACAGGCTGCGAGATTCGAATGGTTTCAGCCGATAGTGACCGGCGTCTGTGGCATCCGTCAGCAGCACAGATGATTCGTCGGCCGACATCGATCCGCGCGTCTGCCGCAGGCCGGGGCGGCGCAGCAGGTACTGATCGAACCGCTGCCTGGCAGGTACTGGAATGACGATTGATTCGCCTGCTATGTAGTTGCGTTTCTCGCTGCTTGCTCCTGTCAGATGTTGCAGGATTTTGTCTGTCAGCATCAGAAACGACCAGTTATCGACAACGAAGTTATTCCACTGACTGCCACCGTCCCGCAAATTGTCCATCGCCGACAGAAACATCAGACAGCGTCCCTGCCCGATCGTGCGTTCCATAAGTGCCGGTCGATCACCCGGACCTGTGAATCCCAGCAGAGTCGTTGACGACGGGTCGGCAATCACGGCCCAGCAGCGATCGAATATTGCGCGCGACAGTTCGACTCGACTCGACTCGTCCTGAGAGAACTCACGCGTCAGCGGGTGCTGTTCGGTGACCAGTTTCAGCTGCCCCGGTTCTGCATTGAAATTGACAAAACGCAGCGGCGTTCCGGGAAGCAGGTCTTTTGCGGAATTCACCATCCATGCACCCGGCTGAATCCTGTTAGAACCGGCTACCACAAATACGCCGCCGCCAGCATTCGCAAAATTCCACAGGCTCTCCCACAGCCGTTCTTCCGGACGCTGGCAATTGACCAGCATCACGACATCAAAATTTGACAGGGTCTCCTGCCCGGCCTGCGCCGTCGTCACACTTTTGCATTCGCAGTATTTGATGCCCTGCTGCTCCAGTCGAATGGGTTGCAGAGCGTTTCGCAGGTAAAGACTTTCTTCCAGCCGATCAGCGATCAACAGAACTCCGGGCTTTGCGCGAACTCCGCATGTAAACGCACGGACGTTATCTTCCGGCAGTGGATCCTCGGACGTCAGCCGTACAATGCCTTCCACAAACGGCTGTGTGCCTGTAACCCGCAGCGTCATCTGAACCTGTGACGCTCCATTTTCAATCTTTACGATCTGTGGCGCACCCGCGCGGGTTTCTATGCCGTTTTCCAGCAGTAACGTTTCCACGGTGGTCATTGTCGGACCTCCCGGCGTGGACGACACGGTCATGGTCATCAACAGGTCTCGCCCGGCAACGCTGGTTTCTTCCGACATCGTCAGGTGCGAGATTGCCGCATTGATCGGCTGCGGGACCGCCACGTCCACAAGATAGACCTGCAGCCAGTTGGCCGCCTTGAGCGCATCAGAGAGTCCGCTCTCATCCGGCTCACGCCAGGCGGTCTTTGAAAAATCCGTCAGAACGTAGATTTCGCGGGCGTGAGTATCGGAACCGCCGCCAGTCCCCAGTCGTTCCTGGTCCTGAGCGCGGTCATCGATCTGAAACTGAATCGCTGCTTTCAGTCGGCGATTGATGGGTTGCGGGACAGTTGTCGTTTCAAGCGTGTCCAGACGCGCGGCGGCTCCGGCAAGATCGGCCTGGAAAACAATATCGTCGTCAGCATTCAGGCCGGAAATTGCCGCGCGACTTCCTGCGGGAAAACGTCCCAGATGTTCGCGAATCACCGTGCGGGCTTGTTCGAGCCGCGTCTTGTTCTCAAGACGATAATTCATGCTGACGCTGGTATCGACCAGAAAGACGGCTGCGACAGGAACGTCTTCTGTTGCCTCATTCCGCGGCGCAGAAAGTTCTGCGCGCACCCGCAGTCCCCAGGGGATGCCCACGGCGATCATCGCGGCCAGTGTGCCGACCACGACACACCACAATCGCAGTCTGCCGCGACGGTCTTTGTGATCAAACGACGCCATGCGTTGCATTGCTGAGTGTTGTGTGAGCCAGAAGTACGCAGCGATGCTGGCCGCTGCCGTCAGAGCCAGGATCATCCATTCCCACCACCGCAGACCGTAACGTGCGGCTGGCAGCGATGGTCTCGCAATCGCCAGCACGAGCACGGCAATTAACAACGATCGCAGGATGAGCAACAACAAATGCCGCAACTGCATCCGCCGCGAATTGGAGATTTTGCGGGTCTTCAACAATCGCAGCGCCGGAAACTCGATGCGTTTCGGTTTCGCACGCATGATCATGTGCAGGATCACCGGCAACGCAGCCAGGCCGAGGCCAAAGAGCAGGCTGGCATTGATTAACGACATGCGGCGGTTTCCCTCACAATCGGAGCAGGTTCACGTTGCATTGAGAATCGTCCGTTCTCCAGAAAACATTTTACCGCCGCGATCGCTGTTTCGTCGCTCATCAGAAACGAATGGATTTTGGGGATTCTCAGAAAGTCAGAGGCACCGGCCAGCCGGGCGCTGGTGATCGTCACAGTCCCGTCATCGTCACCAGGAAGCAGCGGATTGAAACCTCGTTCGTCACCCTGACCACCAGCGATGATTCCGAACTCGAAATCGGGTGTCGGAAGCGACCCGATTGTACCATTCGGATCCGTGACCAATTCCTGCCCGGCCGGTCCATAGACGGTTTTGAAAATCATGTTTCGCTTCAGCATATCCGCCAGTTCCGCACCGCTGTTTGGCGTGCCAAGCATGACCATGCGGTGAATGCGAGGATCACGGTGCTCCTTCAAATAACGACGCACGACCAGTCCACCCATACTGTGAACCACAAAACTGATTCTGGAAACATCGGACAGCGATTCAATCATGGAATGCAGAAAGCCTGCCGACTGTTCGATCGGCACTCGTGTGCTGGGATACTCAAATGGCACATGCACGAACCCGTCCTTTGGCATGGCATCAAGAATTGGTCGCATGGATCTTGAAGTCCGACCGATCCCGTGCAGATATATCACGGCGTGCCCCGGATCCGGATTCAAATCGTTTGCTGCCTTAAGCCGGTCGAGCGTTTTCTGGCAGACTTCGATCGTGCCCGATTGATAACGCCGGTTGTTTTTGTCGAGTAACCTGAAATGTCCGGTGTATACGTGCCGCTGAATCCTGTAACCCTGAAAGAAGCAGACATCGCCCCAGAACTGCATTCCTCCCAGCGTCAGAGCTCCAGGTTGAGGTGCCTGTGTGTCAGTCATATCCGCATCCTCAACTTCCTCAACGATTGAATCCGGATCCGATTCATCAGCCTGACTTCGGCGCAGACCGCAGATGATCCCGACGCTGAATGCGAACGCAAGTCGCTCAATCATATCACGTCTGCTCGTCATTCCGTACTCCGATCAATGAGCTGCACTGCATTGGCCCCGTAAAGTATACGCAGAGGATCACAATCCTTGAAGGCAGACATGCCGCGTCAATTCTCCTCAACAGGCCCTGGAGTATGCCTTACGGGGGCGAAAGTGACATTAACCCGAAGCATCAGCGAGGGCTTCAAATCCCAATCCCTCGCTGACGCTTCGGGTTACGGTCCCGTGCTCGCAAGAGAGTCATTTTAGGCCGCGCGGAGTATAAAGCAGCAGGGAGCTGATCGTAAGCACCCATTCATAAGTTTCTTCGTTTAACCGCGTGGGCATCGCCCCGCGCTTTCGCGAATAAAACGCGGCCCGATGGGCACGCGGTTAAACAAGTTGTGTGCGAAAACGTTTGCATGGGTGCTTTCTGATCACCAAGCCGCGTCCGATTGCCGCAATACACGTAAACGAAGTTTGGCTGGCCCCGGATACCGGCCCCGGATACCGCCCTCTGAGCATGGGTTTACTGATCACCAAGCCGGGTCCGATTGCCGCAATACACGTCAACGAAGTTTGGATGGCCCCTAATGCTCCCCTGATGCTTATTATCAACTCTGAGCCTGAACGCTAAAGCTCAGCCGCCGGGGTCGGCTGCAGCGCCTGGTTCGGCTCTGTCCGGCGCGGAGGATAAGATACGAACTTGAGGCCGCTCTTTTTCTCTTGCTCTTTGATGTCTTGGAAAATCGCGTCGAGATCGTAATTGAACATCGCCGCGTGGGCGTCGCGAACACGCCGAACCTCATCCACAATGGGATCGTTCATAGCTTTGCCTCCAGGAGTTCCTCGGGCGTGCAGATGATTGGGGCCTTTACGCCCTTCCCTGCACAAACGGTTTCGATCACGGGCCGCATGGTGGCGTTCGCCAGATGGCGGCAGTTCCACGTCAATAGGTAGGGTATTCCGTTCATGGCAGCGACGGCAATATGCAACGCATCGTCCGCAGCCTTCGCGGGCAGCGCGCCTGCCTGGATCAACTCCTTCGCCAAATCTAACGCCAAGTCCGAGGTCTCTAACAGCGTCATGCCTTTCAACACCTCAAGCCGCTCCTGAGCGGCTTGAGCATCGCCCGCTCCTGCCTCTTTCCGAACTAACTGGGAAATACAAAGTTCGTAGCTCTCCCGTCGCGTATCCCACCATTCGTGAGTGACCTGCTGATGCCCGGCAATCACGACATCGCGGTTGGGTCGCGCCGTCAGGTAACTGACGATGGTGGTCTCAATGTAGACTCGCTCGGCCATGATCGCCTTTGATGACTCAATCGTGAGGGGAATCTCGTGATCCAGAATCTCGATCTCCCTCGATCGCCTTCAGATTTTTTTCTAGTTCCTCAGTCTCTTGGCGGACAATCACCGCCTCCGTGGGCGTAGAAGCACTGGCGCTTTCCAATCTCTTTTTGGCACGAGCCAAACGGCCTTGCTGTCGCTTCACCTGCTGACGATAATCCTCCTCACGGTCGCATGTCGGGTGTTCGAGGATCATCATATGCTCGCAGTCACGGTCGTCCGTGGATGAGCGTAGCAGTGGGCAACGAATTTGCCACCCGTCGGCCGCCAATTCGTTGAGCGCATCCTCTAAGCGGGGCCAAGCCTCGTGTCTTGCTCTGGTAATACCCTGAAGGCTGTCACCCTTCCGAAGATCGAGAATCAATATCTTGTAGCGCATGGTACCTTGGCTCTGTCTTGCCCAACGACTAAATCCACTCGGTTGCGGCCAAGTGACTTACTATCAGAAAACGCGCGATCCGCAACTCGCGGGCAATTTTTAGTTCGTCTGGTTATCGCGTCAACGTTGTAGTCTCTTTCGAATCCTGGTGTCGGCGTCAGACAGCCAGAGTATGCATTCCTCCGGATTCACAATGATACCCGAATTCGCCATCTCTACAAGCTTTTCGGGGACGTAAGCAAGAAGATAAGCATCGCATGACCCGCCGGAATTAGGAGCATCGTCGAAGTAACCGACCCACGTATCCCAAGGCGGCACATTGTATCCAGTCATCACAACTCAGTCCGGGTTAACGCCGCCTCAGTGAATCGAAAGGCCAACTTAGGGGCCATCCAAACACATAGTGCAAACGCGCAGCGATGCGGAAGAACCCTGCACTTGTGTTTGGTCACCTATTTCTGTTTCACAAGAGCAAATCGATTCCGGAAAGCCTGGGCATCGTCGGCTGTTGTGACCCACAGGAACATTTTCCCCGCCTCATCAACACGCACATCGAAACCAAGTTCCAGTTTATCACCGACAGCCGTCAGGAGTCGCGCGGGCGAGATACGATCGTCCTTCCGTGTGTACCTGAGCGTGTTGATATCCAAACCTTTCGCCGCCAATTCATACGCCGACGAAAAATGAGCCACTCCGATCTTTTCGGAGATTGCACCGACCAGCGCGCTCACTTCAACATCTTCCACATCGAGCGGAATGGCGCGAAAATATGAGGGCAAAATCTCGCTGAAGGACTGGACCGGCTTCCAGCCGATCGGCCAGAGATTGTTTGATTCATTGCCGAGATCGATTTCCATGTCATACTGTCCCGGTGCCACATACCTGGGTCGAAATCCAAGTCCGTACTGGGCCAGGACGATCGCGATCGCCGACCCTTTCGTGAATCCCTGCAGTTCAATGGCGTCGGGGGCCGACTCGGGGCGCAGTGCCAAAGCCTGCTGACGGGCGGCATCAGTGAACTTGATCCGCATGTTGGCCGGTAGTCCAACAGATTCGACCGCCAGGATCGAAGACTGGAGATCGACAGGATTCTCCACGGGCACTCCCAGCAGTTGAGTCACTTCCTTGAACTGCTCATCCGTCAGCCCCCATGTCGGGTTGCTGTCCGGTGGTCCTTTCGCGCCATGCCGCTGTATGTCAGCAAGTGCCTGCGTTAACAGTTTCGTACTCTCGATATCGAATTTTTGTTTTCCAATGCGGATCGATCCGTCGGCTGCCATGGCCGCCACGACGCGAGTTGCCAGGAAATCGTCACGGTCCAGATCTTCGACTCGCGGGGCTTCTCCCGCGCGAGGTGCGCGAAACCTGACGCTGTAGCCCAGTTCCTGAAACACGCGCCCCCATTCCTGAGACTTGATGCGATACGAAGGCAGCGACTGAATGAGGACTTCCACGTCCAGCGTCCGCTGTGGCGGTTCTCGTTCATCGGCGACTGCGGGCTGAACGGCATGAGTTACAAAAGTCGCTGAAACAAACAGGACTGACATCTGCAAACGGGATAACGAATGCGGCACGGCTGGACCTCCTGAAATTCGATTGGTTCCTGATCACGTATTCTGCGGTTACTGAAGGGAAATCACAATAGATCAAAACCCGGACAGTTGGCGGCAGCGGCGGTCCCCGTTATACATCCTTCCAGAGTCAAATCCCCACCAGACCATCACCAGACAAGTTTTTCGATGTCCCCAATTTCTGAAGTGTTTCAAACGGCTGCCCGAGAATCCCGCATGGCGTTTATGCCGTTCGTCACTGCCGGCGATCCGGATCTGAACACCACCGCCTCCGTCCTGCGCTCGCTGCGTGATGCCAGGGTGGATCTGATTGAACTGGGATTTCCGTACAGCGATCCGATCGCCGACGGGCCTGTCATTCAGGCGTCGTACACGCGAGCTCTCAACAGTGGCATCTCGGTGGACGGAATTTTCAGGATGATGGATTCGCTGAAGTCGGACGCGATGCCGCCGATCCTCGCGATGGTCTCGTTCGCCATCATCTTTCGACACGGCACAGCACTGTTTGTCGAACACGCCGCAAAGGCCGGCTTCAGCGGACTGATCATCCCGGACCTGCCTGCTGACGAAGCAGGCGACGTGGTCAACGTTGCCCAACAACACAAACTGGATGTCGTACAGTTGATTGCTCCAACGACCACCGCTGAACGGACAAAGCAGATTCTGGCCGCATCGACGGGATTTCTGTACTGCATTTCCGTCGCCGGAACGACTGGCGTGCGTCAGGAGTTACCACAGGAACTGACGGCACAATTGAAGTCGCTTCGAGCTCAGTCAAAACTGCCGCTGGCGGTTGGCTTTGGCATCAGCAGCCCGGAACAGGTGTCCGCTCTGGAGGGCGTCGCCGACGGAATCATTGTTGGTTCGGCGATCGTTCGCAGAATGGCCGAAGCCAGCAACAGTTCTGCTGCAGCGACAAGCGTCGGCGCATTCGCAAAGGAAATGCAGATGGCAACAGCGAAGACGAAACCGTCACTGGGGCCATGAAAAATCGCTGACTCAGACTAGCTACGCTTACCTTTTAAAACTTGTAGCAGATGAGTCAAGTTCTGGAATTCGGCGACCCCAGCCGGCTTTATGCCGGTGGAATCGAGGTTTGGAAACTAGAACGTGGCCATCCCGCCTATTCGTCCCCGCCGGCTTCATGCCGGCGGAACGCAGGTTT
>Ga0105048_10013709_pt1 | contig 12654 bp, 8 predicted proteins | sample MAT05_FD_78382 | JGI IMG/M metagenome (GOLD analysis project Ga0105048, IMG submission 78382) | Freshwater microbial communities from Lake Fryxell liftoff mats and glacier meltwater in Antarctica - MAT-05 | ecosystem: Environmental > Aquatic > Freshwater > Ice > Liftoff microbial mat | place... | reverse complement strand
TGTTCCTATCACCACAGCACCAAGCGAAAATCCGGGATAGGATTCCTTTGCTAACAACTTCGGCTACCATAATTTTGATCTCTTCCTTTGCGGGGATTGTTTCGGCTATTTTTTGGCAAAGTTTTCTAGCAGCAGAAAAGCAGCAAGCTCAAAAACAAGTTGATTATGTCTTGGAAGATATTTATAAGCGGGTCGATCGCCCCAATGCTCACAATCAGAAATTTCCCAACTTAGATGAGAGTAATCTCCGCCAGATGTCCCGGGCTGATATTTTGGTAAGAGCCTACCCGATCGAGGCCCAAGATTTACCGATTCCCCTTGCCGAACTGCCTGCTGTTTCTCTAGACAATATCAGGCTCGATCGAGATATTTCTGCCCATGTCCAATTGGTAGATAAAAATACAATCTCTAGTTATACTCTCCTCCTTGATTTTGATGGCAAGCCAGCATTGGTATTGCGGGTCGATTCTCCTCGAACTATCTATCAACAAGGGAAGCGGAGTTGGCAGTATCTGATGCTGTTTACGCTGATGTTGGGGGGAGTGACGACGGGCGTGACCTACAAATTTTCTGGGGCGCTTGTAACCTATCTAAAAGAGCGGGAGAAAATTCGCCGGGAATTATTTCTAGAAAAAGAAATGGCGCAGGTGACGTTGCAATCTATTAGTGAGGGCCTTATCACGATTGATCGCCAAGGTTGCATTGAGACCATCAATCCAGTGGCAGAAAAACTCACGGGATATGCCAGAGATGATGCTAGGGGCAAAAATTTCTCCGAAGTATTTAATGTGATCGAAGAGCAGAGCCGAAAAATTGGCAACTATCCTTTCACCACAACCCTAGAGCAAGGTAAGGTCAATAATTCCTGCGATCGAGACTTGCTAGTCAGCCAAGATGGGCGAGAATTTGCCATTGACTATTCCATCGCCCCGATTCGCTCCTCCCAAGCAGCAATTATGGGGGCAGTGATTGTCTTCCGGGATGTGACAGAAGCTCGGAGAATGGCCCAACAGCTATCTTGGCACGCTAGCTATGATCCCTTAACTGGGTTGGCAAATCGGCGGGAATTTGAGCGTTATCTCCGGCGGGCGATCGCCACAGCCAAACGGGGGCAGCAGGAACATACTCTCGCTTTTCTAGATATTGACAGGTTTAAGATTGTCAACGATACCAGTGGTCACATTGCTGGAGATGAGCTACTACGGCAGATTAGTATGCTTTTGCAAGACAATCTTCGTCAAGCAGACATGATTTCTCGGTTTGGGGGGGATGAGTTTGCCATTCTCCTCCATAGTTGTGAACAAGAAGAAGCGATCGTCATCTTGCAAGGGTTAGTGGAAATAATTAAGGGCTTTCGGTTTGTGTGGCAGGATAAGCTCTTTACCCTAGGAGCGAGTGTGGTGATTACATCGGTGACGGCGGATAGTGCCGATATGACTCAACTTCTCAGCCGGGCCGATGCGGCTTGTTATGTGGCGAAGGAGCAGGGCAGAAACCGAGTGTATGTCTCTTGTCAGGAGGATACTAATCATCCTCACGGAGAAATGGAGTGGGCAGCAAGGATTCAACAGGCTTTAGAGAATAACCAATTTCGTCTTTATTATCAAACTATTTCCCCTTTACCGAGTTTCCCAAATTTGAATAATAGTACGGCAAATAATGTAGGTGTAGTCAATAGTTTGAGTAACGGGAATAGCAATAATTCAGGTAATAATTCAGGTAATAATCTAGGCAATAATTTAGGCAATAGCTTTACACTTCATCGGGAACAGATTATCAAAGATAAAAACATCAAAGATAAGAATATCAAAGATAAAAATAATGTGACCCCTTTCCTTAAATCCTCATTGCGGGAGAACCATTATGAAATTCTCTTGAGATTGGTAGATGAAGACAACTCCTTGATTATGCCCAGTGTATTTATGCCAGCCGCCGAGCGCTATCATCTGATGCCGATGATCGATCGATGGGTGATCAAAACCTTGTTTAGTCTAGAGGAAATCTGGGAACTATACCGCCATTCTCCCTGCCAGAGTTTATTTACTATTAATCTTTCTGGAGCTAGTCTCAACGAGGAGAGTTTCTGGGAATTTCTGGTGGAGCAGATAGATCAGCACCGGATTCCCCCCCGTTTATTGTGTTTTGAAATTACCGAGACTGTAGCGATCGCCAATATTACGAAAACTTCTCGTTTTATTCGGCAAATGCGGGAATTGGGCTGTCGTTTCTCCCTTGATGATTTTGGCAGTGGGATGTCTTCCTTTGGGTACTTAAAGAATTTGCCCGTGGACTATCTAAAAATTGATGGGGAATTTATTAAAGATATTGTAGAAAGCTCAACCAATGCCGAGATTGTGGCGGCGATTCATCGGATTGGTCATGTGATGGGGATGCAGACTATTGCTGAGTATGTTACTAACCAGAAGGTCTGGCAAAAGGTAGCAGCGATCGGGATTGACTACGCCCAAGGTTACTATATCAACCGCCCCCAACCCCTCAACCCCGAAGTGTTTTTGGAATCGCAAGCCGTATCTTGATTTGTAGTAATGGCTTCAGCCGCCGCACGTAAGCATATTAATAAAAACGGAGAGGGTGGGATTTGAACCCACGAAGAAGTTTCCCCCTTAACGCATTTCGAGTGCGTCGCATTCAACCGTGCTCTGCCACCTCTCCAAAGACTAGGACTAGCTATGGCAATTGCCTTAAGCTCAGGTGTCCTTAGTATATTTAATTTAATTTGAATTTATTTTAACTTGAATCCGGCTTTAGTTCGTCGCAAATATTTGACTAGCAACTTTATCGACTTTGTTACCAGAATCGATCGACTCCAGAGGATCTTTACGGAGACGGTGACGCAGACAGAGGACAATCACCCGGTGAATATCATCTACAGTAACTTCGGTTCTCCCTTCGTAGGCAGCAAGAGCTTTGGCAGCTCGGTTGGTGACAATATCGCCCCGCAGACCGTCCACATCTAGCTCTGAGCAAACTTGGGAAATTTTTACCCGCAGCTCGTATTCCATTTCTACTTGGGGTAGGAGGGTTTGGGCTTTGCTAATCTGGTCTTGGAGATAGACTTGATCACTCTGATATTTGTTGAGAAATGGTACGGGGTCTTGATCAAACTCTGACCGTTGTTCCACAATTTGCACCCGGAGTTCTGGTTCCTTGACGGTGCGGATTTCGGCGTGCATTCCAAAGCGATCGAGGAGTTGGGGTCTGAGTTCTCCTTCTTCGGGGTTGCCGGAGCCGACCAATACAAACCGGGCGGGGTGACGGATGGAAATGCCTTCCCGCTCTACGGTGTTCCAGCCACTAGCCGCCGAGTCTAGCAACACATCCACAAGGTGATCATCTAAAAGATTTACTTCATCTACATACAAAATTCCCCGGTTTGCCTTGGCAAGTAATCCCGGTTCAAAAGCTTTCACCCCTTCAGCGAGGGCTTTTTCAATATCGATCGTGCCACAGACTCGATCCTCAGTCGCTCCCAAGGGCAGATCAATCATGGGGACTTTGGCTTTGACTACGGGGCGATCGCTCAGATTCTGGGGGTTCATCAGGTCTGGATCGCCGGGGGAACTATTGAAGGGGTCGCCAGCAATGACATCGATTTCTGGCAATAGGTCTGCTAAGGCTCGAATTGTGGTGGATTTGCCTGTGCCTCGATCGCCCATAATCATCACGCCCCCAATGAAGGGATCAATCACGTTGAGAATTAGGGCTAACTTCATTTCTTCCTGCCCCACAATGGCGGTAAAAGGGAAGACCTGACGGCGGTTATTTGTGGGGGTAGAAACTGGGGAAATCACTTTACTTGACCTACTAGAAATAATAAAAATACGTTAGCTATGCTCTACTATTTTGCCACATACTGGCCTTTTTCTGGTGATTTTTCTGGTGATGGTTTGCGGTTAAACGCGGTTAAAAATTGAGAATTAGAGCTAGAAGTTGGGGTCGATCGGCTAAAGTACAATCAGTGAGAAGATGATATTAGGCATTGTGGGCAATATCTTGGACAATATCTATGGAAAATGACTCAAACTTTGAACTTAATCCGTCAGCTAATCCATTTTTTAATACACCTAATGCAGTGAATACACCTATAAATGTGATCGGGATTGGCTTGGATGGAGCCGCAGGTTTAGCCGCAGGTGTGCTAGAAATTGTTGCTCAAGCAACGTTGCTGGTGGGGAGCGATCGCCATCTGAGTTATTTTCCAGAGCATCCCAGTCGGCGGATTGTCCTTGGAGATTTTGGGGTCGCAATTCGGCAGATTCGATCGATATTGGAGCAAAGACAACCCGAACAGACCCGCTACACTCCTCCCTACACCAACCCAGAGAAAGTGGCGATCGTGGTTTTAGTCTCCGGTGATCCTCTATTTTTTGGTTTGGGTAGATTGCTGCTTGCCGAGATTGCCCCAAAGCAGATTACCTTTCATCCCCACGTCACCTCTATTCAGTTGGCTTTTAACCGTCTCAAATTGCCTTGGCAAGATGCCAAACTCCTCAGTGTCCACGGGCGCTCCCTCGAACAGATCAAAACCCATCTCCAAGAAGGAGCCGAAAAAATTGCCATCCTTACAGAAAGTCGAGAAACCCCTAGGGCGATCGCCCAACTTTATCTAGCTTTGGATTTACCCTATATTTATCAGCTCTGGGTTTGTGAAAACTTGGGGAATGACCAAGAACAAGTCCGGGCTTTTGGTCTGGATGCTCAGGGATTGCTTGCTCTGACAGAGGCAGAATTTGCCCCCTTGAATGTAGTAATATTAGTGAGAAATCTAACTATAGATCAGTTACCTAAAGAAGGTAGTTTGCCAATTTTGGGATTAGGAGATCAGGAGTTTGCTAGTTTTAGCGATCGACCGGGCTTGATGACAAAGCGGGAAGTGCGGATTTTGGTACTGGGGGAATTAGCCTTGCAACCGGGGCAAATCGTTTGGGATGTGGGAGCTGGTACTGGCTCGGTGTCGATCGAGATTGCTCGCCTCTGTCCAACTTCCCAAGTCTACGCCCTCGAAAAAAGCTCTATGGGAACTAGTTTGATTGAGCGCAATATCCAACGTCTCCAAGTGCCTAACGTGATTTCTGTCCATGGGGTTGCCCCAGATATGTTACGACATCTGCCTCCGCCCGATCGAATTTTCATAGGCGGGAGCGGTGGTAATCTAGAAACTATTCTGGAAGCCTGTGCTGCCCGATTACAGCCCAAGGGTCTGGTAGTTATGGCTCTGGCGACGATCGAACATCTCCACCAGAGTTTAGCTTGGTATAGACAGAAGAAATGGCAGGTGAACATGATACAGGTTCAGCTATCTAAATCTATGCCAATTAGCGATCTAACTCGCTTTACTCCCCTAAATCCAGTGACGATTATCACAGCAAGCCCCTAGCATAAGCTGATAAGTTGATAAGTTAATATTAGGTTTTTCATTAATATTCTTTCCGAAATTAGCAATCTACTTTATCAAAGCTTATGGTTTCCTTGCCTTTTTACATTGTTGATGTTTTCGCTATCAGTAAATACACTGGTAATCAATTGGCGGTTTTCACCGAGGCCCAGACTCTAACTACACAAGAAATGCAGAGTATTGCAAGAGAAATCAACTTTTCAGAAACTACTTTTATTCTGCCCCAACAACCGGGAAATCATGGCTATCCAGTCCGCATATTTACCCCAAAAAGGGAGTTGCCTTTTGCTGGTCATCCCATCATTGGCACAGCTTTTATTCTGCAACAAAAAATCATTCGGCAGCTAGTTAGTCGGATTAATCTTAACCTCCCTATTGGACAAATTCCGGTAGATATTAGCTATCAAGAAGACTCGATCGATCTCCTCTGGATGTCCCAAAAACCCCCTACTTTTCATGAGTCTTTTAACCCTAAAGAAGTCGCCACCATGCTCAATATTAGCGTGGATGATATAGATGACAGATTCCCGATCCAATCAGTATCTACAGGGGTAGATTTTATGATTGTTCCCCTCAAAACCCAGCAATCTCTCCGGGCTTGTCTAGTTGATGTCCAGAAATGTGAAGAGTTAACCAAAAATACAGAAGCTAAAGGTGTTGTGGTATTTTGCCCAGAGACTCATAACTCAGAAAATGATCTTTGTGTGCGGGTTTTTGCCCATGCATTGGGAATAGTAGAAGACCCAGCTACAGGGAGTGCTAATGGTTGTTTAGCAGCTTATTTAATCCAGTATGATTATTTTGCTCAATCTTCTATTGATCTCAAAGTAGAGCAGGGCTATGAGATCGATCGCCCCTCTTTGTTACTGCTGAAAGCCCTTAGAGATCAAGAAATAATTCAAGTGTTTGTAGGAGGCAAAGTAATTGTGGTAGCTCAGGGAGAATTTGTTTCTTAACCAACTACAATTTCCCCTAATTATTTCTCTAATTATTAGCGTTAATTATTTGTATTTCCTGAGTATTTAAACCATATAAATCAGCTAACTTGACATCGATCGCCTCTTCCCATGCTTGAATCCCTACTCCTTGCATCTCAAGGCATTGATGGACTAGGGTGGCGATCGTCTTTTTGTCAGCTTCCGCAGCCATAGGAATCGGAATTTGCGAAAGATACACAGGTTTAAGTTCTAGAAAACCCTCCCGTTTTGTTGCGGCAATATGCTGGAGAAACCAGTTGATAATTTTTGAATTTAATATGCCTAGAAGATATTCATTATCCAGACTAAAACAAACCGAAGCCTTATCATTACAAAAATAACTATTCTGATCTAGATAACATTCTGGTTGCTTGACTATGGTGGGAATGATGATTTTGGGAGATTCAAAACGGAGGATATCTTTAGGGGATGCTTGTAGTTCAAACCATTGATAATTACCTGCCGCTCTGCCGCCACTAATTCCCGGTGTCAATCTTGATTTGTAGGGCATTAAATAATCTTTGATAGCTGGATACTTATTAATATCAATGCCCCGATAGGTAAAAATTAAATATAAACCCTGATGATGAATACTCCAGCGCTTGATATCTCTACCCCGCAAAAAAGGTTTAATAATTTCTGCTGATGAGAAGTGTTCCCTCACAAGTCTATTTTTGGTATCTCGATCGATCACAAAGGCTGCATTAAAACCTGTAGTTATGCCCCGATAAAGCTGCTGATTGACATACTGCCTTAGGGGAATACCCATCGATCGAAGCTTATCTAATAACTTTAATACTTGTGGAGATTCTAGCCGCCACCCATCGACAGTCAAGGCTCTTTGGGGTATTAGAAAACTATTATTTTGATAGATTGTATTGAATATATTAATTGATGGCTCCCAGTTTAAAACACGAACTTGATTATTTTCTGGCTTTACCTTCTTGATTAAAATAATACTAGGATAAGCAATTTCTTCAAAAATATTTGCATCCTTGAAATCAATTAAAATATCTATTCTTCCTCTTGTACTTAACAATTCTCGCAACTTCGCCCCGTAGCCCGATCGAAAATATTTATTAGGAGAAATATAGACTAGATAACCCGCAGATTTTAAGAGTTTTAGACCTTGCTCATAGAAATAAATATATAAGTCTGCCATGCCTGTATAACATATGTAGGCTTGAGATAAAGCTGGTTTTAATTCCTTAATTAATTCCTGTCTAACGTAGGGTGGGTTGCCAATAACAATATCAAAACCATCCACTGGGGAGTCTAAATCTAGTTGTAATTCAGAAATATCAGAAAATAGGGCATTGCCGCAGATTAATTTTTTCTCTAGATTGGGTAATTTGGGTAGATTAAGTAACTTTTCTAGATTTTCTAACTTTTTTAGCTTTTCTAACTCCTCAATTTGAGCAGTTTCTCCTTGGGTAATTTCTTCTAGCAAACATAACCATAGACGCAATTTGCTAATCTCGATCGCCTCTGGATTCAGCTCTATTCCATAGAGGTTATGAGCAATAATTTCCCCCTTGATTTTCCTGCTCTCTAGAGAACCCCTCTCTAGTCTCTCCCCTAACCGTTGCCCCACTGTCCGCCGTACCGCCCACAATATCTGAAATATACCCACCAAAAACGCCCCTGAACCCATCGCCGGGTCTAAAATTCTTACCTGAGCGATCGCCTGTTTCAGAGTTTCTGCTTGAGAAATAGTGATCAATTCCCCAATACCTCCAAGATTTGAACTTGAGTGAGGAGATAAGGTATCTGGAACATCGCCAAGTAATTGCTGGATTAAATTCTGGATTGCAATCTGGATCAAAGTCTGGATCACAGGGAAGTCTATCTCTGTTTCCTGTGCCAAATATCGAGCCAACACCTCAGTACCCATGAATTGGACGATTTCCTTTGGAGTATAAAAAGTCCCAGACTTACCCCGCTTTGCTGCTCCCAAGGTATTTTCAAACACCTTTCCTAAGATTTCTGGGTCGATCGCCATCTCCTCCCCTCTCTTCCCAGTCCCACTTTCTGCCACGGTAAACTTGTAACTATTAAAATAACCAAGAATACTAGTAGAGTCCCGAGGATCAAATAGGATATTAGGGAGAGTGATCAGAGCAGGAATTTTTATCTGTGGTGAATCTTGAATATTTACAGGAGTCTTTTGTAGAGTGGAAACATCCGCAAATTCTTGGGGGAATATCTGGGAAAATATTTGAATAGATAGCGGCGCTAATATTTCTTGATAATAATCAAAACCTTCAGCATTTCGCTGTTTGCAGTTGTACTGACTTGTTAAAAAATTGCTTGTTGGTAAATTAGCTATTAAAAAATTAGTTGTTGATAATTGATCTGCAAAATATAGGCGATCAACCTCCAACAATCCCTGGGCTTGGAGAAAATATAGGAACAAAACCCGCCCCAATAACTTTTGAGAAAATCGACGTAATCGGCTTGAATCTTGAAAATAGGCATCTTGGTTATGAATTTCAACCAGAGCTTGGACTCGATCGAGCAGCTTTCCATAACCCCTACAGAAACCTTTAATTAACCTTTGCCTAGTTAATTTTTTGATAGTAATCTTTTTAATGACAATCTAATGGCTAGGTAATAGCAATATTAATTAACTAGTTAAAATCTCTAAACTATGCTTAAAATCTCTTAATAAATTAGACTTTGAAAAAGGAGGTTTACGTAGGGACTTACCCAATCTCAACTCAGTTCCGTTACTATTCCAATACACATGGTCAAAAATACCATGCAATAAACACAAACCCCGTCCACCCTCAGAATTCATATCTGGAAGATACTCCTCGCTGCTCTTCCCACCTTGGGGAGGTCGAAACCCTCCTCCTTCATCAGAAATAATCCACCAATACTGCTGCTCAACCACTGAAAACCGAATTTGTACCTTCTTGCTTGGGTCTAGTCGATTTCCATGTTTTGCGGCATTTATAATCGCTTCCTGTAGCCCTAGACGAAGTTCTGGTTGCCAAGGTGCGGGAATATCTTCTAACAAAATATCGAGTATGGGACATAGATAGAGGGTAGATGCAAAGGTCATAGTTCCCCACTCTTGTCTCATCGGACGCATTGATAAAGCAATCACAGGATAGTCCTCTAGCTTATGCTTTAGTAAATCATTTACAATTGAGAAGTTCCATCTGAGGAGACGTACTCCTTGATCTCCAACTCTTTAATCTTTAAGGGTAATGAAAGGGAGATTTACCTACGACCCTCTACTATTCATTTAATTAAACTAAAATAAATTGAAAATAGTTTAATAGTGCCTACAGTTCCTATCATATCAAAAATGCCCGACGATGGCAATTCTAACTCATTGTATATCTGCCATTAATGCTGACTGAGAAAAGGCAGATGAGACACCTGCCCTTTATTATGGCTATTTCAATGGCTATTTCAATGGTTTTCGATCGGCTGCGGCTGGCATTGCTCGTTCTTCCTTCGCTGGTAAGAAACTAGGATCAAATACATCTTCTACTTTGAACTTAGTTGCTAGTTTGAAACCCTCCACAGTTTGCGTAATAGATTTTCCTAACCGTTCCGAATTCACAGCCCCCAAGCCCAAAGACTCTGCCTCTGGAGTAATTATCAATCTGTCTAGGGCAATTTGCAAACGAACTTTTTCTGCATTCCGATCCATTAACTTGCTATCATCAGCCGCCATCACCATATCCAAAGCTGCATCTGGATCTTTGATTGTGTCTTGCAAACCCTTTAAGTATGCTTTGACAAAACCCTTTACAGCCTCTGGATTTTCCTTAGCAAAACTGGCTTTAGTCAGAATGGCGTTACCATAAAAATCTAAACCAAAATCATTGTAGTAAAAAATATTTACTTCATCAGCTTTGACCCCGGCTTTGAGAATACTAGGCATTGCTGAAGTAGAAAAACCACTAATCGCCTCTACCTGCCCTTGGACAAGAAAAGTCTCCCGGAGTTTTGGCTCCATGGTCACCCATTCTATACTTTCTGGATCAACACCGATTTCTTGGGCAAATAAAGGCCATAATTTCCGGGGTCCATCGCCTGCGGGAGCGCCCATTTTCTTCCCAGCTAAATCCTTAGGATCATTGATACCACTTTTCTTGAGGGTGAGAATTGCAAAAGGAGCTTTATTAAAAGGCACAGCTACAGCAATAATTCGTTCTTGAGCATTCTTATCATTGAACTCTAGGGTATTGTAGATATCACTAAAGGCAACATCAAATTGCCCCGTGCCTAGATTACTAATGGCTGCGACATTTCCTGTCCCCCGTTCATAGGTAACGTTTAACCCTTCTGCGGTGAAGTAGCCTTTTTTAATAGCAACGATGAGTGGGGCATCGAGACTTTGGAAAAGAAAAGCCAGAGATACCCGGATATCTTTCTGGGCGGCGGGGCTGGCAGCAGGGGAGGCAGTATTACTGGTAGCTGGGCTAGTAGCAGGTGCAGTTTCTGTAGTGTTCTGGGCTGCACAACTGCTAAATAAAAGAAGGGAACTAGCGATGAATACTCCACTAGCAAGACGCTGAGACAGGCGAATTATAGAAGCTAAGGAAGTTTTATTGAGAGTGTTATTCATAGGACAAATTTTGGGCTAAAGTTTAACAATTTTTTGATCATTAAACAGGAGTTGTTCTGGAGGGTTCTGTGTTTTTAGATACATAGAAGGAGTGACTAAGAGAATGACGACTAGCGATGCTAGCTTTTTGTATCAGAATTTGGGTGACGAAGATCACTAAGGCTATAGAATCTCGTCACTATAGAATAACTGGCTTAGTTGGAGAATAAGCGTAATAGTTCTACGTAAAATCATTTAAATCATTGTGAAAACTAGACACGCTATTCGGCACTTGGTTGAAAAAGCTCTATCCATCAGGCAGCTTACTCCAGAGATAGAAAATGAAATTAACTATGAGCTTACTCGGCTTGGCTACGTCTCTGAGGTGGATTATGAGGCTTTGGAGTTATTGATGTCAGAGATGGATGCAGGAAGAATCAAGCTGGATGCGACTAGCTCTATAGCTTAAATTTAGTTGTCTTAATTATATGAATCGCCTTATATCCCACGGCTAAAGCATATGGATTTTACGGTAATTTCTATAATTTTAGAGTTCTCCGTAATCAATTAGCTTGAACTAAATCTGCGGAAAATGATGATTAAACGTGTGATAAATCCCTAATGCCAGAAGCGACTAATAACTTGAGAATTATTTCTCTCCTGCCCAGTGCTACCGAAATCATCGATTGCTTGGGGCTAACCACTGCCTTGGTTGGGCGTAGTCATGAGTGTGATTATCCGCCTTCGGTAAAAGACCTTCCCCCTTGTACTGCCGCCAGACTAGATAGCCATCAAACCAGTTCTGAAATTGACCGTCAAGTAGAGCAGTTAGTCCAGTCTGCGCTGAGTATTTATAAAATCGATTTAGCTGTATTAGAAGAGCTAAAGCCTACGCATATTGTCACCCAAGATCAGTGTGATGTCTGTGCCGTCAGCTTTGGGGATGTGATCAAGGCGGTGGGAGAACTAACCCAGAGTAGCCCCCAAATTATTTCCCTCCAACCAAATACTCTGGGGGAAGTATGGCAGGATATTGCTCGAGTCGGGGAGCAGTTGGGAGTGGATGCGGCTCCGGTGTTGCAGAGTCTGTGGGAGCGGGTAGAGGCTTGTTGTGAGCAAACTCAAAGTTTAACTAATCTGCCGAGGGTGGGGACGATCGAGTGGACAGAACCCCTCATGGCAGCAGGAAACTGGAACCCGGAACTAGTTACCATGGCTGGCGGTGAGAATCTCCTTGGAAAATTAGGGCAGCACTCCCCTTACCTCTCTTGGAAAGAACTAATGACTGCCAATCCTGATGTCTTAGTTATTATGCCCTGTGGCTTTGATCTCCCCCGCACTCGCACAGAGACAACTCAGCTAGCCCAGCATCCCCAATGGCAACACCTCAAGGCTGTGCAAAACCAGCAGGTATACATCACTGATGGCAATGCCTATTTCAATCGTCCTGGTCCTCGTCTAGTAGATTCCCTCGAAATCTTGGCAGAAATCCTCCATCCTGATCTGTTCCCTCCTCGATACTGCGGTACTGGCTGGGAGATTTTTTAGCTATATTTATGAAATTTACAAATGTATTTGCGAATAAATAGCTTTATTCAAGCTGTTGTTAAAATTTCAAAACTTGAGGGGTGTTCTGAGCAAAAGCTATCCTAGTTGAGTTAGAATGGCTGTATTAAGATTTATTGCTACTCAAT
>Ga0105048_10013705_pt1 | contig 12656 bp, 8 predicted proteins | sample MAT05_FD_78382 | JGI IMG/M metagenome (GOLD analysis project Ga0105048, IMG submission 78382) | Freshwater microbial communities from Lake Fryxell liftoff mats and glacier meltwater in Antarctica - MAT-05 | ecosystem: Environmental > Aquatic > Freshwater > Ice > Liftoff microbial mat | place... | reverse complement strand
CACCGGCATCTCCTACCTCCCGATGGCGAGCGGCAGCGTGGCCATCATCGCCGGCCTGCTCGGAATCGTGTCCCGCGGGCAGCGGACCACCCGTCTCGCCGTCGTGGGCCTGCCGGTGCTCGCCTGCGCCAGCATCATGATGGTTGCCGTCGTCCGAATGCTGCCATCGCCCGCGCAACAGCCCACCGGGAACGAATCTGTCGCGGCCTTCCGTCAGATCGCACTCGATTTCGGGGCCGGGGCCGCCGGCCGTCCCATCGCCATCCTCTGGACCGAGGATTTCAGCCGGCATCATCTCGACTTCTACCTGACGCAAGCTGGGTACCCTCGAATGGTGGACTTCGCGACCCTGGCGACGGAGCGCGGCTACCAGATCGACCTGGATCAGCCGCTACGCCCCGGCGACCAGCCGGCGGTGTTGCAGGAGCGCCTGGACTACGCGCTGCACACCTACGCCGACTTCGCCGTTGTGTGCCTGGAGACTGAGCAGTATGAAGACTCGAAGCAGACGCGCCTCTGGCCGTACATCGTCGGCCGGCCCGTGGTCGAACGCCTGCTACAGGATCCGTCGTTCACCATGATCCGGCAGTTCACCATCGGCAGCCGGACGTTCGCCCTGCTGGAGAATCGCCGGCCGTTTCGGTGAGGTTACCGCTTGACGCCGAACCGCTGGCCCTTCACGTACAGCGAGACGCTGCCGTCCGCCTCCGGCCGCAGCTCAATGACCGCCTCGTCGAACGACGAGATCTCGGTGTGAATCACGAAGTACGTGTCCGAGATCGGCTCCAACTCGAAGCTGAACGCCATGATCCCGCCCACCAGCTTGTCGCCTTCCCGCGCGATGCGGAGTCGCCCCTGCGGCGTCTCGTACTCGCCGACGTACCGATCCCAGACCGCGCGGTTCGGCACGAACGTGTTGGCCGCGCCCGTCTGCGGCACTGGGCGCAGCACCGGCTCCAGGCCGATCAGCAGGCGGGCCACCCCTTCCGCGATCTCGTCCTTCGCGTCGCTGTCCAGGTTCGCCAGCACCGCGACCCCAAGCTTGCGCTCCGGCACCACCGCGAACAGCGACCCCATTGTCAGAAGCTCGCCGGGGTGCAGCGCGACCGGCAGCCCCTCCTGCTTGCTCAGGAACCAGCCGAGGCCGTACTCAAGGTTGTCACTCACACGCGCGGCCGGCACCCACATCTGCGCCACGCTGGCGTCGCTGAGGATGCGCGCGTCGCCCAGCGCGCCGCCGTTCGTCATCGCCGCCAGGAAGCGTCCCGCGTCGGCGGCGGTCGTCAGCAGCATGCCAGAGGGGTTGTACGCTCGCGTCAGGCGGGTCCGCTCCGGGCGTAGCTCGCCCTTGCGCTTCAGGTAGCCCTGTGCCAGCCCCCATTCAGCCGCGCGGGCGGGGTCGAACGTCGAGCGGACCATGCCGAGCGGCGTGAGGACGCGCTCGGCAAGGTACTGCTCAAACGGCATGCCCGAGACCGTCTGCACGATCAGGCCGGCCGTGTTGTACCCGTCATTGGCGTACTCCCAGCGTGTGCCGGGGGCGCTCCGCAGCTTCTCCCACTCCAACGACCGCACCCGCCGCTCCAGGGCATCCGGCTCCTGCCGGCTGTCCAGCGCCGCGCTGGCCGGGATACCCGAGGTGTGCGTGAGCAGTTGGCGCACGGTGATCTCGATGGAGCGCGGGCCATCCAGGGTGAACCAGGGCAGGTAGCGCGTCACCGGCGCATCAAGCTCCACCGCGCCGGCTTCGACCAGTTGCAGGATGGCTACCGCCGTCAGCGGCTTAGTCGTCGAGCCGACCGCAACGGGCGTCTGCGGCGTCATCGAGCGGTTCGTCGCGCGGTCGGCAAGGCCGTACCCACGGGTCAGCGTCACCTGCCCGCCCTCAACGACGGCCAGCGCCAACCCCGGTACACTCCATGCCGCCATCCGCTCCTGTACGTAGGCGTCGATGCGGTCTTCCACGGCCCGCGTAGCGGACTGGTTGTCGGCCAGCATGGCCGGGCGGGACCGGGTGGTAACCGCGGGGAGTGGATGAGACGGGGCACCGGCCGCAAGGGCACCGGACGGCGACACGACCGCAACCAGCACGACCGCCAGCAGCGCGAGCGTCGCCAGTGGCCGCCGGTAACGGCTCGGTGGGTGGTTCATCAGTCGAGGCTACCTCTCCATGGCTTTGAGCCGCGCCCGGCGGGCCAGCGGGCGCGCCGACAGTGTGAATGATGCCACCGGCCGCCAACGAATGCCTCGATTCCACAAGTTCGCAGGGGTGCTACAAGATTGCAGCCTGTGGTGCTTTGACGCAGTGTCGGCCATGCAGCGCGACGGCAACCGCGCCAGCCTCGCAGCGCACCGACCACCCGATACAGTCCTTTCTACCCCAGACGGGCCATTGACGCACCAAGAAGTAGCTCGGATGGGTCTGCGCCAATTGTCCGCCGTGCGGCATGGGACGGCACAGAATAGTGGAGAGACGCGGGCGGAGGCGCTTCCTGCTTCGAGCGACGTCGTCCACCGCCGCTTCGCTACTAACGTTTTCTCGACAAGGCCTCGCATCATACGGTAGGCAGCAGCCGGGAACCTGTTAGAAACCCGGTGGGAACCGGTGAGTAACCCCCATCCCGGCAGGCCTGTCCTCATCGTTGAACACCACGAACGCGGCGGCGAGGCCAGCCACCCGCACGGCTGCACGCCAATGCCGACCGTCCGACAACCACCGACATCCGACCGCCCATCAGCATGCTGCCTGGGGAGCCGGCGTGCTGTACGGGGTGTGACACGCGTACACCAGCGGTATCGGCCTGCCCAGATTCGGGTGGTCCGCCGCCCATCGTGACGACTGGCGAACAAGGGAGACGCAGGATGATTCATCAGTTCATTTTTGCGGCACCGAAGCCGGGCATGACCGAGCAGGAGTTTCAGGACTACTGGATCAACGTCCATGCCGTGAAGTACGCCAGCAAGATCCCGCAGATCAAGCAGTACAGCGTTTCGGCGCGGCTGCCTTTCGGCGACGAGGCGGGCGAACCGCTCTGGAGCGGCCTTGCCGACATCTGGCTGGAGACCGACGCCGACCAACTGGCGTCGATGCAGAGCAAGGAACTGATCGACGGCGCACGTCGGGACGAACCGAACTGGGCCGCGTTCTGGCGCACCGTCGTGGTGGACACCGAAGCGCACATCTTGAAAGACGGCGGCGGCCTGGAGACAGTCAAGGACGGCGTGAAGTTGGTGACGCTGGTGAAGCGGAAGCCCGGCCTGACCGTCGAGGAGTTCCGCAGCCACGCCCGCGACGTGCACGCCCCGCTGGATCTGAAGCTACCGGGCCTGCGTCGGTACGGCCACTACTACGCGCGGGACGGCCTCTACACCGTCTGCGAGCCGCCATTTGACGGCGTCTCCTGCATGTGGTTCGACAGTCCGGAGGCCGCAAAGGCCGCTCTGGCCTCACCCGAGCACGCAGCCGCAGCAGCAGACCTGCCCAACTTCCTGGAGATGAAGTACCTCCACGGCCTCTTGATGAAGGAGCACTGGACCATCGGGCCAATCGGCGCCGATTGACGCACTCCTCACCCCGAGTCCCTCTCGCACGAACTACGAGGCCCCTCTGCAGCGGCCGGATCCCCGTGTCACAAGTGGGAGAGGGAGCCGGGGGGTGAGGGCAACAGGCTCATACACCGGTGAACAAGGAGGTTTCCGTGGCGACTGTCGTGCCATCCCCGCGTGCGGTCGCGGAAGCACACCTGCTCCAGGCTGTCAGCACTGACAACCTGGACGAAGCCCGCAGCCTGCTTGCGGGCGGGGCCAACCCGAACGCCCGTGACCCGGACACCGGCCTGACCGCGCTGATGCTGGCCGCCGGCCACGCGCAGCCGGCGTTGGTGGCGCTGCTGCTGGATGCTGGCGCGGACCCGCTCACGGTGGACAGCAAGGCCGGCGCAACCGCGCTCCACCGTGCATGTCAGGGAGGCAGCGTCGAGGTGGCAGGCCTGCTCCTGGACGCCGGCGCGTTCATCGACGCGGTGGCCCCGACGACGGGCCATACCCCGATCATGGACGCCCTCTGGTTCAAGGCCGCAGACATCGTCAACCTGCTGGTGGAGCGCGGCGCAAACCTGGATCTGAGCACCCACTACGGCTCCAGCATGTGGGATCACCTCGCCTTTGAACTGAACGTCAACGTCAAGGGCCGCGACACGATGGAGGCCATCGCGAAGGCGCTGGAAGGCGGCCGTGACGAGCGGGCCGCCCGGATCGCCGCCCAACCGCTTATGCGCGCCACGGAGCAGGGCGACCTCGCGGGCGTCGAGCGGGCCATCGCCGCTAGTGCGGACGTGAACGCCTGGTACCCGCACGTCAACTCGTTCTCAGACGGGCACACGCCGCTGCTGGTAGCCGCCCGCGACAACCACGAGGAGATCGTGCGGGCGCTGCTGGCGGCCGGCGCGAACGTCCGCGTTGAAGACTGGGTGTTCAAGGGCGCGCCGATCCACAAGGCGACCTGCAACGGCAACGTCGGCATCCTCAAGCTGCTGATGGCGCACCCCGATATCGACCTAGACGTGCAGGGGGCAACCAACGGCTACTCGCCGCTGCACGATGCCCTCTGGCACGGCTACACCGAGTGCGCGCACCTGCTGATCGACGCTGGTGCGCGCCTAGACACGCGCGGCCACGACGGCAAACTGCCGCTGGATGTGGCGATTGACGTGTACGGCGCAGACGATCCGCTGGTGGCACACATCCATGAGCGCATGGCCGCCGCCGGCCCGGCGGCAGCCTGACATGCGCGGGATGACGGCATGAGCACGCCACTCCTGCGCGACTTCACCTTCACGACTGCCGAGGTGGACGCGGCCGGCGCGGTCGTGGCGCGGCCCGCCCGCACGGGGCGGTTCTACGCCGAAGACCTGGGCAGCTTTGACCTGGACATGGTTGCCATCCCCGGCGGCACGTTCGTGATGGGTTCACCAGAGGACGAAGCCGGCCGCTCGCACGCCGAAGGGCCGCAGCGCGAAGTGGCCGTCCCCGATTTTGCGATAGGACGTTACCAGATCACCCAGGTCCAGTATGCGGCCCTCATCGGCCACAACCCCTCGCAGAATCAGGCAGACAACAACCCCGTCGAATGCGTGAACTGGTTTGACGCCAGGGCGTTCTGTCGCCGGCTCAGCGACCTGACCGGGCGGCAGTACCGCCTGCCCAGCGAAGCCGAATGGGAGTATGCCTGCCGCGCCGGCAGCACCAGCACGTTCGCCTACGGCCCGACGCTCACCGATGAATTGGCCAACATCTACGCCGACATCCCCTACGCCGGTGCCGCCCCGGGGCGGCACCGCGACGGCCCGACTGCGACGGGCCTGTACCCCGCCAACGCCTTCGGCCTGCACGACATGCACGGCAACTTGTTCGAGTGGTGCGAAGACCTGTTGCACAGCGACTTCACCGGTGCGCCTTCGGACGCGACGCCGTGGAAGAACGGCCCCGGCGTCTGGCCGGACTACTACATCCTGCGCGGCGCGTCCTGGGTGAACCCGCCGGTCCGCTCGCGATCCGCGTTCCGCTTCGGAAACATCCCCATCTACAAGAGCATCGCCATCGGCTTCCGGGTCGTCTGCCCGGCCGCTTGATGCGGCACCTATCAGCACACCGCACGCGCACATCGCATGCGTAAATCGCACAGGGAACTAGAGAAGGAGGAGACACGCATGGCTGAGACAAAGAAGATCCTGGCAGTGATGTCAGAGTGGGGCTACTGGGGCGTCGAGCTGGTTGGGCCGCTCCGCAAGCTGGAAGCGGTCGGCTACAGCTTCGACTTCATCACGCCGAAGGGCAAGCGCTCGCCGGTGCTGCCGCCCAGCACGGACACGACGTATGTGGACCCGCCGCTTGGCGTCTGCGTGACCACGCCGGACGACGCCGCGATGGTCAAGGAGTTCGACGCGACCGACCGCCTGAACAACCCGCTCAACCTGTCCTCGTGGTTCCCGGAGCGGCCGTTCTTCCACCAGGAGCCGTTCCTCCGCAACTTTGAAGCCTACTTTGAGAACGTGAAGCAGGCCCAGGCCGAGGCGACCTCGAAGTACGACGCGATCCTACTGGTCGGCGGCAGCGGCCCGATTGTGGACATGGTGAACAACCAGCGCGTCCACGACCTGATCCTCGGCTTCTACAACAAGCAGATGCCGATTGGGGCCATCTGCTACGGCGTCGCGCCGCTGGTGTTCGCCCGCGACTTCAACGAACGCAAGTCGATCATTCGGGGCAAGAACGTCACCGGCCACTGCCTGGAGTACGACTACCACGACGGCACCGGCTTCGTCGGGACGGACTTCAACATGGGGCCGCCGCCGTATACGCTCGAATACATCCTGTCGGACGCGGTCGGGCCGGACGGTGCGTACCACGGCAACTTCGGCAAGCGCACCTCGGTGATCGTGGACTACCCGTTCATCACCGCCCGCTCGCTCCAGTGCGCCCACGAGTTTGGCGACCGCATGGTCGACGTGCTGACGAAGGGCCTCACCCGCTCCGGCTGGTGAGCCTTTGCACCCAGGCGCGGCGGGTGGGCGAGCAACGGCGCTCGCGCACCCGCCAGCGCCCGGACGGGAGAAGACGCGCGTCATGACCGACACCCTCATCCCCACCGCAAGCTCCACCGCCCCCCCCATCCCTGCCACCAGGACCGGCCGCTACGCCATCCTTGAGCAGCTTGTCGCCGATGGCGTCAGCCACATTTTCGGCAACCCCGGCACCGTCGAGCAGGGCTTTCTGGATGCCCTGGGCGACTTCCCGTCGCTGCACTACATCCTGACGCTGCAAGAGTCGGTGGCGATCATGGCGGCGGACGGCTACGCCCGCGCAGCCAAGAAGCCGGCCATCGCGCAGATTCACAGCTCGCCGGGGCTGGGCAACGCCATCGGGGCGATCTACCAGGCCATGCGCGGCCACGCCCCGATTGTCGTCCTGGGCGGCGACGCCGGCATCAAGTACCAGGCGATGGACGCGCAGATGGCGGCCGATCTGGTCAGCATGGCGCGGCCCGTCACCAAATGGTCCACGATGGTGCAGCATCCGTCGTCGTTGCTGCGGATTTTACGGCGGGCCATCAAGATCGCGGCGACCCCGCCGATGGGGCCGGTCTACGTCTGCCTGCCGCAAGACGTGATGGACGAACTGGCGACCGAACCGGTCTTCCCGACCTCCATCCCCACGACCTACTCGCTGCCGGCCCCCGAACTGGTGGAGCAGGCTGCCGACATGCTGGCCTCGGCCGCCCGCCCGACGCTCTACGTAGGGGATGGCATCGCCTGGGCCGGCGCGCAGCCGGAGCTTTCCCGCCTCGCCGAGATGCTGGGCGCGGATGTCTGGGGCGCGGACAGCGGCGAACTGAACATGCCGTACGACCACCCGCTGTGGCACGGCCAGACCGGCCACATGTTCGGACCGCAGAGCCTGCCCATCACGCAGTCCGGCGACGTGAATCTCGTCGTCGGGACGTACATCCTGCCGGAAGTCTTCCCGGAACTGGGCAGCATCTGGGCGGATGGCGCGCAGACGATCCACGTGGACCTAAACGCCTACGAGATCGCCAAGAACCACCCGGTTGACCTGGGGTTGGTGGCCGATCCGAAGCTGACGCTGGCGGCGCTGGCCGACGCGCTGGAAGGCAAGCTGTCAGCGGCACAGCGGGCAGCCGCCCAGACGAAGATCGAGCAGGGCGGGGCGAAGAAGGCCGCCCAGCACGAGCAGGAGCTTGCGACAGACCGCGCGCGCGGCGACGCCACGCCGCTGCACTTCTCCCGCCTGATGATGGAGCTTGCGCCGCGCCTCCCTGAAGACGTGGTGGTCTTTGACGAGGGGCTGACCTCCTCGCCGGAGCTGACGCGCTGGCTCACCCCGACGAAGGTCGGCAACTTCTTCCAGACGCGCGGCGGCTCACTTGGCGTCGGGCTGGCGAGCAGCATCGGCGTCCAGGCGGCTATGTCGGGCCGGACGGTCTTGGCAGTCTCCGGCGACGGTGGCGCGATGTACACGATCCAGGCGCTGTGGTCGGCGGCCCGCCACAACCTGCCCATCAAGTACATCGTCTGCAACAACCGGTCGTACCGGCTGCTCCAGGCGAACATCAGCCAGTACTGGGGCGAGCAGGGCGTCAGCGACCGGCCTTTCCCGATCAGCTTCGACCTGTCGAAGCCGGACTTGCAGTTCTCAGTGATGGCGAAGGCGCTCGGTGTGGCCGGACGGCGGGTAGAGACGGTGGCCGACATCGTTCCGGCCATTGAAGAGATGCTCGCGCACCAGGGGCCGTACCTGCTTGACGTGGTGCTAGAGGGGAACGTTCACCCAGAGCTGATCGGCGTGCGCTGCGGCCAGTAGTCAGGAAACCCTCACCCCCCAACCCCCTCTCCCACAAGTGGGAGAGGGGAGACAGGCTGGCGCTCCCCGTCTCCCGCAAGCGGGAGACGGGTCGGGGGTGAGGGGTTCGCTGGAGGTAAGGGACACCAGGATGATGGGGAGACAGCAGATGGATCTAGCAGGCAAGAAGATCGCGATCCTGATGGAGAGCGACTACTACGAACATGAGATCTGGTACTACCACTACCGCTTCCTCGAAGAGGGCATCGACGCCCGCTTCGTGAGCAAGCTGTGGGGCCAGCCGTCGCTGACGTTCACGGGCCACGAGTACAAGGCACCGTTCGTCTGCGACAAGAGCTTTGAGGACATCGACGACGCCGAGCTTGACACCTACGCGGCCGTCATCGTGCCGTCCGGGATCGTCTCCGACCGGCTCCGCTGGACCGAGGACGTCAGCAAGTTGCCGGCGGCCACCGAATTCTTGAAGCGGGCCTTCGCTCGGCCGCAGGTCATCAAGGGGATCATCTGCCACGGGCTGTGGCTCGCCGCGCCAGCAACCGAGCTGGTCAAGGGCCGCCGCCTGACCTGCCACAACAACCTGCACGGCGACGCCCTGGCCTACGGTGCGGTCTACGTGAACGAGGACGTGGTGGAAGACGGCGACCTGATCACGGCGCGCACGGGCGGCCACGCCCACCTGCTCGCCAAGGCCATCATCGAGCGGCTGAAGGCCGGCTGAGCGGAAAGGGAGTCTCTATGACGGCACAGCTTGATCCGCCACGCGCTACCTCGGCGCACATCCCGCCGCAGACTATCGACCCGGTCGCCTCAGCCAACGCGCCCTGCCTCGTCGAGGCCGGCGCGCCGCACCCGCCCGGCGCAACCGTCGATGCGGACGGCGTGAACTTCTCGATCTTCTCGGAGCACGCGGACGGCATCGAACTGCTGCTCTTTGACGAGCACGATTCGGTGGAGCCGTTCCAGACGATTGTGCTCGGGCCGCCGCTGCACCGCACGTTCCACTTCTGGCACTGCTACGTGCGCGGCCTCAAGCCGGGCGTCCACTATGCGTACCGCGCCAGCGGCCCGCAGGACGTGAGCGGGCGCGGCTTCCGCTTCAACCGCAACAAGGTGCTCCTGGACCCGTACGCGAAGGGCATCACGACGAGCCTGTGGGACCGGGGGGCGGCCTGCACCCCGGATGACAACCTGGCCCAGTCGATGCGCGGCGTGGTCATCGACCTGGACGACTACGACTGGGAGGGCGACAAGCCGCTCAACCGGCCGATGTCCGAGACCATCGTCTACGAGATGCACGTCGGCGGCTTCACCAAGTCGCCAAGCTCGGGCGTGAACGACCCTGGCACCTTCGCCGGCATCGTTGAGAAGATCCCATATTTGCAGACGCTCGGCGTGACGGCCGTTGAACTGCTGCCGATCCACCAGTTTGACCCGAACGAGAACGCGAAGCCCAGCCCTACCGACCCGAGCACGATGCTGACGAACTACTGGGGCTACAGCACCGTCGGGTTCTACGCGCCGCACAGCGAGTACTGCAAGTCACCAGAGATGGCGGAGCACATCACCGAGTTCCGCGACATGGTGAAGGCGATGCACAAGGCCGGCATTGAGGTGATCCTTGACGTGGTGTTCAACCACACCAGCGAGGGCAACCACCAGGGGCCGGTCATCAGCTTCAAGGGCTTGCAGAACGACGTGTACTACCATCTGGTCCAGAACGACCGGCAGTACTACATGGACTACACCGGCTGCGGGAACACGGTGAACTGCAACCACCCCGTCGTGGACAAGTTCATCGTGGAGTGCCTGGAATTCTGGGTCCGCGAGATGCACGTGGACGGCTTCCGCTTCGACGAAGGCTCGATCCTCTCACGCGGCGAGGACGGCGCGCCGATGGTGCATCCGCCGGTCATCTGGCACATCGAACTGTCGGAGCTGCTGGCCGACACGAAGGTCTTCGCCGAGGCCTGGGACGCCGCCGGCCTGTACCAGATCGGCTACTTCCCGGGGTACCGCTGGGCGGAATGGAACGGCAAGTACCGCGACGACCTCCGCAAGTTCGTCAAGGGCGACGCCGGGCTGATCAGCGCGGCGGCCTCGCGCATCGCCGGCTCGTCGGACATCTACGAGGCGAGCGGCCACGAGCCGATCAACAGCGTCAATTTCATCAACTGCCACGACGGCTTCACCCTCAACGACCTCGTGTCCTACAACGAGAAGCACAACGAGGCCAACGGCGAAGGCAACAACGACGGCAACGACGACAACATGAGCTGGAACTGCGGCGTGGAAGGCCCGACGACCGATGCAGGCGTCGAAGCGTTCCGCGAGCAGCAGATTCGGAACTTCGCGGCGATCCTGTTGCTGTCGCAGGGTGTCCCGATGTTCGTCGCCGGCGACGAGGTGCGCCGCACGCAGCAGGGCAACAACAACGCGTACTGCCAGGATACCGCGCTCGCCTGGGTGGACTGGACGCTGACCGAGAAGAACGGCCACCTGTTGCGCTTCTTCCAGCAGATGATCGCCTTCCGCAAGCGGCACCCGAGCGTCCACCGCTCGCGGTTCTTCATGGGCGAGCGGAACGCACGCGGCGTCGCGGACATCGCGTGGCACGGCTGCCAGTTGAACGCACCGGGCTGGAACGACCCGAGTTCGCGGGTGCTGGCCTACACGATGGCCGGCTTCGGGGACGACCCGGACCTGCACGTGATGCTGAACATGGACGGCTCGGCCCTGACGTTCGAGCTACCGACCATTCCGGGCCGCGCCTGGCACCGCGCCGCCGACACCAGCCTGCCCTCCCCTGACGACATCGCGGAAGACGGCAAGGAGGTCGCCATCGCCGACACGTCCTACATCGTCAACGGCCACAGCGTCGTCGTGCTGATCTCACGCTAGCGCCCCCTTACCCCAACCCTCACCCCCAGCGCCTCTCCCGCAAGCGGGAGAGGGGAGCCGGGAATCCTCAACACCCGAACCCTGACACCGAGAAACCGAACGCCACACCCGCATGGAGGCCACATGAACAGCGTCAACTTCACCTTCTCGGACCTCGTTGCTGGCTACGTCCAGTCGTTCGATGCCGCCACCGACACCTACACCGTGACGACACCGGGCGGCAGCGATGTCGCCATTTCCATCGGCGTGAACTGCTACGCGGAGATGGTCCGCAACCTGGGTGAGGGATACCAGGACGCTGGCGACATGCGCGCGATGCTCCAGCCGGGGCGCTTCGTCTTCTCGTACGGCATCTTCTACCCGGAGAATGAGCTGAAGTTCGAGGCGAAGCACCTGATCTTCCTGGGCCGTGGCCTGGACGAGTGGCGCTTTGAGGCGCAGGACTGGTGGGTCAAGCAGGTCCGCCAGATCTGCGACTTCTACTTGAACGCGCAGTTCCCAGACGGCCACGTAGACTTCAGCCAGTACCGCACGCAGATCACCGTCGAAGGCACGAAGGTCGGCAGCGCCCTGCGCCAGGAGACGGACACCATCTCGCGGATGGTCTACGGCTTCGCGACGGCCTACTTGCTGACGGGTGAGGATAAGTACCTGGAAGGTGCCGAGAAGGGCACCGAGTACCTGCGCGAGCACCTGCGCTTCATCGACCGCAAGGACGAGATCGTCTACTGGTACCACGCCGTTGACGTGAAGGGCGGCCACGAGCGCAAGATCTTCGGCTCGGAGTTCGGCGACGACTTCGATGCCATCCCCGCCTACGAGCAGATCTACGCCCTCGCCGGCCCGACGCAGACCTACCGCATCACCGGCGACCCGGCCATCCGCTCCGACATCGAGATGACGCTGAACCTGTTCGAGAAGTACTACCGTGACCCGGTCAAGGGCGGCTATTTCTCGCACATCGACCCGGTCACGTTCGACCCGCGCGCCGAGTCACTGGGACAGAACCGCGCCAAGAAGAACTGGAACTCGGTGGGCGACCATGCCCCCGCGTACCTCATCAACCTGGTGCTGGCCTCCGGCGACCCGAAGCACGCCGCCATGCTCATCGACACGGGCGACACCATCACCGAACACTTCCAGGACTACGACAACGCCCCCTTCGTGCAGGAGAAGTTCTTTGAGGACTGGTCGCACGACTCCACCTGGGGCTGGCAGCAGAATCGGGGCGTCGTCGGGCACAACCTGAAGATCGCCTGGAACTTGATGCGGATTCACAGCCTGGCCCCGAAGCCGGAGTACGTCGAGTTCGCGCGGAAGATCGCCACGGTGATGCCGGAGATCGGCGGGGACCAGCAGCGCGGCGGCTGGTACGACGT
>Ga0105048_10013704_pt1 | contig 12656 bp, 11 predicted proteins | sample MAT05_FD_78382 | JGI IMG/M metagenome (GOLD analysis project Ga0105048, IMG submission 78382) | Freshwater microbial communities from Lake Fryxell liftoff mats and glacier meltwater in Antarctica - MAT-05 | ecosystem: Environmental > Aquatic > Freshwater > Ice > Liftoff microbial mat | place... | reverse complement strand
ATCTGATATCTGATATCTGACGTCTCTTAATCTCACCTCCCTCCCCATGATCAACTTCATCAAAACCCGCTGGATATCCATCGTTGCCCATGCTGGCGCGTTGATCCTTTTGGCGATCCTGATTTACGACTACTTCACCGATAACCTGACGGTGAACCCGATTCAGGAAGCGACCATTCGCACCGGCAAACTGGCGCTTATTTTTCTGGTGCTGTCGCTGGCCTGCACACCCATCATCACCGTGTTGGGTTTCAAGCCGGCGCAAAAGGTGCGCCGCGCGCTCGGCCTGTATGGCTTCATGTTTGTGGCCATTCACCTGACCATCTTCACCGTGTGGGACTACGGCCTAGACCTCCAGATGATCGTGCAGCAGGTGACAGAGAAGCCGTTCATTCTGGCCGGTTTCGGCGCATTTGTGTTGCTCATCCCACTGGCCATCACCTCGACCAAGGGCTGGCAAAAGCGACTGGGCAAGGATTGGAAGACCCTGCACAATCTGTTCTTCCTCATCATGGGGCTGGCCGTCCTGCACTTCTCGCTGGCAGTCAAGTCTTTGCTGGCACGGCCCGAACCTTTGCAGTGGGGCGCGGTGGTGCTGCTGCTGATCCTGGTGCGGTTGCCGGCCGTACGCAAATGGGTGTCGGCCAAGCGGCAAAAATTGGTGGCCGGCATGCAACGCGGGGATGTAAAGACGAAAACGGTGCAGTAAAAAGCACGTTGAGGTGAAATTGAAAAACAGGGGCATCGATGACATCGATGCCCCTGTTTTTGTGTAAAACGGGTCGAGAAGACGATTCAGCGAAACGTCTTTATAAGCCGGCCAGCACCTTGTCGAGCGCGGCACTGGTGACAGCGGCCGCTTCCTCAGGCTTCATCGCGCGAATGGCAGCGTTAAAGGGCTCAACGGTGATAGGGCCATCGTAGCCAATTTGCTTCAGCACCGTCAAAAATTCACGGGTGGGCAGAATGCCAGTGGCGCCGACCATCTCGCGCTCATGGTCCAGTTGCTCATCCACCTCGCGGCCCGGCGGCGCATCATTCAAGTGCACATAGACCACTTCATTGGGATCCAGGTGAGTCAGCTCGGTCATCGTGCCATGCCCGGTCCACCAATGCCAGATATCGAGCAGCAGACCGACGTTGCGGTTGCCGGCAGCGACAGCGGCTGAAAATGTGCGCATGCCGTCCATGGTGTGCACAAAGTCATACTTCGCACCGACGCGCAGCGTGGTGGGTCCGACAAATTCGAGGCCCAGGTGAATGCCAGATTGGGCCAGCACCGCGGCTGCCTGAGCAAGCCGTGGCACAACCAGATCGAAGTGCTGGTAGAAGTTATTCGTCTCCGAGCGCGGCATGACCCAGGTGGTGCAACGGGTGCAACCCAGCTCGGCCGCCAGCGCAACTTCGTCCTTGAACCGAATCAGGCTTTCAGTAAACGCCGCGTCACTGTCGCTTTCGCGCCAGGCGACATTGAGGCCAAACGCGCCGATGCGCAGGCCGGTGGCGGCAAACCAATCTTTGGCGTCCTGCAACGAGCGCGTTTTGGCCAGATTGGCAAAATAGCCCATATCAGGGTCGATACCGGGAAATCCGTATTGCTGGGCAATGTTGCAGGCTACATCAAACGCAACTTTGCCGTGGCCGAGCGCACCGAGATTTAAATTCTTGTACATGGAATTAGGGTGAAAAACAGCCAGCCCATTCCGATAATCACTGCCTCAGGCCGAACGACCTGACAGGGCTATCATTGGACTGACGAGCTTGCACGGAGTTTACGCGCAGACCGCGGCCCAAGCAAACGAAGAGAAATCGCTATCGAAATTACAATCAAGGCCGTTTGCCACTTGCCGCTTGTCGCTTGTCGTGCGAGTGGCCGTCCAATATAAAATAAATCTTGCGGGTGCGCACAAATAAATGTTTGAAGTGGGACGACTGAATAGGCTAATAATCAGGCCGCGATTAAGTGATTGACCGCGGCCACACCGTTTCCACGCCGCTGCCATACACAACCAGTGTCGATGTGCCATCTGCCCAGGTCCAGCGCCCACTGCGGGATTTGCGTGTGGACTCATCAACGGAACAGGCCGTTAGCAAAACCATGATTAGCAATAGCAGAACAGGGACCAATAATGCGAACCGGTGATTGAAAAGTTTCTGACGTGAAAGCCGAACAAATGAATCTTTTGAATCTGTAGTGTGGTGAGATGATGCCATGATGTAGCGTTACACCCTCCTATTAAATTAGTCGTGCAACATTCGCAACCCATCGTGAAAATAAGGTTCGCTTAAGATGCAATTTACGTTGCGACTAAATATTGAGCGATGTTTAGAGACTAAGGTCACAACAAGCAAAACAATGTATGCTTTACCCAGATGCATATCTTCAACAACTGGCAGCTCACATGACTCACTTCACATTCACTCGTTTTGCTAATGTGCAGCATTCAAATAACCAATTCAATTCTGGAGTTGCCCACGCCATATCGAGTAGTGTTACAGGCTTGAACTTCAGCGCGGCCCAGGGAGCCTGTCACGGCTCAATTGAGTGGCTGACTCTGAATCAGAGTTGGCCTTAGACAGCATTTAGATCGAGAGACATGGCACAAAAGAAAGCAACACAAAATAAACATTGCAACGATGCAACGATGAGATGGGATTGACTCAGATCAGCCAGACTCGGCCGCAAAGCCGACCTACGTCCATCCTTCTCAAAACCCAAACTCAACTGGAAAATTCAAAGGTTCTGTGCGTCCTGGTTGACGCCTAGCAAGCATGACCGATTACCAACCCATCGTCAGAAGTACACGTATGCACGGCCGGTATGCCATTGGTGAGCATGAACTGGCAACGGGCGATGCGATTGAGTGGCTGGAGAACAATCTCCGCCGCAACGGCACCGTCGAGTACACCTATGCCGGTTACTTCGTGCGCACCGAAAGTGGGAGCATCCCGCTCAGAGAGCTGGTTCAGCGCCGGACGCTGGGCATCGTTCGCACGCCTCGCTAGTGGTGCGCCGCCTCAATTTCTTATGCGTTTCAAAGCTTTGTGAGGCATATCTTGAGATTGAAATTCATACACAATTCAGGACTTTTGGTTCGCGCCGTCGTGATCTGCGATAGCAATTACAACCAGATGGATTTAAAGCACGGGTGACTGGGATATGCAGTACAAAGATTATTACAAGGTGCTGGGCGTGGAGCGAAACGCCGAACAGGGCGCCATTAAAAAAACCTATCGCAAGCTGGCGCGGGAATTTCACCCAGACACGAACAAGGACAGTAAGGCCGAAGAGAAATTCAAAGAGATTAACGAAGCCTACGAAGTGCTGGGCGATGCTGAAAAGCGCAAGGTCTACGACCAGCTCGGCAGCAATTATTCGAGCTATACCCAGGGCGGCGGCGATCCGCGCCAATATGACTGGAGTCAGTGGGCTCGCGAGCATGGCGGTAGCGCTGGCGCAGCCGGCGGCAACCCATTTGGTGGCCGCACGCAGACTGGCGTCGAGGGCGATGCCGATTTCAGCGACTTCTTCTCATCCATCTTTAGCGGCGAGGGTCAGTCCGGCCGGCGTGCCTCAACGCCACCGCGCCCTGTGGAATATCCCCTGCCGCTCACACTTGAGGAGGCGTATCACGGCACCACCCGGGTGATGCAAAAGCAGGGCGAGAAAGACATTGAGGTGACCATCCCGGCCGGCGTCAAGACAAGTAGTCGCATTCGAGTGCGCGGTCAGGGGGTGCGCAATGCGCGCGGCCAGACCGGCGATTTATATCTGGTGGTCGAGGTTCCCGAGCATCCGGTCTACCAGCGCAAAGACGATAATCTCTATCGCGATATCCCAGTGGATGCGCTCAAGGCCATCCTAGGCGGCGAACAGGCCGTGGACACGCTCGGCGGCAAACTGGTGATCAAGATTCCCGCCGGCACCTCCTCGGGCAAGCTTATTCGCCTGCGCGGCCGTGGCATGCCCAAGCTCAGCGCCAAGGGTGAGCAGGGCGATCTCTATCTGCGCGTCATGCTGACCGTGCCCACAGGTTTGGCCGATGAGGATCGTGCCACGCTGGAGACATTGGCCGCAAAATATGCGCAATAGCTAGCATGAGCAAGAGACCTTGCTGCTAAGCGCCACTCGTCAGCCGCTTCGCAAAAATCACTCGCGGCTCCAACACCGGCGCAAAGCCCAGTGCCTTGAGTTGCGGTGCCGAGGCACGCAGATGGCCGCCACTGCCCATCCGCACATCGATCACCCGCGGCACCCGCAGCAGCGTGTTGAGCAGCGTTTTGAGCAGCGCCAACTCCGCCGCGCTGCCCCACAGGTCCTGATCCAGCCATAGCCGAATCGTGGCATGTCCATTCACCGTATTCAGATGCGCCAGACCCATTTCGTGCCAGCCCTGGCCCCGATCTCCGGCCTCGGCCTGCACAAAACACACATAGGTCTGGCCGGCTGGCACCACCAAGCGTTGAATCAACTCTGCCTCAATCAGCTCCAACGCCCAGGGGTCACCCGCCTCGGCCTCCACCTGCATGGCCGTGGTGACGGCGCGCTCCACGCCTTGTTCGTCCAACGGCTCAATGGTGACGCCTTCGGGGCTCAGGTGCAGCATGGTGGGCACATCGCGCCGCAGGAATTGGGGCTGATAGCGGCGAAAGCCCGCTGATAGGGCCAGTTTGGTGGCCGGCACATTGTCCGATGGAATCTCCGCCCACAGCCAGTGCAGATGCCGGCTGGCCACCAATGGCTCCAGATCGTGCAGCATCTTGCTGGCAATGCGCTTGCGGCGCAGATCTGGAGCAACTGCAAACATGCGAATACGGGCGGTGGTCTGGCTGCGCTCCACCACCATCACACCAGCCGGCTCCACGTTGTAGTTGCACGCAAAGACCGAGCCCAGCGTCGGCAGCACGATGGGCAATGTGGTCCGCCACAGCCCACTTTGCATGCGGCTTTCGAGGGCCGGTTCCAGCAGGGTTAAATCCTGCGGCTTCAAGATTTTCAGGATGGCGCGCACATCGCTCTGGCTGGCAATGCCGATGTGGGCACTGGGCGGCAATGTTTTCTGGCGCTGCGGCATGGGGTTCATTCTATGTGAGCGAGATTTTCACTGCACTGGCATGAAGCTTTCACTCAGGGCACAAAGACTTTCAAAAGCACGACTTCGAGTCTTTGTGTCTTCTTCGTGTCTTTGTGGTGAAAATACTTCAGTGGAGATCGACCGATGATCACTGCGATTTCGCAAAAGATGGTTTAATCGCCCCCATGCCAAAATCCATCATGCGCGGGTTTGAACTGTTGTTGATCGGCGTGGTCATCACTTCAGTTTTGTTGGGAGTGAGTTGGGCCACACCGAATCTGGACCGGTCTTCCGAGACCCAGACCGCAAGTATTTTGCCCGCTGAACCCACCCGCCAGGGTGATGCATTTTTGGGATCACAGGCTGGCACGCCCGCTGCGCAAGGAGATGGACAAGTGGCGCCATTGCCACCCCAGCCCGAGGCCCTGATCGAAGCCACGGTCACCCCCGGCACCCTCAACACCGCTGCTGTAGCGACGCCGCAAACCCTGATGATGGATGCCAACGATCTGGACAGCGCCACCGATGCGCCGCTGATCGAGCAGGCTCCCGGCACGGTGAACTTTTTGCTGCTCGGCACCGACGCCTCAGCCGATCAGAAATATGCCCGCACCGACTCGATCATGATCGCGAGCGTCAACCCGGATTTGCCCTCGGTGAGCCTGTTGTCCTTTCCGCGCGATCTGGTCGTGCGTATTCCCGGCTACGGCGAGGACCGCATCAACACCGTCTTCGAGCGCGGCTATGCCTCCGAGTATTCCGGCGGCGGCCCCGGTTTTCTGGCGCTGGTGCTGCAAAAGAATTTTGGCATCAAGATCGATCACTTCGTTCGCATCGATTTTCAGGGCTTCATTAAAGCGATTGACACGCTGGGCGGCGTGGAAGTGCTGGCCGAGTGCGAACTGCACGACACCTTCCCCGACAAGAGTTCGGCCAACGGCAAGACCGACCTGGATGTGATGCCGGGCGTGGTGCAATTGACCGGCAAACAGGCATTGTGGTTCTCGCGCAGCCGCTGGAGCACCACCGACTTCGACCGCGCCCGTCGGCAGCAAAAGGTGATGCGAGCCGTGCTGCAAAAGGCGCGCTCGACAAATCTGTTTGCCAATGCCATCAGCCTGTACGGCGACTTTCGATCCAGTATGGAGACGGACATCGGCGTCACCGATCTGCCAGCCCTGATTGATATTGCCCAGAAGCTGACCAACCTGCAAATCAAAAGCCGCGTGATCACGTTTGGCATTGTGCGCGCCTACTCTCGGCCGTCCGATGGGGCCTCGGTGCTGATCAAGACGGACAAGACCATTCCCTTCATCAAGGAAGCGCTTTCGCCGCCATCCGGCAACCAGGCGCATGTGTTGCCGATGGTCGAGGTCTACAACGGCTCCAACACGCCAGAAATGGAATTGGTCGCGCGCGAACGGCTGGAGTGGGAAGGCTTTAACGTGCTGGTGGCCGACAAGATGCCGGCGCCGGAGTTCGAGGCCACCCAAATCATCGTCTACACCACCTCGACCAAGGGCTCGCCAGTGCCACGCTTGCAGCAGATCTTCGGCGTGCGCAAGCAGAACGTCATCAACCAGCTCGATCCCAGCAGCATGTCTACTGCGCGAATTATTCTGGGCGATAACTACAACAGTTGCCCGGCCACCGCCAGCATGGGTCAGGATGTGGTGCTTGAAGCCGATCAGACCATCAAGATGCTGTCCACGCCGACGGGCGAGGCCGGCCCAACTGCTGTCGATGCGACGCCGATCCCGTAACCCGTAGAGACGTTCCGCTGGAACGTCTTCCTACAGACAAACGCAGAAAGACGTTCCAGCGGAACGTCTCTACACCTCATTTGACAATCCCACTGGCATGTAATATGTTACATGCTACCTAGCCTGCTAGCCTGTTGACAGAACTCAACATCCATGAAGATCACCCATCTTGAAACCCTTTGCCTCAGCCGTCTGCACGAGCCGGAACACCAGTGGTTTACCAGTGCCGTGCGCGTCTTCAAAGCCGACTGCCCCATCGTTGTTATTCACACGGACGAGGGCATCACCGGCATCGGCGAAGCCTGCGCCTACGGTGGGTCGGAGCACATTCGCGATTGGGTCGATTTCTACAGCGACATGCTGATCGGCCGCGACCCGCTACAACCCGGCGTGGAGCTCTCGCCGCACTACCGCGTGTCCGCCCAGGACTGCGCCGTGGCCGGCATCGACTGCGCGTTGTGGGACATTCGGGGCAAGGCTGCCGGCAAGTCGGTGGCCCAGCTCATCGTCGAGATGGGATTGACGGCGCGAACTGAGCCAGCTTTGAGCCAGGTGCCGCTGTATGCCTCCTCAGGTTGCCGCTACGACTGGCGGACCCGGCCGCAGCAGGTGATCGATGAAGCATTGGACTATATTGCCCAGGGCTACCCGGCCATGAAGCTGCGCCTCGGCACCTACTGGCCGTGGGACGGCGTCAACGTCGATCGCTTCCTCGGCCTCATGCGCGAACTGCATCAGGCCGTGAAAGCCACCGGTAAGCCGTTTGGGCTGGCCGTAGACGGCAACCAACGCCTGACCGAGGAGCAGGCCATGCCGATTGCCAAAGAGTTGGATCGACTGGGATTTGCCTGGTTCGAAGAACCCATTCCCCAGACCAATATCGAGGGCTATGCCAAACTGGCTGCGGCCGTGGACATCCCCATCACCGGCGGCGAGCAATTCACCACCCTGGAGCAATTTCGCTATCACCTCGAACGCAAGGCCTACGACATCATTCAGCCCGATATGGGCTGGTGCGGCCTGACCGAGGGACTGCGCATCGCGCGCTATGCCGAGAAGTTTGGCATCAAAGTGATTCCGCACAGCTGGCACAACGGCCTGATGGCGATGGCCAACGCCCACTTTGTGGCCGCCCTGCCCCACCCGATCTATTGCGAGCTGTGCATGATTCAGGGGCCGCTGCAGTGGGAAATTTTGAAGGACAAGCCCGTGATCAAAGACGGCACCCTGCACTTTCCATCCAAACCCGGCTTTGGCGTCGAGTTGGCCGACGATGTGGAAGCACGCTTTCCCTTCTTCACCGGCTCGTGGGCCACACCAGTGGAGCGGAATGAAATGACTGGCGGCTAGCGACCAGCAACTCTCTTCCCATGCAACGCGTCCAATACTTCAGCCTCACCGACCAGGTCTACACCGCGCTCAAGCACGACATTTTGCAGCGCAAGATGTTGCCGAATGAGAAGCTGGATGTGACGGGGCTGGCGCAGCAACTGGGGGTAAGCCGGATGCCAGTGGTGGATGCGCTCACACGGCTGGAGTCCGAGGGGTTGGTGGAGAAGCGCAACCGCGTCGGCACGTTCGTGACACCGATGAACCAGACCATGTTTCGTGAGCGATTCGAGACACGCGGCATGATCGAAGACTGGGCCACCCCGCGCATCATCGCCCAGGCCAGCGATGCCGACTTTGAAAAGATTGGCCAGCTGTTGAAAGAGGCGCAAACGGTGCTGCAAAAGGCTGACCAGCAGGGCTTCGATCTGTTGACGTTTAACACCAACTATGACACCGGTTTTCATCAGAGCCTGATCCGCCTGGCCGACAACGCCTATGTCAGCGAGTTGTATAGTGCCATCCAAACCCGCATCGGCCTGTCATTTGTGGATATGCCGGTCAAGCGCGAAACTTCGGCCCAACGCTTTCATGAAAAGATTCTGGCCGCCTTCCAGGCGCGTACTGTCGCCGAGGCCATCAAGACGCAAAAGGATCATCGCGAGGAAAGTCTTGCATTCACGCTGCAACGCATGAAAGAGCGAGATATTTTGTAGGCGCTAACTCAAACTTATCAAGTCCAGCTTCAAGTCAAGGTGCCGCGGCGCGCTTCCCCATTGCTCCACCCCGCGCAACCGATTCACAGACCAAAATCAGGAGGCCAAATCTAAATCCCCATGGCAAGTTTGACTTCGTCCACGCCCCAGACTCGCGCGCCGTCTAAAACGCTCGTGCAACGTGTCCGCGGCTACCTCGCCAAAAACGGCACGTTCTGGCTCATGGCGCTGCCCGGCCTGATCCTGCTATTTTTATTCGCGTATGCGCCACTGCCCGGCATCGCCATCGCCTTCAAAAACTACAAGTTCAATCTGGGCCTGTGGGGCAGCGAATGGGTCGGCTTCAACAACTTCGGCTACCTGTTTGCGACCAGGTTGACCACGCGGGTTTTGTTCAACACGCTGTTCATGAACGGCCTGTTCATCATCACCGGCACCACCATGTCGCTGATCCTGGCCCTGCTGTTGAACGAGGTGCACGGCAAATTGCAGACGCGCTTTTATCAGTCGGCCATGTTCTTCCCCAGTTTTATCTCCGCCGTCATCATCAGCTACTTCGTGTTTGCCTTCCTCAGCACCGACACCGGCACCATTAACCGATTGCTGCAATCGCTGGGCATGGAGCAGATCTCGTGGTACGCCTCGCCGGAATACTGGCCTGCCATCCTGGTGCTGATTAACCTGTGGAAGGGGGCCGGATTCGGCAGCATCCTGTATCTGGCCGGCATGCTCGCCATCAGCCCGGAGTTTTACGAGGCCGCCCGCATCGACGGCGCATCCAAGCTGAGCCAGATTCGCTACATCACCCTGCCGCTGCTCGTCCCGATTCTGGTCATTACGACGTTGCTGGCGATTGGCCGCATCTTCTACGCCGACTTCGGCCTGTTCTTCGTCGTCACCCGCAACACACCGCAGTTGTATGCCACGACCGATGTGATCGACACGTTTGTCTATCGCGCCCTGCGGCAATTGGGCGATGTGGGCATGGCCGCGGCCGCTGGCTTCGCCCAATCCATCATCGGCTTCGCCCTCATCATCATCTCCAACCTCATTGTGCGCCGGGTGGATCCCGATAAGGCTATTTTTTGAGTTGCTAGCCGCTAGCTGCTAACAGCCAACAACCAACCACCAGCAACCAGCCACCAAATGACCCAAACTCAAACCCGCCCCTTCAACCGGTATCGGTTTACCGCCGCGCTGAGCAACGTGCTGATCAACATTGCGCTGGCCTTGTTCGCCATCGCGTGTCTGATTCCGTTGCTCATGATCATCTCGGCCTCGTTGTCTGATGAAGTGGCCATTGCCAAGTATGGCTATACGCTCATTCCAACTCAATTTTCGACGCTGGCGTATCAGTTCATCCTGCGCGACCCCAGCCAGATTTTGCGCGCCTATGCCGTCACTGGGTTTGTGACCGTGGCCGGCACCCTCTCTGGCCTCACCATCAGCGCCATGCTCGGCTACGCCTTGTCGCGGCGTAGCTTTGCGCCGCGTCGGGCCTTGTCGTTCTATGTCTTCTTCACCATGCTGTTCAACGGCGGCCTCATCCCGTTCTACCTGTTCGTGGTGCAGACGCTGAAGATGAAGAATAGCATCCTGGCCCTAATTCTGCCGCTGTTGGTGAATGGCTGGAACGTGCTGATTCTGCGCACCACCTTTCAACAGTTGTCCGACGATCTGCTCGATGCCGCCCGCATCGATGGCGCCAGCGAATGGCGCATCTTCTTCCAGGTGGTGGTGCCGACCTCGACGCCGGTGCTGGCCACCGTGGCGCTGTTCATGATGCTGGGCTACTGGAACGACTGGTGGCTGTCGCTGCTGTTCATCGACAATCGCAATCTCTACACCATCCAATACTTGCTCTACAACATTCAGGCCAGCGTGCAAGCCATCAACTCCGACCCGCGCGTCTTGCAAGCCCTGGGTGCCATTGCGGTGCCGGCCGAAACCACCCGCATGGCCCTGGCCGTCTTCGCCGTCGGCCCCATCGCCTTTGCCTATCTTTTCCTGCAAAAGTATCTCGTGCGCGGCATCACGATTGGCAGTTTGAAGGGATGACGGAAGGCAGATTACAGATATCAGATTACAGACATCAGAATTCAGACATCAGAGGTCTGCAATCTGAACTCTGATGTCTGTAATCTGATATCTGTAATCTGATATCTCATATCTCAAGTCCGATAGAAGGAGAACCCATGTCCATGTTCGACAAAAACAAATTGATTGCTCGCAGACGATTTCTCGCACTTACGGGCGCATCCCTGGCCGGCGGCCTTGCGGCTGCCTGTGTCGCGCCCCCATCCCAGCAGCCAGCCGCCTCTGCACCACAGGCCGGAGCCACCCCGGCGTCCAGCCCCACCGAAGCGCCGGCCGCCAGCGCGCCGGTGGAGTTGCTCTACTTCTACACCAACTTTGTCGGCGTCCCACGCGACCAGACCGTCGTCGAGGCCGCGCTCAGCAAGATCACCCAGGAACGCATTGGCGCGACGTTGAAGCTGATGAATCTGGAGTTCGGCGCCTTCAACGACAAGATTCAGTTGATGAGCGCGGGCGGCGAGAAGTATGACCTGGCCTACACCGCCAGCTGGACCAACGACTACTACAAGAACGTGGGCAACGGCGTCTTTGTCGAGCTGGACGAGATGCTCAAGGCTCGGGCGCCGAAGTTGTGGGCCAGCATGACCGAAAACATCTGGGCCGGCGCGCGCGTCGGCGGCAAGCTGTTTGCGGCCATCAACCAGCAAATCTTCGTCTTCCGTGGCGGCATCGTCGCCAAGAATCCCATCCTCGACAAATACAAGATCGACCTGACCAAGATCAACACCTGGGCCGACTTCGAGCCCATTGTCGAGCAGGTGAAACAGGGCGAGAAGATCACGCCAATGGCCGGCGGCAGCGAGATGTTGCAAAACGACATCATCGGCTACACCTCGCCCGATGGGGCCACCGGCTACCTCGTCAACAAACCCGAAGATGCCAGTGCCAAACTGATGTTCATTCAGGAAATGCCGGAATACAAAGAAACTTGGGACCTGGTCCGGCGCTGGCAGGAGAAGGGCTATCTGCCGGCCGAGATCACCAAGTTCGACGAAGAAGTTGCCAACATGAAGACGGGCAAGGCTGTGTTCAAGACCGAACCGGCCATCAAACCCAAGGGCGAGGCCGAGTTCACCGAGCGCTACGGCTCCGAGGTCTCGCTGCGGTCGCTGTCCAAGCCGGTGCTGGCCACTGGCGGCATCACCGGCACGCTGACCGGGGTGAGCCGAACGGGCAATGCCGAAAAGTCCGTGGACTGGCTGGAGTTGGTGAACAGCGACAAGCCGACGTATAACCTGTTGTGCTTCGGCGTCGAAGGCACCCATTGGAACTGGAAGGACGAGTCGAAACAGGTCATCGCCCAGATCAAGGACAGCGGCTATGACCCCACCACCGACTGGATGTTCGGCAACCAGTTCAACGCCTACTATCGCAACGAGAACCAGGTCGGCTCGTGGGAGGAAACCAAGCAGCTAAACGAGAGCGCAACGCCGGCACCCACGTTGGGCTTTGTGTTCGACCGCGAGCTGGTCAAGAACGAAATTGCTGCGGCCACAGCCGTGTTGACTGAATATACGCCATTGGGCGCCAAGGGCAGCGACTCCTCGATCCTGCCCAAGGTGGTGACGGAATTGAAAGGTGCCGGTGCCGACAAGATTTTTGACGAACTTCAGAAGCAGATCGATGCCTGGAAAACCAGTAAATAGATCTAAGTCGTTAGTTGTTAGTTGTTAGTT
>Ga0105048_10013703_pt1 | contig 12656 bp, 12 predicted proteins | sample MAT05_FD_78382 | JGI IMG/M metagenome (GOLD analysis project Ga0105048, IMG submission 78382) | Freshwater microbial communities from Lake Fryxell liftoff mats and glacier meltwater in Antarctica - MAT-05 | ecosystem: Environmental > Aquatic > Freshwater > Ice > Liftoff microbial mat | place... | reverse complement strand
TTTGATTTGATTCGCGATCTTGCCCTAAAACACAAACCCAAATTAATTATTTGTGGTTACTCTGCATATCCAAGAATTATTGATTTTGTCAAATTTAGAGCGATCGCGGATGAAGTTGGCGCGTATCTAATGGCAGACATTGCTCATATTGCAGGGCTAGTAGCTTCAGGACATCATCCTAGTCCAATCCCCTATTGCGATGTAGTCACTACTACTACTCACAAAACTCTGCGCGGCCCTCGCGGTGGTTTGATCATGACTCGCGATGCTGCCCTCGGCAAAAAATTTGACAAATCGGTTTTCCCTGGTTCTCAAGGTGGTCCACTAGAACACGTTATTGCGGCTAAAGCGGTTGCCTTTGGAGAAGCATTGCGTCCTGAGTTCAAAAACTATTCAGGACAAGTAATCGCTAATTCTCAAGCTCTAGCATCGCAACTGCAAGAACGCGGTTTTAAACTTGTCTCCAATGGCACTGACAACCATTTGTTGCTGGTTGATCTACGTTGTATTGGCATGACTGGTAAAGTTGCCGATTTATTAGTAAGTGGTGTCAATATCACAGCGAACAAAAATACAGTTCCATTTGATCCAGAATCGCCTTTTGTGACTAGTGGTTTGCGTTTCGGTTCGCCTGCGATGACTTCACGCGGTTTAAAGGAAGTTGACTTCCGAGAAATCGGTAATATTATTGCCGATCGCTTATTAAGTCCTGATAGAGATACGGTTCAAGCTGATTGCCTGAAAAGAGTGCAGACATTGTGCGATCGCTTCCCTCTTTATCCTGAACTTGAGTATCCAGGTATTGTCAATAAAAAACCTGCTCTAGCGATTTAATCACCAAAACAAACAAGTGCATAAGCGCACTTTTGGATGTTCATTCAGTAAATAACAACTACTTTATTTTGGCAAAAGCATACCTAGCAAGCTTTTTTCAAAATAAAGTAGTATGGATATATTATGGCGCGATCGCAATTTCAAAATCTCAAAAAATATCTCCGTCCTTACTGGAGTGACTTAGCTGTTGGTACAGTTGCCTTACTATTGGCAAATGTGCTTGGCACATATATTCCGTGGCTAATCAGAACTGCAGTTGACGATCTTAGTAAGCTTCAAGCTGCTGACCTCAGTCATTTAATGCAATATGTGTGGCTGATCATTGGTTTGTCATCGGTGATGTGGGGTATTCGGATGACATCCCGCGTCTGGATTTTTGGGATTGGGCGCAAAATTGAGTACAGCCTCAAACAACAAATTTTCGAGCATCTGCTCAAACTTCCACCTAGTTATTTTGCCAACAATCCCGCAGGGGAAACGATCAGCATCGTCACCAGCGATGTTGAAAATATTCGCCGTCTGATGGGATTTGCTCTGCTTAGCATCATTAACTCAGTGTTTGTGTATAGTCTCACCCTGCCTGCGATGATTGCGATCGACCCTATGCTGACATTATTGTCAGTTTCTGTTTATCCGATCATGTTAGTGATCGTCCAGAAATTTAGTGGTCAGTTGCGAGATGAACAGTTGGAAGTCCAAGAGGAACTATCGAAAGTGAGTTCCCTCTTGCAAGAAGATCTAAATGGAATGGCTTTAATTAAAACTTATGCTCAGGAAGATAATGAGCGTACAGCTTTTAATAAACTTAGCGATCGCTTATTAGCTGCCAACTTAAGAATGGCTCGTAGTCGAAATATTCTCTTCCCATTATTAGGTGGAATTGCTAGTATTAGCTTTTTAGTATTGGTTTGGTTTGGTGGCGAAAAACTAGCTAATCCAGCAAATACAACCTTTAAGATTGGTGATTTACTGACTCTGATCATTTATGTGGAGCGATTAATCTTTCCAACCGCGATTTTGGGCTTTGTGATGGTCACTTATCAACGCGGTCTAGTTAGTATCGGACGTATTCAGGGAATTCTGGATATACCACCAGCGATCATTGATGCACCTGAGGCGATCGCTCTCAGCAAGGAACAAGTCACAGGCAAAATCGAAGCGCGAGACTTGAGCTTTACTTTTCCTAATGCTAGTAAACCTGCTCTCAATCAAGTCAGTTTTACAATTTATTCAGGTGAGACAGTTGCCATTTTAGGAACAATTGGTTCGGGAAAGACAACATTAGCGAATACTTTAATGCGCCTAGTGGAAACTCCATCTAATCAATTTTTTATCGATGGCGTAGATATTACAAAAATGCGGATCGAAGACTTGCGATCAATTATTTCTTTTGTCCCACAGGATAGTTTTCTATTCAGTGCCACGATGCGCGATAACATTCGCTATGGCAAGCCCCAAGCCTTTGATCATGAAGTAGAAAGTTTCGCCAATCAAGCTCGCATTGAGCAAGAGATTCTTAAATTTCCACAGAAATATGACACGCTAGTGGGTGAGCGCGGCATCACGCTATCAGGTGGGCAGCGACAGCGTACAGCCTTAGCTAGAGCTTTGTTAGTTGATACACCGATTTTAGTGCTAGATGATTCTCTATCTAGTGTGGACAATCAGACTGCAACAGGAATTTTAGATAATCTCCCTCGTAATAAGACAGTAATATTTATTACCCACAATTTATCTGCTGCCTCAACTTGCGATCGCATTATTTTGATGGATGCAGGTAAAATCGTCCAAGTCGGCACTCATACCGAATTACTTACAGAGTCAACTCTCTATCAAAAACTCTGGAATCAGCACAAACTTGAAGCGGCGCTTGTATAAAGCTTTAGCGATAATGTATAAAGCTTTAGCGATAACTTGTTATTGATCGAGCTTCAGACTCCTAAACGCTATAATTAAGCCGAAGTTTATAATTTCATTTTCTAAATTTTTCATATTCTCTAATTCATAACTTGATAAATGGTATCTTCGCTGCCCACCAACCTATCCACTAACATCTCTAATTCACTGATCGCTTTTCCCCTTGCGGCTGTGATTGGTCAAGAAGCAATTAAAACCGCTTTATTGCTCGCCGCGATCGATCCGCGGATCGGTGGCATTGCTCTTGCAGGTAGGCGTGGCACGGCTAAATCAGTTTTAGCAAGGGGTATCCATGCCTTGCTCCCTCCCATCGAAATCGCAGTTGAGTCTCTCAGTAATTGCGATCCGAATAATCCTGACGAGTGGGATGATGCACTAGTTGAAGCTATGCAGGGCAAAGATCTTAGTGAAATCAAAACTAAAGTTATTCCTGCGCCATTTATCCAAATCCCTTTAGGAATAACCGAGGATCGGCTGATTGGTTCGGTGGATGTGAGTCGGTCGGTGCGTGAAGGGCAGACGGTATTTCAACCAGGGATTTTAGCTGAAGCTCATCGCGGTGTTCTCTATATCGATGAAATTAATTTACTCGATCCCCAAATTTCTAATCTGCTGCTTTCGGTTCTCTCCACAGGTTATAACCAAGTCGAACGCGAAGGAATTAGTTATCAACATCCTTGCCAGCCTTTGTTAATCGCTACTTATAATCCTGAAGAAGGCATATTAGGCGAACATCTCATGGATCGGGTTGCGATTAATCTCTCTGCTGATGGAGTTCTATCTCTCGACCAGCGAGTGGAAGCTGTGGATATGGTGTTGGGCTATGCCAATTCTCCTGAAGCATTTTTGAGTAGCTATGAATCGGATATTGATGACTTACGAACGCAGATTATTCTGGCGCGAGAATGGCTAAGCGATGTCACGATTTCGAGAGCGCAGATTCAGTATCTGGTTGCCGAAGCTGTGCGTGGCGGTGTACAAGGACATCGGGCTGAGTTATTTGCTTTGCGGGTGGCGAAGGCAGCGGCGGCGCTGGAAAGTCGCACTCAAGTTAATGCAGACGATCTGCGTCAGGCCGTAGAACTAGTAATTGTGCCGCGATCGCCTCTACAACCAGACCAGCAACAACCCGATCAACAGCAGCAACAAGCACCACCACCGCCGACTCAAAATCAGGATAGCGATGAACAAGAGCAGGATGAGGAGCAAGAAGAGCAAGAAAATGAACCCGAGCAAGAGAATGAAGCACCTGAAATTCCTGAAGAATTTGTCTTCGATCCTGAAGGGGTGATTCTCGATCCTGAAGTTCTATTTTTTGCTCAGTCCATGCAGAAGCAGGGGCGATCAGGTACGCGCAACGTAATTTATTCCCAAGAACGGGGACGCTATATCAAGCCAGTTTTGCCTCAAGGAAAAAGCGATCGCATTGCTGTAGATGCTACACTTCGCGCTTCTGCTCCTTATCAAAAAGCAAGAAGGTTACGTCAACCACATCGTAAAGTCATCGTTGAAGATGTGGATATTCGCGCCAAAAAGCTAGCTCGTAAGGCGGGAGCGCTAACGATTTTCTTGGTTGATGCATCTGGATCGATGGCTTTAAATCGGATGCAATCGGCTAAGGGAGCGGCTTTACGCATGTTGACCGATAGCTATCAAAACCGCGACCAAATTTCCTTGATTCCATTTCGAGGTGAAAAAGCAGATGTACTTCTACCGCCTACCCGTTCGATTGAGGCAGCTCGTCGTCGTTTGGATACGATGCCATGCGGTGGTGGATCTCCGCTTGCACATGGTTTGACTCAGGCGGTACGCGTGGCGATGAATGCTAGACAGTCGGGAGATGTTGGCTCAGTAACGATTGTGGCGATCACTGATGGGCGTGGCAATATTCCATTGGCGAGATCGCTGGGTGAGCCAATTGATCCAGACAATAAGCCTGATATCAAAGCCGAATTGATTGATATCTGTCGCAAGGTGCGGGCGCTGAATTTAGGGCTTTTGGTAATTGATACCGAAAATAAATTTGTTTCGACTGGGTTTGCGAAAGAACTCGCCGCCGCAGGTGGGGGGAAGTATTACCATTTGCCTAAGGCAACCGATCAAGCGATCGCCAATGTCGCCCTCAGTGCGATCGCCGATCTGCGTAATTAGGTGATATCTAACCATAAAAGTACCCGATTTATTAAAACCAAAATGTGGGTGTGCCGCGCGAAGCGCGGCACACCCACGGTAAAATCTTTTCAAGAAATCGCCTTAATTATTTTGGTCTATGCGTCAACTCAAGGTTTCATCAGTGATTTCAAAACTAATTTCGAGGCTAGAGCTTTGTATGCGGGTTGGATCAAAAGGTGACTTGCTTTGTTGAATAATAGATAAACTACTGAACAGAATCAAGATGTTTCAAACTCATAAAATCGATTATGCAGTTTTCTAATTAGCACAAACCAATCAGAAAACTGCAATAAAAACTAAGATTACTTACTTCCAGCTTTGCTAGCCGTCTCTTTGAGATTGCTGTTAAAAAACATAGGAATAAACTTCTCGACAAAAGAAGCAGGATCTTTATCCCATGCTTTTTTGACTAAATCGATTCTGGTCTTTTGCAATTCAGGAGAGAACAAGGTCTGAGGAAGTTGATCGATGAAGTATTGAGGGCGCTGCCAAAGAGGAAGTGTATCCGCAATCTTCATTAAATTCTCCACTCGGCGAACTTCTGCTCCTGCGAGAACATCCATGCCTGATTCATAGGCAGCATGCTCGATCGCAGCATATTTGCGCTTAGACGTATCAACTTTGGCATGAAGAGCTTCACTCTTTTTACCAATTTCGGCAAGCTTGCGATTACCCCAGCGAACATGTTCCACCTCTTCAGGCATGATTTTTTCGATGGTTTCGCGAATCTTGATGTTTTCGGGAGTTTGCTCAGACTTTTGGAGGGCGCGAATATGCGCTGCAAAGTATTCACAGCCACGCTTTTCAGTGACATTGATTGCGGCGAGAGATTCAATGATGGCATCTTCAGGAGCGATCGTTTCATAGCTAATGAAGCGCTCGAACTCATCGATATAGGAGGTTCCAGGCGGTGTACCGATCTCTTCACCCAGTTCATAGAGTAAGTCGGTTAACCAAACTGCATGACGAGCTTCGTCGGCAACATGATGCGATAAATCTTTGATTAGATCGCGGGGCTTACCATCAAGTTTTTCGATCAGGTCAGTCAAGTCTTTACAACTACGCTGTTCGTTAAAACGATAGCGATTGAGAGTTACCATATGAATCTCGCGCTGACGCACAACTTGATCGAGAATGTCTTGGGCACTTAGTTGCCCGCGAAGTTTACGAGGATATGCAACAGTCATTTGATAAACCTAGATAATAAATACCAACTCAATTTTAATCTGAATTTATGAAGAAGTGTGAAGACTAAACCTATATCTACTTCCTACGACTGGCTTGATCGCTCATTGCCATCTATCCATAGAGCTAATTGGTATCGCTCCACGCAAACTATCACCAGCAGAGCAGGGACGATCGCTACTATTGATGGGCGCGAGATGTTGATGTTTGCCAGTAATAATTATTTGGGACTGGCAGGCGATCGCCGATTAATTGATGCGGCGATCGCTGCTACAGAAATGTATGGTACTGGATCAACGGGATCTCGTTTGGTGACTGGTCATTTGGCTTTGCATGATGAGTTAGAGACAGCGATCGCCGATCTCAAAGGTACGGAAGCAGCTTTAGTTTTTAGTTCTGGCTACTTAGCAAATTTGGGCACGATCGCGGCAATTGTGGGACAGAGGGATTTGATCTTAGGGGATGAATATAATCACTCTTGTTTGAAAAAAGGCGGATTACTCAGTGGGGCAATGGCGATTAATTATCAGCATCTTGATATGGCAGACCTCACCGCCAAATTGCAGCAACATCGTGTCAAATATCGCCGTTGTCTGATTGCGACTGACAGTGTGTTTAGTATGGATGGAGACCTAGCGCCGCTAAGGGAAATTATGGATTTAGCCAACCAATATGACTGTATGGTGTTAGTCGATGAGGCTCATGGGACGGGAGTATTTGGCGATCGCGGTGGTGGTTTGACGAATGCATTAGGAATTCAGCAAGATTTAATTCAGGTAGGAACGCTAAGCAAAGCTTTGGGAAGTTTGGGTGGCTATGTCGCTGGCTCAGCTAAGTTAATCGACTTTTTGCGAAATCGCGCCGCAACATGGATTTATACAACGGGACTGTCACCTGCGGATACAGGGGCAGCGATCGCGGCGATCAAAATCGTCAAATCAGCGCTCAATCGCCGTCAGCAACTCTGGCAAAATGTGGCAGAGATAGCGCAGGGCTTACAAGAATTGAGAATTGAGGCGATCGCCTTGGATTCACCGATTATTGCGCTCAAGGTTGGGGATATTGCAACTACAATGCAAATGGCAAAACATTTATATGACAATGGCATCTTTGCTCCTGCAATTCGCCCCCCGACCGTCCCGACCGCCCGAATTCGGATCACGTTGATGGCAACTCATACGGCTGGTCAAATTCAAAAATTACTTCAAGCCCTAGCGAACCGCGATAGGCTAGTATGACAAGTATTGCAAAACTCGACAGCACAAGCTTGATGGGGAAAATGGAAAAGCAACTCAAAGTACAGCAATTAGTTGATAATTTAGCCAAAGCGATCGTCGGTAAAGATGAAGCCATTCAACTGGTTTTAGTGGCGCTTTTTTCGGGCGGTCACGCATTACTAGAAGATGTCCCAGGTGTGGGCAAAACTTTATTAGCCAAATCTCTAGCTGCTTCTATTTCTGGTAAGTTTCAGCGTGTGCAATGTACACCCGATCTGCTGCCAACCGATATTACGGGGACAAATATTTGGAATCCCCAAAAAGGTGAATTTCAGTTTCTGCCAGGTCCTGTATTTGCGAATGTGTTGCTAACAGATGAAATCAATCGGGCCACACCGCGCACCCAATCAGCCTTGCTAGAGGTGATGGAAGAGAGTCAAGTTACCGTCGATGGCATATCGCGAAAAGTGCCTTCACCATTTTTTGCGATCGCGACTCAAAACCCAATCGAATATCAAGGTACTTTTCCCTTGCCAGAAGCTCAACTGGATCGCTTCGCTCTATCATTTAGCATTGGCTATCCAAATGAAGCTGAAGAATTAGAAATGCTGAAACGGATGCAAACTGGGCAAATTGGTTCTGCTCAATTAGAAGCCTGCATCACCCCAGAAGAAGTCCTCGAAATCCGTAAACTCTGCGCCCAAGTTCCTGTTAGTGATGCGACCAGCGAATATATTGTCAATATTGTGCGGGCAACTCGTAACGATGAGGAAGTCACACTTGGAGCTAGCCCGAGAGGAACTTCGGCGCTATTACGATCTGTTCAGAGCTATGCATTTATCCAACAAATGCTAGATCCTAGTCGCAAATCCGATTATGTCCTTCCCGATGATGTCAAGTTCCTTGCGCCTTATGTATTGGGTCATCGGATTATGGCTGCTGGTCGGCGATCGCCTAAAAATATCATTCAGCGCTTACTTGATGTTGTGCCTGTTCCTTAAATAATTTTTACTACAGCGCCTTGCGCTGCCATAAAACCCAGATAATTTTTTGAAAGTGCCGCTTCGCGACACTTTCAAAAAATTATCTGTATCACTAAAATTCTCAATAGGCTGTATAATTCTTGGCTGCGCTTTGCGCCGCTAAAAATCATATTAATGATCCGCCGCAGCTAGAGCCACTTCCAGCTGTACAACCATAACAATAAGCAGCAGTTTGGATTTCGTGGATAACATCTAAAGTTCCAAGTTCTAAGATTTTTGCCACAGTGAGAACTTCGCGATCAGGCGATCGGGCTAGTAAATTTTCCATTTGATTAAAATCACAATCATAGATATTGCCTAGATAATCAACTGAAAGCTGATTCCGACACATTAAATGATCGAGTGTGGCTGAATTATAATGAGATTCTAAAAAATGCGAATATTCATTTTCTAATTTATGATGTTGTAAATGGAACTTACTCCGACCGATAGGAAGATTAGTAATCGTAAATAAACTATTAAACACAATTCCAAAATGCTCTTTTAGATAAGCTTTGTAAGCTGCTTCTAGCCCTTGTTGATTAGGCGCAAGCGAAAATTGGTTAGAGGTAGGTAGCGGTGGATTGTAGACCAGATCTAGAACTAGATCGCGATCAGAGCCATAACCGAGTCGATTCAGCCATTGCAGAGCTTGAATTGAGCGATCAAATACACCTTTACCGCGCATCTTGTCCACATTATCTTCAAGATAGCAAGGCAATGAAGCGACAACTCGCACTTGATGGTTGGCAAAAAATTCTGGGATATCTGCGTAGCCCTGCTCAAAATAAATTGTCAAATTAGAACGGGCGATCGCTTCTTTCCCATGTTCTCTGGCTGCCTTAATCAATGGTCGAAATCCATACATCATCTCTGGCGCACCCCCAGTCAGATCCACCGTCTTAATTTGGGGAAATCGCTCAATAATCTGGATTAGTTGTTGGTAAACAGCGTCCGTTAACTCTTCTGTCCGACTAGGACTTGCTTCGACATGACAGTGCGTGCAAGCAAGATTACAAATCTTGCCTAGATTGATCTGTAACACCGAAATATGATTTTTTAAAAATGGCGCTTGTAATTTTTGAGAAAATGGCGTAACAGCGATCGCGGGAACTTTCATGGGTTAGCAGTCTGAGTCATTTCTCCCTCATTCTGCCATGAACTTAATAATGCAGACTTTGATCGCTGCTGTTACTTGTTCATATTCATTACTTACTAAATCCAAAAAATCCGACGAAATTGTAATTTTGCCTGTTTGGCTATTTTTTTCAAGATGCCGACATATAGCTGACAGCCTAGTTGCGCCAATACTAGCGCTGGTAGATTTGAGAGAATGCGCCGCTAGATTAAATTCACTCACATTTTGATTGGCAAAAGCAATCTGAATCGACTCAATCAAATTTTCGGCTGAACTAAGATAAATCGTAACTAGATCAGAAAAAAATAGATCGTTACCAATTGCTAGTCTCAAGTCCTGAAATATTGAAATGTCTAGAGTCTGTAAATTTACCAGATCTGGATAACTGTGTAGTATTTTAAATGTTTTCGTGACCGCATTGTCTTGCATATTCTCAAACATAGTCTTGCTCCCGCCTATAGCAATTCCATACTTTCTAAAAAGACTTACAGCAAATTGCGAACAAACGAACCACAATATTTTTGTAAAAGCCCCGCGAAGCGGGGCTTTTACAAAAATCTGGGTTTGGTTTCATCTCAAAGCGCTGTAGTTTGAAAATATTTTTAGAAAATATGGGGTTTTAAATAAACAATTCAAGCAATATAGCCAAAAGGCAAATATTCTTGAGTATTCATAGTTTGAGTTTACGCAAATTTTCAACCGCCGATTCAATTGTGCTATCTTTCTTTGCAAAACAAAACCTTAAGCCATTCACCTTGTCGCGATCAGGATGACTAAAGCAAGTCCCTGGCACTGCCGCCACCAAAGCTTCTTTAGCAAGCCGAAATGCAGCACTATTCGCGTCTGAAGCGATCGCCGAGCTATCTGTCCAGATGTAATAAGCCCCTTTGGGAAGTACAGGTGATAAGCCGATCTCTGCTAATACAGGAAAAAGCATATCGCGCTTACGTTTGTAATCTAGGGCAAGATTTGTAAAATATTCGCGTCCAAACTGCATGGCGGTCAGCGCCGCATGTTGCAAAGGGGCAGGGGCGCAAATAGTAATAAAGTCATGAATCCGACGCATCGCGGCGGTTATTTCGGGAGGAGCAACTGTATAACCCAAGCGCCAACCTGTGATGCAAAAGGTTTTGGAAAATCCATTAACAACGATTGTGCGATCGCGCATTCCGTCAATGCTGATCAGGCTAATATGTTCGCCTTCATAAATGATGTATTCATAAATTTCATCGGTAATCGCATAGACATTATACTGCTGACAAAGTTGAGCGATTAGTTCCAGTTCTGTCCTTGTCCATACCTTGCCCGTCGGATTGGCAGGACTATTGATAATCACTGCTTTAATTCCCTTTTTAAAAGCAGGCTCAAGCATCTCTCTGGTAATTTCCCATTGTGGCGGTTGCAGGGTAATAAATTCAGGTATACCGCCCACAGTCGCAAGATTGGGAATATAGTTTTCGTAAAATGGCTCAAAAATTAATACGCGATCGCCTTGATCAATCAATGACATTAGAGCAATATTCAACCCTTCTGTAGCGCCACAACAGACTGTAACTTCTGTATCAGGATCAACGGTAATGTGGTTATCGTGTTGTATTTTTTCTGCGATCGCCACTCGTAACTTCTCCCAGCCCCAACTATCAGCATATTGATTAATATCTGCCGCGATCGCTGCTCTTGCAGATTCTTTTAAGGCGGCTGGCGCAGGGAAATCAGGCAAGCCTTGAGCCAGATTGATTGCGCCAAATTTCTCGCAATAACGCGAGGCTTCACGAATTTGTGATTCTTTAATTTGAATAGCGCGTTGTGATAGCGAAACAGTAGTCAATGTGATATCTCTAAACTTCAAATAGTAAAAGCGGCTAGATGCGCCACCTTTACACAATCCTAATACACAATCTTAAGTGAAATCGCTGTAGCTGGTCAATGACTAAATTGTTTTTGCATCACAGCTAAGCTTTAAATATGGCGATCGCCTTTTCCTCTCATCGTCAAGCGCGATCGCAATAATTCATTCTTTTATTATTCATAATGACTTTTACAGCCAGCAATTAGAATCTCTGTATTCAGTTACTTGGTAGACGAGACGATGTTCTTCACTAATGCGTCTTGACCAAAATCCACTAAGTCCGTATTTTAGAGGTTCAGGCTTACCGATACCTGAAAAAGGCGATCGCTCAATATCTTTGATAAGTTCTACAATTTTGTTGTAAATTTTCCGATCTATTTTTGCCCATGCGTTATAGTCCTCAAATGCTTCTGCTTCAAAGAGGATTCGCCTTCTCATGAGATGTTATCCCAATTAAGTTCTACAAGATTATTACGGTTTTGAATGTTTCCCACCGCAGTTAGTAATCTCTTTCTATTGGTGGGATTTTGTAATAGAAAAGCAGTTTCATCACTTTCATATACAACTATCTCGATTTCCTTATTTTGGAAAGCAGCTTTTAAGCTTTCTAGGAAACTGTTGTCAAGTTCGTTAGCATTCAATCGATAACTGATTTGCATTTTTTGTAATGCCTGATAGCATGAATTTATACGATAATTACCATAGTATAAGACTTTTAAAGTTTTGGCAGCGATCGCATTTTCCTCTCATCATCAAGCGCGATCGCTAATAGAACCTTGTATACAAAATAATCGCCTCAAACATCAAAAGTTGAGTAAGGTAGAAATAGGCGATCGCTAAGTTCCCTTGTCTGCGATCGCCTATTTCTCATCTGCTAATTTTTTAAGTGCTGCAATAAATTCAACATCTGGCAAGTCTATAATTTCATACTGAGGTTCTGGATCGCGAAATTCACTCAAAAGAGATTTAAGATTCTGGTCGATCGCAATTTCTTCCATAAATGCATTACCAATTACAGCCTTTAGCCTTCTACTATCGTGATAGAAGTATTCTTGAAGTAAGGGAATGATGCGGTGATACCAAGTAAAGCGGAGGGCTTCGAGGTTATCGATTTTCATGAAGTAGCTATGCCCAATTTGGTAATCGCGTCCGATGAGTAGGGTGATGCGTTTGTTGAGTTGGGTGAGGAGTTCGCTGAGATGGTAGTGTTGTAGATCTGTGGAAAAGAATTTAGACAGCACGACAAAATTCAAGTCGATTGATGAATAGACCAATAACAATATCGTGCATCATAATGGATTTGGAGAAGCAGATAGTTTTGC
>Ga0105048_10013701_pt1 | contig 12657 bp, 8 predicted proteins | sample MAT05_FD_78382 | JGI IMG/M metagenome (GOLD analysis project Ga0105048, IMG submission 78382) | Freshwater microbial communities from Lake Fryxell liftoff mats and glacier meltwater in Antarctica - MAT-05 | ecosystem: Environmental > Aquatic > Freshwater > Ice > Liftoff microbial mat | place... | reverse complement strand
TCGACCGCATCAACATCAAGGGCCATCCGGGCGAGTCACTGCTGAAACCCGCCGGTGCGGCCGACGACGATGATGAGGACGAAGAAGAAGCCGCACCCGCCCGCGGCGTCGGAGCGTCCGGCACCGTTCCCGATCGGCACATCTACTGCGTCGATCTTCGTGATTTCAACACGCCTGATCCGTACCTGGGCGAAGTCCGCCGGATCGCGGCCGAGTGTCGCGATCGCCGCGAGAAGACTGCCACGGCCGAGCCCACCTTTGTCGATCTCGGGCTGCCGGTGAAGCGGGCCGCGAACGCGCTAACGCTGATGGAAGCGTTTTCGCCCGAGCAGTTGCTGGCCCCGCCGAACAGGCGCTGGTACCCGGTCATTGACTACAGTCGCTGCACGAACTGTATGGAGTGCCTCGATTTCTGTCTGTTCGGCGTGTACGGTGTCGATAAGTTCGATCAACTGTTTGTTGAAACGCAGGACAACTGCAAGAAAGGCTGTCCCGCCTGTTCACGCGTCTGTCCCGAGCAGGCGATCATGTTCCCCGAGTACAAGACGCCCGCGATTGCAGGGGCACCCGTCGGCGCGATCACCGGGTTGAAGATCGATCTGACAAAGCTGTTCGGCGGTGACGTGAAGGACGCGCTGGCCATGGCTGTCAACGAGCGCGATCGCGAGCTGGTTGCCGACGGCCGTGATGCCGTCGGCATGAACGTCGGCGTGCCCAGGCGGCAGGCCGACAAGCCGAACGCCCCGCGCGACGACATGGACAAGCTGATGGACGATCTCGACGCGCTGGGGCTGTGAGCGTTCGATCAATGCTTGTGGGCTTCCGCTTTTTCCTTGAAGTCGCCCGAGTACGGTGTCTTGCCGACCTTTCCGCTGACGGTGCCTTCAAATTCCATTTTCTTGCCCAGCACTTCGTGGGTGCCGACGAAGCGGGATGAATTGCCGTCCTTGTCGCCCTGGTCGGCCTGCGGCACCGGCTTCATGATGATCTTCTCCAGCGGCTCGGTTTTCAGGGCCAGAATCAGTTCCCTGGTATCGATCGCCTTATGCGTTTTGGCGTCAGGCCCGAGAATGTAAACGGTCGCTTCCTTTTTGTCGTGGTCGACCGTGAATTCGACGTGGTACTCTTCATCGCCCCATTCGGCGAACGGGCCGCCGTGCGGGCCCTTATCGGGATGATCGTGTTCTTTCTTCGCGGCGGGGGCCAGCTTGCCGCTGTCTTTCGGTGCCTTATCGCAGCCGGCGACGACCAGCATCAACACGCACAGTCCCAACGTTGCCATCCGGGCAGTCTTCCAAATCATGATGAACTCCTTGAAGCGGGGAGGGTGATCGCCCCATCAATATACCGTCGGCCCCTGATTTGTCCGCGTTCGGACCAGTCGAATCGTTGCTTCGCTTTCGCCGTCCCGTTAGAATTGGCGAGGTATGATGCCGACCACCACTGAACGCGAGATGGCCCACCCGCTGCTCGAACGGCTGCGGAAGCTGCGCTCGCGCCTGCGAGCCCTGCTGCTGCTCCGCGACGGCAGTCGCATCGCCGCGTGGACGTTTGCCACTCTGCTGATCGCGATGGTTGCGGACGTTGATCTCCGGCTGCCGCCGCAGGCGCGGGCGATCATTCTGTTCGGCGTAGTGGCACTCGCCGGGGTCGCTTTCTATCGGCGGGTCATTGTCGCGTGGCGTTACTTTCGCGATCCGCGGGCCCTGGCCGGTCATGTCGAATTGCAGTTCCCCGAATTCAACGACTCACTGCTCAGCGCGGTGGAGTTTCTCGAGTTGCCGCCGAGCGAGCTTTCCGGCTCGGCCGCATTGCGCGATCACGCAATCGAACAGGCAACACTGCTGGCGGGAGAACTTGATCTGAACGAAGCCGTGCCGTCACGCAAACTGAAGCGATCGATATTCGCGCTGGGTGTCGTGATCGTCGTGGCGATCGTGCTGGGAGGTCGCTACCCCGATCAATCCGCAACCGCGATAACGCGACTGGCAGACCCCTACGGCGATCATCGCTGGCCGGCCAGGACAACACTGCGCGTCGTGTCGCCGACGTTCTTCCCGCATCATGCCGTTCGGCGGGAGGCGTTCGAGTTCCGCGCGATCGTGGGCGGGCGCGTGCCGGAACGGTCGATTGTCACGTTCTGGCCGGGGAACGGTCGCCCCAGTGATCAGTTCATTGCGCTGCCGAAGCCTGACCCTGCAACCGGCGAGGCACTACTGGCGTTCCGCATTGATGCGGACAAACTCGAACACGACCTGAAGATCCGCGTGCGCGTCGGTGATGCGGACAGCGGTTGGCAGGCGATCGACGTGCATACGCCGCCGCAACTGGTTCCGTTCGATGGGCGCCCGTCGCCGCGCATCACGCTGACGTTCCCGCGGTACACGGGCCTGCCCGTTCGTGAACTGCTCGACGGCACCACCTCAATTGAAGTGGTGACCGGAACAGTAGTCGACATTCGCGCGGCCGTCGATCGGCCCGTGCATGCGACATTCACCGCGATGTCGCCGCCGCAGCGGTCACCGGTTGTGCCGGCACTGGCACCGTTGGCCGCCGCGAACATGCCTGAGGCCGTCGGCTTGCAATTGTTGAGTGAATCGCTGTCGCCCCGGATTCCCGTTGTGACGGATACAGAGCGCACGCGCATCGAACTGAATTTTGTTCCGCGTTACTCGGGCCAGTATCTGCTGCGACTTCCGGATGATGCGGGCTTCGCATCCGAGCGTCTCTTCGACATTCGCGTCGATACCGATCCTGCGCCGCGCGTGGCGCTTGGCCCGCTGCTTCATGACGATCTGCCGGGCGTCACCGTCGATGCGGAGCTTTCACTTCGAGGAATGATTGACGACCCGTTCTTCGGCATCCGTCAGGTCGATATCGAGTACCGGACATTGCCCAACGGGCAGTTTTCGTCCTTGCCGTGGTTCGATACCGCACGTTGGACATGGCTCCATCACGCCGCGTCACAACTGATGCCGATGCCGCTGCAGGTTCCCTCATCGGTCGTTCAGACAGTGTCATCGCTCCGACTGTCCCAGCAAATGACGCTGCGCCAGTTCCGGCGGGCGGACGGCTCGGCGCTTGTCGAAGGCGATATCCTGAGCATCCGCCTGCGGGCAACCGATTCAGATGACGTGACCTGGAGCAAGCCGCCCGGCCGCAGCGAGACGATCGACGTTCCGATCGTTTCCGCCGATCAACTGGAAGCCGCCCTGGCGAAGCGCCTGACCGCCATGCGAATCGAGTTGTTGAATGCGCGCGATCTCGAGGTGGAGGCCAGGCGACAAGCGCGTGCCCTGCTCGATTCAGCGGCTACTGCGCCCAGGCTGGAACCTGCGGCCATCAACGCATTGCCGGAAGTTGAGCGACGGCAGCAGCAGATCGATTCCCTTCTGACGGAAGGCGATGCGGCCGTCGCTTCACAACTCGATCGACTTGCCGATGCCGCGCGGCGAAATCACCTGCCCGATTCCGCCACCATGCGTCGCCTGACAGCCACGATTGAAGCCCTTCGGCAACTTCGCACGAATGAACTGAATCCGCTTCGGCGGAAGTTTGCCGAGGCGAAGCGCGATGGCTCTTCCGCGGCGCTGACTGCCGCGGAAACGCATATGCGCGATACCGTCGATCAATTGCAGAATATGATCGACCGGCTTCGCGCCGACAACGGTGTGGCCGAGACTCGGGCTGAGACTCGCGCGATTCTGAATGAACTTCGCCGTCAGCAGAATCGATTGGCGCAGTTACAGCAATCACTGCCGGGTGACGCCGCGGGACAGAAGCCGGAGCAATTGACCGAAGCCCAACGAGCGCAAGCCGAACGGTTGGCTGCTGAACTCGATCTGATCCGCGAGCGTCAGCGTGGTTTGCTCGACGGGTTGGAAACACAGGCCGCGCAGTCGACGGGACCCGACCAGAAGACCGTGAAAGAAGCTCTCGGTCAGATCGACCGGAGCGGGCTGAGTGTACAGGCGAACGCCGCCCCCGACCACGTTCGCAATAATCGACTCAGCGAAGCGAAGAACTCGCTGGCAGAAGGCATCAGACAGCTGGAGCAATTGCTGGCCGCGCTGGGCGACAAGCCGAAGGCGGACGACCTTGATCGCCTTTCCAAGGCATCGAAGGCAGTGGCAAAGCAAATCGATCGACTGATCGAGCGACAGGAAAAACTGCAGGATCGCATACAGGCCGCCCGCAACATTGCCGACTCGGAACGCCGAGCAACTGAGTTGCGGAAGCTTGCTGCCGAACAGCGGCAGATCATCGAAGAAACCGAGGCATTGCGGCGACGCAACGGCGGGACCGGCATGGCCGACCTTCGTGATGCGGCACGCGCGATGGAGGAGAACGCCAGAGCCCTCGAACGTGGCGAATCACCATCAGGTGATAAGGCGTTGGATCAGTTGGATGAAAGCCGCGAAGCGGTCGAGCAGAATCAACAGCGAGCGGAAGAAGAACTGGAACGCCTGCGGCGGACAGATCTGGCGGACTTGCTGCAATCGCTGCGTGATCGGCAATTTGCCGCGCGAGAAGAGAATGTCCGGTTGCACGAACGGGTCGCGGCACGGGGCCGCTGGGACGTCGCGGCCGGACGCGGCACCCTGCCCGGGCTGATTGAAACACAATTGGCCATCACCCGCGAAGCGAAACAACTGTCGGACACGCGATTCGTGAAGGAGCCGGTATTCGCCGGAGTTGCCCGCTCCGCCGTCGTCGCGATGACCGAGACCGGCGAACGGTTGCAGCAGCACAAGGAAGATGTGCTCGATCAACTTGATGGCCTGGTCGGCTTCGATGCGAAGATGGAAGAGACGCGGCATCAGGCGATCATCGGCTCGCTGGATCGCGCGCTGTATCGGCTCGATCGCGTGATTGCCGCGTTAAAGGCCGCCCCCGCAAAGGCACCGAAGGCCGAGCCGAAGAAGGCTGCAGGGCCGAAATCCGACATGACAGAGCGTGCCGACACATCGCTGCCAGCCGCGCAACTGCGGTTGCTGCATCGCTGGCAGACCGATCTGACGGAGCGCACGGATCGCTTTCATCGCGACCACCCCGACCGGGAAGCATGGGGGCAGGCAGATCGCCGTGTGATCCAGCTTCTTGCCGGCGAGCAGGCGGAGGTTGCCGAGTTGATGAACAAGCTGGTCGAATCGATGAAAGAGGAACGCCCATGATCTTCCCGATGATCGGCATCACGCTTGCCGCCGGCATCTTGCTGCAACCTCCCGCCACCGCTGCCGATCCGCGGGCGCTGGCCGAACGCATCGTCGAAGATGCGCGCAAGGCGGGCAGCCGACTCAGCGATGCCGACTCCGGCGAGCAGACCCGCCGACTGCAGCGTGACGTGACGGACAATCTGAACAAACTGCTGAAGATGCAGAACCCGCCGCCCCCGGATTCGGGGAAGTCTCCCCCTACTCCCGGCGGCAGTGCTGCATCGCAACGCAAAGAACGCCGGGAACGGGCGCAGGCCGAGCGGAACGCTTCGAGCAATCGCGAGTTGCCGATGCCGTTGATGAACGAGCCCGCCTCGCAAGCCCCGAAGAACGATTCACCCAAGGCACTGTTGCCGCAGCTTCCGGACGTGTACAAGAACACCTGGGGACATCTGCCCGAGAAAACCCGGCAGGAGTTGGACCAGTACTTCCGCGAGCAGTTCATGCCGCGGTACAGTGACCTGCTGAAGCAGTATTATTCCTCGCTGGCCGAAACGGGCGGGAAGCAGAAGTGATGAACGAACGCACCAACCGGCGGCAGTTTCTGATAGCGGCAGCCGGAACCGGTGTTCTGTCGCTGGCCGGCACGGCACAGCATGCCGATGTCGGCGGTGAACATGAGGTCGCCGACCTGATTACCCCTGATGCACAGAAGGCGATCGACGACGGTTTGAAGTTTCTCGCACGCACACAGAACCGTAACCCGGAAGGCTCATTCGGCGAGCGCGATGAGTTTCGCGGCAACGTGGCCGTGACCAGCCTGGCGGGGTTGGCGTTCATGTCGGCCGGACATCATCCCGGTCGGGGCGAGTACGGCGATGGCGTGCTTCGTGCCGTGGAATATGTTCTGAAGCGGGAACGGGCCAACCCGGCCGGTTTTCTGCATCACGAGTTCAGCAATCGCCAGGCGGGCATGTACGATCACGGCTTCGGCACGCTGTTCCTTGCCGAAGTGTACGGCACCGTGGCCGACAGAGACCTGTCGCGCCGACTGCGCGGCACCATCGAACGCGCGATCCGCCTGATTGAAACAACGCAGAACCGCGAGGGTGGCTGGCGCTACGACCCGACACCCCAAAGCGCGGACATCTCGGTGACGATCTGCCAGATCATGGCGCTGCGGGCCGCGCGGAATGCGGGGTTCAGCGTCAATAAACAGACTGTCGACCAGTGTTTGAAGTACGTTCGCTCATGCCAGAATGCGGATGGGGGATACGCCTATTATGCCGGCCAGGGCGGCTCGGCTTTCGCACGGTCGGCTGCGGGGTTGGTCGCGCTGTATTCGGCAGGGGTATACGAAGGCCGGGAGGTTGAACGGACGCTGCGTTACCTCATGCAGTTCAAGCCGAACCTGCCGCTGGCTCGCCGTGAAGTGCCTGAAATGCACTGGTACTATGGCCAGTACTACGCAGCCCAGGCGATGTGGACTGCCGCACTACGCACGCCAAGGTATTGGAACGACTGGTACCCAGTTCTGCGGGATGAATTGTTGCTGCGACTCCGCGGGCAGCGTGACGCGGGTTGGAACGACCCGGCCATGGGGCGACACTACGCCACCGCCATGGCCCTGATCATGCTGCAGATTCCGAACGGCTACCTGCCGATACTGCAGAAGTGACGATTCAGCTCTTGTAGAGCGCGTTGAAGACTTTCTTAACGTTGATGGCGCCCATCTTGTCTTCCCAGCCGCGGACGATGCCGACGAACTGGAGGATCGGATCTTCTTTCACGGTCGACTTGACCGGTTCGTTCACTGCGCCTTCAACGGCCATCTTCGGCTTGCGGCCGGGCTTCTTTTTCTTCTTGCCGCTCTTCACCCTGTTGTTTTCGAGGCTGCGATATTGCGAGATCTGATTCTTTTCCATGAAGATCCCGAAGTTGTCCTGAATGTGCTTCTGCACATTGTCCAGGTCAGCGTCGGCCCCGAGCTTCGTGGCGGCGTCGCGGTAGCAGGATGCTTTGCTCGGGGTCTTTCCATCGTTCGGCTTGCGCGGCATGATTGACTCGCTGTGGAGAGGTTGATTGTGATATTGCCTGAATGATCAGGATAGTTGTAATGTCCCCATCGGCAACGATAATACTGCAATATCACGACACCTGTCGATTGATTGTCTGCCATCGCAAATACAATAGTTCTCTACCGGACCGTTTGCCGAGGTGCTGAATTGAATCTCGCAATCATCGTTCTGCCACTTGTTGCCGCGGCACAGCCTTCGTTCGAAGTTGAGACCTCGACGGGCAAGGTTGAACTGGGCCGCGTCGTTCAATTCAGTGCGGAAGGAAAGCTCCTGTTGGACGGTGATCGGGTGATTGGGGACTCAATCGTCTTGTTGAGGCGGGTGAGTACGGCGAATCCGGGCTTTCCCGCTTGCCCCCGCCTCGAACTGCACAACGGTGACTGTCTGGCCGGCGAGATTCATCGCCTGGCGGACGCAATCCTGCTCGTTCGGCCTCGCAGCTTCCGGGTCGACGGCGAAGCCCAGTTGCTGCGACTTCCGCTGTCCGCCGTATCGCGATACTGGCAGAACGATCCCGATGGAATGACCCGCGACGTGCGACGGACGGTTGCATCAAAAGAACGTCCGCGGGATCTGGCTGTCCTCGACAATGGCGACATCGTTGCGGGCACACTGCTTGAATGGAGTGGAACGAATCATTCGCTCGTCATGCAATCCGGCAATGATCAACGATCAATCAAGCAACCACAACTCGCCGCCCTTGCCTTCTCGACCGCGACTTCCCGTGTTCGCAAACCGGCGGGAACGGTTTACCGCCTGACATTAACTGACGGCAGCCGTTGGACGCTGTCAGGCATTGACTGGAAGGACCAGCGTATTCGGGGGACTGACCTGTTCCGAAACTCAATCGTGATCGAGGCCGAACAACTCGTTTTCCTGGATGTGATCAACGGCAAAGCACAGTCGCTGCTTGATGTTAAACCTGCGCAGGTCGTCGACGATTCCATCGAAATGGATGCAACATCGGCATCGTTTCGACCGGTAACAGGATTGCAACCGCTGCAGCTGAAGACGGGAATGGGCATCTCCCACTACGACGACGGCATCACCACCATGGGTGAAGCTCGCATCGACTATGCACTTGAACCGGATGCGAGCCGCTTCGAGTGCACCGTCGGCCTTGACCCGGTCCGCGGTGCCCGCGGCCACGTCAGACTCGCCGTGCTGCTCGACGGAAAGCCATTGCCGATCGATCGCCCGACCATGACGCTGGCTGATGGCGTGAAGCACCTGAACCTGAAGGTCGAGGGCGCAAAGCTGCTGAGCCTTGTTGTCGAAGCGGCCGACGGCGGTACCGCAGGCGACTGTGTCAACTGGTGCCGGCCACGGTTGATTCGCAAGTAGGGTTCAGCAATCGTCGCTGCGAAACGTCACCCGTTGAATGGAAACGGCGTGGCCGCTCTGGTCATCGATTTCAACAATCGCCCCGTTGAGCCGCACGTCGTCCTCGGCAATATCGAAGTAGGCAGGCACGAACGTGATCACCGTCGGCAGCACCCGCTCCGCTTTGCGGCCCAGAATTCCCGCGTGCGGCCCGCTCATGCCGGCATCACATAGAAACGCGGTCTTCTCCGCTGTGATGTGCTCGTCGGCCGTCTGGACATGTGTGTGTGTCCCAATCAGGGCGGAGACTCGCCCTTTCAGATGATGCAGCATCTGATACTTGTCGCCGGTCGCTTCCGCATGCATGTCGACGAGGATGCAGCGATCGGCGGCAGGCAAGCCCGCCAGTACGCGGTCGATCGCCATGAACGGGCAATCGACCGGCTTCATGAACGTCCGCCCCATGAGCGAGATCACCGTCAGCCTTTTCCCTGCTGCGTTCGAGATGCCGACGGCGTTGTTGCCCGGGGCGGCATCGGGGTAGTTGGCCGGTTTGCAGATCGGCTCATCCGCCGTAAGCACATTGATGATATCCGATTTCTTGTAAAGGTGGTCGCCCATCGTGATCGCGTCGATCCCGCAGGCACGCAGTTGCCGGTACGCGTTGGGGTACATGCCCGATCCGCCCGAGACGTTCTCTGCATTGGCCACGACGAAGTCGAGCCGTTCGCGACTGCGCAGGATCGGCACCGCCTTGCGGACCAGTGTCAGCCCGGGAGTGCCGACGATATCGCCGATGAACAGAACGCGCATCAACGGGTACCTGCCTTGTTACTTGGCGATCTCGACGGATCGCGTTTCGCGCACGACTGTCACCTTGATCTCGCCCGGGTAGTCAAGCTGCTGCTCGATGGCCCGTGCGATGTCGCGGCAGATCTTGATGGCGTCGTCGTCCGTCGTCTTGTGCGAGTTCGCTATGACACGAAGTTCGCGACCTGCCTGGATAGCGAATGCCTGTTCGATCCCCGGGAAACCGCAGGCGACTGCCTCCAGTTCCTCCATGCGTTTGACATACTTTTCGAGCGTCTCACGGCGGGCACCGGGACGGGATGCACTGATTGCATCCGCGGCAGCGACCAGCACGGTGTAGATGTGGTCGACGGTGATGTCGTCGTGATGGCCCGCGATCGCGTGCAGCACGTTGCGATCGTTCTCGCCGTAGCGCTTGGCCAGTTCGGCCCCGATCTTCGGATGGCCGCCTTCCATCTCGTGGTCGGCCGCTTTGCCGATGTCATGCAGCAGTGCGCATCGCCTGGCCAGTTGCGCGTTCAGGCCCAGTTCGGCCGCCATCATGCCGCACAGGTGCGCGACTTCGAGGCTGTGCCGCAATACGTTCTGGCTGTAGCTGGTACGGAACCGCAGACGCCCCAAGAGGTGGACCAGCTTCTCATGCACCGGCGCGCCGACGTCGGCTTCGTCCACCGCTGCTTTGCCCAGTTCCATCAGGTGCTTTTCGATTTCCTTCTGCGTCTCTGCGACAACCTCTTCAATGCGGGTCGGGTGGATACGGCCATCCTGGATCAGTTTGGTCAGGGCCAGTCGCGCTGTCTCGCGACGCACGTTGTCGAACGCACTGACGATCACGACGCCCGGCGTGTCGTCGACGATGACGTCAACACCGGTCGCTTTCTCGAAGGTGCGGATATTGCGACCCTCGCGGCCGATGATCCGGCCCTTCATGTCGTCGCTGGGAATATCGACCGTGCTGACCGTCGAGTCGGCGGTATGGGGGGAAGCATAACGCTGGATGGCGGTGGCGAGGATTTCGCGCGCCTTCTGCTCGCTTTCCGCCTTGTAGCGATCTTCGTGTTTCTGAAGGCGTGACGCAATCTCCCCGGTCATCTCGTGTTCGAGGTTTTCCAGAAGCGTCTTCTCGGCCTGCTCACGCGACATGCCGGACAGATCGTGAAGTCGGCTCATCTGCTCGCGAACCAGGTCTTCAAGCTCCTGGCTGCGTTTGTCGACTTGTTCGTTTCGTTCAGTCAGCTTCCGCTGGCTCTGCTCGACGTTGCGTTCCTTCCTGGTCAGCGTCTGCTGCTTCTGTTCGATCGAGTCTTCGCGCTTCTCCAGTCGGCGTTCCTGTTCGCGCAATTCGGACCGGGTTGATTCGATCTCGCGGTTGAACTGTTCACGGCGTGTGAACAAGTCGTCCTTCACGCGCAGTTCGGCGTCTTTCAGGACCCGCTCGGCATCTTTGCGTGCCCCATCAACCAACTCCGTCGCGCGGGTTTGCGCGTGCGATTCGAGCAGTTGAATACGCTCCTGATCAACAAGTGTCTTGTTGGTGAGGACCTTCCGGGCGATCATGAAGCCGATCGCCAGGCCAAGAACGAGAGCAAGCAGCAGAAACGCGACACCCTCAGGCGTCCACATGGGGCACTCCTATCAGAGGCCCGTCATTTTCCTTACCCGCCCGGTACAACTGGTCGCACACAGGATTGATTGCGATCAGGGGGCAACGGGACCAAGCCGTGGGAGTGAGCGATAGAACCGGGCGGCTCAATCCATGATGCATGTTGAAAACGGCCGGCGGGCAGCAAACCACGAAGCACGATTCGCGACCCGGCGACATCGGCGAACGAAATGCGCCTGACCGCCGGTACAAACCGGCGGAGCATCAGCAGCATCAGGATCGCGAACGTGGCCGACACGCGGGAGTCTCTTTCGCTCGTGGTGCCCGCAGACCGGAAGATCAAAATCAATCCCACCGGCAAGGCTGGCAAAGTCGTGACGAGAGTTATTGGCAAGCGGTCGCAAATTTCAGAACGCGGTACGGCGGGATACAGAACCCGCCGACCGTCCAGACCTGACCGATCGATGTCTTGGAATAGGATTTTTATGAACTTGAAGGGTCCGAAGGCTCAACAAAATAGGCATACCATCACTTCGCCAATTCGTCGAGCAGCAGTCGATTGACCGTCTCCGCGTTGGCCATCCCTTTGGTTTCCTTCATCACCATGCCTTTGATCCGGTCGGCGGCCTTGGTTTTGCCCGCCTTGAAGTCGGCCACGGCCTGCGCGTTGGCTGCGATCGCCCGGCGGACGATCTCACGCAGCTGGTCTTCATCGGCGACGACGACCAACCCCATCTTCTTGATCGTGGCAGCCGCGTCGCCCCCCTCGGTGAGCATCAGGGTGAATGCTTCGCGCGCCTTGCTCATCGGCAGGCCGATCTTGCGTGCCTCGCTGAGCAGACCGCCCAAGTGTTCAGCCGGCATCGGGAACGTGTCCCAGGTCTGGTCGTCCCGCTTCATCATGCCAAGCACGTCGTTGGCGATCCAGTTGCATGCGGCCTTGGCATCGCCGGCGGAAGCGGCCACAGCTTCAAAGTAGGCGACGCACTTGCGGCCTTGCGCGGTCAGCACCCCCGCGTCGTAGGTCGAGAGGTCATACGGGGAGTTCTGCAACCTTGCACGCTGCGCGGCCGGCAACTCCCCAAGACCGGCACGCACGGCCGCCACTTCCTCGGCGGAAACTGTCACGGGCACCAGATCGGGTTCGGGGAAATAGCGATAGTCGGCCGACTCTTCCTTGGTGCGCTGCACCTTGGTGACGCCGCGGGCGTCGTTCCAACCGGCAGTCGTCTTGTTCCCGGGCGACAAGCGGATGCCGTCTTTGGCGAACTGTTCGAACTGCCGTGATGCCTCGTACTTGATCGCCCGCTCGATCGAGCCGATGCTGTTGAGGTTTTTGATCTCGACAATCGGCGTCACCGCATCGGTACCGTCGGGCAGTGGTATGCGAACATTGACGTTGGCATCGCAACGCAGCGAGCCTTCCTGCATTTCGCAATCGGAAACACCGATCTCGCGCAGCAGCAGGCGCATCTCCTCGACGTAGCTGCGTGCCTCTTCGGCCGAGCGGATCTCCGGCTTGCTGACAATCTCCAGTAGTGGCGTTCCGGTCCGGTTCAGGTCGACGCGTGTGTCGCCTCCCCGGCCTGACTCATCGTGCAGATTCTTGCCGGCATCCTCTTCGAGGTGTGCGCGGAAGATGCCGATCCGGCGCGGGCTGAACTCCTTGCGCGGGTCGGCCGCGGCG
>Ga0105048_10013700_pt1 | contig 12658 bp, 8 predicted proteins | sample MAT05_FD_78382 | JGI IMG/M metagenome (GOLD analysis project Ga0105048, IMG submission 78382) | Freshwater microbial communities from Lake Fryxell liftoff mats and glacier meltwater in Antarctica - MAT-05 | ecosystem: Environmental > Aquatic > Freshwater > Ice > Liftoff microbial mat | place... | reverse complement strand
TCTTTGATAGTTCCTCTAGGCGATTCTGTTCAGCAAATAGTGTCCTTTTCATTGCAATTTATGTTGACTAAAATCAGGATTTTATTGGGGCAATGTCAAGTCAAATTCAATACTTTTACTAACCGAGGTTTTTGGGAGTTGCCTATAATCAATCTTTATCACATGAAAAAAGTATTAATGGTTTGCTTGGGGAATATTTGTCGCTCACCCATGGCTGAAGGAGTTTTTAGACAACTTGCCGCTGTTGCCCATTTGGATGTTTTTGTTGATTCTGCAGGAACCTCGAATTACCATAATGGCGAACATCCTGACAAGCGTGCAATTGCTTGTCTCAAACAAAAAGGAATAGATATCGAAAATCTTAATTCAAGGCAATTTATAATTGAGGATTTTGACAATTTTGACCTGATTTACGCCATGGACCGCCTCAATTACCGCTATGTTACGGACATGGCAAAAAATGAAGATCAATCCCAAAAAGTAAAAGTTCTCGTGGAAGAGTTTCCACATGGCAATTACGAGGAGGTTCCCGATCCATATTTTAAAGGTGCGCAAGAGTTTGAGGAAGTTTATGATCTGCTTCATTCAACTTGTCAAATGTTGGTAACTAAGCTGAAGTCTGAGTTTCGACTTCTCAATTAAACGGATCATTTTCACGTAATCGTTGCATCTCTCCTTGTTCAAAAATCTGAAGATAACATGTATCATCTGTAGTACAGTGACCCTTTCTAGTATTAAATTAGCACCTTCAAACCAATAAAACTTTTTACCTTGGATATTTTCGAAAGAATAAAGAAAAATCGCGGTCCACTTGGACAGCATTCAAAAGAGTCACATGGCTATTTCACGTTTCCTAAACTGGAAGGCGAACTGGGCGCGCACATGACCTTCAGAAACAAACCTGTTTTGGTTTGGAGCCTCAACAATTACATTGGATTGGCCAATCATCCTGAAATTAGAAAAGTGGATTCAGAAGCTGCTGCTCAATGGGGAATGGCATATCCGATGGGCGCCCGAATGATGAGTGGGCAAACAAAATACCACGAACAACTGGAGGCTGAGCTAGCTTCATTCATGCAAAAAGAAGACTCATTCCTTTTGAACTTTGGATACCAAGGTTGCATGAGTTCTATTGAAGCCCTTTTGAGCCGTCATGATGTAATTGTGTATGACAGCGAATGTCACGCTTGTATGGTGGATGGAATGAGATTGCACCACGGCAAACGTTTTGTTTTCCAACACAACGACATGGCGAGTTTTGAAAAACAATTAAAGCATGCAAAAACATTTACCGCGAAATCAGGTGGTGGAATTTTGGTATTGACCGAAGGAGTCTTCGGAATGGCCGGTGACCAAGGCAAATTGAAAGAAATTGTTTCATATAAAAAAGAATACGGATTTCGTTTGTTTGTAGACGATGCTCATGGATTTGGAGCAATCGGTGAAAATGGTCGCGGAGCAGCAGATTTTCAAGGTGTTCAGAAAGAAGTTGATGTTTACTTCGGAACCTTTGCAAAAGCAATGGCTACAATCGGCGCATTCGTTGCAGGCGATGAGCAAATAATCGAATACTTGCGTTACAATATGCGCTCGCAGACTTTTGCAAAAGCACTTCCGATGCCGATTGTTATCGGTGCAATCAAACGTCTTGAAATGCTGCGCACCCAACCTGAACTTCAGGAACAATTATGGAACATTGCTAGAGCATTACAAAATGGACTCACAGATGCTGGATTTGATATCGGACATACCGACTCAGTTGTGACTCCAGTTTTCTTAAAAGGATCGCTGGGCGAAGCGACAAATGTGACTCTCGAACTTCGCGAGACGTATGGCATCTTCTGCTCTATTGTTGTTTATCCGGTAGTACCAAAAGAGGTGATCATGCTTCGTTTGATTCCAACTGTTGTGCACACATTGGAAGATGTGAACTATACAATTGAAAGCTTCAAAAAAGTTCGTACTCGTCTAGAAGCCGGAGAGTTTAAGGCTGAGAAGATTGCAAGTTGGGCGTAGCTATAAATTTAAAGATTTAAGTTGAGATTCTAACCAAATTGACATTTATAAAAATAACATTAAAAGCAGAATCGAAATGTTCTGTTTTTTTTATATTGCTATTTTTGGAAGGTACTTGCAGCCCACCAGGAATAGCGAACGGAAACGAGTAATACCAATGTTATACCAATGTCACTTATAAAAGGGTCCAAACCATTTTATGAGTTATAATGGTGAATGCCGTTGTGATTAATGTTTAGCACACCAAGAGAAACGGAATTAGACTGAAACAAAAATCCAACCGGTATACCAGCAAGTCTTACGGCATTTATCACATTAAATCTCAAATAGGTCTTTGGATCAATTGAATTGAGTTATGGTGCAATTTATATCTCGTTTTGGGATAAAATATTCAAACGGCTTTGGGCCAAGTAATAATTAAAATTGGCAAACACTTCCGCGATCAAAACCAAAGTGACACGCTATCTAAATTTGGTAATTATGATCCCTAATTTGACATCCGCAATTCAACTCACCGTCCATCCGGAATATTATAATGTTTCATCACCATTTTTTCGAATAACCTTGTTGGTAAAATTCGCATGAGGGTAATTGTAAAACGCTGCATAAGATTAGCAACTCTGAATCTTAATCGCGGATTGTTTTGATTGATAATAGATGCTATACGATATCCTATTGCTTCGGGAGTTTTCGCCGCGGACACTTCGTCGCTGATTTTTTTTAAAACTTTGGCTTGCTGATCGTGATAGACAGATGAATTTATATTCACAGCTACTCGCCTATTCTGATTGATATTGGTTTTAAAATCTCCCGGTTCTATCAAACAAACCTTGATTCCAAATTGTCGAACCTCTTGACTCAATGACTCAGTAAAACCCTCCACGGCAAATTTACTAGAGCTGTAAATCCCTCTAAAAGGCAATCCCATCTGTGCGGCAATAGAGGTGATGTTGATGATGTGACCACCACCTGCATCACGCAATAATGAAATAGTATGACGACAAACATTTAATACACCAAAAACATTGGTTTCAAATACTTCTTTTGCTTCGGCGTCTGTAATGAATTCTACTGGACCTACAAGCCCAAGACCAGCATTATTTACCACGACATCAAGTCTACCGGTGGTCAATTTTATGAAATTAATGGCCTCGATAACCGATGCTTCTTGGGTGACATCCATCCTGATCATTTCGAAACCATGCGGCGCAGTGCCCGATTCAACATTTCTACTAGTTCCAAAAACTCTATGCCCTTTCGAAGTTAAAACTCTTGCAACAGCTAAACCAATACCACTGCTCGCTCCGGTGACAAGAATAACTTTTTGTTTTGAGGCCATATACTATACTGTGCAGGACAAATGTAACAACGTGAACCGACTTTTTTCGTTAATTCTATTGCAAGGGTAACTCGGCCGGATCTATTAAGGACATATTTTACAAAAATGTTTGCTTGTTTCTCAACTATAGAACTTGTTTCACCTATCGTGCTTAAAAGTATATTTGCGATACCTAATGAGTGGGTAATAAAACCTTTGAAACTTCGACAGATTCAAAGGAGACAATCAATAAAATGCCATGGAATACAATTTAGACTTGCTGGATGAAAAAGGATACAACATTTTTGAGACTTTTTTAGATGACGAAACTATAGACGGCATCATTCGAGAAATTAAAAAAATCAAGGAGATTGACGGATTAAAAAAAGCCGGAATTGGAAAAGAACAAAATTTTCAGATAGATGTCAAACAGCGTGGCGACAATATTTATTGGATAGATGTGCAAGCAACGCAGCCTGCTACCAAAATCTTTCTTGATAGATTGAAGTCACTAATAACTTCACTCAATAGAAATTTCTATCTTGGCATTCGAAACTTCGAATGTCATTACACAGAATATCCTGAGGGTACTTTTTACAGTCGCCATTCGGATCGCCATAAAACAGGTTCTTCTCGCAAAGTTTCATTTGTACTTTACCTCAATAGAAATTGGAAACCCGAGTATGGTGGACAGTTGCGGATTTATCATGAAGACCAAACTTACAACGACGTGCAGCCAACTGCAGGAACACTCGCAATTTTTTTGAGCGAAAAAGAACATGAAGTAATGACAACACTGAGACCGAGAAAAAGCATTACAGGATGGATGCTAGACCAAGACCTAATTTAAAGATTTAAGTAAATCGTATCGTAAATAGAATTCACTCCATCCTGAGAACAAATCAATAAATTTAATAGCGCATCGGAGATGATCTAATCCGTTTCAATCCATTGATCTCTACTAACTACTCATCAGTCATTTACCAAACTAAAATTCAAATTGGCTATTGGACCAATTTGAATTAAGTATTGTTATAATTCTACATTTTATTACCAATTCCGCCGAAAAAAATCGTTTAAAGAAATTCTTACTCAATAAGGTAAGGAACCTTCCCATCGGTAATTATTATTTTACTATTAGTAGATTTTGATAATTCTATAAAAGCCTCGATACTTCTTATTTTAATGATATTATCAGTCAAACCTTCTGATAGAATTTTTTGTGCGTCTTTTGTTCCTGTTGCTTCAATAATTTTTCTTTCGGCCTCCAATTTCTCTTGTTGAAGGATAAATTCCATTCTCATTGCATCTTGTTCTGCTTGCAATTTTTGTTCAATAGAACTCGCAAGACCAGCAGGTAATTGAATACTCTTCATAAGAACAGCACTCACGAAAATACCTTGTTCTGCAAGCGTTTCACTCATCTTGACTTTAATTGCATCTTCTATTTCTGCCCTCATTCCTGAGTGCATGTCCTTTGCAAAATATTTAGAACAAACATCGGCAGATGCTGAGCGAAAAACATTTGATATTATAGTTTCATATCCCGAGCCCAAAATTCTGATTACTTGAGGAACTTTGCTTTCATCTATTTTATAAAGAATAGAAATTTGAGCTGTAACACTCAACCCCTCCTTGCTAGGTAAACTCAAGGATAATTCAATGTCATTTATTTGGACATTTGTTTTAATAACTTTAGTTATAAAAGGGTTGAACCATACAGCACCTTTTGTGTAAGTCTTATCGGAAAGTTTGCCGAGTCTTTGTTTTAATCCAACCTCGCCTGGCCTGATTACTGCGCAAGAAGATAGTATTATGGAAATTATTGCAATTGATATTGTTTGTCTCATTCTCATAAATTTTAAATTGATAAATTCAATCGGTTAAAAATATCCATTCCTTGCCTAATCATCAAAATCAAAATTCGGAAATTTTGTTAATAGAACCTACACTCCCGAATTACTAACTTCCTATCTCCAATTCTAATCTCGTTACTCGTAATTTATACACTGTCACTTCCAACCCCTAAACCGTCACTCCTAATCCATAACACATAATGTGTAATTTGTAATTTCCAATCCAAGCCCCAATTTTCCCCATCTTTGTGGCAAACTCAGCAACCACCAGTTTTGACCATGCATAAAAGACAATTCATAAAAACTCTTGCTACGGTTAGCTTGGCTGTTCCATTTTCAAATTCTATGATCTCCAAACTATTTGCACAAGCTGAACAAAACCCTTCAACCGACATCATTACAGATGATCAATTTTGGTTAAAAATTCGAGAGGCTTACAATCTTAAACCTGAATATATAAATCTCGAAAATGGATATTACTGCATGATTTCTGAGAGCACATTGGAACAACTAATTATAGAAACACGTGAGGTAAATCTGCATGCTTCCCATTATATGCGAACACGAATGATGGAAGACAAAATTGCAACACGAAAAGTGATGAGCGAATTTTTGGGATGCTCAATTGACGAAGTGGTCATTACTAGAAATACTACTGAATCGCTCGACCTCATCATCAGCGGTATAGACTGGAAGCCGGGCGATGAGGCAATTATGGCCGCTCAAGATTATCCCGCAATGCTCGATATGTTTAAACAACAATCAGAGCGTTACAAGATGAGAAACGTGATGATTTCAATTCCGACTAATCCGGCATCTGACCAAGAGATAATAACACTTTATGAGGATGCCATTACTCCGAAAACAAAACTGATCATGATGTGCCACATGATCAATATTACAGGGCAAATTTTACCTGTTCAAAAGGTTTGTGATATGGCACATAAACGCGGAGTAAAAGTTTTGGTAGATGGTGCACATGCAGTTGGTCACTTTCAGTTTAATTTAAGTGAACTCAACTGCGATTATTATGGAAGTAGTCTTCACAAATGGTTAAGTGTTCCAATTGGCACCGGATTGCTTTATGTTAAAAAAGAAAACATTTCAAGTATTTGGCCTCTGCTTGGGGATAGTGGTTACGAAAAAACTGATATCAGAAAACTTGGACATACCGGAACTCAGCCGATGCAAATTGAGCGAACAGTGAAATATGCGGTGGACTTTCACAACAACATCGGTAGTGATCGCAAAGAAGCTAGACTCCGCTATCTACAACAGTACTGGACGCAGAAAGTACGAGGTAAAGATCGGATCATTATTAATACTCCGGAAGATCCTACAAGATCTTGCGCAATTGCAAATGTGGGAATCGAAGGCGTCACACCAGCACAACTTTCTGAAAGATTAATGAGTGATTACAACATTTGGACGGTTGCAATTGACTTTGCCGGTGTAAAAGGATGTCGGATTACGCCCAATATATTTACGCTCACCAGCGAACTCGATGTATTGGTCAAGGCACTCACAAATTTAGCAAAAGAATAATTTATATTAATCAATTTCCACTTCAATTTGATTGTGCAAAATGTCGTCCATTGTCTCGCGTTTGCGAATGAGGTAATGTTTGCCTTTATGGACCAAAACTTCGGCCGGTTTGTAACGCGAATTATAATTGCTACTCATAGTAAATCCATAAGCACCGGCATTGCTAAATGCCAAAATATCTCCTTCTCTTGGCTCTGATAATTTTCGGTCCCAACCAAAAGTATCAGTCTCACAAATGTTACCCACAATTGTACAAATGCGCTGTTTACCTTGGGGATTGCTCACATTGGTAATGGTGTGAAATGCATTATATAACATTGGTCTGATAAGATGATTAAATCCGGAATCAACACCTACAAACATGGCTGATGTAGTTTGTTTAAGTACATTCACTTTTACCAAAAATGTACCTGATGCGCTCACCAAAAACTTACCAGGCTCAAACCACAATTGAAGCGGACGATGGTACTGTTCGCAAAATGCATTAAATCGCTCTGATAATCTTGTTCCCAACTCCTCAAGATCGGTTTCATAATCATCCAGTTTATATGCGACTTTAAATCCTGATCCGAAGTCAAGAAAATCAAGTTCTTTGAAATACTCTGCATATTCGAATAGAACATCTGCTGCTCTTAAAAAAATATCAACGTCCAAAATATCGCTTCCCGTGTGCATGTGCAATCCATTGATGTGCATATTGTAATGTTTTACTATCCGCTCAACGTGTCGAATTTGGTAGATAGAAATTCCAAATTTTGAATCGATATGTCCAGTCGAAATATTGATATTGCCGCCTCCCATAATATGTGGATTGAGGCGAATACATACCGGAACATCACGACCATATTTTTCGCCAAACTGTTCGAGCGTCGAGAGGTTATCAATATTGATCTGAACACCTTTGGAAACGGCCATTTCGATCTCTTCCATACTCACGCAGTTAGGAGTATAAATAATTTCTGATGGATTAAATCCGACATGTATTCCCAAAAGCACCTCCTGAATAGAAACAGTGTCCAATCCACACCCGAGCGAACGAATGAACTGCATCACAGAAACATTGCTGAGAGCTTTACATGCGTATTTTATACGCAGATCGACCGGGGTAAAAGAATCAGTCAGCTTTTTATATTGATTCGAAATTATTTCACTGTCATAAACATAAGTTGGAGTTCCGTAGCAATCCGATATTTCACTTGTATTTATTCCCCCAATGGAGAAGGTCGCTGAATCTAATTTTATCATAATTTGCCTGTTATTGCAGCGTTTTTTCACGCTTCTCTCTAGGACAGCAAACTTAAAGACTGTATCATTGATCCCCTAAAAATAAATATTCAAACCGTAAATGCTTAAAACTCGTGACTGAACTATATGCAACTTCTCTTAGTTTTGTATAGTCAAGGAAGTAGAAACCAATGAATGGAATGAAGATAAAAGGGGTAAACTCAGTTTTGATCGTGTTTTTCATATGCTTAATATTTGCAGGCATATCAAATTCAACGAAAGCTCAAGTAGTGATAAATGAATTTTCTACTGCCAATTATACAGATTGGAACCTAGCTGGGGAAAACGAAGACTGGGTAGAGTTCTACAACTCAGGCGCCGTCGCTTTTAATATTGGTGGTTACTGGCTAAGTGATAACATTATAAATCCACAGAAATGGTCATTTCCTGCCACAGCATCCATTCCTGCCGGAGGCTACCTTATCGTGCTTCTTTCCGGAACAGGAGACTTTGATCCCAACTTCCTTGGGTACCTCAACACCAACTTTAAGGTTACGCAAACCGCAGCCGAAGAGATCGTCTTTTCCAATACAGCGGGAACCATTCTCGAAACTTACAACTTCAATGCCCTTGAACCATTGCAGGCGAACCATTCTTATGGCAGAGCTACAAATGGTGGTCCAGACTGGCAGATCTTTCCCGATCCAACACAAGGAGCGAATAATACAGGAACAAACTTTGCGTCCTATGCTCAGAAACCAATTCTAAGTATTCAAGCCGGTTATCAGGTAGGCCCTATTTCTGTGAACCTTACAGCGGGTGTTGGCGAAACGATCTATTACACTCTCAATGGTTCTGAGCCAACCAACGGAAGTACACTTTACTCCGGATCTGTAAATATTAATACAACATCTACTCTCAGAGCAATCGCTTATTCGGGAGATGCAATGGTTTTCCGGAGTAAAATAGAAACCAACACCTACTTTTTTGGCGCTGATATCCACTCCATACCATTTGTCGCAGTTAGTGGATCGGAAATCGGCGATGGAAGTTGGTTTGATGACGAACTAGCTCACATTGAATTTTTTAATCCAAACGGAACATTCTTAACTGAAGCTACAGGAGATAGCAATGAACACGGAAACGATTCCAATGCCTATGGGCAAAGAGGATTTGATTACATTACTCGAGATGCACTTGGATATGATAACGAAGTGGAAGCAAATCTTTTTCACCACTCTAATCGCGATGGTTATGAGCGACTGATTTTTAAAGCTGCCGCCAACGACAACTATCCATTTTCGGGCGGAGCGCATGTTAGGGACGCTTATGTTCACGAACTTTCTATACTTGGCGATCTTCATTTGGATGAGCGCAAAACAGAATTTTGTGTTGTTTATCTGAATGGAAATTACTGGGGAGTTTATGACTATCGCGAAAAAGTAGATGATCTTGATTACACTGACCATTACTACGATCAGCCAGAAGGGTTTGTTGACTTTATAAAAACTTGGGGTGGAACTTGGGATGAATATGGTTCATCAGCAGATTGGAATACACTGGTAAACTTTATTACATCAAATGATATGACTGATGCTGCGAATTATGATTACGTGCTTACGCAGTACAACACGATGAGTTTGATAGATTACTTCATTATGAACGGATATACAGTATGTACCGATTGGTTGAACTGGAACACTGCATGGTGGCGTGGTAGATACCCACAGGGCGATGCTAAAAGATGGAGATATGCTTTGTGGGATAATGACGCAACATTTGGCCATTATGTGAATTATACCGGAGTGCCGTCTACAAATCCTACGGCCGACCCCTGCCAAATCGAAAACATGGGTGATGTGGGTGGACAAGGTCACGTGCCTGTTCTAAACGCACTTTTTGACAACGAAGATTTTACTGCAGACTATGTTCAGCGTTATGCTACATTATCAAATACGATCTTTTCATGCGAACAAATGATCCATGTTTTGGACAGTATGATTGCAGTGATAGATCCTGAGATGGCTCGCCAGACCACACGTTGGGGTGGAACATATAATGGATGGCTAAGCAGTGTGCAACAGTTGCGCGACTTTATCAACGATCGATGCAGTGATGAAATTATTGGTGGAATTGAAGACTGTTATGATGTAACAGCATTTAATGTAACCATAGAAATTGAAGGCATTGGTGAAGTCGAAATGTCTGATCTTGACTTCACTCCTGCCACTACACCATGGACAGGAATCTACTTTGCGGATCTACCTATCGATATCTCGACTATCGATATCGGCGTGGGCTGTGGTACTTTCGAAGGATGGGAAATCGTTGTAGGAACGGGAACAATTGCAGATCCTCTATCTGACACCACAACTTTTACTATCCAAAGTGACGTTACAATTCGTGCAATATTTAGTGAGCCGACCTCAGGTCCGATAATATTAACAACAGATGTGTTTCCATCGAATTCAGGCATGATAACTGCAAATGGCATCGCACAAACCGGCTATCCTAATGAAACGGCAGTCAATGCCGGTTCACCATTAACGCTCACGGCTACCCCAAATGAGTGGTATATTTTTGAACAGTGGGAATCAATTCATTCTGCGCTAGATCCTGATGAAAATGCCACGACTATCACTCTTAATGCATGCAATGCAGATACAGTTGTTGCAGTATTTGAGTGGATTCCAAATTATGAACTTACATTGATGCTGGGCGCAGAAGGTGGTGGAACTATTCTTTTTAATGGCAGCCCGATTGATGGTGATTTGCCTTGGACAACAAACTTGGAAGCTGCGCCTCTTTATTCATTCACGGCAATTCCAGAAGATGAATGGAGCACCTTTAGTTATTGGATGATAAATGGAAGTATCATTACGCTCGATCCGACCGATCTCAGCATCTTTTTGCAACTTACACAAGACGATACTCTTGTTGCTGTTTTTGATGTAACTCCTCATTTCACTATTACTGTTCAGGTTGATCCGGCTTACAGCGGTTCTGTTGAATTTGCCGGAGGCTACCTAAGTTTTGCAGAACAAACAGTTGAACTTGAAGCTAACGTTCTTCATGAATTTACCGCATTTCCTGAGCCCTATTGGGAATTTAAAGAATGGACTTCTCTAAATACTACTCCGGTAACAAGTGCTTCGCCATCGGAAGTCCAGTACAAATTTTTGCAATCGGACACCATTGTGGCGCGCTTCTCAAAAGAAGATTTTACAATGTTTATTCCCAATTCATTTACACCTAACAATGATGGCAACAATGATGTGTTTTTGCCTCGGGGAATGGCAATTGATCCAGAATCATATCATTTATATATCTTCAATCGTTGGGGTGAAAAGGTTTTTGAATCAACCGATATGAATAAACCATGGGAAGGTGATCATTTAGGCGGTGAATATTACGTTCCAGAAGAAGTATTTCAATATGTTTTAAAAGTAAAATCGGTTCATGAGTCAGCATCGAGAGATTATTCAGGATCTATATATGTGATTAGATAATCATAATTTTTGAGGGGTGTGATAAACGTAAGCCAAGGAGTCCGACTGTCTTAGCTTGAGCAATAGTTTTTAATTTGATTGAAATTCCCTTCTTCTAAAATAACAAAACACTTATAGCACATCATCGACATTTAATATAGTCCAATTCCGTTTTATCTGCATTGAAGTAAATATTAACCACAACAGCATTACCAAGGCAATTTATTAAAGAGTATATTGGGTAAATATATAAACACAATTGGTGTAATTTCGCTGGTGAAATAATTAGACTAGTATTTAGTTGAATCAGCATTAACCATTGTAAGATTAGCAAAATCTTTTGACCAATTAATAATTACTATTAGTATTATATGGATTAAAAATTGTTTTGAATACTTCATTCGAGGTAAAAAAAGTGCCGATTGCGATCAAAACAATTGCACCTGAAGAAAGAAACAAGCTCTTTTCGGAATTCATTTCCTTTGAATTAGTTACAGAGACATTCCATTTATTAAGATACAAATAGCTTTGAGTCGTCATTCCAGTTAAAAATATTGGCAAAGTATAAGTATAGAGGACATTAAAAGAAGCCATCGGCCACCATTGATGCCGAAACAGAATACCTACCAAAGTAAAACACATAAAAAAAGACCCTACAACCACAAGAGCTCTATAAGCCGTTGATATTTTTGAAGAAAAAATGGCGACAAATGCTATCACCAAAAAAAATTGTAAAAGCCCTGAAATAGAGATTACTAAAAGAAGTGAGCCAAATGGTAAGTGAAATCGTTTCATTAGTAATGATAGAAGAAAAATTCCGAAATTGATCCACAAAACAACTCTCATCTTTGATTTTTCTTGTATTTATTTAAATGGAAAAATTACTCAACAACTACTTCTTATCAGTGCCATCCGCAGTGCCTTGCTCTTTAGCATCAGGTCCTTTTTAAATAAGTAAATAAATTGAGTCCGGCCATATTAAAAAGATCATTCAGAGGTGGCAGAGTCTTCATCATACCTGATACAAAATTGGCTATTGAAGAATTGCCATTTTCGCCTTGACTATTTCCCGAATCCCAGACGGTAATTTTATCGATCTTGATATTTTTTACAGCTTCAACTTGAGTTTTTACAAGTTCAGGTAGTTTTTCGATAAGCAACAATTGGAATGCCTTGTTGGGATCATCGCCGGCGGCAGCAACAACCTCCTT
>Ga0105048_10013699_pt1 | contig 12658 bp, 9 predicted proteins | sample MAT05_FD_78382 | JGI IMG/M metagenome (GOLD analysis project Ga0105048, IMG submission 78382) | Freshwater microbial communities from Lake Fryxell liftoff mats and glacier meltwater in Antarctica - MAT-05 | ecosystem: Environmental > Aquatic > Freshwater > Ice > Liftoff microbial mat | place... | reverse complement strand
GTGGCGGGTTCGGGTGGCGGAACGGGACAACGGTGCATGGTGCCGTCCGGTGTGTTGGGCGGCAGGTGTACCACGGGTTCGCGGAACTCCTCGTCCGGCGACAAGTCCCGTCCGCCAACACCCGAGTTCAGGCACCGTTCACCACGCCAACACCGGAATCACCCTGGAGTTCGCCGGATCAGAGCGATTGCACCCGGTCGATCCGTGTCTGTTCGCACCCCATGTCGGGGCCGCGGGGCGAAGTCGAGACCACCCCGGCGGACGTGAAGGATGGCGATCTCGCCCTTGTTCGGTTGTGAACTGATCGTCCCCAGCGGCACCCAGTATTCGACCCTGGGCATGTGCCCGGACGCCCACACGAATGACATCCGCGACGCCCAGCGCGACCTGACGCTGGCCCTCCAAGGCGAGAAGGCGGAGGCGGAGCGCGAACTCGCGGCCGTACACGCAGCAGTCCCGGGCCTCGCGCAAGCCGCCCGCGAACACGAGGCGGCCGTGGGGCGTGGGGCGGCCGGCCCCGAGGTCCGGGCGGCGGCGCGGCGGCTCGCCGAGCAGCAGTCGGTGGCGCGCGCCGTCAACCAGGACTACCAGCGCGTCGTCGAGCGCCTCCGCCGGGTGGAGGCCGCGATCAACGAGCTGAACGTCCTCGACCTGACGAACCCGACCAAGCGGCGCGAGTACGACCAGGCCAACCCGCCGTTCGAGTTGCTCAAGTTCGCCGATTGCACGCGCGACGGGCTGGCCGACCCGGCCGTCGCCATGGCGCTGCTCCGCAAGGCGATGGTCGAGTTCCTCGACGGCCCGGGGAAGAGGTGTACCACCCCAGCGACCTCACCCGCCGCGACTTCCGAACCGACTACACGTTCCACCCCCTACTCGACGGTGACGCATGAGCGAACCCGACGACCCGCCCGCGGACGGGCCGACCACGCCGGGGTTCGACCTCCCGTCGGTCGAACAGCTTTTCCGCCGCCGGCTGCCCGCCGCGGCACCCGCCGCCGCGCCGCCGCGCCGCCGCCCGCCCGGAACGACGAACACCTCGAGGAGATCGCCGAGGACCTGCTCGACCTGATGAAGCGGGCCGGGCGGCTCGAGGAGGGTCAGGCCGCGATCCTGGCCCGGCTCGACCGGCTCGACGCGACCGTGCGGGACGGGCTGCGGGCGCAGTCGCGGGAGCTCGACCTGATCCGCCGCGACCTCCTCGCCGGGCAGGGGGCGACGGCCGCGCGGGCGGCCGCCGGGGCGGTCCTCCCGGCGGTCGACCGGCTGCGCCCGCTCCAGGTCCAGGCGGCCAAGAACCGCCGCCGCAACGAGCCGCTGGCGAACCAACTCGACGCCGCGATGGAGATCCTGACCGGCATGCTCCGGGCGCTCGGGTTCACCGCCTTCGAGCCGCCCCTCGGGGCGGCGTTCGACCCGACATCGATGCAGTATGAGGGCGACGCCAAGGGGCCGCCCGGGGTCGTGCTCGGGGTCGTCCGGCCCGGCTACCGCTCGCACGACGCCGTCTTCCGCCCGGCCGGCGTCCTCCTCGCCCCGGCCCCCAAACCCCACTGACGCGGCCCCACTCATGACCACGCACCGCAAACACCCCGTCGTCGGCATCGACCTCGGCACCACGTACAGTGCCGTGGCGGCGTACAACCAGTACTCGCTCCAGACCGAGATCCTGTACGACGGCGCCTCTCAGACCGTGCCGTCGGTCGTGAGCGTGTACGGCGGGCGGGTCGTCGTCGGCGAGACGGCCCGCCGGAACCTGGCCTTCGACCCGGCCAACACGGTCATCGAGATCAAGCGGGAGATGGGCGAGATGTTCCGCCCGGACACACTCGCAAGTACGGCGGCGACCGGAACGGGTACCGGGCGGCCGACCCGCAGGCCGGCATCGACGGCGACCCGGTGCGGGTCGAGTTCGCCGGCCAGCGGCTCCTCCCGCAGGAGATCAGCGCGTTCATCCTGATGAAGATGAAGCAGGTGGCCGAGGCCGACCTCGGGGAGGATGTCCGCGACGCCGTCATCACCGTCCCGGCGTACTTCACCGACAAGCAGCGGAAGGCGACCGAGGAGGCCGCCCTGCTCGCCGGCCTGTACCCGCGGCAGCTCATCGCCGAGCCGACCGCGGCGGCCATCTGCTACGGGCTCGACAAGGACGAGCAGTCGCGGAAGGTGTACCTCATCTACGACCTCGGCGGCGGCACCTTCGACACGTCCATCATCAGCGTCGAGGGGGCGCAGATCGACGTCATCGCCACGGCCGGCGACCCGCGGCTGGGCGGCGGCGACTTCGACGACCTCATCACCGCCTGGGCCGTCGAGCAGCTCAAGACCAGCCACCGGCTGGACATCGGCGGCATCACCCGGTTCCGGAGCATCGTCAAGTACTACGCCGAGCCGCTGAAGCGGGAACTGAGCGTGGCGGCGAAGGCGAAGATGACCCTCACCGAGCTGCGGCCGGAAAACCCGCCGACCCTGGAGCTGACCCGGGCCGAGTTCGAGAAGATGATCGACCCGCTCCTGTCGAAGTCGATCAACAACGTGGACGTGGCGCTGAAGTCGGCGGCGGAGAAGGGCGGGGTGCGGAGGGAGGACATCAGCGCCATCCTCCTCGTCGGCGGGTCGAGCAAGATCCCGCGGGTGAAGGCCCGGCTGCTCGACTACTTCGGCAAGGACGAATCGTTCGTCCGGGCCGACTGCGACCCGGACGCGGTCGTCGCCCGCGGGGCGGCCATCATGGCGGTGAAGTTCCAGCCCAGCCCCGGCCCGTTCGACATCACCCGGGCCAACCAGGCCGGGCTGAGCACCACCCCGGACCTCGACCTCCCCCCGCCGCAGCTCATCACCGAGCACTCCCTCGGCGTCGGCGTCGGCGGCGACCTGGTCCACAAGCTCATCGACCAGGGCTCGCGGATCCCGATCTCCGTCAAGGACGAAAACTTCACCAACAACGGGCCGTCCGACTCGGTCACGGTGTGCGTCTACCAGGGCGAAGGGAAGACCGTCTTCGAGAACACGATGATCGGCACGCTCGACATCTCGCCCATCGAGCGGCGGCCGCAGGGGCACCACAAGTTCCACGTCACGTTCGAGCTGGACCAGAACGGCCTGCTCAAGACGAAGGTGTACCACGTCAACGAGAACCGGTCGTTCGAGGGGAAGTTCAGCCAGCGGGCCGGGGTCGGCGGGCAGGAGCAACTCCGCCTGTCCCGCGACCGCCTGCTGCGGCTGTGGACCGGGGCGGCCCCGGTCACGGCCGGCCCGCCGACCCCGGACGTGCCCCCCGCCGGCGGCCCGCCGAACCCGAACGTCCCTCCGGCCGCGGCTGTCGCGCCCGCGGCGGCCGCGCCTGCCGCGGTCGCCCCCCCGCCGGCGCCGGACGCCGGGCCGGTCGACGTGCCCGTCGCGCCGGCCGCGCCGCCGTTCGCGGGCGTGCCGACCGAGTTCGCGGCCGCCCCCGCCCCGCCGCCGGCCCCGGCCGACGAGATCGCGGCCCTGACGGGGACCGTCACCGAGACCCAGAAGGCACTGAAGCGGCGCGCGGAGAAGGCCCTCCGCCGGCAGCCGTACCCCCCCCTGCTGGTGGCGCACAACGCGTTCGTGGCCGCGCTCAACGGCACGACGCCCGGCGCTGACCTGGACGACCTGAATGACAACGTGGAAGACGCACTCCTCGACCACCGGCGCTTGTTCCCCGCCTCCGCCTGAGCTGCCGGGGGACGAGCACGGGACGGCGTTCGTGCGCGTCGGGCCGACGCTGTACGGGTGGGTGTACCGCGCGTCCCGGGGGACCGGGTACCGCCACCTCCTGCCGGTCGAGGCGCCGGCCCTGCCGTGGAAGGCGGCGGTCCAGGCACGGGCGGCCGAGGTCGCGGGCGGGCGGGTGCCGCGGGTGCAGAACGGGGTGGTCAACCCGACCCGGGCCGGGCAGGCGGGGACGAGCGACTTCTACTCCGTCCACTACGACCCCGGCGAGCCGACGCAGTCGCTGGCCGACCTGCTCGCCGGCCGGGTCGAGCGGCCGTTCTTCTCCGAGCGGGTCCTGTGGGCGGTACTCGACCGGCTCCGCGAGGGTGGGGTGGGCGGCGACGAGTTCCTGTCCCTGGTCCGGCCCCAGGCCGGGGCTCCGGCCGGCCTGCGGGTGATGGCCGTCGCCTGGGTGTTCGACGCGGTCGCCGGGTGGTACCTACAGGGGGTGCCGCTCCTGGCCATGCCCGCGCAGGTCGTGTTCGCCGCCTCCGGCGAGCCGCTGCTGCTGGGGGGGACGGGGTACCAGCCGGTCCCCCCGGCCGAATTCCTGTTCGCCGACCCCCGAGCGGGTGCTGTACCTGCCGCCCGAGTTGGTCGGCGCGCGCGGGGCCGGGGCGTGGGACTGGAGGCAGGCCGACCGGTACTCGCTCGGGGTCCTGCTCCACCAGAGCGTGTACCCGCCCGGCGCCGCCCCGGACCCCGCGACGGCCCTGGTCCGGGCGGTGAACGGGACGCTCCTCGACGCCGACCGCCGACGCGGGACCGACCCGTTCTGGCTCGGCCGGATCGCCGCCCTGAAGGCCGTCACCGACTGGGTCCGCCGGTTGACCGCCACCAACCCCGCGCACCGGGCGGCGGGGTACGACCTCAGTGACATCGGGGGCAACCTGGAGGTGTGCGGGCTGCGGCTGGCGCCGGGCGTCGCCGTCCAGGAGTTGCTCGCGTCGGACGCCCCGACCGCCGCCCTCGGGTTGATCCAGGAGGTGCTGCTCACCGACGAGACGTACGAGCACCTCGTGCTCGCCGCCCGCACCGCCGTGGCCGTCGAGCGACCGCTCGAGGCGCTCGACCTGCTCGATCGGGCGGCCGCCCGCGACGGCACCCGGCCGGAGGCCCGGCGCACGCGGGTCGCGCTACTGGCGCGGGCCGCGGAGTTCCCGGCCCTCGGCTCCCTGTTCCGGACGGAGGGGGAGCGGTTCGACGGTATCGTCTGGGCGGACTACCACGCACTCGCCGAGGGCGACCGACCCGCGGCCCGCGAGTCGCTCGCCCACTACCTCGTGTGGCGAGGACAGTACGCCGACGCCGCCCGCCACATCTTCGACTGGCTGTTCGACGTCGAGGGGGCGGAGCGCAAGTACCGGTGGTTCGACCTCCCCCTGAACGCGGAGTACGGGTGGGCGCTGCTCGGCCTGGTGGAGGCCGCCCACCGGGCCGGCGACCCGTCGGCCGCCGAGCGGCTCCGGCGGGTGCGGCAGCACGTCGCCACGTGCAAGGAGTCGATCAGCTTCCTGATCCGGCAGGGGACGGTGGACGGTAGCGTGATCGGGAGGTGCGGGAAGGCGATCAACGACATCGAGTTCGCCGTGCTCCGACTGGACCCGGGCCACGCGCCGCCGGGGCCGCACGAGCCGGAACCGCCCGGGGGAGTGCCGTGAGACGTACCATCGCCCTCGCCGTCGTGCTCCTGACCGCGGCCACGTCGCCGGCCGACGACGTGTGGACGGACGTGCCGCCGCCGCGCCGGGTCGGCGGCACGGTGACGCCGCCGCCGCCGCCGCCGACATCCGACGAACCCCTTCCCCCGTGGGCGTGGCTGCTGATCGGGCTCGGGGCCGGGGCGGGCGGTATCGCCGCCTATAGGTTCGGCGTCGAGCCGCGGCGGAAGCGGAAGCCGTTCCTGCTCGCCCTCGACATCATGTGCCGGCGGGACGAGGCGGAGTACGACGAGGCGGAGCGGCTGTTCACCCACTGCCTGACGCTCGGCCTGCGCCCGCGGGACGTGGCCGCCGCCCGGTTCCAACTGGCCTACCTGCGGGCCCGCGGCCGGCGGTACGCGGAGGCGGTCGCGGTCCTGTCCGAGCTCGCCCCCGGCGAGCGGGACCGCGAGGCCGTCTACCTCGAGATGTGGCTGCGCTACCGCCTCAAGGAGCCGGACCGGGTCGAGGCCCTGTACCGCGAGCACCGGGCCGTTCTGGGCTCCTTCATGGACGCCCGGACGATCGTGAGCATTGTCTACCTCGAGCGCGGGCGGACGTACTGGGCGGCGAAGCAGACGGCGGCGGCCGTCGAGTACTTCAACTTCGTGCGCGACCTCGGGGTGCTCCACGAGGAAATCCCCGAGCACATCGACGACCACCAGCTCGTGCTCGGCGTGGCGTCGATCCACGAGGGGAACTATGACCAGGCCGCGGAGCACTTCCGCGGGGCGGTCCGGGCGGCCGGGGCGGCCGGGAACTCGACCGCCCCCGGCCGGCTCGGCGAGTTGGTCTGCACGTGGCGGAAGGAAGAGACGCCGGACATCGACGAGCCGCTCGAGCGGGTCGTCGCCGAACTGTGGGGCGCGGCCCCGGACGGCGCCACCGTCGGGAAGGTCCGATGCGCGCACCCGAAGTGCCGGCACGAGTTCCTGGTCACCACCCGGGCAGCGGGGAAGCGGGTCGCCTGCCTCCACTGCCGGCTCCACTTCCGCCTCCCCGACTCAATCCCGGCGTACACCGACGACGCCGACGGCGACCGCCCCGACCGCCTGCTGGCGGACGACGAACTGCTGGTGCGGAACGCCCTGGTGTGGCACGCCGCGGTGCGGGTGTTCGGGTGGAAGGGGCGGCCGCCCGGGGAGCCGGTCCCGGCGGCGGAGTGGGAAGTGCTCGACGACCGGCTCGGGCGGGCGCGGGTCGCCGACCCGGCCGCCCCGGACCCGGACCTGCTCGACGGGCTCCTCCGCTACTACTTCGCCGCCGACAGCGACGGGCGGGAGGCGGCCATGGCCGTACTCGACCGGGCGGTCGCGGCCGGCGTCAACCTCCCGACCGTCCTCGACCTGATCGCCCGTGAGAAGCGGGTCGCGGCGTACCTCGCCGACGGCCTGGCGCGCTTCTACCGTCACGCCGAGCAGTACGTCGGCGACGGCCGCATCCCCCTCGAGTACCGGACCGCCCTGTACGAGCGGCTCCACCCGCACTCGCGGTTCGTGGACCTCGCCAGCCCGCAGGGGGGCGACGCCGACGCCGACGCCCGCCCGTCGCTCGAGGACCTACAGAACCGCAGCGACCTCCTCCGCGACCGCGTCCAACGGGTCCACCGGACGCTGCTGGAGACCGACCCGGACGGGGCGAACGCCCGGGTCATCGTCACGCTCGTCGAGGACTTGAAGACCGGGACCGAGGAACTGTTCGGCACCGCCCGCAAGGTCGAGCGGACCGAGCACGAATTGATGGCTTCGACGAGCGAGTTCCTGCTGAACGAGGACGACCCCCGCCCCCCCGCCCCCGAGGAGCCGAGCCGTGGCGACGCCGACGCCCGACCGTGAGGCGCAACTGCGCGACCTACCCGCGGTGGTGTACGAGAAGCCGGAGAAGGCCGAGGCCGTCCGGTTCGACCAGGTGAACCTGTCGGCCTCGCTCCTCGCACTGGCCGACCTCGGCCACGAGCAGCAGTTGGACCTGTGCCAGGCGGTCGCCCGGCGGCTCCTCGGCCGCGTCCCGGAGCCGGACGACACGACCCTCGGCGACGAATGACCGCACCGGAGGACACCGATGGCAAGCCTGAGTGACGGCGGCGGGCTGGGCCGGACGGCCCCCGACACGACGATCGCGCTCGACAAGCTCCGCACCATCCCGTTCGAGCCCCGCAAGAAGGGGGCCGGGGACCCGCTCGCGGACATGCGGCGGGTGACGCGCCAACTCGAAGCCCAGACCTCGACCTCGGGCACGGACGACGGCCTGGCGCCGATCAACTTCGGGCTCGGAGCCGGGCTCCCGGTCACCAACGTCGGCCGCCTCCTGAAGCTGGCCGGCGAGCACCTCGGGGGCGGCGATTTCGAGGCGGCGCGGGCCGCGCTCGAGGAACTCCTGCGCGAGCAGCCCCGCCACCCCGACGGGCTCCTCCTGCTCGCCACCTGCTTCCACCGGCTCGGGCAGTGGCTCCCCGGCCTGCGCGCCCTCGCCGCTCTGCGGGCCGCCGGGCGGGACGTGCCCCCCCGCGTCCTCTCGGACGCGAACGCCCTCCGCGTCGAGCTGTGGGACGGCATCGCGCCGGTCGCCATGGAGGTGAACTACAACCGCCTGCGGAACAACGACACCGCCGGGCTGTTCGCCGACGTCGACCAGCTGCTGGCGATCGACCCGCTCGTCTGGGAGTTCTACTACCTCCGGGCCGAGGGGCAGTTCGCCGTCGGCCGGGCGGACGAGGCGTGGGACACGGTCGCGGCGGCGATCGAGCTGGTGCGGACGCGGGAGGTGAAGAAGCTGAAGTCGCCGCCGGGCGCCCTGACCGCGCTGCGGGGGCGGCTGCTGGCGCACCGGGCGCGGGGGTGGCTCCGGCCGGCGCTCGAACTGTACCGGAAGGGGAAGTACGCCGACGCCCGCGCGGCCGTGGCCGCCATCGACCCGGAGGCCCGGGTCGTCCCGCTCGCCGCGACGTTCGACGCGTACCTCGGGCGGCTGGTCGGGCCGCCCGCCGTCGGCCCGCAGAAGGCGCCGCCGGAAGGTACGCCAGTTGAGGTGGACGACCTCTACTTCTTCATCGCCGGCGACGACATCGAGGTCGCCCGCAAGCTGATGTCGGGCGGGCGGTACGGCCCCGCGAACGATACGCTGCGGGCGGCGCTGCCGCACGCCCCGCACTTCGCGTACCTCCGGTTCCTGATCGCCCTGACCGCCTACGACGCGTTATTCGTCCGGTTCCAGGAACCCAACTTCCCCGACCTGGACGAGATCAACCGGATCGTCACCGACGCCCACGGGCACGCGACGGCCGGGGCCGACGACCCGGAGAACCCGGCCGCGGCGGACCTGCTGGCCGCCCTGGACGGACTCCGCGAGGCGGTGGCCGAGGCGCTCGCCGAGCGGAAGCGGTACCAGAAGGACATGAAGGTATTCGAGCCCTGTTTCCAGGAGTTCGATGCGATCCTTAAGTCGGCCGGTTCGGGCGGGGGCGACGTGCAGGCGCTGGACCGCATCCAGCACCGCCTGACCCAGCTCCGCGGCCGTGTCGCCGGGCTGCCGGCCATGACCTCCAAGGCGTGTCAGGCGGACCGCCCCGCGCTAGCCAAGGCGATCGACGATATCCTCGCCGAGGTCGAGAACATCCGGGCGAGCATCCGCGAGGTGGAGCGGATCAACCCGCTGTGGCAGCGGCTCGAGAAGCTGGTCACCGGGGCCAAGTATTCCATGACGCCGCTCCACACCCTGGCCGCGCAGCTCGCCGCGGTCGCCACGGAGGCGAAGAAACTGCGGCCGACGCTGACCACCGAAAAGGGCCGCGAGTCGGTCGACGAGTTGGTCCGGACGGTCCGGACGATCCTGACCCAGGCGGGGTACGGGCACCTCGTGTAGCGTGGGGGCGGCCGGCGGGCGACGACCGGGGGAGCCATGGCGCAGGCGAAGTGCGACTTCTTCATCAGCTACTCGCACGCCGACAAGGCGTGGGTGCTGGAGCACCTGTACGCGCCGCTCGAGGGGTGCGAGTACAGTACGGGCGCACACCACGCCGTGTTCATCGACGGGAAGAAGGACAACGACAACATCCCCCTGGGGTCGCTGTGGCGGGACGAGCTGGAGGTCCGGATCAAGGCCTGCAAGGTCTTCGTGGCGGTCGTCTCGTCGTCGTACCTGTCGTCGCGGTACTGCATGTTGGAACTGGGCTGGTTCAACCCCCGGCTCATCGCCGAGGAACCCGACTGCTTACTCTTGCTCATCCGGATCGATCCGCACGTGACCCTCCCGACATGGCTCAGCGAGTACCAGAGATCGTCGCCTGATGTGGACGACGGCGGGGAGTGGTTCCGGCGGGTGTGTACGTCCCTGAAGGTGAAACCGAGGGCGGCCAAGCTGACGGCGCGGTTCTGTGGCCCCGTGCCCGACAAGGGGCTCGGGCTGACCCTCGACCCGGTCGACGTGGAGGTGCTGTCGAACGGGGCGCGGCCAGACCGCGAGTTGACCGTCACCCTGACCGCGAGCACCGGCGAGTTGACCGGCGGGTCGGCGAGGGAGACCAAGGGGGGCGTCGCCACGTTCAGCAGCCTGAAGTTGGACACGGCGGCGACGGGGGTGCGGCTCGTCGCCGCCGTCCCCGTCGCCGCCCCGGTCCAGAGCAACCCGTTCAACGTCCTATTGCCCCCACCGCCGCCGCCGGTGACGACGCCGCCGACCATCCCGGTCGAGGGGGAGGCGGTGTTCTTCGCCAGCGGCAAGGCGGTGCTGGTGGCGCGGCCCGGGGCGGTGGGGGTATACGACCTCGCGGGCCGGCCGCTGCTGGCCGGCGCCCCCGAGATCGCGTTCCCCGGCCGCCTCCGCCTCGTCCGCCGGGCCGGCCCGCTCCTCGCCCTCGCCGACTGGGCGGGCAACGTGTTCCTGTTCGACGACGCCGGGTGGCACAAGTCGTGGGCGTTCGGCCACGGCTTCGTGCCCGGGGACGTGGCGTTCGACGGCGACACCCTGTACGCCGGGTTCTGGTCCGGCCAGGTGTTCCGGGTGAGCCGGACCGACCCACCGAAGGAGGTGCTCCGGCACCCGGACGGGGTGCAGGCGCTGGCCGTGGCGCAGGGGCGGTGCCACGTCGCCGACTTCGGCGGGACGCTGGCCGGGTACGACGGGGCGAAGCTGGTCAACAGCGCGACCCTCGAGCGGGCGGTGTGGCTCCTCCGCCCGGCCGGGCTGGACACCCTGTTCGCCGTCGGCGACAAGGCGGCGTACCAGGTCCAGACGCGCGGGTACGTCGTCTTCCCGATGGCCCTGCCGGTCGAGGGCGTCAGCCACGTCCTGGCGGACACCGGCTGCCCGGTCGTGATGACCGACCGCGGGCACGGGGTGCGCGTCAACGCGGCGCTCACGTTCCGCCAACGGATCCTCGCCGACCCCCGGGCCGTCGCCGCGTCCGCCGACGACGCCGGGCGGCTCTGCGTGCTGGCCAACCCCGACGGGTCGCGGGCGCTGCTGTACGAGGAGCGGGTCGTCCTCAACCACGCGGCCGGCACGCTCGCGGTCAGCGGCGGCGCGGACTGGTTCGCTGTCGGCGAGCCGGGCGGGGTACGCGTCCTGACGGCCGCCGGGTTCAAGAAGCAACACCCGGGGGCGATCCCGTGACGGCCGAACGACCCGTCGTGACCGACCCGGCCCGGCTGACCGCCCGTCGGTCGCTCCTCCAGGCCCAGCTCGCCGCCGCGCGGGGCGGCGCCCCGGGCGCACCCCCTCGGGCGGCGGTGGCGGAGGCGCTGGCGGAATGCGACCTGCGGCTGGCGCTGGGCGGGCAGCTGCCCCCGGCCGACCAGCTCACCCTGCTGCACGAGGCCGCGCGGCTCGACGGCATGAATCCGAAGTTCGCCTACCACCTGGCGCGCGCGTACTTCCTCGGTGGCAAGCTGGACGCCGCCGCCCGGTGGCTCCAGACGGCCGTCGGGTTGTGCCCGACCAGCCACCGGCTGTGGGCGCACGTCGGCCTCCTCCAGCGGGAGCTGAACGCCCGGTACTTCGGGAACGAGGCGTTCGAGCCGGACGCCCTGCGTCAACGGGCCGAGGAGGTCGAGGCGAAAGTCGCGGACGGGGCGGACGATTTCGCCCCCGCGCTGGCCGGGTTCGAGCCGCCGGTCAGCCGGGCGGTGCTCGAGGAGCGGGCGCGGCGGACCGGCTCGAACGGCGTGCCGCCGCCCGCCGCCGCCCCGGCCGACGTGCCCCCGGCCCGGCGGCTGACCCGGCCCGGCACCTGCCGCTGGACCGGCATCCACGACCTCCGACTCGAAGCCCAGCTCCACGGCGAGCCGACCCGCCCGCGGCTGGCCCGCCTCATCCCGGCGCTCGACGTCTGCGCGGCGGCGGCGGCGACCCGCCGGGGCGGCCCCGCCGGGTTCGCCGTCCTCGGCGTCCTCTGGGTCGTCTCGGGGTACCCGCCGGCGAGCGTCCGGCGGGTCGCCGCGGCCCGGTGCCCGGGCTGGGCCGGTCCGTCGAAGGAGCTCCTCGACGCGGTGTGCGAGCTGGCGGAGGCGCCGCGGGCCGACCTCCCCGCACGGCTGGCCGCCGCCGTCCGCGAGAGGCGGCTGCCGCCGCTGGTCGCCGCCGTGCTCCACCGCAACCGCCTCCTCAACCCCCTCCCCGAGTTCCGGAACTTCGCGGCGGTGCGGGCCGCCCGCCGCCTGCTGGCGGACGCGACCCCGGCGGCGGTGGCGGACGCGAAGGCGACCGAGCTGGCCGGGCGGCTCCTGACCGCGGTTGACGGGTTGGTCGTGACCCCGGCGGAGCTGGCCGACATCCCCCCCGAGGCGGCCTCCGCGGCCCGGCCGGCCGGCGACCTCGCGGCCGACCTCGCCACCCTCGAGACCGCCGCGGCCGACCTCGCCGCCGCCGACGACGAGGCGTTCGCGTTCATCCGCACCGATCTCGACGGCCGCGTCGCCGCGGCGGCCGACGCGGAGGCGGCCGGCCGCGTCCGCGCCGACCGGGCCGTGGCCGAGGAAATCGTCGCCGCCCTCGCGGCGGCCAGCGCCGCGGGCCTCGCCCGCCTCGACGCCGTCATCCAGGGGTTCGGCGCGCACGCGGACGAGACGCCGCCCGACCTCCCGGCCCGCCGCGACACGTGTGGTAATCGGCATCAGGAAGGGAAACGTGATCGGCGTCGGGATGGGAAACGCCGGCGGGTGAGAGCGACCGCTACTTGACCTTCTTGGCGTCCTTGTCCTTCTTGGCCTTCATCGACTCCC